>OIFM01000360.1_pt1 | contig 1045 bp, 3 predicted proteins | sample 1582081 | NCBI WGS metagenome assembly OIFM01 (sample SAMN07501044, study PRJEB24779) | human gut metagenome | reverse complement strand
ATGGAATAGAGTTATCCCGAGTGGAGTGGAATGGAATGGAATCAACCCGAGTGCAACGGAATGGAATGGAATGGAAAGGAATGGAATGGAATGGAATGGAATGGAATGGAATGGAATGGAATGGAATTAACGAGAGTGGCATGGAATGGAATGAAATGGAATGGTATGGAATGGAATAGAATGGAATGGAATCAACTCGAGGGGAAAGTAATAGATTGGAATGGAATGGAATGGAATGGAAAGCAATGGAATGCTATGGAATGCAATGGTATGGAATGGAGTCACCCTGAGAGGAATGGAATGAAATGGAATTGAAAGGAATGGAATGAAATGTTATCGAATGGAGTCGAATGGAATAAACCCTAGAGGAATGGAATGGAATGGAATGGAATGGAATGGAATGGAACGGAACGGAATGGATAGGAATGGAAAGGAAAGGAAAGGAAAGGAATGGAATGGAATTGAATGAAATCAAACAGAGTGGAATGGAATGGAATGGAATGCAATGGTATCAGTTGGAATGGAATGAATTGGAATGGAATGGATTGGAATGCAATGGAATGGAATGGAATCAACCCGAGTGGAATGCAATGGAATGGAAAGAATGGAATGGAATGGAATGGAATCAATCCTAGTGGAATGGACTGGAATGGAATAGAACGGCATCGAATGCAGTGGAATCAACTAGAATGGAATGGAATAGAATAGAATGGAATGGAACGGAATCAACCTGTGTGGAATGGAATGGAATGGAATGGAATGAATGGAATGCAATGAATGGAAACTAATGGAATGGAATGCAATGGAATGGAATGGAATGGAATGGAATTCAACATAATGGAAACAAACCGAGTGGAATGGAATGGAATGGAAAGGACTGAAATGAAATGGAATGGATTGGAACCAACCCGTTTCCAATGCAATGGAATGGAATGGACTGGAATGGACTGGACGGGAATGGAATGGGATGGAAAGGAATGGAATTAAATGGAATGGAACGGAATGGAATATAATTGAATGTAATGGAATGGAATGGAATGGAATC
>OIFM01000336.1_pt1 | contig 1086 bp, 2 predicted proteins | sample 1582081 | NCBI WGS metagenome assembly OIFM01 (sample SAMN07501044, study PRJEB24779) | human gut metagenome | reverse complement strand
CCACTCCATTCCATTCCTTTCCATACCTTTGCGTTCCATTCCTTTCCATACCGTTCCATTCCATTCCATTCCACTCCACTCCATTCCATTCCAATTCATTCCACTCCACTCTACTCCACTCCATTCCACTCCACTGTATCCCACACCACTCTTTTCCATTCCATTCCATTCCACTGCACTACAATCCACTCCACTCAGCTCCACTCTAATCCATTCCACTCCACTCCATTCCATTCAATTCCGTTGCATTCCGTTCCATTCCATTCCATTCCACTCCTTTCTATTCCACTACAATCCATACCACTCCACTACATTTCTCTCATTTCCATTCCATTACAGCCCACTCGACTCCACTCCAGTACACTCCATTCAATTCCATTCTGCTCCATTACATTCCAGTCCACTCCATTCCTTTCCATTCCTTTCCAATCCATTCCACTCCATTACACTCCACTCCACTACACTACACTTCATTCCATTCCACTCCAAACCATTACACACCACTCCACTACAATCCATTCTACTCCACTACACTCCATTCCATTCCATTCCATCCCTTTCCACTCTACCCCACACCACTCCACTCCATTCCATTCCACTCCACTCCATTCCATTGCAATCCATTCCATTCCATTCCATTCCACTCCACTCTGAACCACTCCACTCAACTCCACTGCATTCCACTCCACTCCACTTAGTTCTGTTGTTTCTTTCCATTCCGTTCCTTTACATTCCATTTCATTCCATTCCACTCCACTCTGAACCACTCCACTTAACTCCACTTCATTGCTGTCCACTCCACTCAGTTCCTTTCTGTTTCTTTCCATTCCATTCGATTCCATTCCATTCCGTTTCATTCCATTCCATTCCAATCCCCTTCATTCCATTGCAGTCCACATCACTCCACTACACTCCATTCCATTCCACTCCACACCATTCCACTCCACTCCATTGCATTCCACTCCACTACACTCCATTCCATTCCACTCTACTCCACACCACTCCACTACACTCCATTCCATTCCATTCCATTCCATTCCATTCCATTCCATTCCATTCCATTCCACTCCACTCCATTCCATTCCA
>OIFM01000279.1_pt1 | contig 1278 bp, 4 predicted proteins | sample 1582081 | NCBI WGS metagenome assembly OIFM01 (sample SAMN07501044, study PRJEB24779) | human gut metagenome | reverse complement strand
ATTGAATGGATAGAAATGATGGTAGGATTAAGCGACCTAGAAAGAAAACGTTTAGATAATGATGATATTAGAAAAGTTAGATTTAAATATAAAATGGCTCTTCAAGAAAAAACCGATGAATTAGATATAGCGAAAAGAGGTAGGAAGTCATGTCTAGAAAACTTTTATTTGAGGACGCAAGCGTAGCACAATGCGATTTAGCAATTAAAACTAGGAATAGATTACTTAAAGATTTAGAGGAGAATGATTTTGAAGATATTTTTGACTCTAAAGTAATTAATTACAGAGAGTTTAAAAAGCATAATATTATTGATTATTTAATCGCAAAAGACGATGTTATTTTCTTTATAGAAAATAAGAATGTAAAAACTTCATCAGTTTTAGCTAATACACTGATGAAAATGAATAGGTTATAAGACTTTTTTAAAACTATGAACTATAGGAGAGTTTTTCATTGAAAAAGATTCATATTGAAAATATAAATGATTTCATTTTAGTAGATGATGACGATTTTGAAAGAGTAGATTTTTATCAATGGCATAAGTCGTTCGCTCATGAAACACAACGATTTTTAGCACAGGTAGTAGGACGAAAAATATCACTACCATCATTCATACTTAATGATGAATATGCGTATCAAAAAGAAAAAAATCATGATTTTAGAAAATCAAATTTGTCTACAGACAAATACTCGTTTAGATATCGTAAACCACAAAAGAATAGTAGTTCAAAATTTAAGGGTGTCTCGTATAACCAACAAAGTAAGAAGTGGATTGCGAGTATTTGTGTTAAAGGAAAGACTATATTTTTAGGTCGTTTCACTGACGAAATAGAATGTGCAAAAGCCTATAACCGAGCAGTTCAAAAATATTGGAATGGACAAGGTTACTTAAATGATGTCAAATATAAGGGAGTAGATAATGATGAAACTTCATGAGAAAGAATCAGGAGACGTATTAAATAAAAAAGATTTCATTAGTCCTTTTAGTCATGACGTAGATATAAGAAAATTCATACAAGACTAAAAATTAAGCATAATTGAAAAGGAGTTTTAGTATGTCTGACAAGAAAAAAACATGTATAAAAAATGTAGTAATGGTTTTTATTATAATTTATGTAATTGTATTAATGTTAATTCTTAATTACTATTCTTGGGATATATTAAAGAATATGTTTTCATACTGATTTGTTAAGTAGAAAAATTTTACTATACCAAAGTAAGAAATTTTAAATAAATAACTGTAACCAAAAACGAGCGATTAATAACTTAATTCCAAT
>OIFM01000268.1_pt1 | contig 1316 bp, 3 predicted proteins | sample 1582081 | NCBI WGS metagenome assembly OIFM01 (sample SAMN07501044, study PRJEB24779) | human gut metagenome | reverse complement strand
AACCTGAGTGGAATGGAAGTGAGTGGAATGGAATGGAATGCAATGGAATGACACGGGATGGCATGGAATGGAATGGAATGGAATGGAATGGAATGGAATGGAATAGAATGGAATTCAATCAACCCGACTGGAACGGAATGGAATGGAATGGAATGCTAAGGAAAGGAATGGAATGCATTGGAATGGAATGGAATCAACAAGAATGGAATGGAATGGAATGGAATGCAATGGAATGGAATGGATTGGAACGGAATGTAGTGAAATGAAATAGAATGGATTTGAATCAAGACGAACGGAATGGAATGGAATGGAATGGAATGGGACGGAATGGAATGGAATTGAATCAACCCGAGTGCAATGGAATGGAATGGAATGGAATGGAATGGAACGGAAAGGAAAGGAATAGAGTGGAATGGAATGGAATAGGATGGAATGGAATGGAATGGAATAGAATGGATTTGAATCAACCCCGAGTGTAATGCAATGGAATGTTATGGAGTGGAATGGAATGGAATGGTATGGAATGGAATTGAATCAACCCGAGTAGAAAGGAATGGAATGGAATGGAACAGAAGAGAATGGAATTGAATGCCCCCGAGTGGAATGGAATGGAATGGAATGGAATCGAATCAACTCGTGAAGAATGGAATGGAATGGAATGGAGTGGAATGGAATGGGGTGGAATAGAATGGAATTTAATCAACACGAGTGGAATAGAATGGAATTGAATGGAAAGGAATTGAATGGAGTGGAATAGAATGGAATGAAATTGAATGGAATGCAATGGAAGTGAATGGAATAGAATGGAATTGAATCAATCCCTGGGGAGTGGAATTGAATGCAGTGGATTGCAATGGAATGGAATGGATCAGAATGGAATAGAATAGAATTGAATCAACCAGAGTGGAATGGATTGGAATAGAATGGAAGGGAATGTAATGGAATGGAATTTAATGCAATGGAATAGAATGGAATTCAAACAACACGAGTGGTATGGTTGGAATGGAAAGGAAAGGAATGGAATGGAGTGGAATGGAATGCAATGAAATGGAAAGGAATGGAATGGAATGGAATCCACACGAATGGAATGGAATTTAATGGAATGGAATGGAATGGAATGGAATTGAAAGGAATAGAATCGAATTGTATCAACCCGAGTGGAATGGAATGGAATGGGATAGAATGGAATTGAATCAACCCGAGTGGAATGGAATGGAATGGAATGGAGTAGAATGGAATTGAATCAAGCCGAGTGTAATGGAATGGAATGGAATGGAATGGAATGGAATGGAATGGAATGGAATAGAATAGAAAGA
>OIFM01000246.1_pt1 | contig 1407 bp, 6 predicted proteins | sample 1582081 | NCBI WGS metagenome assembly OIFM01 (sample SAMN07501044, study PRJEB24779) | human gut metagenome | reverse complement strand
GAATGGAACGGAATGGAATAGAATTGAATGGAAAATAAGGGAATATAATGGAAAGAACTCTAATGGAATGGACTCAAAGGGAAGAGAATAGAATGGAATAGAATGGAATGGAATGGAATGGACACGAATGCAATTGATTGGAGTGGTGTGGAATGGAATGAAAGGGAATGGACTCTAATGGAATGGAACGCAATGAAATGGAATGGAAATCAATGGAAAGGAATCGAATGGAAAGGAATGGAATATAATGGAATCAAATGGAATGGAAGGGAATGGAATGGATTCGAATGGAACGTAATGGAATGAAATGGAAGGGAATTGAATGGAATGTATTGGAATGGAGTGGAATGGAATGGCATGGAATGGAATCAAAAAAATGGAATTGATTATCATAAAATCTAATGGAATGGAATAGAATATATTTGAATGGAATGGACTGGAATGGAATGGAATCAAAAAATTGGAATGGAGTGGAATGGAATGTAGTGTAATGGAATGGAATGGAATGGACTTGAAAGGAATCAAATGTAATGGACTAGAATTGCGTGGAATTGTATGGAATGGAATGGAGTAAAATGGAGTGGACTGGAATGGAATGGAATAAAATGGAATGGAATCTAATGGAACGGAATCAATTGGAATGGCCTCGAATTGAATGGATCCGAAAGAATTGTCTCGAATGGAATGGGAAGACTCGAATGTAATGAAACGGAATGGAATTGAATGGAATTGTATGCAATCGACTCGAACATAATCGACTGAATTGGAATGGAGTCAAATGGAATAGAAGCGACTGCAATGGAATCAAATGGAATTTAATTGAACTGAAAGAAATTCAATGGAATGGAATGGAATGGAAAGGAATTGAATGGATTGGTATGGAGTGGAATGTAACGGACTCGAAAGGAATGTACACGAATGGAATGGAATTGAATGGATTGGAATCGAGTGGAATGATATCAAATTGAATTGAATCAAATGGAATGGAATGGAATGTGACGGAATGGACTCAAATGGAATGGACTCAAAGGGAATGGAATAGAACAGAATGGAATGGAAAGGAATGGAAACGATTTGAATGGAATGGAATGGATTCAAATGGAACGGAATGGAATGAAATGGAATGGAAGTGAATGGAATGTCATGGCATGGAATGGAATGGAATGTACTCGAAAGGAATGGAATCGAATGGAATGGAACCAAATGGAATGGAATCTAAAGGCATGGAATGAAATCGAATGGAATGTCGTTATGTGGAGTGAAGTGGAATGGAATGGAATGGAATGGGGTGGAATGGAATTGAATGTAGTGGAGTGGAGTGGAGTGTAATGGAGTGGAATGGAATGGAATTGTGTGGAGTGGAGCAGATTGTAGTGGAATGCAGTGGTATGGAAATGTATGGAATGG
>OIFM01000244.1_pt1 | contig 1417 bp, 1 predicted proteins | sample 1582081 | NCBI WGS metagenome assembly OIFM01 (sample SAMN07501044, study PRJEB24779) | human gut metagenome | reverse complement strand
ATACTTCTCTACTCCATTTCTAATTCATTATTTTTAGATTTAAATATATCTAATTCAATCCCTATATTTTTATTATTCTTTTTTAAATATGGAACACCATTATCTACTACATTACTTTTCTCATATGAATCAATATGTTTTTTTTCTCCAAGAACCATATCTTCATATCTTTCCATATATGTTTCTTCATTATACCTATCATATTCAAGTTCCATTATTCCTGTAATCTCTCTATCTAAATAACTATAGAAACTCATAAAATCTTCTTTTTCAAAATCATGCTCTTTAGCTTGATTTAAATATTCTTGAATATATGAAGATATGTTTAGATTTCTCTTTTCTATAAACTTTATATCATCTTCAGGAATTAAAGCTTGAACTAACTCATTAAATTCTTTTAATTCCAAATCTAAAATATTGTTTAAATCATATTGGGTTAAGTTTTCTCTAATAGATAAATTCCACGCTTCCTTAGAAAAATCACTAAGCTCTTTAGAATTAAATAAATAATCATCTCCAAGTTCATTATGATATTTATTATTTGAATTCTTTTCAAAATGAATATTGTATTTACCATCTTTAAATCCTTCAATAAAAAAAGATGTTCCTTTCTCTATGAAAGAACCATCTTCTAAATTTAAATCTTTTATTGTTATACGTTCTTTTGTATCATCAATTCCTTTTTCTTCATTAAGACTAATCTCCTTCTCCCTATACCCATTTAATTCATCTGTAAGTATTCTATTTATATTCTTATATTCATTTAGTTCATTTAAGGTTTCTAAAAACTTTTCTTCAAGAATATCATAATCACTTGTTAAATTATTATATATACCACTTAACTCTTTGTCAGATTTTAATTCTTCATATTTTTGTTCTAACGATTCAATCTTTTTAGCTTCCTCCTTAAATAAAAATTTAAATGCTCTTTCTTTCAACGTATCATACCATGACATATTTCTTCCCTCCATTAATTTTCTCAATTAATATTCCATACCTTCTTTTTCTATTTCTTTTTGCAATTCCTTATATGCTTTTCTATTTTTTATATGTTGTACTTCATTTGAAAACCCCCTTTTTACATAATCAATTTGTTTTCTTGTTATATTTATTTTATTAAATGATTTAAAGTCTTTATTTCCTTCTCCCCTCCCTTCAATTAACTTTAAATCTTTTCTCTGCTCTTTAGCATAACTTCGCATTTCAGTTAAAAAAGCGTTTCCCATTCTTTTATATAGATAATCTAATTCATTAGTCTTATAATCCTTGTATTTCCCTTTCTCTTTTCCTTCTCTGCCTTCTCCATATAACCTTTTATACTCTTCAACTTCTACATCTAGTAATTTATCTAACTCATTAAAATCTTCTTTACAATAATTATTTATATAGTATTTACTTAGATTATCAATTAATGGTC
>OIFM01000214.1_pt1 | contig 1617 bp, 4 predicted proteins | sample 1582081 | NCBI WGS metagenome assembly OIFM01 (sample SAMN07501044, study PRJEB24779) | human gut metagenome | reverse complement strand
CGAATGGACTCAAATGGAATGGAATCGAATGGAATGCAATGGAAAGGAATGGAATGGAATGGACTCGAATAAAATGTACTGGAATGGTAAAGACTTGAATGGAAGGGAATCAAATGAAATGGAATTGAATGGAATGCAAACGAATAGAATGGAGTCCAATCAAATGGAATGGAATCGAATGGAATGGAATCAAATGGAATGAGATCGAATGGAAAGAAATGGAATGGAAATAAATGGAATGGAATTCAATGGAATGAAATAGAATTGAATGTTATAGACTGGTATGGAATGGACTAAAAAGAATTGAATCGAACAGAATGGATTCAAAAGGAATGAACTCGAATTGAAAGGATACTAATGGAATGGACTCAAATGGAATGCAATCGAATGGAAGGGAATCACATGGAATTGAAACGAATGGAATGGACCACAATGGAATGGACAGCAATGGAATTCAGTGGAATGGAATGGAATCACATGGGAGGCAGTGGAATGGAATGGACTGCAATGGAATGGACTCGAATGGAAAGCAACCTAAAGGAATGGTATCAAATGGAATTGAATCAAATAAAGTGGAATGGAATGGAATTGAAAGGAATGGATTTGAAAGGAATGGATTATAATGGAACAGTCTCGAATGGAATGGAATCAATGTGAATGGAATTGAATGGAATGGATTTGAAAGGAGTAAAATGGAATGGAATCAAATGACCTGGAATTGAGTAGAATCGACTTGAATGTAATGGACTTGAATGGAACGGACTCGAATGGAATAGATTCCATTGGAATGGAGTCGAATGGAATGCAATTGAAAGGAAACATATCGAATGGAATGGAATCAAATGGAATGTAATCATGTACTCGAATGAAATGGACTCCTTTGGATTGGAAGCAAATGGATTCCAATTGAATGGAATGGAATTGAATGGAACAGAATCAAATGTAATGGAATTGAATCAAAAGCAATGGAATGGAATGGACACAAATGGAATGGACTGGAATGGAATGGTCTTGAATGGAATGGAATCGAATGGAATGCATTACAATCGAAGGGACTCAAATGGAATGGACTGGAATGGAATGGACTTGAATGGAATGGACTCGAATGGAATGGAATGGAAAGAATGGCATGGAATAGAATGGAATGGAATGGAATCGAATGTAATGGACTGGAATGGAATGGAAAGAATGGAATGGAATAGAATGGAATGGAATGGAATGGAAAGTAATGGACTGGAATGGAATGGACTCGAATGAAATGGACTCGAATGGAATGGACTATATTAGAATGGACTGGAATGAAATGGTCTCGAATGGAATGGACTCCATTGGAATGGACTGGAATGGAATGCAATCAAATGGAATGCAATCGAATGGAAGGGACTGGAATGGAACAGACTCGAATGGATTGGACTGGAATGGAACTGTACAGAGAGGAATGGAAAGGAATGGAATGCAATAGAATAGAATGGAATGGAATGGAATGGAATGGATTTGAATAGAATGGACTCGAATGGTCTCCAATAGAATGGAATCAAAAGGAATGCAATTGAATGGAATGGAATCGAATGGAATGAAATCGAATGGAGTATAATGGAATGGACTCGAATTGAATGC
>OIFM01000212.1_pt1 | contig 1657 bp, 8 predicted proteins | sample 1582081 | NCBI WGS metagenome assembly OIFM01 (sample SAMN07501044, study PRJEB24779) | human gut metagenome | reverse complement strand
CTTCATTCCATTCCACTCCACTCCACTCCGCTTCACTCCTCTCCACTCCACTCCACTCCATTCCATTCAACTCCACTCCACTCCACTCCATTCCATTCCATTCCATCCCATTTCATTCCATTCCACTCCATTCCGTTCCATTCCCCTCCACTCCATTCTATTCCACTCCATTCCGTTTAACGGCATTCCATTCCACTCCATTCCATTGCAATCTACTCCATCTCATTCCTTTCCACTCCACTCCACTCTACTCCACTCCAGTCCACTCCATTCCGTTCCATACCGTTCCTCTCAATTCCATTCCACTCCATTACACTCCATTCCACTCCACTCCACTACATTCCATTCCATTGCATTCCATTCCACTGCATTCCATTCCATTCCGACCACTCCACTTTAGTCCACTTCTCTCCACTACATTCCATTCCATTCCAATGCACTTCACTCGACTCCACTCCATTCCTCTCCATTCCATTCCACCCCGTTACACTCCACTGCACTCAATTCCATTTCATTCCTTTTCAAACCACATTCCATTCCATTCCACTCTTCCCCAATTCAGTGCATTCCATTCCTCTCCACTGCACTCCATTCCACTCCACTCAACGCCATTCCATTCCATTCCACTCCATTCCTCTCCATTCCACTCTACTCAAATCCACTCTACTCCGGTCCACTCCACACCACTCCTCTACTATCCACTCCATTCCATTCACTTAACTCCTTTCAGTTCCATTCCACTCTACTCCATTCCATTGCATTCCATTCCATTCAATTCCTTTCTGCACCACTCCATTCCATTCAATTCCACTACACTCCATTCCATTCCACTTCATTCCACTCCAAACCAATCCATTCCATTCCATTTCATTTAATTCCATTGCATTCCGTTCCATTCCATTCAGTTCCATTCCAATCCTTTCCATTCCATTTCATTACATTCCTTTCCACACCACTCTAATCCACTCCACTCCACTCCACACCACTACTTTCCATTCTATTCCATTCCATTAAATTCCACTCCTTTTCACTCCATTCCACTCCATTCCCCTCCACAATATTTCACTTTCTTCCACTCAACTCCATTACCTTCCTTTCCATTCTCCTCCACTCTTTCTGCACTATGTCATTCCACCCTATTCCCTTCCACTCCACTGCACTCCATTCCATTCCATCCCAATCCTCTCCACTCCATTCCTTTCCACTCCAGTCCCTTCCAGTCCATTCCAGTCCACTCCATACCACTCCAATCCATTTCATTCCAATTCAATCCACTCCTTTCCATTCCCCTTAACCCCACTCCATTTCACTCCACTCCACTCCATTCCATTCCACTCCACTCCACTCCGCTCCACTCTATTGTATTCCTTTCCACTCCAATCCACTCCACATCACTCCACTCCACAAGACTCCCCTCAATTCCATTCCACTCGGCTCCACTCCACCTCATTCCATTCCATCTGATTCAATTCCATTCCACTCCACTACATTCCATTCCATTCCCCCTCACTCCATTCCATTCTACTCCATTCCGTTCAACTCCATTCCATTTAACTCCATTCCATTCCATTCCACTCCATTCTACTCCATTCCATTCCTTTCCGTTCCATTCTGTTCCACGCGACTCCACGCCACTAAACTCCAGTCCACTCCTCTT
>OIFM01000204.1_pt1 | contig 1724 bp, 6 predicted proteins | sample 1582081 | NCBI WGS metagenome assembly OIFM01 (sample SAMN07501044, study PRJEB24779) | human gut metagenome | reverse complement strand
CGAATGGAATAGAACAGAATGAAATGGAATGGATTGTAGTGAAATGCAATAGAATGGAATTGAATCAACCCGAGTGGAATGGAATGGAATGGAATGGAATGGAATAGAATTGAATTGAATTAACGTGAGTGGAATGGAATGGAATGGAAGTTAATGGAATGGAATAGAATTCAATTGAAACAACCCGAGTGGAATTTAACGTAATGGAATGGAATGAAATGAATTGGAATGGAATGGAGTAGAATGGAATTGAATCAACACGAGTGGAATGGAACGAATTGGAAAAGCATGGAATGGAATGGAATAGAATAGGTTGGAATTTAATCAACCAACATGGAATGGAATGGAATGGAATGAAATGGAATGGAATGGAATAGAATGGAATTAAATCAACACGAATGGAAGGGAATGGAATGGAATGCAATGGAATGGAATGGAATAGAATGGAATTGAAACAACCCGAGTGGAATGGAATGGAATGGAATGGAATGGAATGGAATAGAAAGATTTCAATCAACCTGAGAGGAATGGAATGGAATGGAATGGAATGGAATGGAATGGAATGGAATGGAATGTACTAGAATGTAATTGAATCATCGCGAGTGGAATGCAATGGAATGGAATGGAAAGGAATGCAATGGAATCAACCCGAGTGGAATGGAATGGAATGGAATGGAATGGAATGGAACCAACCCGTCAGAAATGGAATGGAATGGCATGGAATCGAATGGCATGGAATTTAAAGGAATAGAATGGAATGGAATGGAGTATAATGGAATTGATTTAACCCGAGTGGAATGGAAAGGAATGGTATGGAATGCAATGGAATGGAATGGAATGGAATAGAATGGAATTGAATCAACACAAGTGGAATGGAATGGAATGGAATGGCAAAGAATGGAATGGAATGGAATGGAATGAAATAGAATGGAATTGAAACAACCGGAGGGAATGGATTGGAATGGAATGCAATGGAATGGAATGGAATGCAGTGCAATAGAATGGAATTGAATCAACACGAGTGCTATGGAATGCAATGGAATGGAAAGGAATGGAATGGAATGGAATGGTATGGAATGGAATAGAATAGAATTGAATAAACACGAGTGTAATGGAATGGAAAGGAATTGAATGGAATAGAATGGAATTGAATCCACACAAGTACAATGGAATGGATTGGAATGGAATGGAGTGGAATGGAATGGAATGGAATGGATAGGAATGGAATAAACCCCAGGGAATGGAATGGAATGGAATGGAATGGAATGCAATGGAATAGAATGAAATTGAATCAACCCGAGTGGAATAGAATGGAATGGAATGGAATTTAATGTAATGGAAAGGATTGAAATGAAATGGAACGGAATGGAATGGATTGGAATTGAATCAACCCGAGCGGAATGGAATGGAATGGAATAGAATGGAATGGAGTAAAAGGGAAGAGAATCAACCCGATTGGAATGGAATGGAATGGCATTGAAAGGAATGGAATGGAAAGGAATGGAATATTATGGAATTGAAACAACACGTAAGGAATGGAATGGAATAGAATGTAAATGAATCAACTCCAGTGGAATGGAATGGAATAGAATGGAATGGAATGCAATATTATGGAATTGAAACAACACGTAAGGAATGGAATGGAATGGAATGGAATGGAATGGAATGGAATGGAATGGAATGGAGTGGAATGGAGTGAAATAGAATGGAATTCAATCAACACG
>OIFM01000202.1_pt1 | contig 1737 bp, 2 predicted proteins | sample 1582081 | NCBI WGS metagenome assembly OIFM01 (sample SAMN07501044, study PRJEB24779) | human gut metagenome | reverse complement strand
TTCCATTCCATTCCATTCCATTCCATTCCATTCCATTTCGTTCCATTCCATTCTATTCCGTACGATTCCATTCCATTCCATTCCATTCCATTCCATTCCATTCCATTCCATTCCATTTCCTTCCATTCCATTCCATTCCATTCCATTCCATTCCATTCCATTCCATTCTATTAGGGTTAATTCCATTCCATTCCATTCCATTACATTCCATTGCAATCGAGTTGATTCCATTCCATTCCATTCCATTCCATTCAATTCCGGATGATTGCATTCCATTGCCTTCCATTCCATTCCATTCCCCTGCACTCGGGTTGATTCCATTCCATTCCTTTCCATTCCATTCCATTCCATTCCATTCCATTCCATTCCATTCCATTCCATTCCATTCCATTCCACTCCATTCCATTCGATTCCATTCCATTCCATTCCATTCCACTCCACTCCCTTCCATTCCATTCCTTTCCCTTCCATTCCATTCCATTCCATTCAATTCCTTTCAATTGATGTCCATTACATTCCAATCCATTCGTGTGCTCTCCATTCCATTCCATTCCATTCGAGTCCGATCCATTCCAATCTATTCCATTCCATTTGAGTCCATTCCATTGAAATCAATTCCATTCAAGTCCATTCCATTCCATTCCATTCGTGTCCATTCCGTTCCATTCCATTCGAGTCCATTCCATTCTCTTCCATTCCACTTGATTCCAGTCTATTCCATTCCATTCTATTCCAGTCTATTCCATTCAATTATATTCAAGTTGAATCCATTCCAAACCATTGGATTCCATTCCATTCTGTTCCATTCCATTCGATTCCAGTCTATTCCTTTCCATTCTGTTCCAGTCTATTCCATTCCATTCTATTCAAGTCAAATCCATTTCATTCTATTTGAATCCATTCTATTCCATTCCAACGCATTCCATTCGGTTCCATTCCATTCCATTCCAATCGATTCCATTCCATTCCATTCCATTCCATTCCATTCCATTCCATTCCTTTCTATTCCATTCCGTTCCATTCCATTCGGTTTGATTCCATTCCATTCCATTCCATTCCATTCCATTCCACTGAATTACTTTCCATTCCACTCCATTACATTCCATTCCACTCCACCCGGATTTATTCCATTCCATTCCATTTCATTCCAGTTGATTCCATTGGATTCCATTCCGATCCAATCCATTTCATTCCATTCCATTCCATTCCATTCCATTCCATTCCATTCCATTTAATTCCATTGGATTCCATTCCGATCCATTCCATTTCATTCCATTCCATTCCATTCCATTCCATTCCATTCCATTCCACTCGTGTTGATTCCACTCCATCCCATTGCATTACATTCCATTTCATTCCACTCGGGTTGATTCCATTCCGTTCCATTCCATTCCACTCATGTTGATTCCATTCCGTTCCTTTCCATTTCATTCCATTCAATTCCATTCCATTCCATTCCATTCCATTCCATTCCATTCCATTCCTTTCCATTCCGTTCCATTCCATTCGTGTTGATTAACTTCCATTCCATTCCATCCCATCCCATTCCATTCCATTCCATTCCATTCGTGTTGATTCCATTCCATTCCATTCCATTCCATTCCATTCCATTACATTCCATTCCACTCCATTCCATTCCATTCCTTTCCGCTCAGGTTGATTCCATTCCATTCCATTCCAATCCATTCCATTCCATTCGGGTTCATTCCATTCCATTCCTTTCCATTCCGTTCCGTT
>OIFM01000190.1_pt1 | contig 1944 bp, 9 predicted proteins | sample 1582081 | NCBI WGS metagenome assembly OIFM01 (sample SAMN07501044, study PRJEB24779) | human gut metagenome | reverse complement strand
CACTCCACTCTACTCCAGTCCCCACCATTCTACTCGACTACATTCCATTCCATTCCACACTATTCCATTCCACTCCACTTAATTCCATTCCACTGCACTGCACTCCATTCAACTAAATTCCACTGCATTCAACTCCATTCCATTCCATTCCATTCCACTCCACTCCACTAATTTGCGATCTTCTGCACTCCACTTCACTCCAGTCCTCTCCATTCTACTCCCCTCCGATCCACTCCATCCATTCCACTCCACTTAATTCCCTTCCACTGCACTCCACTCCATTCCACTCCATTCCATTCAATTCCACTCCATTCCACTACACTCCACTAAACACCACTCCCCTCCACTTCATTCCATTCCACTACATTCCATTTCAATCAACTCCATTCCATTTTAATCCACTGTACTCAATTCCATTCCACTCTTCTCCACTACATTCCACTACATTGCATTCCAATCCATTCCACACCATTCCACTCTACTCCTTCCTATTCCACTCCCCTCAATTCCACTTTAATCCATTCCTTTGCTCTCCACTTCAGTCCACTGCACTTCGTTCCATTCCACTCCACTCCACTCCACTCTTCTCCACTCTACTAAATTCCATTCTTCTCCACTCCATTCCATTCCACTCCATTCCACTCCACTGCACTCCATTCCACTCCACTCCACTCCACTCCATTCCATTCCATTCCACGCCACTCCATTTTATTCCCTTCAACAGCATTTCATTCCACTCCATTCCATTCTACTCGGTGCCACTCCAAGCCAGTCCATTTTACTCCACTCCATTCCATTCCATTCCACTCCACCCCACTCCATTCGACCCCTCTCCTCTACACTCCACTCTACTCCACTCCACTCCATTCCATTCCAGTCCTTTCCACTCCACTCTACTCCATTCCTTTCAACTCCATTCCATTCCTCACCTCTCCACTCCACTGCATTGCATTGCACTCCACTCCACTCCACTCCATTGCACTTTACTCCAATCCAATCTATTCCTTTCCACTCCACTCCATTCCTTTCCACTCCATTCCACTAAACTCCGCTTCATTCCACTCCACACCACTTGATTCCACTGCACACCACTCCAGTCCACTTAATTCTACTCCAATCCAATCCATTCCACAACACTCCATTGCATTCCATTCCATTCCACTCCACTTCATTCCATTCCACCCCATTCCACTTCACTCCTTTCCACTCCATCCACTCCATTCCATTCAACACCAATTCAGAGCTTTCCATTCCATTCCACGCCATTCCATTCCACTGCTTTCCATTCTACTACATTCCATTCCTCTCCAATCCATTCCACTCAACTCCACTGCATTCCATCCCATTCTATTCCATTCCATTCCATTCCACTCCTATGAATTTCATTACATTCCTCTGCACTCCATTCCATTCTCCTCTACTGAATTCCTTTACACTTAATTCCATTCCATTTCACCCCATTCCACCCCACTCCACTCCATTCCACTCCACTCCATTCCACTCCACTCCATTCGACTCCACTCCACTTGACTCCATTCCACTCCATTCCACTTCATTCCATTCTACACAATTCCACTCCGCTGCAATCCATTCCACTCAATTCCACTCCACTCTTTTCAATTTGACTCCACTCGATTCCATTCCTCTCCAATCCACTCAACTCCATTCCACCCCACTCCTTTCCACTGCACTCTACTCAACTAAACTCCATTCCATTCCATTCCACTCCATTGCAATCCATTCCACCCCTCTCCGTTCCATTCCTCTCCTCTCCATTGTAATCTTTTCCATTCTAATCCACTGCACTCGACTCCACTCAACTCTAATCCACTGCACTCCACTCTATTCCATTCCTGTCCACTGCATTCCATTCCACTCCATTCCACTCCATTCTAGTCCACTCCACTTCCTTCCCCTCCACTCCACTCCACTTCATTCCCCTCC
>OIFM01000180.1_pt1 | contig 2317 bp, 9 predicted proteins | sample 1582081 | NCBI WGS metagenome assembly OIFM01 (sample SAMN07501044, study PRJEB24779) | human gut metagenome | reverse complement strand
GGAATGGAATGGAGAGCAGTGAAGTGGAATTTAATAGAATGTAATGGAATGGAGTGGAATGGAATGGAGTGGTGTGAAATGAAAAGGAATGGAATGGAATGGAATGGATTGGAAAAGAATGGAATGGAGGGGAATGGAATGGAATGGAAGGGACTGGAATGGCTTCGAGTGGAGTGTACTGGAATGGAGTGGAATAGAATGGGAAGGAGTGGAATGGAATCGAATGAGTGGAACGGAATGGAATGCAATGGAATGGAATGGAATGGAATGTAGTGGAGCAGAGGGGAATGGAACGGAATGTAGAGGATGGGAATGGAATGGAATGTAATGCAATGGATTGGAATGGAGTTGAATGGAATGGAATGAAATGGAATGGAGTGGAGAGGTATGGACTGGAGGGGAGTAGATTGAAGTGGAGAGGAATGGAGTGGAATTGTGTGGAATGGAGTGGAATATAATGGAATCGATTGGAGTGGTATGGAAAGGGGTGGAGTGGAATGGAATGGAGTGGAGTGGAATGTAATGGACTGAATAAAATGGAGAGAAATGGAGTGGAGCAGAATGGAATGGAATGGAGTGGAATGGCATGGAGTGGAATGGAATGGAGTTGAATGGAATTGAATGGAATTGAGTGGAGTGGAGAGGAGTGGAGTGGAGTGGAATGGACTGCACTGGAATGAAATGGAATGGAATTCAGTTGAATGGAATAGAATGGAATGGAATGGAGAGGAATGGAAGGGAGAGTAATGAAGTGGATTGGAGAGGAGTGGAATGGAATGGAGTGGAATGGATTGGAGTGCAATGTAGTGGAATAGAATAGGGTGGAAAAGAGTGGATTGGAATGGAATGGTGTGGATTCGAGTGGTATGGGTGGAATGGAATGAAATGGAATGTAGTGGAGTGGATTGGAGTGGAGTGGAATGGAATGGAATGGAGTGGATTCTAATGGAGTGGGTGGAATGGAATGAAATGAAATGGTGTGGAGTGGAGTGGAATGCAATTGTTTGGAGTGGTGTGGAGAGGAGTAGAGTGGAGTGGAGTGTTGTGGAGTGGAGTGGAATGGAGTAAAATGGAATGGAGGGGAGTGGAATGGAATGGAGTGGAATAGAACGGAGTGTAATGGAGAGGAGAGGAATGGAATGGAGTGGAAAGGAGTGGAATGGAATGAAATGGACAGTAATAGAATGAAATGGAAAGCTATGTGATGAAATGGAATGGAGTGTATTTGAATGGAAGGGAATGAATTGGAATGGAGTGGCGGAGAGTGGAGTAGTGTAGAGGGGAGTCGAAAGGAATGGAATGGAATGGAATGGAATGGAATGGAATGGAATGGAGTGTAATGGATTGAAGTGGAATGGAATTTAAGGGAAAGGAGTGGAGGAGAATGGAATGGAATGGAATGGAATGGAAAGGAATGGTGGGGAGTGGAATGGAATTGAAGGGAATAAAATGTAATGGAGCGGAGTGGAATTGAGTGAAGTGGAATGGAATGGAGTGTAAATGAGTGGAATAGAATGGAATGGAATGGAGTGGAGTGGAGAGAAAGGAGTAGAGTGCAGTGGAATGGAGTGGAGTGGGATGGAGTCGAATGGAGTGGAATGGAGTGAAATTGAATGGAATCGATTGTAGTGGAATGGAGTGGAGTAGAATGTAAGGGAGGGGAGTGGAATGAAGTGGACTGGAATGGAACGGAATGTAAAGAAATGGACTGGAATAGAACGAAATGTAAAGAAATGAAGTGAAGTGGAATGGATAGGAGGGGAGTGGAGTGGAATGGTATGCAGTGGAAAGCAGTTGAGGGGAGTGGATTGGGATGGAATATAGTGGAAGGGAATGGAATGGAGTGGAATGGAATGGAATGGAGTGGAAAGGAATGGAATGGAAGGGACTGGAATGGAATGAAATCGAATGGAATGGAATGGAGAGGTTTGGAGTGGAACGGAATTGAGTGGAGTGGAATAGAATGGAATGGAATGGAATGGAATGGAATCGAGCAGAGTGGAGTGGGGTCGACTGGAATGGAATGGAACGGAGTGGAGTGGAATGGAATTGAATTTAATGGAAAGGAATGGAATGGAATGGAATGGAATGGCATGGAATTTAATGGAGTGGAATGGAATGGAATGCAGTGGAGTGGATTGGAATGGAATGGAGTGGAATGGAATGGAGTGCATTGGAATGGAATGGAATTGACTGGAATTGAGTGGAGGGGAATGGAGTGCAATGGAGTGAGGTGGAAAGGAATAGAATTCAATGCAATGGAATGGAATGGTATGGAACGGAATGGAAAGGAACAGGATGGAATGGAAGGGAGTGG
>OIFM01000175.1_pt1 | contig 2368 bp, 11 predicted proteins | sample 1582081 | NCBI WGS metagenome assembly OIFM01 (sample SAMN07501044, study PRJEB24779) | human gut metagenome | reverse complement strand
CAACTCCACCTCACTAAACTCCACTCCCCTCCACTTCACGCCACTCAATTCCACTCAACTCCACTCATTTCCTTTCCACTCAACTCCATTCCATTCAACTCCACTCAACTCCATTCCTTCCATTCCAATCCATTCCATTACATTCCATTCCACTCCACTTCACTCCATTCTATTCCATTCCATTCCATTCGGTTCCATTTCACTCCATTCCATTTAACTCCATTCCATTCCATGCGAGTCCTCTCCACTCCAATCTTCTCTACTCCACTCCACTCCATTACATCCCACCCCTTTTCACTCCACTCCACTCCACCCCATTCAATTCCAATTGATACCATTCCACTCAATTCCATTCCACTCCACTCCACTCCATTCCACTCCACTCCACTCCATTCCATTCAATTAAATTCCATTCCATGCCATTCCACTCCACTCTTCTCCACTCCATTACATTACATTCGAATCCATTCCATTCCATTCCACTCCACTCGATTACATTCCATTCCCTTCCATTACATTCCACTCCATTCCATTCCATTCCATTCCACTCCACTTCTTTCCACTCCAATCCATTCCATTCCATTCCATTCCTTCCATTCCATTCCATTCCACTCCACTCCTATCCACTCCTCTCCATTCCATTCCTCTCCATTCCATTCCATTGCATTCCAATCCACTCCATTCCATTCCATTCTATTCCCTTCCACTTCATTCCATTCCATTCTATTCAAATCCACTGCACTCCATTCCATTCTAATCCATTCCATTCCACTCCATTCCGTTTAAATCCATTCCATTCCATTCCATTCCAATCTATTCCTTTCCACTACACTACACTCTATTCCACTCCACTCCACTCCACTCTGCTCCACTCCATTCCATTCCATTAAATTATATTCCAGTCCATTCCAATCTATTCCACTCCACTCCACTCCACTCGGCTCCACTCCATTCCATTCCATTAAATTCTATTCCAGTCCATTCCACACCATTCCACTCCATTCCACTCCACTCCACTCCATTGCACTCCATTGCATTCCATTCCATTCCACTCCACTCCACTCCACTCCACTCCACTCCACTCCACTCTATTCCTTTCCACTCCGTTCCACTCCACTCCATTCCCCTCCATTCCACTCCACTCCATTCCATTCCATTCCTCTCCAGTCCTTTCCTTTCTACTCCATTCCATTCCACTCCACACCACTCCTGTCCATTCCATTCCACTCCACTCCTACTCATTCCACCACTCTCCAATCCACTCCATTCCCTCCCACTCTATTCCACTCCATTCCCTCCCACTCTATTCCACTCCATTCCCTCCCATACCTCTCCACTCCATTCCATTCCACTTCTCCCAATTTTGCTGCATTCCAATCCACTCGAATCCATTCATTTCCACTAAACTGCTCTGCACTCCATTCTATTCCACAGCACTACATTCAAATCCACTCCAAACCACTCCACACCACTCCATTCTATTACATTCCACTCGACTCCAATCCATCACACTCCACTCCATTCCATTCCTTTTTTACATTCCACTCCACTCCTCTCCATTCCATTCCACTCCCCTCCATTCCAATCCAATCTATTGCATTCCATTCCATTCCACTACACTTTGCTCCACTCCTTTCCATTCCACTCCAATCCATTACACTCCGTTCAATTCCATTCCATTCAGTTCCATTCCATTCCATTCCATTCCACTCCATTCCACTCCTTTCTTTTCAATTCCATTGCATTCCATTAAATTCAATGTCATTCCATTCCCCTCCATTGCAATCTAATCCATTCCAATACACTCCATTTCATTCCAAACCATTCCATTCCACTATATTCCATTCTGTTCCACTGCTCTCCACTCTGTTCCACTCCTCTCTAATTCATTCCACTCTATTCCATTCCACTCCACTCCATTGTGTTCCATTACATTCTTTTCCATTCCACTCCATTCCATTGAACTGCACTCCAATCCACTCCTTTGAATAGCACTCCACTCTATTACCCTCCATTTAATTCCATTCCGCTACACTCTATTCCTTTCCACTCAACTCCAATCCACTCTTGCCCAGTCCTCTGCTCTCCACTCCACTAAATCCATTCCACTCCATTACACTCCAATCCATTCCTTTCCACTCCACTGCACTGCACTCTATTCCGTTCCATTCCATTCCTTTCCATTCCATTCCATTTAACTCCATTCCATTCCATTCCATTCCATTCCATTTGATTCCATTCCATTGCATTCCATTCCATTCCATTCCATTTCATTCCATTCCATTACATTACATTACATTCGGATTGATTCTATTCAATTCCCTTACACTCCATTACATTCCATTCCATTCGGGTAGTTTCCATTCCA
>OIFM01000173.1_pt1 | contig 2438 bp, 8 predicted proteins | sample 1582081 | NCBI WGS metagenome assembly OIFM01 (sample SAMN07501044, study PRJEB24779) | human gut metagenome | reverse complement strand
GGAATGAAACAGAATAGAATGGAATGGAATCAAATCGCGTGGAATGGAATGGAATGCAACTAAATCAAACAGAGTGGAATGGAATGGAATGGATTGGAGTGGAATGGAATGGAATCATCCCGAATGGAATGGAGTGGAATGGAATGGAATGGAATGAAATGGAATGGAATGGAATCAACCAGAATGGAATGGAGTGGAATGGAATGGAATGGAGTGGAATGGAATGGAATGGAATGGAATGAAGCCGAGTGCAATGGAATGGAATGGAATGGAATGGAATGGAATGGAATGGAATGGAATGGAATGGAATGGATTCAATCCGAATGGAATGGAAAGGAATGGAATCAACCCGAGTGGAATGGCATGGAATGGAATGGAAAGGAATGGAACGGAATAGAATGGAATGCAACGAAATGAATTTGAATGGAATGGAATGGAATGGAATGGAATGGAATGGAATGGAACGGAATCATCCCGAGTGCAATGGAATGGAATGGAATGGAATGGAATGGAATGGAATGGAATGGAATGGACTGGAATGTACCCGAGTGGAATGGAATGGAATGGAATCTTATGGCGTGGAATGGAATGAAACGGAATAAAATGGAATGGAATCAAATAACGTGGAATGGAATGGAATGGAACTGAGTCAAACAGAGTGGAATGGAATGGAATGGAATGGAATCACACTGAATGGAATGGAGTGGAATGGAATGGAATGGAATGGAATGAAATGGAATGGAATGGAATGGAATCAACCCGAGTCCAATTGAATGGAATCGAATGAAATGGAATGGAATGGAATGGATTCAACCCGAATGGAGTGGAAAGGAATGGAATCAACCCGAGTGGAATGGCATGGAATGGAATGGAATGCAATGGAATGGAATGGAATGGAATGGTAGGGAATAGAATGGAATGGAACGAAATGGAATGGAATGGAATGGAATGGAATGGAATGGAATGGAATCAACCTGAGTGCAATGGAATGGAGTGGAAGGGAATGTAATGGAACGGAAACAACACGAATGGAATGGAATGTAATGGAGTGTAAGGGAATTGAATACAATCAATCCGAATGTAATGGAATGGAATGGAACGGAATGGAATGGAATGGAATGGAATGCAGTGGAATGGAATCAAACCTAGTGCAATGGAATGGAATGGAATGGAATGGAATGGAATGGAATGGAATGGATTCAACCCAAATGGAATGGAAAGCAATGGAATCAACCCGAGTGGAATGGCATGGAATGGAATGGAATGGAATGGAATGGAATGGAATGGTACAGAATAAAATGGAATGGAACGAAATGGAATGGAATGGAATGGAATGGAACGGAATGGAATGGAATCAACTCGATTGCAATGGAATGTAATGGAATGGAATGGAATGGAATTAACGCGAATAGAATGGAATGGAATGTAATGGAACGGAATGGAATGGAATGGGATGGAATGGAATCAATCTGAGTGCAGGGGAATGGAATGGAATGGAATGCAATGGAATGGAATGGAATGGAATGGAATGCAATGGAATCAACTAGATTGCAATGGGATGGAATGGAATGGAATGGAATGGAAGGGAATGGAATGGAATGGAATTAACCTGAACAGAATGGAATGGAATGGAATGGAACGGAATGGAAGGGAATGGAATGGAATGGAATTAAGCTGAAGAGAATGGAATGGAATGGAATGGAACGGAATGGAATGGAATGGAATGGAATGGAATGCAATGGAATGGGATCAACCCGAGTGCAGGGGAATGGAATGGAATGGAATGCAATGGAATGGAATCAATCAACCCGAGTGCAATAGAATGCAGTGGAATGGAATGGAATGGAATGGAAAGTACCCGAATGGAATGGAATGTAATGGAGTGTAAGGGAATTAAAAAGAATCAATCCGAATGTAATGGAATGGAATTGAAAGGAAAGGAATGGAATGGAATGGAATGGAATGGAATGGAATGGAATGGAATGGAATGAAATGGAATGGCATAGAATGGAATGGAATCAACCCGAGCGCAATGGAATGGAATGGAATGGAATGGAATGGATTCAACCCGAATGGAATGGAAAGGAATGGAATAAACCCGAGTGAAATGGCATGGAAGGGAATGGAATGGAATGGAATGGTACGGAGTAGAATGGAATGGAACGAAATGGAATGGAATGGAATGGAATGGAATGGAATGAACCCGTGAGCAATGGAATGGAATGGAATGGAATGGAAGGGAATGGAATGGGTTCAATTCGAATGGAATGGAAAGGAATGGAATCAACCCGAGTGCAATGGCATGGAATGGAATGGAATGGAATGGAATGGAATGGAATGGAATGGAATGGATTCAACCCAAATGGAATGGAAAGGAATGGAATAAACCCGAGTGGAATGGCATGGAATGGAGTGGAATGGAATGGAATGGAATGGAA
>OIFM01000132.1_pt1 | contig 5004 bp, 7 predicted proteins | sample 1582081 | NCBI WGS metagenome assembly OIFM01 (sample SAMN07501044, study PRJEB24779) | human gut metagenome | reverse complement strand
GTACACGGTCCTAGTGATAACTACTGGGTATGGCACGAAAGACTTAGAATTACAAAAGTATATTAAATTATGTGGTATAATACAGGTACCACATCATTATACAAGGGTAGTCGCTATGACTACCCTCTTTTTTTATTGTATAATAATCTTTGTTCCTGATTTCAAACTAATACTATATTCTAAACTACGTTCTTATGAGCGTGGTTTTTTGTGTACACGTGTCAAATACGTGTCAAAATAGTTATAACCTTTTAGTTCTATTTAGAAAATAAATCTTTGAAAACACTGTACTTATGGCTATTTAGTTTTATTTAGAAATTTATTTTTATCCCTCCGTTTCCGTACTATACCGTTGATATGACGGGATTTCGAGAGAGTAAGTGTCAAATAAGTGTCAAGAGAATATTTCTCTGACACGTTGACCTTGCTCTTTTTTATGTTCTTCTAATAAATGTGAATACGTGTCTAGCGTTTGTGATATAGTAGCGTGACCTAAACGTTTACTTATATACTCGATTGGTATGCCTTTAGATAGTAAGTAAGATGTGTGCGTATGTCTGAGTGAATAGGGAGTTATATTATTATCGTTTAATCCTATCACTTCTTTTGCTTTTCTAAATGCTTTACTTACTGATGTATGACTAACCGAGAATAGCTTGCCATCAATTCTACGCGGCATTTTAGCTAATTTTGAATTTATGTGCATGATATCTTTTGAATTAACTTCTACATCACGTTTTGAATTCTTTGTTTTCGTTCCAGGCAAATGAATTATGCCATTCGCTTTGTTTAGATCTTTGTAAGTCATATTGATGACATCGCTATATCTTGCGCCAGTAATGCCTAATAGATATAGCAAAACATAACTTTCTTCATCTCTTTTCTTAAAATAATCTAGCAAGTTTAAATAGTCTTTTATCGTAATAAACTTAAATTTCTCATCTTTAGCTTTTTCAGTCCCTTTGATATTTACATTATAAGTAGGGTCTTTCTTCAAATAGCCATCGTATAACGCGTCTCTAATACATCTAGCAAGACAACCGTGAACTTTTCTTACTGTTTCATCAGTGTGACCTTGTGCGTATTGATTTAAAAACTTTTGATACTCACTACGTGTGATATTTTTAACTAACATATTTTCTCCGAAATACTCACTGAATAATTTAATCGATCTTTCATACCAGTAGAATTGTTTGCTAGACAACTGTTTCTTGTTCTTAATTTTTATCCAGTCATCGTAGTAGTCAACGAATTTTTTATTATCTTCAATGTTGTTGCCATCTTCTAAATCTCTAATAAATTGTTGTGCTGCGTTTGTAGCCTCAGCTTTTGTTTTGAATCCAGATTTACGTTTTTTGCCAGATTTCAAACTAGGGTGTTTAACATCGTATTGCCATGATGAGCTTGTCTTATTTTTGCGTTTTGTTACTGTAAATGTTGCCATTTTAAGTGTTCCTCCCTAAAAAAGTAAAAAATAATAAGGGTACTAGGTACCCATAAATTATTGTTGTAATGCTTGTGACTCATTTCTTGCTTTAGTTACGTCTTGTTTGAAACTATCATACGATTGGTTAGGACTAGATAATGCCATACCAGGCCCACCACCTATATGTTGATATTTATCCGGATTATTTTGAATGTTTTCTGTAAGTTTTTTAGCATTTAAATATTCTTGGTAACTAGGAGAGTTTGGGTCTTGTTGTTCGGATTGCTGATTATTACTTTGTGCTGTTTGCACTTGCTTACCTTGCGTACGTTCATTATTACCATTATTGTCTTGTGATTTGCCATTATCATTTTTAGATGTGCTTTCTGATTCGTTATTCGCAACATCTTTATTACCTTCTTTTGAACTACTAGCAGAATCGTTTGTAATATCATCTGCTGCAGAATAATCTACGGTCTTTAGTTTACTAATATTTATTTTCTTGGTACCCAGTTTTTTACCCTCTGTGCCTTTAGTAGCTTTAAGTGTCACTTGCTTATCATTTTCTAATTCATAAGTAATAATACCTTTAGCAGTTTTACCTTTCTTAATTACATCATTGTTGTGTTTGTCCCATTCTTCGAATTTACCAGTATTAGGCGTTGGACCAACTTCAAGTTTACTTTCAGTATTTTCACTATCTTGTGTAGTCTCCATCGATGCTATCCAAACATTCATTGGTGTGATTTGTTCGTCCCCGTCTTTGCTTTTAACTTCGTATTTAAAAGCTAATAGTTTCTTACCATTATCCAAATCCTTATCATTAACTAAAAATGTATCTTTTATTTTTAAGACAGCTTGATCTAGGACTAAAGTATCATTAGTGAATTGTACTTTGTTTTCATCAACGGACGTCGACTTTTTTGAATCGTTATTGTTGTTACTACATGCCGCTAAAACTAAGAAACAGGATAATAAAATAAATAAGACTTTTTTCATTTTACATTTCTCCTCTGAATAAATATTTATATTAAAGCGCCACAAAGGACGCTTATTAAAACAGTTTTTGACTTGCTACAACTCTACCAATTATTTTAACTTCGTCATCTTCTCCGTAAACTTGAGGTAAATGTTCTGGGTTGTTTGATTCTGGAATTAAGATAATTTGATTCTTGTTATATCTAACTCGTTTAACAGTAGCGTTATAACCATTAACCATAACGACGCCTAACTGACCATTTTCTACTATAGAATCTTTTTCGACTACAACTACATCGTTTTCTTGGAAAATTTTATCCATGCTATCGCCAGACACTCTCAAACCAAATTCTTCTTTGTCAGAATTAAGATTTTTAGTAGCGAAGTATATGTAATCAACTAAATTTTCTTCACTATAGATAGGTAATCCTGCAGATATTTTTGAAACAACTGGTATCTTTTTGACTGGTAGGGTTTCTAGTTGAGGTTGTTCGATATCCATAATTTCCTCTGGTTTAATATTTAACCCTTTACAAATTTTGATGACATTTTCTACCTTAGCATTAAATACTCCTCTTTCTAAAATAGATCTAACAGTTGTATAAGCTAAACCAATTTCTTTTGAAAAAGCTTTTATACTCCCAGATTTCAATTCCATAAGTCGTTTTAAATCTTTTTCTTTAGTCATTTTCGTTTACCTCATTTCTAATTTGTACCTATATAATACCATGCGAAAAATCGTATATCAAGTAAAAATAAAAATAAAAAATGCGAATTTTAGTGTTGACTAAGTACGAAAATTCGTATACACTTTAGTTAAGCAATCGGAAAGGTTGCTAAAAATTATAATTTGAAATACGAAAATTCGTATTAGGAGGGGTACTATGTTGAAGAATTTCAACGATATTAGAAAAGAGAAAAAAGTATCTCTGGTTGATTTAGCAGACTTATTAGAAGTCAGATACCAAACGGTAGCAGATAAGATAAATGGCGTTTCTGATTTTAAATTTGGAGAGGCATTACTTATTAAAAATGAATATTTTCCAGAGTATGACATTGAATATCTTTTTGAAAAAGAAAAAGAACACCAAACAACTTAAGGAGGAATTCAAATGAAAGAAGAAAAATTAGATACGATTTTAAAAATAATAGAAGGCATGCCTAAATACGAGTGGGACAGAATTGCACATGAAGTTAGCAAAGCTTACAGCCATAAGACCGTCAAGGTAGAGCTTGACAGTCATAGCTGTAAAACAATTAGAAAATCACTTAGTTAAAACTTGAATGAAACTAGGGTGGATTCGGTAATTCACATTATCAATTTTAATGTTGATGTAGTTGAAATTGAACAAGTTATCGATTTGTTCTTTATACCAAAGGTTTGCATCTGTATATGTGTTATCAATTACAACATCATTTGATTCAGATAGATTTACCCATTCGCCAAGTAAACAAGCATAAATGTTTTTCATAAAATCACCTCCTTTTATAAGGAGTATAGCAGAAAGGAGCATAAACAATATGCAAGATTTACAAGTATTTAATTTTGAAAAATTACCAGTAAGAAAAATAGAAGTAGATGGAGAACCATATTTTTTAGGTAAAGACGTGGCAGAAATATTAGGTTACACAAGATCTGATAATGCAATTAGAAATCATGTTGATGATGAAGATAAGCTGACGCACCAAGTTAGTGCATCAGGTCAAAAACGAAACATGGTAATCATCAACGAATCTGGTTTATACAGCTTAATCTTTGACGCTGCTAAACAAAGTAAAAACGAAAGTATTAGAAAGAAAGCTAAACGTTTTAAACGTTGGGTAACCGAAGACGTTTTACCTACATTAAGAAAAACTGGAACTTATCAAATATCTAATGATCCAATGCAAGCATTAAAACTGATGTTTGAAGCAACGGAACAAACCAAAGAAGAAATAGCGACTGTTAAAGCAGATGTTATTGATATCAAAGAAAATCAAAAGCTAGATGCAGGAGAATACGGATTGATAACAAAAACAGTTCACCAACGCGTTGCTTATATCAGACAAATTCACGGACTACCTAATAATAAAGAAGTTAACAAACCTTTATATAGAGATATTAACAGTAACGTAAATACGATGGCTGGTATTAAAACAAGAACACAATTAAAACAAAAACATTTCGATGACGTAATGAATATGATCACAAATTGGTTTCCATCTCAATCAACAATCTATGTCATCAAACAATTAGAAATGGACTTTGAAAACGAAGTGTAAGGAGTGATAGCAATGGAATACATTGGATTTGCGGACGCTATCGAGTTTGTGAAAATAAGTGGAATTTCTAAAAACGATTTAGAAAAGCACGTTTATAGCAATAAAGAGTTCCAAGAGAAATGTATGTTTAGATTTGGCAAGAATCATAAACGCTACATCAAGATTAGACCGGCAATTGACTTTATAGAACAAAATTTAATGGTGTCAGAAACGGCACTTTAGAGGAGGTTTACCGATGAACAAACTACAACTCATTAAAATAGCACTCCTAATCGTCATCTTGGCGGAGGAGATTAGAAGTGCTAAGAAGAAAACAATTTTATCTTCTTATTACAACC
>OIFM01000129.1_pt1 | contig 5173 bp, 7 predicted proteins | sample 1582081 | NCBI WGS metagenome assembly OIFM01 (sample SAMN07501044, study PRJEB24779) | human gut metagenome | reverse complement strand
TTATATCTAACCTACTAAACTTACTATCTAAAAATTCTTTCTCCATATCTGTATTCTTTAACTCTACTTCTACTATTAGATCCAAAGATAGATTTTGTATTTAAAAAAATATTTGGAGCGGAAAATAACAAAAGTGTTTTAATAGATTTTTTAAATGCAAAATCTATCTTTGGATCTAATAAGGTTCTCACTACCACTTTAATCATCTCCTTTTCTTTTATTATATCCTACTTTATATTTATTCTCTAATACCAATTATTTTCGCCTTTAGAACTTAATATATTTATTGCTCTCATTTCTATAGTAGATATTTGCATACCCAATCTCATTAATTCCTTTGAACATACTTAATTCGTTTTCTACATCAATGATTACATCTGCTTTTTCATAATCTTTTTCATAATCAGGATCTTTATCTGATGCTGCATAATTCTCTTTAACTATTTCTTTTCCATTCATTATTTCAACATTTAGTCCCTTACTAATTGACCACATAGATAATGCTCTTGCTAGATCTATTCTAAATAATAATTGTACTTCTCTGCTATCGGTTTCTATGTAGTCTCTATACAGTCTAGCCATGATATCTTGTTCATTGTCAGCTTCAAGAACTATATCTTCATATACTAATACATATTTTCTAGTGGCAGCTTCTATTGAATCTATTCTTCTTATCCATTCTTCATTTAATCTATTTATATTTATACCCATATCCACGTTACTCCTTATCTTCCTTTAATACCTTACTAATTAATCCTACAGAGCATTCAAACATTTCACTTAAAGTCTTTACTGTATGTCCCTGTATTCTATACATTTTTATTAATTCTATTTCATGATCGTTGAACTTAGGCTTTCTTCCTGCACCCCTTTTATTTTTCTCACTACGTTTATACCCTTCAATCTCACATCTTAGTCTAATAAGCTCATCACTAAGCCTTTTTATTTCTTCATCTTTCTCATTTAATATCTTCTTATACCAATCAGAACTTTTTTCAACTCCATCAATAACCCTATACATATATTCTCCTTGTAAAGTAACTCCTTTCTTAAACATTAAAATAGTTTCACAAATTAAATTGTGAAACTATTTTAGCTCGTCTTTGATTCTTTTTCAATAATTAATTTATGAATTACCTCCAATTATTTTTCTTGAATACATTTATTATGGCATCCTTATCTTTTTTTCTTGTAAATACTAAATCTACAAACTCCATCATTTTCTCTTTTGTCCTGGTACCTGATGATCTATTAGTATTTTTTAGTATTTGTCCTCTCTTTTTGAAGTTCTCATCTTCAGTATCTCGCCATCTTGCTTTCTCTGCAGCATTAATTACTCCAACCGCTAATTTTATATTTGCTTGTACTTGTTTGGGATTTAGAGAACCATTGAAGTATCTCATTTCTACTGTAGGAGCTCTTCCTGATGCTATGTTCGTTAGATTTACACCATAGTATCTATTCCCCTCTGACACTCTTCTTGCCATGTCTCTAACATCTTCATCTGTATCCATATCAAATCGCATTCTTGATCCAAGGCCTGCTCTCTCACTAAAGCTTCGAGAGTACCCGTTATCTCTAACTCGTCCTAAGTCTCCACCAGCAGCTCTGAAAAAGCATTCTTCGTAATTCTCAACCATCTTGAAGAATCGTCTCCATCGTTGTCTTGCGGTATCTAGTTTATTCATTCCAACGTGAACATGGGCTCCGCATCTCTCATTAACAATAGCTCCATGCCTTTGTGCTACAGTACAAATTATTTCTATTTGCCTCCAAGTCTCAGGAGTATCTTTTAGTATTGGTGAAACAAGTTCTCCACCACCGCTTCCATCAGATACACTTCCATCACGCTCTAACTTCCACTTACTATTATCTTCAACCGTAGAGTGATATCTCAGTCTATATGGTGCTGCAGTTATTCCTAAGTCATATAGTTCCCTTGCTATGGCATCGGCATTACCACCAACAAATTCAAGTTCTACCCCAAATGTACTGTTATTTCCATTAAGAACATCTTCGTATTCATAATTAATCATCCTATCTTCTACATTTTCAAAAGTCCTATCAAAAGCTTCAGGATCATCAGTGTAAAAATAGCCATCATCTTCAGATAGTCCCTCATTATTTCTATCTAGTTCATCCCTAATGTCTTGAGCTATTCTCATTCGACCAATATCTGCTGCAGATAGTTCTATAACATCTTCTCTTACTTGGCCTATTGCTTCATCTACTGCTCTTATATGTCTACAGTCATTACCTCTATACCTATAATCAGCACAAGTACAGCTATAATTATCTCCATCTATACTAACTCTATGGGTATCTGTTCCTGGTCCTGAATTTACTCTAAAATCATCACTATCTTCCTGGTATTCTATTGTTACAATTTCGTCTCTACCTCTGGATCTCGACTCCATTTGTATCTGTATTGGCTCATCAAATCCATTATTAATTCTTTGAGCTAATTGAGATATAATATTTTCACTCATTCCCGATCCTGTAAGACCAATAGCTCCCTCCATATCATTTGCGATTCTTGCTATCGTATTTGTTCTTCCTTTTGGCACTATTATCAACTCCTAAAAAAGTTGATATGCATAACTATTACTTAATCCACTATACAAATTCCTTGTATGAATCTGCATAATACTCTAAATTCATTTGAAATATTTTATCTTTACTTATAGATCTATCTACTTGTTTATTTTCACTTTCTAAAAATCCTTTTCTACTTTTTACCCATGCGGCCTGATGCATAATAGAAACCTTTCTCCCCTTGCTTAATTCAAGAATTGTAGCGATTCTTTTGTTTGAAGAAAGTCCAGCAACTATAATATCTACATCAGGCTCTAAACTTGAAACCAAAATTTTATATGCAAGAGCATAATGTCTCCATGAATTGGATGCTTTAAGGCCTACACTCATAAAACTAAAGGCCACAGTCTTTATACCACTATTTTTAATTTCTTTTATCCAGTAATTCAGATCTTCTTCTTCAGCCCATACTACATCAAGTACTGCAGGTAGGCCCTCACTGATCATTTCGTTATAAATAGTTTTAACCCGTTGGATATTATATAAATGTTCCTGGCGTGGAGCATCTTCGTATAGAGAAAAATTCGGTGTTATTACTGCAGTAAAATTTTGTTTCTTTAATTGCTCATAGATAACTTTTCGGTTATTCCAAAAGCCTTCAAGTGTTCGATCTTTAATATAAAATTCTGCTATTCCTTTTATGTTTTTTTCATTAAGGCCTAATGCACTCTTATATCCTCTTTTCCTATAAATCGGTGTTATATCTTCCCCATTAGCACTTAACAAAAACTCTCCATGCACTGCTATATAGCCATTTGTCTTAGAAAAATCAAATATAGTTCTAACTCTATCCGGCATTACAGGAATAAACAATGGCAGCTCTAATTTCTTATTGGCCATGATATTTTTATTCTGGTTCTTCTTAACTAGATCTTGGATAATAATATTACTTCCAAACTTTCTAGGACATCTCACAAAGCATCTATTTTTCTTATCTTTGCTGCAGTTACAAAAATTTATCTCACACATAGAACAACCTATACATAACCCTTGTTTTTTATTAATGCACTTATCACAACTTTTCCCACAAAAACTTTTACTCATACTAATGCCCCTTCAATTATCTATCCTTAATTCTGCTTCTTATGTTCTCTATTTCAACATCTAAACTCTCCACTGCTGTAGCTATTTTCTCAAGCTCTTCACAAGTAAAAATCTCTATATTATTCTTCATCAACTTAAATTGTCTTTTTAGTAATCTTATCTCTTTGAACAACTCAACTATAACTAAATCCAACAATATCACTCCTATCATCTCTTTAATTCTAATAGTCATACATATCCGTTATTCTTTAGTTTATCTAAAAAAATAGATAGTTAGTTTCAAAAAGTGTTCAGAATGTAGTCAAAATGTGTTCAAAAGCCTATCACTTATCCTGTTCTTATTCTTTTGGCTCATAATTCTTCAGTTTAGCTTCTAAATCTTTCTTCTCTTTTACAAGACTCCTTTTAGTTTCCCAATCCCTTTTCTTATTAGCTCTTCTTATATCTTTCTTAACCTGATCTAAACGATCCCTAAATACTTCTTCAAAATCGACCTTCATACAATACCACCTCCTAAAGGATATTAAGTAAATATAGAATAACCCATAGGCACGGACCACCCCGCCCACATTAAACTATTATAATTAAGTGATGTGCTAAAAAATATATTTAACCCCTCTATTTTCAAAGGTTTCTTGGTTTTAAATTTCCGACAAATCGTGTAATAAGTAATTTTATGGAAAATAACTCATCCTATTTCACGCCCTTTTAATTCTAGCTATTCTTAGCCTTTCTCTAGGCTTTCTCTTGTGTACTCAACGTATTTAACTATCTGTAATTTAAACTCTTCTTATATGGCCTATATGAATGTTCTACGCTATTTTATTTAATCAATATTCTATTTTAATTTCACTTTATCAATTCCTTATTGTTGGTGGTGATCCTCGCCGTCTTTTTCCTCCAAATTGATTATCCTTTCCTACAAAAATTACATTTTTATATTCATTCCCATGTACATTTATATTATTTTTTTGATTTTCAAAATCAAAATTTAGCTGTATTCCTTGATTAACAGCCACTTTATTTTCTTCATTTCCTGAATTATCATCCTGGATATTTTTCTTCTTCTCTTCTAACTTCTTAACTAAAGATACTATCTTGTTTGATTTGAATCTTATTGTGAATCCACTCTTTTTATTAAAATAAAATAATCCTGCATTCTCTAATTTTTTTAATAATTTCTCTACTCCGTCTATTGTTTTGTATCTTAAATATTCTTGTATTGTCGATATACCCATAGTTGAATGTACTACCTCATCATTACCACTATGTGTATTTACAACTAGCATTAGATATTGTTTTATACTTTCACCAATTAATGGTCCAACTGTCTCAATAAAATTAATTGGTAGTCTATATTTAGCTTTTTCTTTATCTACTTCTATTACATATTTCTTAGTCTTTTTTATCTTAGTTATTTTTGCCTCTGCAAATTTAGCCCACTCTTTTAATGTTCTTAAATTAATATTTTCTTCTACCGGATCTATTTCAACCCCAATTAAATTATTCTTTTCTAAGTTTAAATACATTTCAA
>OIFM01000119.1_pt1 | contig 6204 bp, 3 predicted proteins | sample 1582081 | NCBI WGS metagenome assembly OIFM01 (sample SAMN07501044, study PRJEB24779) | human gut metagenome | reverse complement strand
ACAACTCCCATATAATATAAAGTGTTTTACTCATAAATTTGTAAACCTATTTTGAAAAAAATCCGAAAAATTTTTTAGAATTTTTCTTTTCCTCCATTCGATCGCGAAGATCCATTAATTTTTGATCAACTTCCTGGAAGTGATCCTCAAGTAATTTTTGATTAATTTCTTTATCTTGCTGCTGCTTTAAAAGTATCTGATTATTCTTATTTAGATTAATCAATTCTTCTATTTGCTTATCTTTTTCTTCTAACTGTTGTTTTAAGAAGTTAATTAAGTCTTGATTTAAGTTAATTAAATCATCTCTATCCGTTGCTATCTCTTGATTTATAGCTCCTGTATTATTCTCCACTTTTAAGTTGTCTTTTAAGCACTCTTTTAAGTTTAACTCTTGCTTAATTAAGCTTAAAAGTTCCTCTGTAACATACTTCTTTCCTTGCTTTACGACCACTTTGCTTTCATACTTTTTTAACTTAGCATAAATAGTTACTTTACTAACACTTAAAAGCTTTGATACTTCCTCCACTGTAAACATAGTATTCATCACACCTTCACATCTTTTAACTACTTAACTAATTCTTAATTAAGTGCTTAAATCCTTTATTTTTTTACTCATTCTTCTTTTTTCCCTACTATCAAATTTGTCTTTACAATCTACCGCCTTCCACTATAACTACAACAAGCTCCGTTACAGTTCCAGTTGGTCTAATATCATATCTAAATAAACTAAATTTAATCAATAATATATTTTTAAACTTTATAGTAAACATAAAGGGGTCTTAACCCCTCTGCTCCAAAGTCGCATTCACCCCGCTTACTTTCAACTTGTAAGTCTTTATTTAAATTCAAGTTAACACTTGCAAGTAAAAGCCGAAGGCACTATCCCCCCAGAGAAAAGGAATACGGCTCGAAAGGACGCAATTCACCTATTGAATTATAGATGAAAAGCGAACTTCCGAACCTCTCCTTTCCTCTGGAAGGCTTATCCCCCCGTCGAATTAGGTATCCGTTATCTTTAAGTTATCTATGCTTTTGAAGGTTCTACCCTTCCATAGCTTTAACAGTTATCCCAGTACCTTAATAAGGCACCCCACAACCCTAACTGCATACCATTTCTAGTATTTACTATGTCCCGTAGACTTTCGCCTACCAGTGTGGCTTAGGACATAATGCCTTTACAGACTATTTATCTCCTACGTTCCCCCGTCCGCTGTTTAACCTTATAACAATAATATAATTATGTTACTTAGGCTTATTGAGGTCTTGCTTGGACTTTTAACCCCTTAGGTATTGCTTATATGATAGACGCATATAAACCACCCCATATACTTTTCAGCCTTGGCCATATGAAACCCTTGTCTACTGTCGTAGATTTTAGTTTATAGTATATCTGCTCACTCATAGTAAATAATTACTGTTATCTCAACATTTTTACTATGCTCCTATTTTAGTTATAGGCAACTTCATAGCTTAAAGGCTATGATCCTGGCTTGTCCATATTCTTTTATCAATTAAAAAAAGCCTTTTAGTAGGTATTACCATACTAAAAGGCTATTGAAATCTGCTTCTTTTTCGGTTATCATATTGTTATCAATATGATATTTAGTAACGTTGTTACTGTAAAAGAAGTTCTTTTCTAACGGCTTTCTTGGTATTGCAGTACCTTGCAAAGTTTGGCTTATATTTAGATTTGCAGATCTAAATATAAGAGTTGAATAAGAGCTTTTTTTATTTACTTTTTTATTAATTATATTTAAATTGTAATTGGTTAATCTACATAATGCAAGAAAAAAATTCTTCAAATCCTATTACAAACTTAAAATTCTTTAAGCCACACCTGCACTATTTTACTTTTTTTTCATTTTAATAAATTTTATGGTATAATAACCTTATTATTCTTACAGGGAGGTATTTAATAAAATGTTTAAAAAAACTATATTTAAATTAAGCTCATTAACATTAATAGCTATGCTATCATTATGCTCATTAGGTATGGCTACACCAAGCACAATAATGAATGATTCTAAAGTAAAAAAAGTTGCAACTGATTATCTAAACTCAATCGTTAATAAAGATGTAGATAATATATTAAATCTTTCTAAAGAAGAAAATTTAATTTCAGATGAAATGCGTAAAGAGGATGTTATAACGACACTACAAAATCCTAATTTTACAATAAAAGATTTTGATATTATTGATATTTATAAAATTGATAATAATCTAAGTAATGTAAAATGTAGAATGTATTATACAAATGGCGCTATAACAGAAGAAACTTTAACTTTAAAGAACATAGATAATGAAATTTATGTTTACTTAAAAGATATAGAGGAAGATACAACAAAAACTATTAAAGAAGGTTCAAGCTTACCTGTAAAATCACCTAGAGTTATGTTAACATCTTGGAATGTAACTTTAACTAGTGATGGACAAGATACTAAGTACTCTCCAGTTTTTAGTACTAATTCAGACTATATACACATAAACTTTAGACAAAGTGCTACAATGCAATATGCAGTATATCAAAAAGTTTGGTATGGAAATAAAAAAGTTAGTTGGATGACTGAGCAAACTATGGACAATTGGACAACTGGACCTGATAATGTTTATATAAATAAAATACCTGGTGAAAGCTATCAAAACTGTAGATTAAGAATATACTGCCCATCTGGAAATGGAGCAAGCTTTGGTGAAATATATGTTTATTAAAAAATAAAGAGCATCTTTAAAGATGCTCTTTATTTTTGATAAATTTAAACACAAAAAATCCTAACAAAGTTCCAAATACTATACTAAAAACTGAAGATAATGAAATAATTAATTGCATTCCAAATAAAAATTTAATAAGTTTCATAAAAAAATAAAACAATACAATTAAGCTAATAAACCTAATATACTTACTTAATGACCTAAATTTGGGATACAAATATTGAATTAAAACTCCTAAAACTATATATCCAAATAAATAAAAGATACTTATTCCAAGGTTTTCTAATCCTAATATTACACTTATACCTCTTTGCATATTAAAATCTATATTTATAGGAAAAATTATACTTGCAGCTAAAAAAAATGTAGTTAATATAGATATAAAGTTTGAGAGCTTAAACATTATTTTTATATTAACTACATTTTTTTTAGCTGCAAGTATAATTTTTCCTATAAATATAGATTTTAATATGCAAAGAGGTATAAGTGTAATATTAGGATTAGAAAACCTTGGAATAAGTATCTTTTATTTATTTGGATATATAGTTTTAGGAGTTTTAATTCAATATTTGTATCCCAAATTTAGGTCATTAAGTAAGTATATTAGGTTTATTAGCTTAATTGTATTGTTTTATTTTTTTATGAAACTTATTAAATTTTTATTTGGAATGCAATTAATTATTTCATTATCTTCAGTTTTTAGTATAGTATTTGGAACTTTGTTAGGATTTTTTGTGTTTAAATTTATCAAAAATAAAGAGCATCTTTAAAGATGCTCTTTATTTTTTAATAAACATATATTTCACCAAAGCTTGCTCCATTTCCAGATGGGCAGTATATTCTTAATCTACAGTTTTGATAGCTTTCACCAGGTATTTTATTTATATAAACATTATCAGGTCCAGTTGTCCAATTGTCCATAGTTTGCTCAGTCATCCAACTAACTTTTTTATTTCCATACCAAACTTTTTGATATACTGCATATTGCATTGTAGCACTTTGTCTAAAGTTTATGTGTATATAGTCTGAATTAGTACTAAAAACTGGAGAGTACTTAGTATCTTGTCCATCACTAGTTAAAGTTACATTCCAAGATGTTAACATAACTCTAGGTGATTTTACAGGTAAGCTTGAACCTTCTTTAATAGTTTTTGTTGTATCTTCCTCTATATCTTTTAAGTAAACATAAATTTCATTATCTATGTTCTTTAAAGTTAAAGTTTCTTCTGTTATAGCGCCATTTGTATAATACATTCTACATTTTACATTACTTAGATTATTATCAATTTTATAAATATCAATAATATCAAAATCTTTTATTGTAAAATTAGGATTTTGTAGTGTCGTTATAACATCCTCTTTACGCATTTCATCTGAAATTAAATTTTCTTCTTTAGAAAGATTTAATATATTATCTACATCTTTATTAACGATTGAGTTTAGATAATCAGTTGCAACTTTTTTTACTTTAGAATCATTCATTATTGTGCTTGGTGTAGCCATACCTAATGAGCATAATGATAGCATAGCTATTAATGTTAATGAGCTTAATTTAAATATAGTTTTTTTAAACATTTTATTAAATACCTCCCTGTAAGAATAATAAGGTTATTATACCATAAAATTTATTAAAATGAAAAAAAAGTAAAATAGTGCAGGTGTGGCTTAAAGAATTTTAAGTTTGTAATAGGATTTGAAGAATTTTTTTCTTGCATTATGTAGATTAACCAATTACAATTTAAATATAATTAATAAAAAAGTAAATAAAAAAAGCTCTTATTCAACTCTTATATTTAGATCTGCAAATCTAAATATAAGCCAAACTTTGCAAGGTACTGCAATACCAAGAAAGCCGTTAGAAAAGAACTTCTTTTACAGTAACAACGTTACTAAATATCATATTGATAACAATATGATAACCGAAAAAGAAGCAGATTTCAATAGCCTTTTAGTATGGTAATACCTACTAAAAGGCTTTTTTTAATTGATAAAAGAATATGGACAAGCCAGGATCATAGCCTTTAAGCTATGAAGTTGCCTATAACTAAAATAGGAGCATAGTAAAAATGTTGAGATAACAGTAATTATTTACTATGAGTGAGCAGATATACTATAAACTAAAATCTACGACAGTAGACAAGGGTTTCATATGGCCAAGGCTGAAAAGTATATGGGGTGGTTTATATGCGTCTATCATATAAGCAATACCTAAGGGGTTAAAAGTCCAAGCAAGACCTCAATAAGCCTAAGTAACATAATTATATTATTGTTATAAGGTTAAACAGCGGACGGGGGAACGTAGGAGATAAATAGTCTGTAAAGGCATTATGTCCTAAGCCACACTGGTAGGCGAAAGTCTACGGGACATAGTAAATACTAGAAATGGTATGCAGTTAGGGTTGTGGGGTGCCTTATTAAGGTACTGGGATAACTGTTAAAGCTATGGAAGGGTAGAACCTTCAAAAGCATAGATAACTTAAAGATAACGGATACCTAATTCGACGGGGGGATAAGCCTTCCAGAGGAAAGGAGAGGTTCGGAAGTTCGCTTTTCATCTATAATTCAATAGGTGAATTGCGTCCTTTCGAGCCGTATTCCTTTTCTCTGGGGGGATAGTGCCTTCGGCTTTTACTTGCAAGTGTTAACTTGAATTTAAATAAAGACTTACAAGTTGAAAGTAAGCGGGGTGAATGCGACTTTGGAGCAGAGGGGTTAAGACCCCTTTATGTTTACTATAAAGTTTAAAAATATATTATTGATTAAATTTAGTTTATTTAGATATGATATTAGACCAACTGGAACTGTAACGGAGCTTGTTGTAGTTATAGTGGAAGGCGGTAGATTGTAAAGACAAATTTGATAGTAGGGAAAAAAGAAGAATGAGTAAAAAAATAAAGGATTTAAGCACTTAATTAAGAATTAGTTAAGTAGTTAAAAGATGTGAAGGTGTGATGAATACTATGTTTACAGTGGAGGAAGTATCAAAGCTTTTAAGTGTTAGTAAAGTAACTATTTATGCTAAGTTAAAAAAGTATGAAAGCAAAGTGGTCGTAAAGCAAGGAAAGAAGTATGTTACAGAGGAACTTTTAAGCTTAATTAAGCAAGAGTTAAACTTAAAAGAGTGCTTAAAAGACAACTTAAAAGTGGAGAATAATACAGGAGCTATAAATCAAGAGATAGCAACGGATAGAGATGATTTAATTAACTTAAATCAAGACTTAATTAACTTCTTAAAACAACAGTTAGAAGAAAAAGATAAGCAAATAGAAGAATTGATTAATCTAAATAAGAATAATCAGATACTTTTAAAGCAGCAGCAAGATAAAGAAATTAATCAAAAATTACTTGAGGATCACTTCCAGGAAGTTGATCAAAAATTAATGGATCTTCGCGATCGAATGGAGGAAAAGAAAAATTCTAAAAAATTTTTCGGATTTTTTTCAAAATAGGTTTACAAATTTATGAGTAAAACACTTTATATTATATGGGAGTTGT
>OIFM01000097.1_pt1 | contig 12138 bp, 15 predicted proteins | sample 1582081 | NCBI WGS metagenome assembly OIFM01 (sample SAMN07501044, study PRJEB24779) | human gut metagenome | reverse complement strand
TCTCTATAACTATAAAAAATAGCTATGAAAAAATCTATCGTCATAGATTTCTTCATAGCTAATCTTAGTATGTTTTATATAGACAGTAGATGACTGAATTAAAATGCTCTTGTATCAAGATTCTTTTAATTCTAGTCATTATTGTTGGTGCATGACTACAAAATCTTTTTATAAAAATAAAATTTTACCTCTCTTCATTTTTTATTGACAACGAATATAAAAAAAAGTAGTATATAGATAAAGTGAGTGGTCACTCATTTTATCGGTGTGAGGAGGAACAATTTATGATAGAGGTAAAAAATGTAAGTAAATCCTTTGGTAAACAACAAGTGGTAGATGATATATCTATATCATTTAATGCTGGTGAGGTTGTGGGTCTAATCGGTCCTTCAGGTACTGGAAAAACGACATTAATACAGTGCATTTTAGGCATGGAGAAAATTGATGGTGGGCAAGTCACTATTCAAGAACATACAATGCCGAATAGAAAGATATTATCAAATATTGGTTATATGGCTCAAAATGATGCTTTATATAATGATTTAACTGGACGTGAAAATTTAACGTTTTTCGCAAGAATTTATATGCGTGATAAAGAAGATATTAAAAAACGTGTGAACCTATGCAGTTCCATGGTTCAATTAGACAATGATTTAGATAAGAAAGTTGAAATGTATTCTGGTGGAATGAAACGACGCTTATCTTTAGCTATTAGCTTTTTACAAAATCCTAATATCCTTATATTAGACGAACCTACAGTTGGCATTGATCCTAAATTGCGTCAGACGATTTGGAAGGATTTAACTAAAGCAAAGGCTGAAGATAAATGCATTATAGTGACAACGCATGTATTAGATGAAGCTACACGCTGTGATAAGCTCGTATTAATGAATCAAGGAAAGATATTGGCAACGGGTACACCAGATGAAGTGAAAAAACAATATCACACAGATACGATTGAAGGCGTATTTCTGAATATGGAGGGATAAAATGAATTCGTTGCACATAGCAGGACGTATTTTCAAACAGACGATTCGAGATGTAAGAACATTGGCACTGTTACTTATTGCACCTATATTACTATTGTCGCTACTATATTACATTTTTACAGTTGCCGATAATACGAATGGCGTAACAGTTGGGGTTCACGATGTACCAGATTCATTAATGACTGAATTACATGATAAAGATATTCACGTTAAACATTATAAAAATGACAATGATATAAGTGATAAAATTAAAGACGACAAATTAACAGGATTTTTGCACAGTGATGGTCAAAAAGTATCAGTGACTTATGCTAACGATAATCCTACACAAGCAGGAGAACTAACAGGTGCAAATCAAAAATGGTTAATGAGTCATAACATGAATGCCATGAAAGATAATACTAATAAATTGCATCAAGCGTTAACTAAAATACAACAAAAAATGCCCGGGGATGGGGGAGACACGCCTCATCAAGATATGGCTAAACCATATAAACTAACAACGCACTATTTATATGGTTCATCAGATTCTACGTATTTTGATATGATAAATCCTATTTTAATTGGATTTTTTGTCTTTTTCTTTACGTTTTTAATTTCTGGCATTGGCTTATTAAAAGAGCGTACTTCTGGCACATTAGAACGTTTACTTGCCTCTCCAATAAAAAGAAGTGAAATTATTTTTGGTTATGTTTTCGGTTATGGTAGTTTTAGCGTTATCCAAACAATAGTTGTCGTATTATATGCAATTTATATTCTGCATATAGACTTAGTAGGTTCGATATGGTTCGTACTATTAACGGCAATATTAACAGCGCTTGTCGCTGTGACATTCGGTATATTATTATCTACCTTTGCTTCCTCAGAATTCCAAATGATTCAATTTATACCATTAGTCATAGTGCCACAAGTACTATTTGCAGGCATTATACCAATTGAATCAATGAATAAAGGATTACAATACTTTTCACATATCATGCCGTTATTCTATACCGGCCAAACGATGCAAAATATTATGATCAAGGGTTATGGATTCAACGATATTTACATTTATTTAATTGTGTTATTCGCATTTTTCATTTTCTTATTGATTTTAAATATTATAGGCATGAAAAGATATAGAAAAGTTTAGGAGGTCAATATGAACCAAGATATTAAGTCATTAGTTGAAACCATTGTGCCTCAACTTGAATATTTAAGCGATAAACAAAGACGTGTCATAGAAAGTGCTATTGCATTATTCAGTGAACAAGGATTTGATAAAACGAGTACTAAAGAAATTGCGCAGCGTGCAAATGTCGCAGAAGGAACGGTATTTAAGCAGTTTAAAAGTAAAAGAATGTTATTATACGCAGGATTAATTCCAATTTTAAGAGATCATATCGCACCTGTAGCTGTTAAACAATTTACAGATGAATTAAACGAAGTAACCCATTTTGATGCATTTATAAATTTATTTGTAGAAAATAGATCTAAATTTATTTATGACAATAGACGTATTCTTAAAGTCATCTTAAATGAAGCTATTACTAATGAAGATTTTCAAAATATATTAGTTAATATTTTCACCCATAAATTAACGAGTAAATTAAAAGATAAAATTGAATGGTTTATCGATAATGGTGACATGCGCAATGTTAAACCTGAGTTTTTTATACGTACGGTCGTCGCACAAATTTTAAATTTAAATATCCCAATAATAGTTAATAATGACTATACTAAGGGTGAAAACTATCAGCAGTTTGCGTTATTCGTAAAAGAGGGCTTATATAGGATGTTTAAGCGAGAATAGACATCATGCAAAATATGAAATAAGAGAGTAAGGGACATAATTTCTAGAGCCAAGAACTTTATGTCACAGACTCTTAAAAATTGTGAATTAATGTTACTCATTGATTTATTCAAGGGATATGTGTGGAATAGGATACCCAGAAAGGATCGACTTCTGCTTGGAACGTTATTTTTAAACCATGTTAGCAAAATGAATGGTAATTTAAAGGCTATTGAAAAGACTTCATCTAATCAGCAGAGGTATAAAAAGACAATTGATAAGTTTTAACTATCTTTTGTGAAATTAAAAAAATTATAAATATGTTGAGTAGAAGCAAAAGATTTGGCTTGGAATTTTTACAGCAGTGAATCGATAAAAGGAGCATGCTTGATGGTAGATAATATTATTAAATCAGTAGCAGAGAAATTATCCTCTCTGTCTTATATAGAAGGTATTGTTTTAGGTGGTTCACGTGCAAGGGGCACCCATACAGAGGATTCGGATATAGATATCGGCATCTATTACAATTCAGAATCATTTGACATAAATACTATTAATCAATTCGCTACAAAGCTGGATGATGAGCATAGAAATAACCTTGTTGTACCTCCCGGAGCATGGGGTGATTGGATTAATGGCGGCGGATGGTTAGTCATAAACGGGTATCATGTGGATTTAATTTTACGTGATATTAAACGTGTGGAACAAATAATGAAAGATACAGAGCACGGAATTGTTACTGCCAATTATCAGACTGGGCATCCCCATGGTTATATTAGTGCAATGTATCGAGGAGAATTAGCGATTAGCAAAATACTATATGCTAAGAATGAAAGCTTATGCGAATTAAAAAAACAGGCAGAAACTTATCCCAATGCTTTGCAGAAAAGTTTAGTTAACTTTTTTATGTTTGAAGCAGGGTTCTCTTTAATGTTTGTAAAAGCAAATTCGGGAACAGACGATAAATATTATATTGCGGGTCATGTTTTTCGTATAGTTTCATGTTTAAATCAAGTGTTATTTACATGTAATAATGCTTATTGTATCAACGAAAAGAAAGCTATAAAACTGCTTGAAACTTTTGAACATAAACCTGAAAAATATACCGAGAAGGTAAATCATATTTTTGAAGTACTCGGTATCTCACTTTTTGAATGCTACGACATGACCGAGAAGCTTTATAATGAAGTGAATGAAATTGTATCGGAGATAAATAACTTTTTAAACGAGGAGAGTTCAGATGAAAGAAAACAAATATGATGATAATATATTTTTTCAAAAATACAGTCAAATGAGTCGCTCGCAGAAAGGACTGGCTGGTGCGGGAGAATGGGAGACTTTGAAAAAGATGCTACCTGATTTTAAGGGTAAGCGTGTGCTTGATTTAGGATGCGGCTATGGATGGCACTGTATATATGCGATGGAAAACGGTGCTTCCTCTGTAGTAGGTGTTGATATTTCTCATAAAATGCTCGAAGTAGCAAAAGGAAAAACCCATTTTCCACAGATTGAATATGAATGCTGTGCCATAGAAGATGTGGATTTCCCAGAGGAGAGCTTTGATGTAATACTAAGTTCGCTTGCGTTTCATTATGTAGCAGACTATGAGAATTTAATAAAAAAGATATATAGGATGCTGAAGGCTGGTGGCAATTTAGTTTTTACAGTTGAACATCCTGTTTTTACTGCTCATGGAACACAAGACTGGTATTATAACGAAAAAGGAGAAATACTGCATTTCACGGTGGACAATTATTATTATGAGGGCAAACGGACAGCTATGTTTTTGGAAGAAAAGGTTACAAAATATCATAGAACACTGACCACATATCTAAATACACTGCTTTCAAATAGTTTTATAATAAATCAGATTGTGGAGCCACAGCCGCCAGAGAACATGATGGATATTCCGGGGATGGCGGATGAAATGCGACGCCCAATGATGCTGATTGTATCGGCAAAAAAGAAGATGTAATAATATAGAAAAAATAAACGAGGAGTATGTAAATGAGATCAGAAAAAGAAATGATGGATTTAGTACTTTCTTTAGCAGAACAGGATGAACGTATTCGAATTGTGACCCTTGAGGGGTCACGCGCAAATATTAATATACCTAAAGATGAATTTCAGGATTATGATATTACATATTTTGTAAGTGATATAGAACCGTTTATATCTAATGATGACTGGCTTAATCAATTTGGGAATATAATAATGATGCAAAAGCCGGAGGATATGGAATTATTCCCACCTGAAGAAAAGGGATTTTCCTATCTTATGCTATTTGATGATTACAATAAAATTGATCTTACCTTATTGCCCTTGGAAGAGTTAGATAGTTACCTAAAGGGCGATAAATTAATAAAGGTTCTAATTGATAAAGATTGTAGAATTAAAAGGGACATAGTTCCGACTGATATAGATTATCATGTAAGAAAGCCAAGCGCAAGGGAGTATGATGATTGCTGCAATGAATTTTGGAATGTAACACCTTATGTTATTAAAGGATTGTGCCGTAAGGAAATTTTATTTGCTATTGATCATTTTAATCAGATTGTTCGCCATGAGCTGCTGAGAATGATATCATGGAAGGTCGGCATCGAAACAGGCTTTAAATTAAGTGTAGGCAAGAACTATAAGTTTATTGAAAGGTATATATCCGAGGATTTGTGGGAGAAACTTTTGTCCACCTACCGGATGGATTCCTATGAAAACATATGGGAAGCATTATTTCTATGCCATCAATTGTTCAGGGCGGTATCCGGTGAGGTGGCGGAAAGGCTTCATTATGCCTATCCGGAGTATGATAGGAATATAACAAAATATACCAGGGACATGTATAAAAAATACACTGGTAAAACCGGCTGCCTGGATAGCACATATGCCGCTGATATAGAAGAGAGGCGGGAACAGTGATTACAGAAATGAAAGCAGGGCACCTGAAAGATATCGATAAACCCAGCGAACCATTTGAGGTGATAGGTAAGATTATACCGAGGTATGAAAACGAGAATTGGACCTTTACAGAATTACTCTATGAAGCGCCATATTTAAAAAGCTACCAAGACGAAGAGGATGAAGAGGATGAGGAGGCAGATTGCCTTGAATATATTGACAATACTGATAAGATAATATATCTTTACTACCAAGACGATAAATGCGTCGGAAAAGTTAAACTGCGAAAAAATTGGAACCGGTACGCTTATATAGAAGATATCGCCGTATGTAAGGATTTCAGGGGGCAAGGCATAGGCAGCGCGCTTATCAATATATCTATAGAATGGGCAAAGCATAAAAACTTGCATGGACTAATGCTTGAAACCCAGGACAATAACCTTATAGCTTGTAAATTCTATCATAATTGTGGTTTCAAAATCGGCTCCGTCGATACTATGTTATACGCCAACTTTGAAAACAACTTTGAAAAAGCTGTTTTCTGGTATTTAAGGTTTTAGAATGCAAGGAACAGTGAATTGGAGTTCGTCTTGTTATAATTAGCTTCTTGGGGTATCTTTAAATACTGTAGAAAAGAGGAAGGAAATAATAAATGGCTAAAATGAGAATATCACCGGAATTGAAAAAACTGATCGAAAAATACCGCTGCGTAAAAGATACGGAAGGAATGTCTCCTGCTAAGGTATATAAGCTGGTGGGAGAAAATGAAAACCTATATTTAAAAATGACGGACAGCCGGTATAAAGGGACCACCTATGATGTGGAACGGGAAAAGGACATGATGCTATGGCTGGAAGGAAAGCTGCCTGTTCCAAAGGTCCTGCACTTTGAACGGCATGATGGCTGGAGCAATCTGCTCATGAGTGAGGCCGATGGCGTCCTTTGCTCGGAAGAGTATGAAGATGAACAAAGCCCTGAAAAGATTATCGAGCTGTATGCGGAGTGCATCAGGCTCTTTCACTCCATCGACATATCGGATTGTCCCTATACGAATAGCTTAGACAGCCGCTTAGCCGAATTGGATTACTTACTGAATAACGATCTGGCCGATGTGGATTGCGAAAACTGGGAAGAAGACACTCCATTTAAAGATCCGCGCGAGCTGTATGATTTTTTAAAGACGGAAAAGCCCGAAGAGGAACTTGTCTTTTCCCACGGCGACCTGGGAGACAGCAACATCTTTGTGAAAGATGGCAAAGTAAGTGGCTTTATTGATCTTGGGAGAAGCGGCAGGGCGGACAAGTGGTATGACATTGCCTTCTGCGTCCGGTCGATCAGGGAGGATATCGGGGAAGAACAGTATGTCGAGCTATTTTTTGACTTACTGGGGATCAAGCCTGATTGGGAGAAAATAAAATATTATATTTTACTGGATGAATTGTTTTAGTACCTAGATTTAGATGTCTAAAAAGCTTTAACTACAAGCTTTTTAGACATCTAATCTTTTCTGAAGTACATCCGCAACTGTCCATACTCTGATGTTTTATATCTTTTCTAAAAGTTCGCTAGATAGAGTTCTATATTAGAGATGTAAAGAGTTTTGGTGAAGAGGTTTGTGAGTATGGCTTTTATAACCAGGGTGCAATGAGAAGCACTAACAGCAGCTAGCTTAAGAACGCATAGGATATACTTTTTATGGAAGTCACAGAGGAGGAATAAAATTTGAACAGGATTAACAGAGTAACCTCTATTCTTATTCAGCTGCAATCAAAAAAAATAATTCCTGCCAAAGAAATTGCACAGCGATTTAATATAAGCTTAAGGACAGTTTACAGAGATATCCGGACACTTGAAGAAGCCGGAATACCAATTGGATCTGAGGCCGGAAAAGGATATTTTCTTGTAGAGGGCTTCCTACTTCCGCCGGTAATGTTTACAGCGGCGGAAGTGGGTGCATTGATTACAGCAGGGAAATTTTTAAATTGCCATGGAGATGAATCATTTATAAAGGATTTTGATTCAGCTATGTATAAAATCAAATCTATTTTGAAGCATGGTGAAAAAAACTATGCACAGGAGTTGGAGAACAGTATTAACGTGTACAGCACATCTGGACAGAAAAATACATTGGCGGATAACGTTATTGCAGCAATTCAGACTGCAATCTGCAATAAAAGGGTAATATCAATTCAATATCCTGCATCAGGAGGGCAAGAACCGGAAAGCAGAATGATAGAGCCTATATCACTGGGGTTTTATGAACAGAACTGGTACTTAATCGGTTTTGCAGGCTAAGAAATGAATATAGGAATTTTCGTGTGGATCGGATTAAAAGCATTTGCATAGAAGAAGAGCTCTGTCAAAGCCATGATGGCTCTTTGGAACAAATATTAAAACAAATGCTTTCATATAAAAAACTATATGCCCTACAATGCCGTTGTAAAAATTGGGGAAAAGGGATATATTGATTTTATATCTTTCTCAAAATAAATATAAAAGCCCTTTAAAGAGGGCTTTTATATATTAATCACAAATCACTTATCACAAATCACAAGTGATTAATCACAAATCACTTGTGATTTGTGATTCTTAATGATACAATATTACTATACAAAAAAAGAATGGGGCGTAGTTATGGAGAAGGAAAAACTAAAAATACTTGAAGAATTAAGACGTATTTTAAACAATAAAAATGAAGCAATTATTATCTTGAATAATTACTTTAAAGGTGGTGTTGGAAAGTCCAAATTATCGACTATGTTTGCTTACTTGACAGACAAATTGAATTTAAAAGTTTTAATGATCGATAAGGACTTACAGGCAACATTGACAAAAGACTTAGCAAAAACTTTTGAGGTAGAATTGCCACGTGTCAATTTTTATGAAGGCTTGAAAAATGGAAACTTGGCTTCTTCTATTATTCATTTGACTGATAATTTAGACTTGATCCCTGGCACGTTTGATTTGATGTTACTGCCAAAATTAACTCGCTCATGGACGTTTGAAAATGAAAGTAGATTGCTTGCTACTCTTTTAGCACCTTTAAAAAGTGACTATGATCTTATTATTATTGATACTGTACCAACGCCAAGCGTTTATACAAATAATGCAATCGTGGCGAGTGATTACGTTATGATCCCTTTACAAGCAGAAGAAGAAAGTACAAACAACATTCAAAACTATATTTCCTATTTGATTGATTTGCAAGAACAGTTTAACCCTGGACTAGATATGATTGGTTTTGTTCCTTATTTAGTTGATACGGACAGCGCAACGATAAAATCAAACCTGGAAGAACTGTACAAAGAACATAAAGAGGATAATTTGGTTTTCCGAAATATTATCAAGCGAAGTAATAAAGTAAGTACTTGGTCTAAAAATGGCATTACAGAACACAAAGGCTATGACAAAAAAGTTTTGTCTATGTATGAGAACGTATTTTTTGAAATGATTGAGCGAATCATTCAATTAGAAAATGAAAAAGAATAGAATCACAAATCACTTGTGATTTGTGATAGGTGATGATAAAATAAATAGTAAGAAGAAATAGAAAGAAGTGAGCGATCGTGGGAAATTTAGGCGCACAGAAAGCAAAACGAAATGATACGCCAATCAGCGCAAAAAAAGATATAATGGGGGATAAGACGGTTCGTGTTCGTGCCGACTTGCACCATATCATAAAAATCGAAACAGCAAAGAATGGCGGAAACGTAAAAGAAGTTATGGATCAAGCCTTAGAAGAATATATACGGAAATATTTACCTGACAAACTTTAAAAGGAGTGAAAATGAAATGGCAGTTACGTATGAAAAAACATTTGAAATTGAAATCATTAATGAGTTATCGGCAAGTGTTTATAATCGGGTATTAAATTATGTTTTGAATCATGAACTAGATACTAAAAATACTCGTTTACTAGAAGTGAATCTTTTAAATCAATTAGAAGTGGCACAAGAAGTTGATTTATTTCAACAACCATTTGAAGAATTACAAGCTATTCATGAGTATTGGCGGTCAATGAATCAATATTCAAAACAAATTTTGAATAAAGAGAAAGTGGCTTAACATGGCGAATATTACTGACTTCACCGAAAAGCAATTTGAAGATCGTTTAGAAAAGAATGTTGAACGACTAACTAAAAATAGACTAGCGGTTGAATCGCCAACCGCTTTTTTACTTGGTGGGCAACCAGGGTCAGGGAAAACCAGTTTGCGATCAGCAATTTTTGAAGAAACACAAGGGAATGTTATTGTCATTGATAATGATACCTTTAAACAACAGCACCCAAATTTTGACGAATTAGTGAAACTCTATGAAAAAGACGTAGTAAAACACGTTACCCCTTATTCGAATCGCATGACAGAAGCACTTATTAGCCGTTTAAGCGATCAAGGCTATAATTTAGTGATTGAAGGAACAGGACGAACAACAGACGTTCCCATTCAAACAGCCACAATGCTTCAATCTAAAGGTTATGAAACAAAAATATACGTCATGGCAGTACCGAAAATTGAATCATACTTAGGAACGATTGAACGATATGAAACCATGTATGCAGATGATCCAATGACAGCTAGGGCAACACCAAAACAAGCGCATGATATTGTTGTCAAAAACTTACCGACCAATTTAGAAACCCTTCATAAAACGGGCTTATTTAGCGATATAAGGCTTTACAATAGAGAAGGAGTGAAACTCTATTCAAGCTTAGAAACGCCTTCCATTAGTCCGAAAGAGACCTTAGAAAGAGAATTAAATCGTAAAGTATCAGGGAAAGAAATTCAACCGACTTTGGAGAGAATAGAGCAAAAAATGGTTCAAAATCAACACCAAGAAACCCCTGAATTTAAAGCAATTCAACAAAAAATGGAAAGCTTGCAGCTACCTACACCACCAATACCCAAAACACCGAAACTTCCAGGACTTTAAACCTTAAAAAAGGAAAAGAGTAGTTACCAAAAAACGGTAACTACTCTTTTTTTATAAAAACATTTCCTCATGTTTTAAAAGCTGATCGAGAAATAAAGCACACAACGGTATTCTTTCTTTTTTCAGTTGGTACATTTTGCAGTCTGTAACGTGTCATTTACTGTTTGTTACCTTAACCTATCCAGTCGAAAACACAAGGGTATATAAACGAGCAAGCTCGCCCTTGTGTTTTCTTTGTGTCTATGTTGCGTACTCGTCACAGCAAACGACACGAACACACTGGCGAAAATGAACCAACAAAACGAAAAAAGAAAGGAGCATACACATGTAATTTATTTCTAGCTTTTAAAACATGAGGAAAACAGCTTCACTTCCTCAAACGCCTAACAAAAATGGTTGTCAAAAAACTAAAAATCAAAAAAAAGAAAAGAGGAAAAGAAAATGGAAAAAACAAAAAAATTACAATTAGAAGATTTTACAGAAAATGGGTTTTATGGAACACAAGAACAGCAATATCTAAAAGCTCAAGTAAGAGAAGAGCTAAAAGAGCAAGGCTTTATCATAGATAGCAGTTTTGAGGGCGATTTTAAAACATGGATAGGTGTATACGCAAGACCAAAAGATAAACCGACCTACTTAGACCCTCAAAACGATAAAGAAGCAGAAGAACAAGAGCAATATTCTATTAACGGCTTTAAACAAGATTTTAGCGAATGGTTTGAGTGGGAAATAAAAGATTTGAAAATTAAAGAAATGTAAAAAAGAAGCCTAGCAAAAAAAGCTAGGTTTTTCTTTTAGATAAAACACCAAAAAGAAAAACCTAAGAAGGATAAAATAAGTTGTTCCACTTGCGGTGCAGTTGCTCCTCGTTCCAAACCCAACTTATTTCTTTGCAAAGATATTTGTATTTGACTAACACCTTTCCTCGAATGGTAAAAGCTAACCGTTCGTTACTCTACCTCAGATACTTTCTTTTTTCAGTTGGTACATTTTGCAGTCTGTAACGTGTCACTTACTGTTTGTTACCTTAACATATCCAGTCGAAAACACAAGGGTATATAAACGAGCAAGCTCGCCCTTGTGTTTTCTTTGTGTCTATGTTGCGTACTCGTCACAGCAAACGAAACTCATTTGGAAATTATTTACTATCGTGATAATATATAGTTATAATAAACGTATTTAGAAATACGAAAAAGAGCAACATGCTAATACATGTCGCCCTAGTGAGCCTGTTAAAAAGACAGTGGCTTGTATTTTACTAATAAGATTAAAATAACCGGTTCTGTTGCAAAGTAAAAAAATATAGCTAACCACTAATTTATCATGTCAGTGTTCGCTTAACTTGCTAGCATGATGCTAATTTCGTGGCATGGCGAAAATCCGTAGATCTGAAGAGACCTGCGGTTCTTTTTATATAGAGCGTAAATACATTCAATACCTTTTAAAGTATTCTTTGCTGTATTGATACTTTGATACCTTGTCTTTCTTACTTTAATATGACGGTGATCTTGCTCAATGAGGTTATTCAGATATTTCGATGTACAATGACAGTC
>OIFM01000060.1_pt1 | contig 32332 bp, 52 predicted proteins | sample 1582081 | NCBI WGS metagenome assembly OIFM01 (sample SAMN07501044, study PRJEB24779) | human gut metagenome | reverse complement strand
GCTAATGGTATATGGGGTGAGTATAGTTATAATGCTCTACTTAAATTCCAAAAAGATAATGGATTAAATCCAGATGGATATTGTGGACCTGCAACAACAGCTAAGCTAAACGAATTATGTGAAAATAAGGAGGAAGGAAAATTGTTAAAGGAATGTAAGAAGCACGTATTAAATTTTGGAGATAGTGGTACTTTTGTATTTTTAGCTCAAAGTGCCATGAAAGCAAGAGGGCTATATAATGGAATTATAGATGGTAAATATGGGCCAGCCAAAGGTAATGGTAGTTTCTATAAAGCAGTTATTGAACTTAACAGAAAGTTAGGTTACGAAAATGATCCTAACTTAGGACCAGCTTGTTGGGAGTATATTTTAACTAAATAATTGGTTATACTTATTAATAGTACTATACTTATAAAAAGGTAGTGGTTAAGGAATCAGTCCTTATCTGCTACCTTTTTTATTTCACAAAAATATTTTATAAAAATCAGAAATTATTATTATCATAGAAGAAATCCAAAAAGTTATTTCTGCTATTTTTCTATTTTTACCATCTAATTTGTCTAGTAATAGCAACGAAGTTAAGAATATTATATGAATAGAACCTCTTAATATAAATTCTATATTTACTAAGTATATAGAATAAAGCGTTATACTTATTGCCAATCCTAATAGAATATAAATAATGAGTTTATAAATTTTATTCATAATAATCACCTCTATTGTGCCACGTAATAAAAATCTTTTTTCGCTATAAATATTTATGTGATTTTTACTATTATATGAAAGATATCTTTATTAATTACTTTGTTTAATTTTACCATTTTATTTTAATGAATTCAATTAATTGGCTATAATTAATAATATTACAGTACTAATAAAGGCAGTAGGTAGGGAGTTATCCTTATCTGCTGCCTTTTTTATTATGTATTGCCTGTAATAATATAAGATGTTTTGTCGAATGTATTGAAGAAAATGTAGACAAGCATTAATATAAAAGAAAAAAGAACTCGAAACGACTACCAATCTACCGAGTTCTAAAAGTATAATATATTTCATTGAATGTATTTTTATTATAGCATATATTCTTTGGAATATAAAGTTTATTAGGAGGAGTATATGTTTAAATTAAAATTAGTAAGAGAAGAGTTGGAAAAAGCCAAAAAAAATACACAAGTTGCTTTAAGTTGTGTTTTTATTTTGGAGGATTTTAGTCTAAGAAAAGTATTGATAGAAAATTCATTGAGAGAAGAAATGAAGGAAAATATTATAAAGAAATTTATATATTTAACTAATAATAAAGAGATGACTGAATATGATCCTATTGTAAAGTTAGATGATTTAATTGATAATATTGATATAGAAGAAGTACCGAAATTAAAAGAAATTAAAAGTTCATTAGATAATATAGACAGTATACAATTAGTTAACAATTTTAAAGAAATAGAAAATAGTAGAGCATATGTAATTATAATGACTAATGTAGATGATAATAAGAGATATTTCTTTTTTAAAAAAATATTTTCTAGTCTTTATTTAAAAAGTAAATTAAAAGTTTTGTTTAATGAAGGACGATTAAAGCAAATAAAAGAGGATATAATTTCTATAGATGATAAATTTGATTGTGTTATGTATGAAAATTATATGGCTATATTTACTCAATTATATTTTGAACAAATATTTAATTATCAGGATGAATATACTAAAAAATGTAACGAAAATATTAATAAAATAAGGCAGCTAAATATAATAAAAAATATTGAAGATATAGAAAAAGAATCAGAGAAAGTAACAATTAAAAAGAAGTTGGCAAAAATAAAGGATTCTGATATCAACTGGTTTAAAGATAAGGTTAATAATTCACTTAATGATATTCAAAATATAATAAGTAGTGTTGGGTTAGATATGAAGATTGAAAATGGGGAAATAATTTCAAATGATACCTCTGAACTAATACATTTAATTCAAGATGATTATTTGAAATCTAACTTATCAGGAGATGACTACGTTACTGACAAAAAAACTAAGATTAAAAAATGCTAAAATAATAGAGTGAATAGTTATAATATTTGGAGGTGGTATGATGAGTATAATAAGTAAAATATTTATGTTTTTATCATCATATTCACCTCTTTATATTTTTATCATCACATTAAATTATAGAATTAATGATATAATAATATCTATTAGTAAAATAATTAGTTTTAAGATTAATGAAATCGGGAAAAATGATATAATATTATATATATTAATATTATTGATATTTTTATCTAATATAATATTGTTTTTTTGGATTAGTGTTTCCAATAAATATACTGAACCTGTTAATATAGTAAGTATTGAAAATTGTAATGATAAGGTATTGGATTATATTTTGGCATATATAGTTTCATTTATAACTACAGATTTCGCACAATTAACCAATAGTGATTACAAAATCCTAATTACATCAATATTAATTCAATTGCTATTAGGATATTTGTATTGCAAAGGAAATATGTTTTATATAAATCCAATGTTAAGTTTCTTCGGGTATAATATTTATTTGATTAAAACGTGTGATGGTAATGCTATTATTTTAAGTAAAAATGAAAAAAAGTTAGAAAACTTGACAAAAGAGTTGCTTGAAAAAGATAAGTTGAAAAAAGTCTATATAACAAAGATACTGAATTTTTTCTCAGAAGGAATATATATACTTAAATAAAAAGAGACTAGATTAACCATAAGGTTGACCTAGTCCATTTTTGTTTATGAAAAAAATGTAGACAATTCCTCCACTAGGGAAGTATGTATTTCATCAATAGTATGCAAAATCAATAGTGATTGTATAGGGGGAATTTTACAATGAATATAACAAAATATATTGCTCTTGAATAACATATAATAATTAGGGTACCTCCTGAAATTATATTAATTTTAAATTTGTAGAGTCCCAGAAAGCTAGTAGGTAGATTAATTTCTACTTACTAGGTATTTTTTTATTAAAAAAATGTTAAAAATATATAAAAAGTATTGACCAAGGTTTACATTCATATAATAATTTTTATAAAAAATTAAAAAAAGCAACAAAGCTTTTAGTTTTTGTAACAATAATAGTTAATCTTTTTAGTAAAGTAGGAGGGTTAAAATGAGGAAAACAAGTGAAGCACAAAGGAATGCAGATAAAAGATGGAGAGAAAAAAATAGAGATCACGCTAATTACTTAAAGAATAGAACTAGTGCAAGATGTTTTATAAGGAATAAAGCTACATTAGAAGATATAGAAGAATTAAAAGTTTTAATGGAAGAGAGAGCAGAAGCGTTAAAAAGGGGAAATAATAAATTATGTTAAAGACTAGGATACCTAACTATATCCTAGTATTCCATTTTATCATAAATGTTATTATTTAAGAAGAAAAAGAGTGACCAATCAATAAGGGGGACTAATCACTCTTTTTCTACTTTTGTAGTTATTAATACTATGGTGAGATTTAACAGTAATATATAATATAAAGGGAATAAAATCAATAAAACTATCTGATTTATAATAAAAATTTAATAATTATATTTGTTTAAATAATTGATTATAATTAATAATAAAATTTGTCTGTATAGTTTCCTATTTTTTGAAATCTTTATTATATAATTCGTATTGCCAAAAATTTTGTGTTATTAGCCCATATATATGTATTGAAGCAACTAATATAATAAATGTTAAAAGTAATTCTAATAAAGAGTTATTAAACTTCTTATCTAAAATAGGTATAATAAAAGCGCCAATAAAAATATTCATTACAATATATACGAATAAATCAACAAAGATATAACATTTCTTTTTAATAAAGCTGTTTTTACAGGTTTTACAGGTTATTTTACCTTTATATTGAAAGACTGACTTTAATCTTTCTTTGTATGTAAACTTATCCTTACATTTTATACAGTTCATAGATATTCTCCTTCAATTTTTATTATCCTTCATATATATAGTATATTACGATTTTAAATTACTTTCTTAGTTAATTATACACAAATAATGGTAAATATAAAACTTTATAGATTTCAGAAAGAAATACACTTCAGTTAATTGATATTAATTTCATATGTTTGGTTTACTTAACATGAAAGACGAAGAGTTACTCTTGGTCTAATTTTTTTATTAAGATATATTTATTTTTTGGTAGTTGGTATTTAAAAACTTTCCATCTATATATGGCAGAGTGATGACATTTTAATATAGAAGACAGTTTTTCAATTCCATAAGTATTAATTAATAAATTTATATTTCTTTCTTGATTTAATATGTATGACAAATAATCATCACATATAATATCTTTATCTAATACAGATATAAGTTTAAGTAAAGTTTCGCGAGTAATATTATCTCTATATCCAGCTTCTAATTCATTAATAGTTGATCGACTTAATCCTGTTAATTTAACCAATTCTTTTTGCGTTATTCCAGCTACTAACTTAGCCTTTTTTATTCTATCTGATAAGGTATCTATTGGCATGTCATCGTATAGTAAATTATTAATATTCATCGCAATTTGGAATAACGAGCTTCTGTATGTCCAACAAAAAGACCACTTTTTTCTCCAGCGCAGAATAAATTATCCACTCCTTGAACCTTCATGTCATTAGTTCTAGGAGCAACAGATAGATATCTCATTGAGTTACCTTTACTTCCTGCATATGGATCCACATACTTAGCATGTTCTAGTCCTGGTATCTTTCTTAATTTTTCTAAAGGATAATAAGTTGTCATTAATTTTGCATGTGCTATCAGAATAGAAATGCAACATTAGTTGTTTCATTTCTTCACTTGTAAACTTAAATTCTTTTTGTTCATCTTCGATTCCTACAAATTTAATTTCTATATTCCCTTTGCCAGTATTGTCACTGTACCAGTAAATAGTATCTATCAAATTATCAATAATAAGTTTTTGTTGAGATCTATCAAGGGTATCTATAATAGCGCATTTATCTAATAATTCATCTATTAAGTCAAGATTTAATAAGCTGTTTTTTAAATTTAAAGCTTTTGATTCTAAATTGTTAATATTTTTCTCTATTGCTATACATTCATCTTTAAGTAGCTTTATCCTATGGAGTAAAATATCATCAATACTATCACATAAAGACAATTTAGTTACCAAATTATTTATTTGAGATTTTTTTTCTTTAAGCGATTTAAGTAATGATAGTTTTTCTAAATCCATATTTTCATCACTAGCATTAGATTTATACCTATTTCTTAAATTTAAGATAAACTTTTTTTTATTTAAACTTAGTTGCTTTAAGGAAAGTAAAACTAAATTTTCTATATCTCCTGCCTTAGCATTTCCATTATTGCATAGTTTTTTATGCGATTTTCTTTTTAATGAACAAGTATAATAAAATAATTTTTGGCCAGTAACTTTGGATATCCTCCCATGAGAAACCAGCATGTATTCTTTACATTTGCCACAGCGTAGTTTACCAACCAATAAAGCATTGTGAGTTTTACCTAGTCGTGGAAAAGTGTTTTTATTTTTTTCAAACTGTCTTTGAACCGCAAGCCATAGATCTGGCTCAATATATCCTTTTATAGAACTTACTGCTGCAAAGCGTTCTGATAAGTCTTTTTTAGATTTTGTGTACTTACCATCTTTTTTGATTTGCTCAGTCTTATTGTAAGTTAAAAGTGAATGAATATTATCTGGATCACCATAAACATTCCATTTAGAGTTTTTTAAATAATTAATAACAGCATTATTAGCTTTAACGTATATTGGGTTTTGAAGTATTGTTTTCAGTGAAGACTTTTCATATAAAATATCATTTCTAGATCTAATGTTATTTTCGTGAATATAGACCTCTAATTTATGAAGACTACCCAATTCAAGATACTTTTCATATAGGAATTTTACAAGCTCCATCTCTTTGTTATTAATAACTAAATTAGGAGCTACACGTGTAAGTCCGTTTTCATCAACATACTCTATTTTTTCAGAATTAAAACCGACTGGTATTTTACCACCAGTCCATTTACCATTCTTTGCGATTTCTATCATATTGTCTTTAACTCTTTCTGCAATTGTTTCTCTTTCAAGTTGGGCAAATACAGAAGCAATATAAATCATAGCTCTTCCCATTGGACTAGATGTATCAAATTGCTCTTTTATACTTACAAAAGAGCAATTATTTGATTGCAATACTTCTAATGTGCTGGAGAAGTCGGCAACATTCCTTGAGATTCTATCCAATCTATAGCAAACCAAAATATCAAACTTTTTATTTTTAATAGCAGCTATTAATTTTTTAAATTTCGGTCTATCAAGATTACCACCAGAAAAGCCTTCATCCTCATAAATAGTAAATTCAACATCTTTACTTATATTATTTGTAATGTATTCTTTACACATTTCTATTTGGTTCTCGATAGAATCACCTTTTCCAGTAAACTTTGATTTTCGGCTATAAACAGCTACTCTTTTCATGAGTTTGACCTCATTAATCTAATTATATCTATTCCGTTTATATATATAGATTTAAGAATTTCCTTTTCTTTAGAAGTCAATTTAATATCATCTATCTTTAACTCATCAGATTCAAATATGGCTTCAACAGTATCTAAGATATCATCTACGGTGTGTTCTACTATATCAATTCCAAGTAGTTCGTTGGTAGAAACCTCTAAAGCATTCGCAACTTTTTCTAAAGTTGTAGAGTTTATGTTTTGCTTTTTACCATTCTCTAAGTCATAGATAGTAGCATATCCAACCTCGGCTATCTCAGTTAATTTTTTTAAACTCCAGCCTCTATTGTTTCTATATTCTTTTATATTTTTTCCTAATATCGAAATTTCCATAAGAATCCTCCTAAAAATTATTACAATTACATTTTATCATCTTCGCGATAAAAAGCAATATAAAAGTTTCGCAAAAAAGTAAATAAACTCCTTTTATTATCGTATATACGATAGAAAAAAGTAGAAATAGCAAGAAAGCGATAGAAAAGCGATAATATTTTAAATTATTGAGCCGATAAAAGGGATAGTGAATTTTACATTATCGTTAAAGCGACATATAATCAGTATTGTAATCAGCTTAACGATAGTGAGGTGAAAAAATATGAACAATAAACTTTTATACGAAGAATTCAAGAAGAGGAATATTCCAATAACAAAGCTAGCAGATGAATGTAGATTAGGATATGCTACATGTCATGATATTTTGTCAGGGAAAAAGAAAAATCCTTCGATAACAAGCGTTTATAAAATTGCTTCTTATCTAGATATAAAAATTGAAAATTTAATGGAGGAGAGTAGTGATGAAAAGAATAGTGTTAAAGATTAAGAAAAAGGTAACAAAAATAAAATACGAATCATAAAATATCATAGTTTTTTATCGGAGGATTTTATGTATACAGTAACTTTGATATTACCAACGGATACGACATTGTTAGAAGAAAGATTTGCCAAAACAATGGCAGATATAGTTGCTGAAAAGTTAACTCATGAAGAACTAGAAGTATTTATAGATAAGGTGGGAAAATTAGAAAAAGCTGAATTATAACATGTGATAAATAGGCTAAATCGCCTTAATGAGAAGAACTAAACATAATAAAATATTGGACGAGCTCTACAAATAAACCACACACCAGTAGGGGCTAAGGTGAGGAATTGGGAAGGAAATTAAATTTAAGGAGGGCAAGCAATGAATAAACAAATAGTAAAAATTAATGGATTAAAAGAAATAGATGGAATGAAGTTCCACGATATAGAAGGAGGATTTGGTGAAGGTAAAAAAGCAATGTTAGTTAAAGAAATTGCTAATATTCATGGAAGAGAATTAAAAGTAATAAATCAAAACATTAATAATAATATTTCAAGATTTAAAAAAGGCATTGATATAGTTGATTTAAAGAACGGTCATTTTGAATTACCGTTGCAAGACTTAGGATTTAGCAATAGAGATATAAGCATAAGTAAGAATATCTACTTGCTATCAGAAAGAGGATACGCAAAACTTCTTAAGATTTTAGAAGATGATGTTGCATGGGAACAATACGAGAAGTTGGTTGATGGATATTTTAATATGAGAGGACAAGCTAAACCAACATGTATAGAAGATGTTCTTATTCAATCTTTGCATGAAATGAAAGAAGTAAAGCAAACCGCATTAGAAGCTAAAGAAGAAGCACAAGATGTAAGAAATGATTTTGAAGATTTTAAAAAGGACTTACCTTTAATAGGAGAAGAACCTGAAGAATTACAAGAAGTAGTAAGAAGAACTGGAACAAAGGCATTAGGTGGCAAGAATAGTCCGGCATATGAAGATAAAAAATTAAGAGCTAGAGTATTTCAAAGTGTGTGGAGATATGTTAAGGATCAATTTAATGTAAAGAAGTATAAAGCTATTAAAAGAAAATATTTAAGTAAAGCTATAGAGTTAGCTGAATCATACAAAGCACCATTTCATTTACAAGAAGAAATAGACTTAATTAATAATCAAAGCAAATTAGATGTTTAACTTAACAGAATAATTATTAACAAAAATGTGGATAAGCTGTTAATAGGTTGTTAGTAAGAATGTTTATAAAAATAAGGAGGAAATCAAAATGATTAAACATTACATCACAAAGTACACAGAGAACGGTAAAAGATATGCAGAAGCATGGATACAAATTGATATTTTAGGTTTCAGCTTCTGCATATCAAAGAGGAAACTAAAAATTTAATTACTTTTTAGTCCACTTATTACCTGGTTTTTGAGTTGGTGGAAGTCTATCACCTTTATCAATTTCAATAACTCTTGGGTTATTAACTTTACCACCTTTTGGACCTACTTCAATATATGTGCCAGCAGGTTTATTGTCAGTACCAGGCTTTATTAAATCAGCCATAAAATCACCACCTTTTATAATATTTCAGCTTGGCAGAGCTGATAATTAAATTATAAATGGTGAAATATAGTAAATCAAATTATAAGGAGATAATCAAAATGAATAAATGTCCAAGATGTAACAATGAAAATATTACTAGAATGTATAAATACTGTCCAAGATGTGGAGAAAGACTAAAAGCACAGATTCAAGATAGTTTAGAAACTGTAAACAATACAGTTAATGAAATAGTATCAATATTAAGCTGGAGATGTGCTGATAATTATAAATCAGCTCTTAGATATGACAAAGAAACAGAAACGATTTTAATAGATGAAGATCGTTTAATGAAAGTGATACAGATAATTACACCAATTCAAAAGAAAAGAAATATTAAAGTTGTAAAAGGGTTGATAGAGGGGAAAGGAGGTATGTAAATTGAGCGAAGCAGGAAGAGTTATTCTATCTATTACTTCTATGGTGTTTCAAGCACTATTTATAATAATTGGACTAGTTAGCTATTCAGATAGTAGAAGAAAAATAGATAAAATTAGGTTTACTTTTTTAACATTAGGTAGTGTATTTACTCTCATATTCGTAATAAATGAGGTGTTTGCATATGTGTAAATCAGAAAAGTTAAAGGATTTAAAAATTAGGCACATAGCATTTCTAAATGATTATGGATATGATTATAAAGATTTTTTATTCGTAAAAAAAGATGCAGAAAGCTACACATTTTATCATGTACCTACTGCTAAAGAAGTTACATTAAGGAGATAGCAAAGTGAAAGATGCATTAATAATAATCAATGATGCCGATAGTGCTAGAAGGATAGCTAAGAAGGTTGAGGAGTTATATCTAGATCTATTAATCCATTAACAAAAGAAAAGGCTTTAAGAGAAGCAGTACGCCAATACCAAGAATCTCTTAAAGCTAAAAATACAATATAAAAAGTATTCGTTTTATTATATCACAGTTATTAAATAAATAGAACAGGAGGAGAATTAGTTGGCTAATAGAAGAATGTTTTCAATTAAAATAATAGATTCAGCAAAGTTTTTAAAAATGCCATCTTCATCAAGACTTTTATATTATGACCTAGGAATGAGAGCTGATGACGACGGAATAGTTGAAGCTTTCAATGTATTAAGAATGACAGGAGCCACTGAAGATGATTTACGTGTATTAACTGCTAAAGGATATATAAAAATACTAAATGATGATTTAGTAACATTTATAACAGATTGGAATGAGCATAATAAGATACGTGCTGATAGGAAAGTTGATTCTATTTATAAAGATTTACTGCTTCAAATTATTCCAGAAGTTAAATTACTAGAATCAAAACCACGTGCCGATAGAAAGACAAAAAATAGTGGGACGTCCAACGGACAACCAAAGGACGGCATAGGTAAGGATAGGATAGGTAAGGATAAGTTAGTACAGGATAGGATAGGTAAGGATAAGTTAGTACAGGATAGGATAGGTGAAGATAATAATAAAGTATCAGCATTGTTGTTGTTTGAAGAGTTAGGGTTTGGTTCAATTAATCAAATTATTCTAGAAGATATTGAATTATTATCAGAAGAATATACAGAAATGTGGGTAAGTGAAGCACTTAAAGAAGCTAATGACCAGGGCGTAAGAACTATGAAGTATGTAAAAGGTATTCTTAAGAATTGGAAAACACGAGGATTTAAAGCGGAGAAACCCATACAGCAAAATAAATACAATAAGACTAGTGGATTCAATAATTTTGAAGGTAGGGATTATGCCGGCGGGTATGGAGGATTAACCTATGAAGATTTAGAGGAACAGTTAGTATATGGAATGGATGAGGAGGAATAAGAGATGAAAGCAATTGTTAATAGTGAATCATTGATTTATTTAAACAAGCTTTTAGATGTGAATAATTATCAAGTCAATGTACAAAAAGATGGAATTAAACTATCGGCTACCAAAGAATTAAAAGATACTTTTTATCAAGTGATTTTAACTGAAAATACATTCGGAAATGAAGAAGAAGGAAAGATCCTAATACCTAAAGAAGCAATTAAATTATTACCTAAGAAAGAACCTTGCTTAGTTGGTGATTATTATATATCTACACAGAATCAGAAAATATCATTTAACGAAGATACAGAATTTATGGAATTAATAGAGTTTAATAATCCTAAAGAATGTAAGTGTATACCAAACTTTGATTTTTTAATGGAATGTAAGTATGCAATAGAAAAAGATAATGTTAGACCACAACTTAGATCTATATGCATAGATAAAAATAACTTTGTTGCTATGGATGGCTACAGAATGGGCATAAGAAGTATTGAGGATATCATTACAGAAAATGAAATTTTGATACCAGAAGAAGTGGTTAATATTCTAAAGAAAATAAAGGGTACAAGCATAGCAACCATTCAAGAGAACAATGAGTTTGTGAAAATTTGCTTTGGAAGAATAACAATAGTTTATAAGAAGAGCGAATTGAAGTATGTAAACTGGAGAGCTTTGATTAATGATGTTAAAAAGAACATAAAAGTAACATTAAATGTGGATGATATTAAATTTGTATTATTCCAATATATAAAGCTATATCGCGGGTATGGTAGCATAGTGATTTTTAACATCAACAACAAAAGAAGTTATATAAAATCTTCTAAAGCTAATGAAGGAATTATAAAATTTGAAAGATATATAAGTGCAGAATTAGAGGGAGAAGAAATAGAGTTTGCCATTAATGCACGATATTTATTAGATGCACTAAAGTACCATGATTCTAATTTTACCCTTTATATGTCATCACCAGTTTCACCTATTATACTTGAAAGTAAAAATAAGACAGATATGATTTTACCAATAAGGCTTATAAAATAATAAAAATATATATGAATAGGAGTGAATCCAGCAATACTTATATGCTCCTATTCTCATATGATAATCAACTGATATAGAAAGAAGGTAATAACTATGCAATATGTTAATGATATAAACATAAACGAGGCAATTATTCACATTTTGGATAATAACGCTGTAGAGCCCATATTAAACAATTATAAATTAGAGTTAGAAGAAGATACGTATAAGTTTTTATATAAGCATATAGAGAAATGTTTAAATGATGAAGAACTTAAGTATGCAAAGTTCAGTTATGAAAGAAATGTTGTAAAAGAAATAGCTCAAGACTATCTAAATGGAACTGATAGTGATTTTATAAGTATATCAAAGGAGCTAGCAAGACAATTATTCTCCATAATGAAGGGAAATGTTAATATTCCATCCTGTGATTTGATAATAACATCTATAATTACAGACCAAGGTCCTATGATTGCAATATTAAAAATGGATTATGTAAATAACTTTACTCATGAGGTTGAGTTTATAGATGGTGAGATAGGTGTAAAGCTAGTAAGTCAATTAGCTGGATTACCTAGAAGTGGCCATAAAATACAGAAAGCAGCTTTTATAAAGCCAGTAAGAGAATCAGATTCATTCAATTTGTATGTACTAGATAGACAAAGTAAAAGACAAGGGGAGGACGAATATGGAGCTAATTATTTCATGAATAACTTCTTAGGATGTGAAGTTGTAGTAAATGACAGAGATAACACAAAGCAATTTTTAAATGCTACAGAGAGCTTTGTAAGGAGATATATTTCTGAAGATGCTTCTTTAGCCGAGAAGGTAAGAAGTTTAACGAGAGAAACTCTACAAAATGATGAAAGTATAAATATAAGAGAAGTATCAGAAAAGTTATTCAATGGAAATGAAGAGTTTAAAGATTCATACAATGTCTTTATGACTGGTAATTGTGAAGAAGAGTTTAAAGTGGACGAGCAATACGTTAATAAAAAGCTGAAAAGAATAAGATTAAAGATTGATAAAGATATTGATTTGTATATAACAGAAGAATCCTATAAAGATCCAAGCAAGTTTGAAATAAAACGTAATGGAGACGGAAGTATTGATATGATAATCAAACATGTAATTAATTATATTCAAAAGTAAAGAAAATAGGAGGTATAGAAATGCATTTTATAGAGCTTTTATTAGGGCTATCAGTATTTGTATTTATATTCGGTTTAATTCCATATAGCCTTTTGAAGGAGACAAAGTATGCTGGCGTTATAGTTTTTGTGGGAGCAATGGCTATATTTTTAATAGTTATATGTTTAGGTTTATATATCTGTAATGCGTTAATTACCTGTATAACAGTTTGGTTTGGTAATTGGTAAGTCGTAATTGCAAGAAAGGAGGACCTACTAATGATACAAATTTTAGAGCTATTCGGAGGGATAGGTTCTCCAAGAATAGCGTTAAGGAATTTAGGAGTACCAGTAAAGGCAATAGATTATGTTGAAATAGATGAAAAGGCAGTAAGATCATATAATTCAATGTTTAAAAAAGAATTAGAATATAAAACTCAAAGTGTAGTTGGATATAACCTTAAGCCAGATATATTAATTCATGGTAGCCCTTGTCAAGATTTTTCGATAGCAGGGAAACAAAAAGGGGCTGATGAAGGTTCAGAAACTAGGTCAAGCCTTATGTGGGAAACAATTAATATTATTAAACAAATGGGTGAATGGAAGCCTAGGGTTGTTATATGGGAGAATGTAAAGAATGTTCTTAGCAAGCATATGATTGCAAATTTTACTAGATATTTAAATGAGATGGAAAAGATGGGGTATACGAATAATTTTGAAGTATTAAATGCTATGGATTTTGGATTACCTCAAAAAAGAGAAAGAGTTTTTACAATATCAATGCTAGATGGTACATTTTTTAATTTTGGAACATTAGAGAAAAAGAAACCTCCACATATAAGAGAGTTATTAGAGGATACAGAGGAAGAACAGTATATTATTACTGCACCAAGTATGTTAGAGAGAATAGGCAAAAAGAAAGGTAACTTCAATGGGAAGTTAGAAATAATAGATAGTTTTTGCACAACAATTACTACCAAGCAAAACAGAAACCCTAATAGCGGAGTAGTTGATTTAGGGAATGGTAAGTATAGATATCTTACAGAAAGGGAGTGTTGGAGGCTACAAGGCTATAGTGATAAAGATTTTGAAGCAGCGCTTAAGGCGCATCCAGGCAAACCAAGTAAATTAAATGGAGCATTATACAAACAAGCAGGTAATAGTATTCCGGTACCTATTTTCGAGAGTATATTCAAACAGTTGTTAAATCTTAATATGTAGAAAGGATGATGTAAAGTGAGTAAAGCAATATGTATTAATGGATTTGCTGTAGAGAAGTGTGATGATAATGGATTTACATTAGAAAATGAATATTTTATTGTAGAAGATAATTCTATTTGGAATATTGAAACTGATAAATATAGATTTATAGGTGGCGAAATTAGGCTTACTAATAGCGATGGAGAGTGGTTAGAACTAAGCAAAGACCATTTTGAAAGTAATTTTAAAATATTAACAGGAAAAGAGCATGCATTAAAGATTCTACCAGAGTATTTTGAAGATGTTGTAACAGGAAAGAAAACATTTGAGTTAAGAAAAAATGATAGAGGATTTGCTTTAGGAGATATATTAACTTTAAAAGAATTTAGTGGAGATAAGTATACAGGAAGAGAAGTTAATAAATTAGTAACTTATATATTAGCTGGTGGAAAGTATGGTTTAGAAGATGGCTATGTAATTTTAGGAATTAAGTAAATCAATATAGTTAGTAAGGAGGAGTATACATGGATAAACTTTGTATAGGTTGCAAATATAGAGTTCAAAAAGATGGCAATAAATATAACTATTATTGTTCTAATAAATTGGTTATTTCTAAATTAAATATTCCTCCTAATATGATACCTTCTTGCTTATATGCTAGGAGCTATGGAGTGTATTGGGATTGTAAAGAATATAAATCAGAAAATAATAATTAGAAAGGATAAGAAGAAAATGAAATTTTATGAATTTAATCAACATGAATATTACGGGTTGGTATTAGCAATAGATGAAGAATGGGCTAAGAGAGGATACGAAGATATAGTAGCCGATTTAGAAGATGAGGAAAAAGATATTAGTCCTGATATTATAACTGAAGAACAAGCATTAGATAGATATAAAAAAGGTGAAATAGACGGATGTAGCACAGTAGAAGAAAAGATTAATGATTTTAATGTTACGGTTAGATCTTTCAAAGAATATGTGAGTAAAGGCAAAGAGCCATATATGGTTTTACTTATTGATGGGGCATTACTTTAATTCATAATTCTAAGAAAGTACAAGCTATATAGATATTGTGAAAGAAGTTTAAGGAGGAATAATTATGGAAAACAATATTCAAATAGGTGGTTTATATAAAATAAAAAGTGATAAAAAACTTTGTGAATTAGAAGAAAGACTTACTCCATATGTAAGATTCTTGGGGTATGCTTTAAATCCTCTTAAAAAAGATGATTATTATATCGAGTTCATATATGTTTATAAAGATGATTTAGAACCAACTACAAGAATACACCCAATAAAAATACTTCCTTATGATATATTTTTTGAGTATTTCCAGTTAGAATTAACTACTCAAGAAGTTAATAAGATACTTTTTAAATCCAAAAACAATTAAATCACAATTCTAAGATAATGTGTAGATATTGCGAATTGAAATGGAGGGTATATGTATTATAGAACTACGAAATTAAAGAGATATAAAGTGTTAAAAGCAATGATAAATATAATTATTTTTCCTATCAGATTTCCATTATTTATAATGTGTATTTTAACAGAATCGGTATTTAGACTATTAGAGAATACACTAAATGGTTTTGATAGTTTCTTATGGTGGATAATGAATAGTTTAGTTAAGATTTTTAAATTTGATGATATTGCAGATGAGCAATATGAGAAAAATAAAGAAAAATTTAAAACAGATTATTAGTTCGCAATTCTAAGAAAGGGTGAGATAAATGAAAAATAAGAAATGGAAGCGCAAAGCAAAAAGACTTATAGGGGAATGTATTAAAAATAATAGCGATTATGGATGTTGTAGTTGTGAGTGTTTAGATGAGTGCTTTTTATATTGTGATTTGTGTAAACCTGTTGGGTTAGGTATAAGAGAAGTAGAGAAACGATTCAAAGAAGGATTAGATTTTACTCAAATGGTGTAAAGGAGATATAGGTATGATAGAAATAAAAAATCTAGTTAAATATACAACACCTGAGAATCCTTCAGGTGATTATGGAGTTGTAGCTGAAGTTTTAAGAATAGAAGCAAGTATTTGTGAAGGATATAACGGAAAGAAAATTTATCGAATAGAGCCGTTAGATAGAAGGTTTAACAGTAAGCTTATTCAAGAAAGAGATATAGTAGAAGCTTACTCAATGTATTACCAAAAGTCAGTAGAAGATGAGGTAGAAAAATAGCAATGAAAAGAGATAAAGTAACTTATCCAATAATTATTCCTATTTATCCTATATTAATTTGGCATGAGTGTAGATTTTGTGGCAAAGAATTTAAAAGAGAACATGGATACAAAATAATTGATATGAAAGCATGCAGAGCAAGTGGAGAGTATCCCTTCTATGACAGTTATTGTTGTTCAGAGTGTGGAAAATCAGAAGAAGGTGTGAAAGAAAAAGTAAATAAAACTAAGTTGGATTTTATTTTAAACAGACCCAAACGTCGTAAGTAAGGAGTGAGTTAGATGAAGCCATCAGTAAAAATATATAATAGGACTAAATCAGCAAGAATAAGAAAAAAGCATTATAAATTAATAGAAAAAGAATTTAAAGAGATAGTGGAGTTTATTATAAGAGCAGTTAATAAATTCGTTGAAATGATAAGATCTGCATTTAGTAAAATCAAAAGCGATTACAATTTAAAAATAATAATGTAAGGATGTAGTTAGCTTGCAAGATATAATATTTAAACAGGTTGATAAGAAAAATGAATATGATTTTATTGCAGCTTGGGACAAGCTTTTTGAAGGGTATATTATAACTAGTTTAAATACGAAACATAGTTACAAATTATTAAATATTAAATCAGGGATAGTTAAATTAAAGTTTTACAATTCGATAACAGCAATGTGGCAAGTAACAGATTATTTATTAACTAAAGAGATATTTGGAAAATGGTATGTTACAGCATATAGCAGCATAGGAGATGAGTTCTCATGAAGATAGATGAAGATAAGTTTAGAAAGTTTTGCGAAGATAATAAAGTTGAAAAACATAACGAAGATGTATTAAGAAAATTATGTTACTTAGTAGCCAATGATGAAATGGTTATAACAACAATAGAAGAAGATCTTATGAAGGTATCTAAAATTGATAGTACAAAGGATAAAGTAAAATATTTAAGAGATAAGGGGTATACTCAAGAGAAAGTTGGAGAAATGCTTAAAATTTCATCTAGGCAAGTACAAAAGATAGAAGCTAAGTTGAAAAATAAAATATAAATTGTTGAAAAGAGATAGAAAAAAACTATCTCTTTTTTTAAAAAGTTCGTGTAAAAGTTCGTGTTCAAAAGTTTTATAATGTTTTAAAATATATTCAAATGAGTAATTTAACAAAAATATTAATTATTTTTCTTATAGAAATGTCCACTTTTATGGTATGGAATAACTATATCTTTTTTTAGGAGGAATATATGCTTGATAAAGAAAAAGTTAAGGAAATGTATTTAAAAGGGTATAGTGCTACAGATATTGCAAAAAGCCTTAATGCTTCAAAGCATGCAGTACAAAAGTGCATACAAAGAAACATGAGACTGTTGAAGAAAAAACATGATATAGCAAAAGCGTTTAATGAAGAAGTTGAAAAGGTAACTAGGCGTGAAGCAAGGCAACATATGAGTGATAAAGAGTTTATAAGAAGGAATAAATCCATTTATAAAACAAATGAGAATGGAGATATAGTATTAAATAAAGCTATATCTGGAATAGTAAGTTTTGATACTCCTAGAAGATTTGTAAATGAGTTTAGCAGTGGAAGAATAGATAAAAATATAAAGAAATCAGGATATAGAAAATCAGAATATAGAAAGAGAGAGGAACTATTTTCATAGTTCTTTTTTTATTTGGAAGAAGGTGAGTAGATGGAAAATATTTATGTGATTTTAATTTGTAAGAAGTGTAGAAAATCAAATATTTTATTAGAAAATGAAGTTGAAGATACAAAAAGGGATAATAAATACTTAGCATGTGCTCATTGTGGCAGCAAGAAATTTGTTAGGGAAAAAGCAACTAACAATATTAGAGATTGTATGAAAGAAAGAAGTTATAAAAGAAGTGGAGGAGCACTAAGGCAGGTGGAATAAATGAAAATAAGAGATTGGGAAAAAGGAACAAGCTCACCTATACCTATGCAAAAGTATGAAAGGTTTAAAGAAAAGCTAGTTGAGTATTCGGACAGAAATAAAGAAAGGAATTTAATGCTTTTTATATTAGGGAGAAGTACAGGATATAGGTTAGGTGATCTAGTAGGTTTAACAATAGGACAATTAAAAGATGCTCTCCATGATGGATATTTTTCTATTCAAGAAAGCAAGCAATATGAGCAATGGAAAACAGCTTTAATAAAAAATCCTAACAAAAGAAAGCCAGATAAAAGAGAAGCTCCGATTGGAAAGAATTTAGAGAAGTACCTAAGAGAGTATTGCAAAGGCAAAAAAAGAAGTGAATATGCATTTCCTAGTAGCAAGATTGAAAGTGAACATATAACACAAAAAGCTTTTAGTTCTATTTTAACAGATGTAGGAAAGAGCATGGGATTAAAAAATATAAGTGGTCATAGTTTAAGAAAGACTTATGCTACTAAAATATATGAAGAATCAAATAAAGATTTGGAACAGGTTAGAGTTGCACTTAATCATCAATCCATAGAAGAAACAAAGAGATATTTGGGTATTAAGGAGAAGATGAAAATAGATGCAGCTTTAATTGCTGATGAGGATTTATAAGTAAAAAATAAAATGGTGCTTATTAGAGTGATAAATAAAAAAATCCTTCTAATATATGCAGTGAAAAAAGTATATGAGTAATTCTCCATGTTATTACTTATTATCAGAAAAAAATAAAAAGTAGTTCAAAGCAAGTAATATCAAGGGATGAAGTATATTTTATAGATAGTGATAAAATCACTATTTTTTCATGTTTTAAAAAAGTTGGGAAATATAGCGAAAAAACAGCCTAAAAAACTAGGGGAAGTCCAAATAAAAAAGGAGGTTTAAGGAGTGGCTAAGAGCAAGTGGGAAGAAGTATCCAAAAGGCTTAAAGACGTGGAAACATGGGCTTCTATGGGATTAAGTGAAAAACAAATAGCAAAGAATCTTGGGATAAGTAAATCCACAATGGAGAACTATAAAAACGACCATTTGGACTTTTTGGACTCTTTAAATTCTGGGAAAAGATTAGCTTCTTATGAAGTTGAAAATGCAGTGTATAAAAAGGCAACAGGATATAAAGTTAAGAAGACGGCAGCTATAAAATGTAAAGACACTTATTATGATGAAAATGGTAATAAGTGCATAAAAGAGAGAGTTGAAGTTGTAGAATACGAGGAAGAAGTTCCAGCAGATATACAAGCAGCAAAGTTCTGGTTAGTTAATAAAAAGAGTGCTAAGTGGAGTGATAATCCAGCTAAGATTAAGATTGATAAAGAAGCTTTACAATTAAAGAAAGATATGGCTAATAAGGAGAGTTGGTAATGAGTACAGGAGTATTAAAGAAGTTTTATAACTCTGATGAATGGAAGATATTTCGGCAACAAATAATATTAAGTAGGAGAAAGAATGGGAAAGTTGTATGTGAGAATTGTGGGAAGAACATAGTAATATCAAAGCACATACAGGTTCATCATTTAGAAGAACTTACAGAAGATAATTATAAAGATGTTAATATAAGTCTTAATCCTGATAATGTAAAGGTATGGTGTCACATATGCCATAATAAGCATCACAAAAGATTTTGTGGTGGTGGACATAAAAGAAAGGAAAAGGCAGTTTATATTATATATGGTCCACCAATGAGTGGTAAGTCTAGTTATGTAATTGAACATATGGAGCCAGGAGATATAGTTGTTGATATAGACAAGTTATATGCAGCAGTATCTTTTATGGATGAATATGATAAGCCTGATAACCTTAAGTATAATGTATTTTCTATAAGGAATCATATCATAGATAATATTAGGACTAGATATGGTGGCTTTAGAACGGCATGGATTGTAGGTGGTTATGCTAATAAAGTTGAAAGGGAAAGACTAGCCAATGAGTTAGGAGCAAAGCTTATATTAATTAATGCAACAAAGAAAGAGTGTATTGATAGATTAGATACTTGTAATGATTATAGACAAGAACATAAAGATGAATGGATATCTTATATTAACAAATGGTTTGATGAATTTGTTGAGTGACACCCCCCGGTATAAAATTTTTTTATTCGTGGGAAGACCGAAGGGAAGGGAAGGTAAGATACGTGCAAGATAAAATTTTGACTTTTTTCTGAAAAGTTTTGAAAGAAAATTTGAAAGTTGGTGAGAGTGATGGATGTTCAGAAAGAATATGAGAGAATTAAAGCCTTATTTGATGGAGCAGATGAAAGCCAATTAAATTTAATTGATGGAGCAATTTGGGAAACAGCACGAATTAGAGTTGAACTAAATACCCTTCATGAAATAGTAAAAGAAAGTGGATTAATAAAAGTTCATCCACAAAATCCAGCATTACAAAAAGAATTGCCTGTATCAAAGTTAATTGTAAAGGCTAGAGCAAATTATTTAAATTATATATCTAAATTGTCAAATCTTCTTGGAAAGAATATTGAAGATGATGGTGACGATTTAAGTGATTACGAATAATAGTTATATAGTTCAATATTATAATTCAATAAAAGCTGGAGAGATAATAGTTGGACATGAGCTGATGTTACAACTTGAAAAATTAATAAGAGAAATAAAAGATCCTATTTATCAAAATGTAAATAAGATAAAAATTGATTTAGAAGAATCTGAAAAAAGAATAAGATTTATAGAAAGTGAGTGCAAACACTTTGAAGCTCCTTATGCTGGTAAACCATTCTTATTAGAATTGTTTCAGAAAGCCTTTGTAGAAGCTATATTTGCAATAAAAATTTATGATGAAGAGTTAGAAAGGTATGTCCGTAAATATCAGGATATACTTTTTTTAGTTGGAAGAAAAAATGGTAAAACTCCGCTTATAAGTGCTATTTGCTTAAGTGAATGGTTTTGTGGTCCTGTTGGACTTAAAATATTATGTGCATCTAATGATGATACTCAAGCAGACTTGATGTTTCAAGCAATAAATGCAATGAGAGAAGAAAGTAAAACCTTAGAAAAGGTAACAAGAAAAAATCTTAAAGGAATATTTTTTGGCAATCCTAAACAGAAAAAGAAAAAAGGTAAGTTTAGTCAGCAAAATAAAGGTAATATTAAAAAACTTAGTGCTAAGACTGGTGCTAAAGAAGGAAGAAATATTGGTATTGGTGCAGTTGATGAAGTATTTGAAATGGAAGATGATAGTACAGTAATGCCAATAAGACAAGCTTTATCAACTCAAGATGAACCATTATATTTTGAACTTACAACAGAAGGGTTCACTAATGATGGTTATTTAGATGAAAGATTAAGAGATGCTAGAAAAGTTCTTAAAGGAGAGATGCAAAATGAAAGATGGTTAATATGGATATATACACAAGACAATGAACAGGAAATATGGCAAAATGAAGAATCTTGGTATAAATCTAATCCAGGTCTAGGAAAAATTAAGAAATGGTCTTTCTTACGAAGAATGATAGAAGAATCCAAAACAAGCACTAGTAAAAAAGCTTTTGTACTAGCAAAAGATTTTAATGTAAAACAAAATAACGCTCAAGCTTGGTTATCTACTAAGGATATAGAAAATGATTTAACATTTGATATAGAAGATCTTAGAGGTTCGATTGCGATAGGTGGTACAGATTTATCTGAAACAGGAGATATGACTAATGCAAGAGTACTTATTTATAATCCAAATACTAGAATGAAATATACAATTAGCAAATATTTTATTCCATGTTCAAAGCTTGAAGAAGCAAGCAAGGAAGATAGAGAAAAATTTAAGCAATGGGCCAAGGAAGGTCACTTATATATTTGTGAAGATAACGAAGTGAATCAATCTGATGTGGTTGCTTGGTTTGTAATGATATATAAAAAATATAAAATTAGATGTTTATATACTGGCTATGATAGATGGCAGGCTAAAGCTTTCAAAAATGAGATGGAGGACTATGGTTTTGATTTAGAAAAGATAGGGCAAGGATATGATTTATCTAATGCTATGAATAGTTTAGAAATGGATTTAAAGCAAAATAGAGTTAACTATAATCAAAATCCAATAGATAAATATTGTCTTGAAAATGTTACTGCAAAATGGAATTCAGCAGGAACAAAAAGAATGCCTATAAAAGTACAAGGTGATGTTAATAAAAAAATAGATGGAGCTGTAACTATGTTGATATGTTATGAGACTTTAGATAGGTATAGAAAAGAATATGTAGATATTGTTGGTAGGAGGTGAGAATGTGGGCTTATTTAACTTTATAGAGAAATACAAGAACAATAGAACTATAAGACAATATGCAAAAATGATGAATGGATATACTCCTGTTTTTAGTCAGTTTGGGAAAAATGTTTATGCAAGCGATATAGTTCAAAATGCAATAGGATGCATAGCAAATGATATGAGTAAGCTATGTCCTAAACATATTCGTATAGATCCAGAGAATGAATTACAGCACATTGTAAATGATGAATTAAACAGACTTTTAAAGTTTGGACCAAATCCATTAATGACAACATCCGATTTTATTTCAAAGATAGTATATAAATATGAGATAGAGAAGAATGTTTTTATCTATCCATCTTTTGAAAAAATAAAAATAGATGATAAGCACTATAAAAGATACTATACAGGTTTATGGCCATTAAATCCGCAAGAAGTAGATTTTTTAGAAGATTCTACAGGTAAGTTATTCATTAAATTTCATTTTGGAAATGGTGAAGATTATACTTTTCCATATGAAGATATAATACATTGGAGAAAAGATTTTACAGAGAATGACTTCATGGGGGGAGATTCTCAAGGAAGAGCTAATAATTCTGCCTTACTTAAGTTATTAAATGCAAACCATACAATAATGCAAGGTATAGAGCATGGAATTAAAGCTCCATTGGCTGTAAGAGGTGTAGTGAAATTAGCTACTATGCTCGATGATGAAGAGCAGGAAAAGAAGAGAGAAGAATTTGAAAGAAAGATGACTAATTCTGAAAGTGGGATTCTTGCTATAGATTTAAAAAGCGATTTTATTCCAATAAAAATTGATCCTAAGTTCATTGATAAAGATACAATGGAGTTTATTGAAAATAGAATACTAGCTAATTACGGAGTATCTTTGCCTATATACAATAGTAAATTTAGTGAAGAAGATTACCAAGCTTATTATGAGAAAACTTTAGAGCCAATGGTTATTAGTCTTGGAAGAGCATTTTCAAAGGTATTATTCACTAAAAGACAACTAGAGATAGGGCATGAAGTAATTTTCTATCAACAAGGCCTAATGTACATGAGTACTAAAAATAAAATTGATGCAGTAACCATATTAACTAATTTAGGAACATTATCAGATAATCAAGTTCTTTCAGCATTTGGTTATCCTCCATTTGAAGGTGGAGATGTAAGAAGAATGTCTTTAAATTATATAAATAGAGATATAGCAGACCAATATCAATTACAGAAAACAACACCTAGAAAGGAGAGTGAAAAAGGTGAGTAAGTTTCAAAATGAGCAAAGACTTATTGAAATGAGAGCAGTAGACAATGAAGAAGGAAAAATGATAATTGAAGGCTATGCAATTACATACGACCAGCCAGCAACACATGAGTATGGTAGTAGAAAGTTTACTGAAATTATTAAAAGAGGAGCTTTAGATTATACGGATATGTCAGATGTACCTTTGAGATATAACCACAACGATACCTGGTGCATAATGGCAAGGACTAGAAATAATAGTCTCCAATTAATCAAAGATGAAAGAGGCTTAAAAATTGTAGCAGAGTTAATTGATACTCAAAGCAACAGAGACATCTATAAATCAATTCAAGAAGGATTGATTGATAAGATGTCTTTTGCTTTTACTGTTTCAGACAGAGGGGATAATTGGACCTATGGTGATGATGAAACATTAAGAGAGGTTACAGCAATAAAGAAATTATATGATGTAAGCGTGGTGGATACCCCGTTTTATGATACAACTTCTGTTTTCGCAAGGAGTTTTGAATTGTTGGAGAATAATTTAAAACAGCTGGATAGCTTAGACTTAAGAAAAAAGAAGTTATTAATTAAAGAAAAATATAAAAATATTTAAGAGGAGAGTGTAAAAACATGAATTTAGAACAACTTTTACAACAAGCAAAGGAAAAAAGACAAAATTTATTAGATAGCATTGAGACAGCTACATCAGTAGAAGAGCTTAATAAAATTGAATTAGATATTAGAAAAGCAGATCATAAAATTAAAGATTTAGAAAGACAAATTCAAGAAAGAGATAGTGAAGGTGGAATAGATCCAGCAGCAAGAAGTTATTCTCCAGACGAAAATCCAGAAAGAAGAGCATTAAATCCATTAGCTACTTTCAGTACTTCACAAGTACAAACTAGAGATAGTGAAGATGATGTTTTTGGAACATTAGAATACAGACAAGCATTTAGAAATTATGTTGTTAATGGTACACCTATTCCAGAAGAGTATAAAAATGCTGAAGAGAGATCAGATGCTCTTACAGTAGTTGGTGATGTTGGAGCTGTTATTCCTACAACAATTATGAACAAAGTGATAGAGGACTTAACTGTTGAAGGAAAAATAATCAATAGAATCACTCAAACTACATTCCAAGGAGGAGTTGAGATTCCTTTATCTGATATTAATCCAACGGCTACATGGTTAGCGTCAGAAGAAGCAGTATCAGATGAACAAAAAGCAGCTATGAAAGCAAGCGTTAAATTTAGTTATCATGTTTTAGAAGCTAAGGTTGCAATAGGTTTATTAACATCAACAGTAACTTTATCAGTATTTGAAGCAACAGTTGTAAAACAACTTAAGAAAGCAATGATAAAGGCTATAGAAATGGCTGTTATTAATGGTACTGGTTCAGGACAACCAAAAGGATTAACAAAGTATACATTACCAGCAGAGCAAGTTATTGAATTTACAGATAGTGAAATAGGAACAGTAAAAGGATGGGCTAGAGCAGAGGCTGCTATTCCTGAAGCATATGAAGAAAGTGAAATATATCTGATGAATAAGCAAACTTGGGAAATGTACCTAAATGGAATGACAGATTCTACAGGTCAAAAGATAGGTTTAGGTAAAATAAATGAAAAAGGTCAAAAAATACTTAATGGTAGAGAGGTTCTTACAACTGATAAGCTTCCTGGATATGATAATGCAGGTAATGGAGATATATTTGCTGCTTTAGTTAATCTAGAAGATTATATATTAAATTCTAATTTATCTATGTATTACAAAAAGTACTTTAATGAAGATAAAAATAAGTGGATCCATAAGTCATTAATGATAGTAGATGGTCAAATGGCAGCAGGAGAAGTAGATTCTAAGCTTGTTGGAGCAAAGGGGCTTATATACTTAAAAAAAAAGACAGAGTAATTAGGAGGAGAAAATGAGTAAAACCCTTGTAGAAGATGTTAAAGAATATTTAGGGATTACAACTAATGATGAAGATGTAACGAGAAATATTCTAATTAAAGCTAATGCGGTTAAAAATTATTTAATTAAGGCAGGTGCTAAGATAGAAGAGAATAATTATAACGAAGCTGTTATAGCTTGCATTGCTACAGGTGTAAATGATTTGTTGAATAATAAAGCTGGAGATACTAAATTTTCTCCAGCTTTTAATATGCTTGCAATGCAAATTTGTGTGGGGTGATATTATGCAATTTATTAATCCTATTTACTTTATTCCTATAACTTATAAAGAAGATGAAATTGGAAATTATTCACCAGTGATGGAGTTCGATAAAAAGAGAAAAGTTTTATCGAGTATTTCTTCAGTAAAGCAAAGCGAGTTTTATCAAGCACAGATTTCAGGGCTAAAACCTGAAATTGTATTTAAAGTAAGAGGTTTTGAGTACAATGGTGAAACCTTAATAAAATATAATGAAAAAGTCTATGAAGTTATAAGAACTTATAATACTTTAGAAGGAATAGTTGAGATAGTATGCACTGAAAAGGTGGGGGTTTCAGATGGCTAAAACTAAAATCAAAGGTATTTCAAATGAATTTGCTAAAATTCTTTCAGAGTATAAAGAAGATATTGTAGATGGAATGAATAGTGTTAAAGAAGAAGTAGCTAAAGAAACGGTCAAAGAGTTAAAAAGTACTAGCCCGAAGAAAAAAGGAAAAGGTGGAGGTCAGTATGCTAAAGGATGGAAAATTTCTGATGTTAAGGGGAAAAAGATTATTCACAATAAAAAGTATCAGTTAACTCATCTTTTAGAATATGGACATGCTAAAGTTAATGGAGGGCGAGTAGATGCTAAGGTTCATATTAGGCCAGCTGAGGAAAAAGCTATAAAAAAATATATAAGTGGAGTTGAGAAGGTGATTAGAGGATGACATTAGAGGAATTAAATAAAGTTTTAAAAGCAACCGGATATCCTGTTGCTTATTCACATTTTACTTCAAATCCAAAGAATCAATTACCTACTCCACCATATATAACGTATCTTTGTCCATATAGCTCAAATTTTATAGCAGATAATAAGGTTTATAAGAGAATAGATAATGTACAAATAGAGTTATACACAGTAAAAAAAGACTTGGAAGCTGAAAAGAAATTAGAAGATATATTAGACGAAAATGATATAGCTTATGAATCTACTGAAGAATGGATAGAATCAGAAAAATTATTTCAAAAAATATATGAAGTGAGGTTGATATAATGGATAACAAAGTTACATTTGGTCTTAAGAACACCCATTATTCTGTTATTACAGAAAGTGAAGATGGGATAAAATATGGAACTCCTACACCAATACCAGGAACTGTTGAAATAAGTTTAGATCCTAGAGGTGATATGTCAGAATTTTATGCAGATGACATATTGTATTATTCAGCAGCTAACAATCAAGGCTACGATGGGACGCTAACAATAGCCAATATTCCTGAACAGTTTGCTATAGATTGTTTAGGGGAGTTAAAAGATGATACTGATATGGTTATAACAGAGAAGTCAAATGCTGTAGGAAAGAATTTTGCTCTAATGTTTGAGTTTGATGGAGATGTTAAGGCTGTTAGGCATGTGCTTTATAATTGTAGTGCTAATAGACCGACAATATCATCTAGTACTAAAACAAATACAAAAGAGCCTAATACAAACGAATTAACATTTGTATCTAGTCCAAGAAGTACTGATTTAGCTGTAAAAACTAAAACTACAGCAACTACACCTAAAAGCATATACGATAATTGGTATAAAAAAGTATATGAGAAAGCAGATACTCCATTAACAGTAACAGTTTCTCCAGCAGATGAAGCTTCTAATGTTGAGGCAAATTCTAAGATTGTATGGACTTTTAATAAAGAGTTAGAAGAAGAGAGTGCAAATGCCTCAAATTTTCTTGTTATGAAAGCTTCAGGAGAAGAAGTTTCAGGTAGTTTTAAATTAGAATCCAATAAAAAGGCTATTACATTTACACCAACTTCAAATTTATCTAATAGTACAGTTTATATAGCGACAGTAGTTAAAACAATTAAAGCTATAGATGGAAGTGCATTGCAGGCTAATAAAATTATTAATTTTACAACTAAAGCATAGGAGGAGTTATGCGTGGAAAAAACTATTGAAATAGATAATAAGAAAGTAAGTTTTAAATCAACTGCAGCAACGCCACTAAGATATAAAGCACAATTTGGTAAAGATTTCTTTGTGGATATAATGAAATTAAGCAGTTTAAAGGGTTTTAATCCTAACAAGATAGATTTGAAAAAGATAGATAAGTTTGATTTTGAAGTGTTTTATAACATAATTTGGGTTCTTGCTAAAACGGCAAATAAGAAAATTCCAGATCCTATCACATGGCTTGATGAATTTGAAGAATTTCCTTTATTTGATATAATTCCTGAATTACAAGATTTGATTTTATCAAGCATGCAAACTAAAAAAAAATAGAAAATGAAGAAGGAAATAGTGAGGTTATGACTACTGAACTATTCCTTTTTCTATGTAAAAAAGTAGATTTAGATAAAAATGATATGGAAGATATGACTATAGGTATGTGTATTGATTACATGGAAGAGGTAGTTAGTAATAATTCTCCAGATAAGAAGAAGTGTAGAAAAGCAACACAAGCTGATTTTGATTCCTTCTAGGAGGTGAGAAGGTGGCAGGAAAGAGCAGAATAAAAGGTATAACTATTGAGCTTGATGGCGAAGTAACTGGGTTAGAAAAAGCTATGAAGGATGTTACATCTAAGTCCATTGATTTACAAGGTGAGTTAAAAGATGTAGAAAGGCTTTTAAAATTTGATCCAGGAAATGTTGAGGCGTTAGCACAAAAGCAAGAAATTTTAACAAAGCAAATAGAAAATACCACAGAAAAATTAAATAGGTTAAAATCTGCTGAAGAAGAAGTAGAAAGGCAATTTCAAAGTGGAGATATTGGAGAAAAACAATACAGGGCATTTAGAAGAGAAGTTGAATTTACAGAAAAGTCTATAAAGGACTTAAAAAGTAAGATATCTCAACTTGATGGAGCTGAAGTAAAGCAATTAAAAAGTGACTTTAATAAAGTTGAAGAAAGTTCAGATGAAGCAAGTGATAGCGTAAAAGATTTAGGAAATGAGTTAGTTAATTTAGCAGCAGGGGCAGGAGCAGTTGCTGGATTAGGTGAACTAATAGAAAAGTCATTAGATGTTTCATCTTTAAACACTAAAATAGATATATCCTTTGATGTTCCAGAGGAATCTATTGGTAGTGTTAAAGAGGCAACAAATGCAGTTATAGCTTATGGAATAGATGCAGAGGAAGCATTAGAAGGAGTTAGAAAGCAATGGGCTCTTAATAAAGGATATAGTGATGAAGAAAAAATAAATATGACTAAGTATGCTGCTGCAATTTCTAAAGCTTTTGATGGAATAGATTTTAATGAGCTTATACAAGAAAGCTATGAGTTAGCTAGTTCATTAGAATTAGATAATGATGAAGCTCTAGGATTGATAAATAGCTTGTTAAAAGTAGGATTTCCACCAGATCAATTAGATATAATAACAGAATACGGAAGTCAGTTGAGTAGAGCAGGTTATAGTGCAGAGGAAATACAAGCTATAATGAAGGCTGGAGTAGACACTGGAAGTTGGAACATAGACAATCTTTTAGATGGTTTGAAGGAAGGAAGAATTGTATTAAGTGAATTTGGACAAGGAATAGATGAAGAAACTGCTAAGTTATTTAATAAGATAGGTATATCTTCAAAACAAGTTCAAGAATGGGGGCAAGCAGTTGCAGCTGGTGGTAAAAGTGGTAAAGATGCTATGGTTGAAGTAGCAAAAGCAATTTCAAATATAGATGATAGTACCCTTCAAAATCAAATAGGAGTTAAGGTTTATGGAACACTGTGGGAAGAACAAGGAAATGCAATAGTCAACACTATAGTTCGTGCTGATGATGAGGTTATATCACTTGAAAAAAATCAGGAAGGACTAAATAACACAATTAGTTCTATGGATTCAGATCCAGCTATAAAGATGGAAAAGGCAATGACAGATTTAAAAAGTGCATTGCAACCGATTTTAAGTGTTATAGCTGAAGTTGTTGGAAAAATTGCTGAATGGATTTCTAACAATCCAACATTGGCTGCAACAATAATGGCAATAGTAACAGTTATAGGTATATTGATGGGGATATTCATGGCCTTATCTCCAATAATAACAGCTATTACGGCGTTAGCCGGAACTTTAAGTATTGGTATAGGAGCAATAGCTTATCCAGTCTTAATAGTAATAGGAGTTATAACTGCTTTAATAGCAATAGGTGTATCTTTATATAAGAACTGGGAGGAGATAAAGACAAAATGCTCTGAAATATGGACATCAATAAAGGATTTCTTTTCTAATATTGTAGAAAAAATTAAAACTTCAGTGATTGAGAAGTTTAATAGTATAAAGGAATCTGTTTCAAATAAAATGAATGAAGTTAAAACTTCTATTTCTGATATTTGGAATAAAGTAATGGATTTTTTTAAAGATATAGATTTATTTGAAATAGGGGCAAATATTATACAAGGTCTTATCAATGGAGTAAAAAGTATGGCAAGCAGTATAGTTAACAGTGTAAAAGGCGTTGTAGATGGAGCTATTGAAGGAGCAAAGAATTTATTAGGTATACACTCACCATCTAGAGTGTTTATGGAGTTTGGAGAATATACTGGTGAAGGTTTTATTAATGGTATTAATGAAATGAAAAATGCGGTTGCTAAGGCAGGGCAAGATATGGCAGATGCATCTATACCGAATATAAAGCAACCTAAATTTAAATCATTAGAAGGCAAGAGTGAAGAAGTCGGAGATATAATTTTATATGTAACTAATAATACTAATTTAGATAGTAAGTTAATAGCGACAGAAACTACCCCAAAAGTAATTAGGAATGTTACTAGAAGTACAACAAATTATAAAAGAGGTTTAGGAGGTGTATAGAATGGTCAAATACTTTATATTATTCAATGGTAGAACCAATTTAGATGTAAATTTAAAAGTAGAAAGCAGACCTTCTAAACCTTCTCCTCAAAAAAGATATGAAGAAGTAGAAGCGCCAAAACGAGATGGACTGTTATATAGAGATAAAGGATATGGAGATATAGAAATTTCAATATCCTTTAATTTTATATCAAAAACACCAGATAAATGGGATAAAGATTTTAGAAGAATAAAAAAATGGCTATTAGAAAATAAGGATAATACATTAAAATTTAGTGATGATTTAGAGGTATTTTATAAAGTAAATAAGGTTACTATTGAAACTCCTGAAAGGATATTAAGAAGATGTGGTAAATTTAATGTCACATTTACTTGTGATCCATATACGTATTATACAAATGGTAAAGAGGAAGTAAGTTTAGGTACCAAAATATATAATTTTGATTTAATATCTAGACCAATTTACAGAATAGTTGGTGAAGGATTATTAACTTTAAATATTAATGGGAAAAGTATTAAAGCAAATGTAGGACAAGAATTAATAATAGATACTGATAAGGGGTTATGTTATAGAGATGGCATAATAAATAATGTTTCTTTAAAAGGAAATTATCAGGATATGTATCTATTAGAGGGAGAGAATACATTTAGTTGGAATAATGGTTTCGATATTTATATAATACCGAATTGGAGGTGTTTATAGTGATTGAAATATATCTTAAAACTAATACAAATTATGAAATGAATGGGGATATTACATTAACACCTATAAGTTGTACTTATAAAGCAAGTGAACATTTAGTTACTTTAGAACATCCAATAGATGATATTGGAAGATGGAAGTATATAGACTATGAAAATGTAATATCAGTTGAAGAAGATGGGAAGAAAAAACTTTATAGAATTTTTAATGTAGTAAAGTCTTTGTATAGTATAACAGCATATGCAAGGTCTTTATTTTTTGATTTAATAGATAATATTTTATTAGATGTTAGACCAACTCTAAAGAATGGAGAGGAAGCATTAAATATAATTCTAGAAGGTACTGGATTTACTGGTCATAGTAATATTTCTACTATTAATACATCTTATTATGTAAGAAAAAACATAGTAGAATCTATTTTGGGAAATGATGAGAATTCATTTCTAAATAGGTGGGGTGGAGAAGTTCTTTTAGATAACTTTGATATTTATATTAATGATAAAATCGGCGTTGATAATGGAGTTAGGGTTGAATTGGGCTACAACTTAAATGAAATAGAAGAAGATATAAATATAGAAGAAGTTGCTACAAGAATAATTCCAACTGGTTATAATGGAATAATGCTTGATAGTAGTACTCCATGGGTAGATAGTCCACTTATAAATAAGTATACAAAGCCTAAGATGAGAGTTATAAATTTTGATGATGTTAAGGTTAAAGAATCTGAAACAGATGAAGAAGGATTTAATACTATAGAAGAAGCTAGGGCGGAACTAGTAAAGCGTTGTAATAAACTATACGAGGAGGGTATAGACAAGCCAAGTGTTAATTATAAAATAGATATGATTAATTTGGCCAATACTACCGCATATAAAGATTATATTAAGTTAGTAACTGTTAATGAAGGTGATACAGTAACATGTTATATTCCAGGATTAGATATAGATGTTAAAGCAAGAGTTATAGATTATGAAGAAGATCTTATTACAGGAGAATATATATCTTTAGAGTTAGGAAATGCTATTTCTAACTTTTTTAAAGAACAAGCAGATGTACAAAGTAA
>OIFM01000041.1_pt1 | contig 53761 bp, 41 predicted proteins | sample 1582081 | NCBI WGS metagenome assembly OIFM01 (sample SAMN07501044, study PRJEB24779) | human gut metagenome | reverse complement strand
ACTTAATTGGAATAAACTATACAAAAGGAATATTTATAAAACCTAAATATATAGTTGTTCATGATATATCAGATAATAGATTTACTACTATGAGGGAGTATAGAAATTATATTGCTAGAGAGAAGGATGCAAAAGAATCTATACATTATTTAGTAGGACCAAGGAATGTAATAAAGTTGTTAGAGGACGATTGGAGAGGGTGGCATGTAGGGGACAAGCCATCAAAGGAAGTAACTAATTCTAATAGTATTTCTGTTGCTATGTTTATTAGAGATAGTAAGGATATAAGTAGAACTTTAAAAAATGTTATAGTATTAGTTAATAAACTTAGGGAGATTTACGGTATAGGAATTAATAACGTAAAAAGACATTATGATGTTACTGGTAAGATTTGTCCTGAATTATTAGTGAATGAGAAGGCTTGGAATAGATTTAAACTTGCTTTAAAGGGGATAGAAAGTGAATTAACTCCTATAGCAAAGGGAAAAATTATAGGAGTGCTTTCATCGCTAAATTTAAGAAAAGAGCCTAATGATGAATCAGAGGTAATAGGTAGAATTGCTTCAAAAGATAGTTTTAATATATACGAAAAACGGGGAGAATGGGTAAAGACTACCTATGAAACTGAAGATAAAATAATAGTAGGTTATTTAAATAAAGAATATATAGAAATAGAAGATTTAGATATTGAAGAGGAAGAAGCTTTAGGGGATATAAGTGAAGAAGAGGCATTAAAAGAAATAAGTAAGTTTTATAAACAACCTAAAAAGATATACAATGCCTTAGAAGAACTAGAAAAATTGAGTAAAAGTAAAGATAGTATAATAGAAGTTCCTAAGGTAGAGAATAGTACTATAATTGAAAAAAGAAAAGTAACTGTTCCTACAATAAAAAGAGATATAAACAGGGAAGGAACTGTTGTAAATATAGATACTAATTTAGCTGTAAGAAGAGGTGCAGGAGAAGAAAACTATGTAGTAGGTTACTTATTAGCTGCACAAAGAGTTAATGTTATGCAGGAAATTGGAGATTGGTATAAGATAGTGTACCAAAGTACAATAGGAAAAAGAATAGGGTTTGTTGAAAAATACTTTATAAAGCTTGGGTAGCTTTGTTAAAATATAATAACTATAAGATAAAATTAAGGAGCATAAACATGAAAAAAGAATTAGCAAAAGAATTGATCGAATTTATAAATGAAAGTCCAACTGCGTATCATGGAGCACATACTGTAAAGAGTATGCTAGATAAAGTTGGCTATAAGGAAGTAAAGGAAAATGAAAAGTGGAATTTAACTAGTGGTGGTAAGTATTATTTTATGAAGAATGGTTCTGCAATAATAGCCTTTCAAATAGGAAGTGAAGAAATTGAAAATGGTGGATTTAAGTTAATAGGAGCACATACTGATTCACCTACATTTAAAATAAAGCCTAATGCAGAAATGAAGGTGGAAAATAAGTATGTAAAACTAAATACTGAAGTTTATGGTGGCCCAATTTTAAGTACTTGGTTTGATAGACCACTTTCATTAGCAGGGAGGGTTGCGATAAAGGGAGAAAATCCTTTAAAGCCTTCAATAAAGCTAATAGATTTAAAAAAGCCACTATTAATAATACCAAACTTAGCTATTCATATGAATAGAAATGTTAATGAAGGATATGCAATTAATAGACAAAAAGATACATTACCACTATTAGGTTTTATAAATGAAAAGTTTGAAAAAGAGGGCTATCTTTTAAAGTTAATAAGTGATGAATTAGGAGTAAAAATAGAAGAAATTTTAGATTTTGATTTATTCTTATATGAATGTGAAAAGGGGTGTTTATTAGGTTTAGAAGAGGAGTTAATTTCTGCAGGAAGACTTGATGATTTATGGATGGTTTATGCTGGAGTTAAAGCTCTTATAGACAGTAATGATTCTAAAGCTACAAAGGTTATGGTATGTATAGATAATGAAGAGATTGGAAGTTTAACAGCTCAAGGTGCAAACTCAACTCTATTACAAACAGTTTTAGAAAGAATTACACTAGCTTTAGGAAAAGACAGAGAAGAGTTTATGAGAGCTTTATCGAATTCAGTTATGATATCAGCAGATTTAGCTCATGCTGTTCACCCAAATCAGGTGGAAAAACATGATCCAGTTAATAAACCAGTACTAGGTGGAGGACCTGTAATTAAAATGGCAGCATCAGGTAGCTATTCAACTGATAGTTATGCATCTGCTATTTTTAAGGGAGTTTGTGCAAATGCAAATGTTCCATGTCAAGTGTTTGTTAATAGATCAGATGTAAGAGGTGGTACTACAATAGGACCAATAACAGCAGCTAATTTATGTATTCCAGTTGTTGATATGGGAGCACCTTTATTATCAATGCATTCTGTAAGAGAGTTAGCAAGTGTGCTAGATAATGAATACACAGTAAAAGCATTCACTGAATTTTATAATATATAATAAAAAACTCGCTTTGCGAGTTTTTTTATTACTTAAGATTGGGGAGAGAGTATGAATATTGGAATAATAGGTTATGGTGGAGTTGGGAAAGCATTAGTTAGATTAATAAAAAAGAAAAAATATGATTTTAATATAAAATTTATAATAAAGAGTGATGGTGGAATTGTCTGCAAAAGTGGAATAGATATAGACAGCATACTTATAAATGAGGATAACCTGCAGAGGCATGAACTTTGGTCGAAGGGGTTAAGCTTAGAGAATGTTATAGATAATGATATTGATTACTTAATTGAGCTTACTCCCACTAATAAAGATACTGGAGAGCCTGCATTATCATTTATAAAGTTAGCATTAAAAAATGGTATAAGTGTAGTTACTGGAAATAAAGGACCTGTATTAATAGATTATAAAGGTTTGAAAAGGTTAGCTGAAGAAAATAATGCTAAGTTAGGAATAGGATGCACAGTGGGAGCTGCACTTCCTACTATAGAAGGTGGTGCAGTTGGCTGTGCAGGAGCAGATATATTATGCATTGAAGGAATATTAAATGGAACAAGTAACTTTATTCTAAGTGAGATGTCAGAAAAGGCAGTTAGCTATGAGGAAGCTTTACATAAAGCACAAAGCATAGGTATAGCTGAAACTAATCCTTATATGGATGTGGAAGGGTATGATACTGCTATAAAAATGATTATTCTTACCAACTATTTTTTTGATTCACAAATAACATTAAAGGATGTAGATATAGTTGGTATAAGCAATATATCCAAAGAAGTTATTAATAGGGTAAAAGATAGTGGAGGAAAGATTAAACTTCTGGGAAAAACATATAGAGAAAATAATGAAATAAAAATAAAAGTTTCACCAGAAATATTAAATGTTGAACATAGTTTATATAGTGTAGATAGGAAAAACAAGGGGATTTTATTTAATACTGATGTTCTTGGAAATATAACAATTATAGGGGGAGCTTCAGGTGTAGAAAATGCAGCAGCATCAATTGTTAGAGATATAACAAATTTAAAGTAAAAAAAGAAAAACTCATTGTAAATATTTCCACAATAGTATAAAATATTAAGCATAGGGTGTTTATGTTAAATTAAGGCGTTGAGGTGGTATTTATGGAGAGAATGTTAAGTAAACTTGAATTTATGCTTATGGGGTTAAGACAATTAACTTTAAGTGCTGTATATGCTTGGTTTCCTGAATTAAAAAAGGAAGATATATTAGAGGCATTACAACAATCACCAAAGTTTAAGGTGGAAGGAAATATAGTAACTTTAAAAAGTGAAACAGAGCTTTATGAAGAAGAGCTTCAAAAAGATATATTAAAAGATCTTATGGGAGAAGCAGATGGAGATGACGATTTATTAGGATATGATGATGACCTAGACTTAATCGCAGAAGAAGATAATAGTGGCTTTTGCTCATCTAATATTAAACTAGATGATGAAGTGATATTAGTTAATTCTAATGAAAATAACTTAGAAGATATAGTTGAAGATCCTATAGTAGACAGTCAATGGGTAGAAGCAAAAGAAGCTACAGAAGAAATCCCAGAGGTAGAAGTTGTACAACCTGTTCAAGGAGATATTGCTTCTTTAGAAGAAAATACAGCTAATGAAGATTATTTTAATTACTATTACAATAGTGATAATGAAGAAGTAAAAGAGGAAAAGAATAAAATAGAAGAAAAGGTTGTTGAGAACGTGGTTGAGAATGTGATTGAGAAGGTTGTTCAAGTTACAGATTTAACTAAGGTAAAGGGATCAGATATATGTTATGAAGATTTAGTGAGAATAATAGATGAGTATAATGATGCTGTAGAAAGTAAATTAAACTATGCAATAGAAAATAAGTTTGAAGTTAGAGTAAAAGCTATTAAGAGCTTCTATGAAAATAAATATAATGTAAGAATTAAAGAAGAAGGTATATTAGGAACTACTGCTTGTATATTCTCTTTAATACATAAGAAAAAGGGTATGGAAGTAGCATATTTGGTTGTATGTGAAAAACTAAATGAATTAATTCTTAATTATATGTTAGACCATTATGATGATGAAGTTGTTTACTTCTGTCCTGTAGAAGGTTCAGAAGTAGAGTTTGAAGTTGGTTTAAATGAATTCTACTTAAAAGATACAGACGTTATCTTTGACAAGTTCTTAGAACACTATGTAGTAGTTGAAGAATGTGATGTAAAGATTAAGAACCTAGAAGTTATTGTAGGAAGTAATTAGTTAGGTTATAATAAGAAATAAGAATAATTATGAAACTCAAGCAAATGACGCTTGGGTTTCTCTATTTTGGTGGTTAATATGGATAAAAAAGAGATAAGAAGAAAAGTAATTTCAAAAAGAGATTTGTTAAAGAATAAAATTGAACTAGATGAAGTAATTGAGAAGAAGTTAAAAGACAATAAAATTTATAAGAATAGTAAAAATATTTTCATATATTTAGGTTTTGGAAGTGAGATAAATACTATTAAATATGTAGAAGACTTTCTTCAAGAAGGAAAGAAAATAATTGTTCCATATACAGATATGAAAAATAAAGTAATGTATGGGATAGAGATAAATACTTTAGATGGATTAAAGAAAAATAAGTTTGGAATATTAGAGCCCACAGATGGTTCTGAAATATTTAATAAAGAGGATATCGATTTAATAATAATGCCAGGAGTAGCTTTTGATAGAAGTGGAAATAGAGTTGGCTATGGAGGGGGATATTATGACAAGTTTTTAAGTGAAATTAACAGTGATATTCCAACTATAGCATTAGCTTATGACATTCAAATATTAGAAGAAGTACCTTCAGAAAAGCATGATATAAAAGTCCATATGGTAATTACAGAAAAAGAAACCATAAAATGCTTGAAAAGTAAATAAGATAGTGTATAATTAGATTAATCGTATAATCTTTTATTAAGAATGGTGGAGGGACTGGCCCTATGAAGCCTAGCAACAACTAATATTCATTTATTAGAACTGTGCTAAATCCTGCAGGAGTTTCCTGAGAAATGAGAGGTTAAGTTATGACGAAGTTAATATAAATTATGTCGTTATTGCTATTTATCTCTTTGATAGATAGCTTTATTTTTTATATAAAATTATTAGGAGGGGCTATTATGAAAATTGAAACTAAGTGTTTACATGAAGGCTATAAGCCTAAAAATGGAGAGACAAGGGCTTTGCCCATATATCAAAGCACAACATACACCTATGACTCTACAGATCAAGTAGGACAATTATTTGACTTGACTGCAGAGGGACATATGTATTCAAGAATATCTAATCCTACTGTTGGGGCAGTTGAGGAAAAGATAGCATCATTAGAAGGGGGAATAGGTGCCCTATGTACTACATCTGGTCAAGCTGCATCTATGATAAGTATATTAAATATACTTAGTGCAGGTGACCATATTGTAAGCGCAGCTACTATATATGGGGGAACAATAAATCTTTTGGCAGTTACTCTTAAGAAATTTGGTATAGAATGTACTTTTGTCGATCCAGATGCATCAGAAGAGGAAATCCAAAAATCATTTAGAGATAATACTAAAGTTGTATTTGGAGAGACTATTGCAAATCCAGCTATTTCAATATTAGATATAGAAAAGTTTGCAAATATTGCTCATAAAAATAACGTACCATTAATTATAGATAATACATTTGCAACACCTATTTTGTGTAGACCAATAGAATATGGTGCAGATATAGTTATTCATTCAACAACAAAATACATGGATGGACATGCAGTTCAAGTTGGTGGAGTTATTGTAGATAGCGGCAATTTTGATTGGACAAACGGTAAGTTCCCAGAGTTTACTGAACCAGATGAATCTTATCATGGTGTTGTATATACTGAAATTTTTGGAAAAGCAGCTTATATAACAAAAGCAAGAGTTCAACTTATGAGAGATTTAGGCTGCTATCCATCTGCACAAAATGCTTTTTTATTAAATTTAGGTTTAGAAACATTACCGGTTAGAATAGAAAGACATTGCAAAAATGCTGAAAAGATAGCGGAGTTCTTAAGTTCATCAGATAAAGTTGAATTTGTAAATTATCCAACTTTAAAAGAAAATAAGTATTATCATTTAGCAAGTAAGTATCTTCCTAAAGGATGTAGTGGAGTAATATCCTTCTCAATAAAGGGGGGAAGAGAAGAAGCGGTTAAGTTTATGGATTCATTAAACTTAGCTTCAAATGTAGTACATGTTGCAGATATAAGAACTTGCGTACTTCATCCAGCAAGTTCAACTCACAGACAATTAACAGATGAACAATTAGTAGCAGCAGGAATTACACCAGGATTAGTTAGATTATCTGTTGGTTTAGAAAATGTGGAAGATATTATTGATGACTTAAAACAAGCGTTGTTAAAATAATATAATAAAGATAAAAGAAATGTGGAAGGGAAAGTTAATGGTAATTTTCCCTTCCTTTTTTATGTGATGATATATGTAGTTAAATTAAATTATTTAAAATACTTTATTAAATAAGAAAAATGTGTTTTTACATAAACATATTTTTATCCTATAATTGATATATATTAAAGTTAGAAGAATATAATATTCAAAATAAATTACTATAAAATAAGAGTGAAATTTAAGTAGGAGAAAATATGAGTAATTTAACTATTAAGGATATTGCTGAATTAGCAGGTGTGGCAAAAAGTACAGTTTCTAAATACTTAAATGGTGGAAGTGTTAGTGAAACAACAAAAATAAAGATAAAAAAAGTAGTAGAAGAAAATAATTATGAACCTAATGCATTTGCACAAAGTTTGAAAGCAAAAAGAAGTAAGTTTATAGGAATTATAGCACCATGCTTAGATTCAATTGTTACATCAAGAGTTATAATGTCTATAGATAGAACATTAAGGGAAAATTCGTATAATCCATTAATACTAAATACTAGTCACAATAAGGATTTAGAAATAGATAACTTAGAGAGTTTGAATAGATTAAAAGTAGACGGAATAATTTTAGTAGCTACTGAAATTACAAGTAGGCATAAAGAGATTATAAATAAGTTGAGGGTGCCTGTTTTAATAGTAGGACAGGAATGTAAGGAAGTTAAATCAATAGCAAATGATGATTATAATGCTGGAGCAACTATTGGGGAATATGTAGCGAAGCTAGGACATAAAAAAATATTATATTTTGGGGTAGATGAATTTGATATAGCTGTTGGAGTAAAACGTAAAGCTGGGATAATAGATAAGCTAAAAGAATATAATGTTGAAGAAATTAGAGTTGAGATTACAGATTTTACAACAAAAACAACAGAAAAAATAGCTTATAAGGTACTACAAGATTATAATCCAACAATGGTTATATGTGCTACAGATAATATAGCCTTAGGTGTATTAAAAGCAATACATTCGCTAGGGAAAAGGATTAAAGAGGATATATCTTTATCTGGATTTGGTGGATATGATATATCAGAGATAATTACACCTAGTTTAACTACAATTAAATTTCATAACGAAGAAGTAGGAAATATTGCGGCTAACAGTATAATTAGTATGATTGAAGGAAAGGAAATTCCGGATCTTCAAACAATAGGATTTGATTTAATTAAAGGGAATAGTATCAAAAAAATAAAAAATTAAGAGTAAAGTTATGAGGTTTTATTAAATTTCATAACTTTTTTAATAATATGAGAAATTGAAAAATTATTTATGAAAAAGTTTTCTGAAAGCATTGAATTAAAAAAAGAATAGTGCTATATTTTATTTATAGAACTTTGGAAACCGGTTTCCAATATAGGAGGATTAAAATGAGCCAAAAGAAAGAACAATACAAATTAATTTCTCAGGAACTATTGAAGTTTATTGGGGGAAAAGAAAATGTGCAAGGGGCAGCTCACTGTGCTACTAGATTAAGACTAATATTGGATAATAATGATAGGGCAGACTTAAAAGCAATTGAGAAAATTGATTTAGTTAAGGGAGTATTTATTGCAGGAGATCAATTGCAAATAATATTTGGGGCAGGTACTGTAAACAATGTTTATGATGCATTTATAGAAGAAACAGGTAAAGGTGAAATGTCATTAGGAGAAGTCAAAGCAGTAGCTTCTCAAAACCAAAATTGGTTTCAAAAATCAATAAAATCATTGTCAGATGTATTTGTTGAAATAATTCCAGGTTTACTTGCAGCAGCTTTATTAATGGGACTTACAGGATTATTAAGTCAGCAAGGTATATTTGGTGAACAATCAATAGTAGAAATGTATCCAGCTTTAGCAGGTTTAAATAGGTTTATACAAATAGCATCTACAGGTATATTTACAATATTACCACTTTTAGTAGCATATTCAGCTACTAAACGTTATGGAGGTTCTCCAGTTTTAGGTTTAGTTATTGGAGCTATAATGCTACATCCAGACCTAGCCAATGCATATTCAGCTGCTAATGGAAGTGTAGAACCAGAAGTAATTAATTTATTTGGTTTAAAAGTAGAGTTGGTTGCATTCCAAGGGGGAATAATAATAGCTTTAATGATGGGATTTGTAACTGCTAAGTTAGATAAATTCTTCAATAAGAAAATACCAGATATGGTTAAATTATTTTTATCACCAATATCTACAGTTATAGTAGCTACATTTTTATTATTTACTATAATAGGACCAATAGGTCGTGAATTAGCTAATATTGTAACAACATCATTATTATGGTCTACAGAAAACTTAGGTATAGTAGGATATATGTTATTTGCAGGAATTCAACAAATAATAGTTATTACAGGGTTACATCATGTTATAGGAGCTGTAGAAGCTCAATTAATAGTAGATACAGGTAGAAACTTTATAATGCCTTTAATGTCAATAGCATTAATTGCACAAGGTGGAGCTGTATTAGGATATTTATATTTAAAATGGAAAGATGATAAAACAAAGCAAATTTGCATATCATCATTTGGATCAGTTCTTTTTGGAATATCAGAACCAGCAATTTTTGGTGTAACATTAAAGAATAAGTTCCCATTAATAGCGGGGTGTTTAGCAGCTACACTAGGTGGAGCGTACATTTACATAACTAAGGTATCAGCAATAGGTTTTGGAGCTACAGCTATTCCTGGACTTGCTATTGTAGCGGCTGAAAATAATGGACACTTACATTATTTAATAGCTCATCTTATAGCATTATTAGCAGGAGCAATATTTACAATTCTATATGGAAAAGTGAAATTGAAGATAAAATAGTTAATTAAAGAGAGGATGTATTGATGGATATTTTTAAAGAAGAAAAACATAGAACTATATTAGAAGCAACAAATGAAGAACTTTTAGAACTAAAAGATAAAGCAAAAGATAAGCTATGGAAGCCTATATATCATATATATCCACAATATGGATTACTAAATGATCCCAATGGATTAGCTTATTTTAATGGAAAATATCATGTTTTTCACCAATGGTATCCTTTTGGAGTTACACATGGAATGAAGCATTGGGCTCATTTAGAATCAGAGGACTTAGTTTCATGGAATAGACTACCAGTTGCGATAATTCCAACTGAAAAGTATGAATCACATGGAGCTTACTCAGGAAACTCAATTGAAATAAATGAAGAGTTGTATTTATATTATACTGGAAATATAAAATTTGATAAAAATAATAGGAGTGCAAATCAATGTTTAGCCATAATGAATAAAGATGGTGAAATAAAGAAGTTTGAGAATAACCCTATAATTGAAGGTGTTCCTAATGGATATACAGGACATGTAAGAGACCCTAAGGTTTTTAAATTAAAAGAAAATTATTACATGATACTTGGTGCGCAAAGAGTAAATGAAACTGGAACATTTATTATGTATAAATCTATTGACGGAATCAAATGGGAATTAATTGGTGAACTGGAATTAGAGAATTTCCCCAAAGAATTTGGTTACATGTGGGAATGTCCTGATTATGTGAAAATAGATGATAAAGATGTTTTAATATTTTCCCCGCAAGGTATAGATAAGGAAGGAAACAAATATAACAATATATTTAATGTAATATATGCAATAGGAAAACTAGATATAGATAATTTAAAATTTAAGGTAGATTCATATGAAGAACTAGATAAAGGCTTTGATTTTTATGCACCACAAAGTTTTAAAGGAAAGGATGGACAAGCATTACTGTTTGCTTGGGCTGGAATGGGAGAATTTAAATATCCAACAGATAAAAAGTTATGGGCACATTGTCTAACCTTTCCTAGAGAATTATCCATTAGTAATGATAAATTAATACAAAAGCCAGTTAAGGAGATACTAAAATTAAGTAAATTAGAAGTAAGTGAAAATGGAATTGTTAATAAAAAAGAAATAATAGCAAATGACAATAATACTTATTATTTGAAAGTGAATTTAACTTTAAATGAATCAAATAATTTTGGGATAAATTTATGTTCTTCTAATGAAGAAAGATTAGAGTTAAACTTTAATAGAGAAAATAATAGTGTTTCCTTAAATAGAAATAAAATGAAGCATAGATTTATTGAAGAATATGGATTAACTAGAGAAGCAGAATTAAATATAGATAAAAATATAGATATTGAAGTTATAGTTGATAATAGTATAGTTGAAATATTTATAAATGGTGGCAAAATAACTATGAGTACAAGAGTGTTTCCATTAGAAAAGTCTACAGGAATAGAGATATATGCAGATAATGAAATAAGATACAATTATACTAAGCATGTATTGAATTCAGGAATTTTAGATTAAAGGAGAAGTACAATGAAAAAAGTATATTGTATTGGAGAACTACTAATAGATTTTGTATCTAACAATGGAGAGGAATATAGCAAGAAACCAGGGGGAGCTCCAGCAAATGTTGCAGTAGCAATTAGCAAGTTAGGAGGAAAAGCGTACTTTTTAGGGCAAGTAGGTAAAGATAGCTTTGGCAAATATTTGGAAGATGTTCTAATAGATAATAATGTAGATACAAAGTATCTAAAAAAAGAAGGAAGGACAACCTTAGCTATGGTCTCCCTAGATAAATCTGGAGAAAGAAACTTTGATTTTTACAGAGGTGGAGATGGAGATTATGAAGTTGATATAAATAATTTATCAATAGATAGTGATACTATAGTTCATTTTGGATCAGCAACAGCATTTTTACCAGGAAATCTTAGAAATACTTATTATAAAGTTTTAGAAGAAGCTAAGAATAAAAAGGCAACAATAACATTTGATCCTAACTATAGAGAAGTTTTAATAACAGATGATATAATGAAACAATATAAAGATGATTGTTGGAATTTTATGAGGAAAGCTGAATTTATAAAAATAAGTGATGAAGAGGCTAAGCTTTTAACTGAAACTGATAATATAGAATTAGCCGTTAAGTCTTTGATAAATAGTAAATTAAATGCAATAGCAATTACTTTAGGAAAAGAAGGGACTATGATAATTAAAGACGGAAAGGCAATTGTCATCGGCTCTATCAAAATAAAGCAAAAGGATTCAACTGGAGCAGGGGATGCGTTTGTAGGAGCTGTATTATCACAATTATCAAAAATAGATAATAAAAATGATGTATCATTTGATAACTGGAAGAAAATAATTGAGTTTGCTAATAAGGTTGGAGCAATAACTTGCACAAACTATGGAGCAATAACGTCTATCCCTACAATGGAAGAAGTAGAGTCATATATAGAGAGTGAATAAAAAGGAGCTGTACACTAATTATTTAGTGTAACAGCCCCATCTTTACTATCTTTCTTTGTTTGCTATCTCTTCAAGAATTCTAGCTTCAAAGTCTGCATATGCTATGCTTCCTTCATCACCATTCTTTCTACTTCTAACAGCAACAGCATTGTTTTCAGCTTCTTTTTCACCAACAACTAAGATATAAGGAACTCTTTCTAATCTAGCTTCTCTTATCTTATATCCTATCTTTTCAGCTCTGTAGTCAGCTTCAATTCTAATTCCCTTATTTCTAAGAGATTTAACAATAGATTCAGCATAATCATTATATTTATCTGATATTGGTAAAATCTTGGCTTGAACTGGTGCCATCCAAGTTGGGAATGCTCCAGCATACTTTTCGATTAAAGTAGCAATTGTTCTTTCATAGCATCCAATTGATGATCTATGAATGATGTAAGGAGTTTTCTTATTACCATCTTTATCGATGTAAGTCATATTAAATCTATCTGCTAATGCAAAGTCAATTTGAACAGTTATAATTGTATCTTCTTTTCCGTGAACATTTTTACATTGAATATCAAGCTTTGGACCATAGAATGCAGCTTCACCAGCAGCTTCAACATATGGAATTCCAATATGATCTAAGATATTTTTCATTATAACTTGAGTTTCTTCCCAAGCTTTAGCGTTGTCTATATATTTAATCTTATCTGTTGGATCCCATTTAGAGAATCTGTAAGTTATATCTTCAGAGATTCCTAAAGTATCCATAACATAATTAATTAAATCAACAACTCCTTTAAATTCTTCTTCAAGTTGTTCAGGAGTAACAATTATGTGACCTTCAGATAAAGTGAATTGTCTAACTCTAGTTAATCCATGCATCTCTCCTGATGATTCATTTCTGAATAGAGTTGAAGTTTCAGCATATCTTATTGGAAGGTCTCTATAGCTGTGTTGTTCTGCGTTATATATAGTGAATTGGAATGGACAAGTCATTGGCCTTAAAGCCATAACTTCATCATCTTTTTCTTCATCACCTAAAACAAACATACCATCTTTATAGTGAGACCAGTGACCAGACACTTTGTATAAGTCACTTTTAGCCATATATGGAGTCTTAGTTAAAACATATCCTCTTCTTTCTTCTTCATCTTCAATCCATCTTTGAAGAGTTTGGAAAAGTTTAGCTCCTTTTGGCATGAATAGTGGAAGCCCTTGACCCACATTTTCATGAGTTGTAAATATTCCAAGTTCTCTTCCTAATTTGTTGTGATCTCTCTTTTTAGCTTCTTCTAAAGCTTCTAGATGAGCATCTAAGTCAGCTTTCTTTAAGAATGCAGTACCATATATTCTAGAAAGCATCTTATTCTTCTCATCACCCTTCCAGTATGCACCGGCAGTTCTAAGAAGCTTGATTGCTTTTACATTTTTAATTGACATTAAGTGTGGACCAGCGCATAAATCTGTGAAATCCCCCATTTTGTAGAATGAAATAACTTCATCTTCTGGTAGGTCATTTATTAATTCAACTTTGTAAGGTTCATCTGCCATTAGCTTTAAAGCCTCATCTCTTGGAAGTTCAAATCTTTCTATAGCTGGATTTTCCTTAATTATTTTTTTCATTTCTTCTTCTAATTTTTCAACATCTTCAGCTGAGAAAGCGATATCTCTATCGAAATCATAGTAGAATCCATTTTCAATTGATGGACCAATAGCAAGTTTTGCTTCTGGGAATAATCTTTTTACAGCATAAGCTAAAACGTGAGATATACTGTGTCTTACAGCATCCTTACCTTCTTGAGAATCAAATGTGCATATAGCAAGCTCCACATCTTCATTAACAATATGACGAAGGTCTACAACTTTTCCATTAATAATACCGCAACATGCATTTCTAGCTAATCCTTCGCTAATAGATTTAGCTATATCAAGTACTGATAGTCCGGCTTCAAATTCTTTCACTGAACCGTCTTTTAAAGTAACTTTAATCATTTTTATATCTCCTTCCAAATTCTTTTCAAAAATAAAAAAACTCCGTTCTCTAAAAATATAGAGACGAAGAAATATCCGTGGTTCCACTCTAATTACCTATAGAAATATATTATAGGTCACTTAAGTTTATCGTAACGTGATAAATACGGACTTTATTAGAGTCACTCAGAGGTGGTCTTCAGTTATGATCATTTAAAGATACTTCCAGCTAATGTATCCTCTCTCTGAAAATGAAGTTAATAACTTACTCTTCTCTTCAACGTTTTAAAAAATTATATTTTATTAATTAATTATAATTATTTAATTTTTAAATGTCAACATTTATAAAGTTTCAATATTATAGTATATAGGTATTGATTTCTATAGCATATAAATTGTATAATATTGGTATAAGATGCAGATGTGGCGGAATTGGCAGACGCACTAGACTTAGGATCTAGCGCCTTAGGCGTGGGGGTTCGACTCCCTTCATCTGCACCATTTATGCGGAAATGGCTCAACGGTAGAGCGCCACCTTGCCAAGGTGGACGTTGCGGGTTCGAATCCCGTTTTCCGCTCCAAACCTACACTTATAAAAAGCTCTAGCAAAAATGCTGGAGCTTTTTATATTCAATAAATTTCTTCAAGTAGTTTTTGAATTTTTATATTTTCAATGATTTCTTCGGTGTATAAAGTCCCACCCATGAGATATAATATAATATCTTCTTTCTTATAACCTTCTTTATACAGACGCAAATCTTTAGTTATACGTTTTGCAACATTTAAAGAAAAATTTAAAGTGTTACTTAACTCTTTTATTGTATAGAAATTTTTGTTAAGAAGCTTAAGTAATTCTTTTTGTAGTTCTAATTTATATTTTAAATCTATTTCAATAGAGTGATGGGGTCCATTTTTACCACGATGGTGTTCATTACAAAGGTATTTATAGTTAATTTCTATATCTAAACCGCCTTCACTTCTATGAACTATATGGTGTATATCAGCTGGCTTATTACATATTTCACAAAAGAACAATAATATACCTCCTTATTCAATATGTACTCATTATATAATAAATTAAAAACAACTTCAATTTTGTAAAAAATTTCAATTAAAATTATTAAATAACAGTATGAATAGTAATTCAAATACATATTTTATAATAACGTGTAAACACGTAGTATGGTATTGATAAAGGGGTATATCTTACTATATAATATATTATATAAAGGAAAGAAAGGTGATAAGGGTGAGACAAAACTATAACTCCTTTAAGTATTGGGAATCATTAATTCATGAAAATAAAACAATAAGAGGTCATATGTTTATGGATAATCCACCAAAGGAAAAGTCACTTTATATTCATACCTTGATATTTTCAAAAAATAATGGTATTGATAATATCTATGCATATTTTCCTGATGCGAAAGTGCTACTTGGATATATTCAATATTCTTTCTTGCAAGAAGCTTTTTATAAATGGATATATGGTAAAGATAGGATAATAATTAATATCCCATCACTTCCCGTTGATAAAATTATAAGAGATGGATTATCGAAGGGGAAAATATCAAAGAGTGAAGCACAATTAATGTTGAGTCACTATACAAGAGTATCAAAAATGTGGGATCTACCAAAAGATAGAGTTATACCTGAATTGATTAAGTTCAGTAGAGAGTTTAATAAAACTTGGTATGGTGATAATAAAGAATTTTTATATTTAAAGATATTTAGAAATCCAGAGGAGCTTGGTAATTTTATTGTAGATTCTACTATGTTAACTAATGATGAAAATACATTTATAAGTAAGACTGGTGTAACAGTAAGTGAATGGAAGAAAATATGTAGTGAAGCAATAAAAAATAAATTGAGCGCAGAGAAGTTTAAAGAAATATTGCAAAAGAATTTGTCAGAAGTTATATAAAAAAATAATATTATAGCATCTTGACCATAAAAAAGTTGGATGCTATAATATTTTATGTAAATAAGCGCTATTAGCTCAGTTGGTAGAGCACCTGACTCTTAATCAGGGTGTCCCGGGTTCGAATCCCTGATGGCGCACCAAATGAAAGGAATCTAGTTATAGATTCCTTTTTTTCTTGTATAATAAAAGAGACTTAATTTGAGAGGAGAAATATATGAAAACAAAAGGAAAAGTTTCTGCATTATTACCGTTAGCAGTTTTTTTAATAGTTTACGCAGGAACATCGATTATAGCAAAAGACTTTTATGCAGTGTCAGTGATAGTACCATTTTTAATATCTGCCATAGTTGCTTTATCAATGAATAAAAAAAGAAAATTTGAAGATAAGATTCAAGATTTTTGTAAGGGAGCAGGAAATCCCAATGTTATATTAATGATTCTTATATTCGTATTAGCAGGAGCGTTTGCACAAGTAGCTAAGGCTATGGGAGCTGTTGATTCAACAGTAAATTTTGGACTTTCAATTTTACCTACAAGTATACTTGTACCAGGTGTATTTATAATAGCTTCATTTATAGCTTTATCAGTAGGAACATCAATGGGGACAATAGTTGCCTTAGTTCCAATAGCAGTAGGAATATCAGAGAAGACAGGAATAGCTGTTGCTATAGTTGTAGGGGCTGTGGTTAGTGGAGCTATGTTTGGGGATAATTTATCTATGATATCAGATACAACAATTGCAGCAACTAGAACTCAAGGTTGTGAAATGAAAGATAAGTTTAAAATGAATTTTAAAATAGTATTACCAGCAGCTATAGTTACTGCCATTATATTTATGATTCTTACAAAAGGAACAGCTATACAAACTTTAGGTGATTATGAATATAGTTTTATAAAGATACTTCCATACATAGCTGTATTAATATCTGCATTAATGGGTATAAATGTAATATTTATATTAATAGGTGGAATTGTATTTGCAGGAGTTATAGGGCTTTTATATGGAAGCTTTGATATAATAGGCTTATTTACTAATATTTCAGCTGGAATACAAGGTATGAGCGAACTTATAATAATCTCTTTATTAATAGCAGGAACCATTGAGTTAATTAAAAATAATGGTGGAATAGAATATATATTAAATAAAGGTATGAAGAACTTTAAAAGTAAAAGGGGAGCTGAACTTGGTATTGCTACATTGGTAAGTCTAGTTGATATCTGCACGGCTAATAATACTATTGCAATAGTAACTGTTGGACCAATAGCAAAAGATATTTCAGATGAGTTTGAGTTAGAACCTAGAAGAGTAGCTGGTATAATGGATATGTTCTCATGTGTATTTCAAGGATTAATTCCTTACGGAGCACAACTTATTTCAGCATCAGGATTAGCTATGATATCACCATTTGCAATAATAAGATATTCGGTTTATCCATATTTAATGGGTATTTGTGCTTTAGTATCAATTTACTTTTACTGGAGAAAAAGAAATGAATAAATAAAGATTAAGAGAAATTGTAAATGCAATTTCTCTTAATCTTTATAAAGAAGGCAAATACTTTGGGAAGATATTCCAAGTCCCTCTCCTGTAAATCCAAGTCCTTCTTCAGTTGTAGCTTTTACATTTATTTGATCAATGTCTATGTTTAAGGCATTAGCAATATTTTTTCTCATTAATTGGATGTGAGGTGCCATTTTGGGTTTTTGTGCTATAATTGTTGAATCTATGTTGGAAATTTTGTAACCATTTTCATATAAAAGCTTTCCTACTTCTTTTAACAAAGCTATACTTGAGATTCCCTTATATTTAGGATCAGTATCAGGAAAGTGTTTTCCTATATCACCTAAAGCAGAAGCACCCAATAAAGAATCCATTATAGCGTGCAATAACACATCAGCATCAGAATGACCAAGTAATCCATATTCATATGGAATTTCAACACCACCAAGAATAAGTTTTCTATCAGTAACTAATTTGTGAACATCATATCCAAGTCCAATTCTCATATAATCATCTCCTGTAAAAAATGTATATAAGAATTATATCATTATTGAACCTTTTTTACTCTAATATTTACATTAGAATTTCTTTCTTCTGTTAAAAAAAGAAATTTAAAATATCTAACAAAGGAAAAAGATTTTGTAGTAATAAGGAATCTGATATAACTTACTCTCTTACGCTTATAGATAAAATCAACGTAAATAACATTTCCTTTCATAGATAAACCTCACTTTCAAATTATATGGGTTCAGTAAAATATATTTGGAAAACCTTTGATATATACAGAGTAGGTGTAGGTTTTTATATGGTATAATACATTATATGTGAGGTAGTATAATTTGATAATATGGCTTAAATTGTCGGATTGCCATGAAAGGATGATAAGCATGGAGGAGTTTAATAGAAATAAATATATTTTTTCAAGTAGCCCAGCTATTATTGAAGTTGGCGAAGAAGTAAGAAGAATAAGAGAAAAGCAAATATCATTTATGCTTAAGGAATTATTTTTATATAAAATACTTGTAAAAGACTTAGTTAATATATTTCCAACATATAGAGATAGAAATTTAATTTTGAATATAGCAAGTTATATATATGAAGACTATGAACTTTTTGAGAAAGTTCAAAAGAAAAGAGAGTTACCAGTAGCAATGGTGGCTAAGAGAACGCGAGTATCGAGAACATTTTTGGAGATATGGCAGGATTATATACTAGTTTATGTAATAATTCTTTCTAATCCTAATTATAAGTACATACAAGATTATATACGAATAGAAGAGAGAAGTAAGACTACTGCATTAGTTCCAAAAGAAAATAAAAATAATGATATAAAAAAGGGAATAGTTCTTAAAGTAAATAAAAGAAGTGTCATTGTATTTACAAGTGCAGGGGAATTCTTGAAGTTAAAAAAGGAAGGCGATTTAAAAGTAGGACAAGAATATAGAGGGAAAGAGAAAAAAGGAATTAGAAATTATAAGTTACAAATATGCATAGGAGCTGTATTTTTAACTTTTATTTTGGCAGGTGGAATTTATCAATATACTAAGTCGGTGAGGACTGTTGTTATAGATACAACATCTCAGTTAAAGTATGAACTTAATAGATTTAATAAAGTAATATATACTTATTCACCAACTCAAAAGGGTAAAGACCTTATAAATGCTGTAAATCCAAAGTATAAAAATATAGATAAAGCTTTAGAAGAAAGTATAAGATATGCTAAGGAAAATGATATGATACCAAATCAAAGTATATTAATTACTATAAGTGGAGAAGCTTTAAAATATGGACTGTTAGAGGATACAGCAAGGTATGTTAAGGAAGAAAAAGTAAGGGTATTAGTAAATAATTCGGGTAAGGAACATAATATTAAAGAGATGGTAAATGATGAAAAGGAATCGAAGGATGAACAGAAATAATAATGTAATAGTACATAATGATAGAAAAGAAGAGATAAGATTAAATAAATACATAAGCGAGACTGGAATTTGCTCTAGAAGGGAAGCTGACAAGCTTATAGAAAATGGGAAGGTAACAATAGATGGAGTAAAGGCCACTATGGGTATGAAGGTAGGAAAAGGGCAAATAGTTAAAGTAAATGGGAAAGATATAACGAAGGAAGAAGAACTTGTCTATATAGCATTAAATAAACCAGTAGGTATAACTTGTACAACTGAGCATAAAGTAAAAGGAAATATTGTTGATTTCGTTGGGCATAAAAAAAGAATATTTCCTATAGGAAGATTAGATAAAGATTCCCAAGGATTAATTTTATTAACTAATGATGGAGATATAGTTAATAAAATTTTACGTGCAGGAAATAATCACGAAAAGGAATATATGGTAACTGTTAATAAGGCAATTACTGATGATTTTATTAAGAAGATGTCATCTGGGGTTAGAATTCTAGGTACTGTTACGAAGAAATGTTTTGTTAAAAAAGAGGGAAGCAAGGTATTTAGAATAATATTAACTGAAGGAATGAATAGGCAAATAAGAAGAATGTGTGAAGTCTTTGGGTATAAAGTAGTTAAACTTGAAAGAGTTAGAATAATGAATATTCATTTAGGAAATTTAAAGAATGGTAATTGGAGAGATTTAACTATAAAGGAGTTAGAAGGTATAAATGATCTTATAAAAGATTCTCAAAAGGTTTATAAAGAATAGTAGGCAAGGAAAATAGTTTTATAGTTTCCTTACTTTCATATGAATGGAGTGAATATTTGCTTTCTGTGACTTAAAGTAAATATCCACTCCACTTTTTTATTTATTTGTATTAATTAATCTACTTTTAAATTTTTCCATTGTATATCTAGAACTTACATAAATTCTATCCAGTTTTACAGGAGTATCATCTCTATCAGAATAACCTAAATTAGTAGTGAAAGCTAATGAATAGCCAGCCTCCTTTACAGCTTTAGTGCTATCTTCATTTAAGTCACCATATGGATAAGCCACAGATAGAACTTTCTTACCAGTAATAGATTCTATCTTTTCTTTTGAGTCTTTTAGTTCTTTTAATTGTTCTTCGTAAGTAAGTTGATCTAAATGACTGTGGGTTGCTGTATGGCTCTCTATATCTATTCCATAGTCAGACATTTCTTTAATTCTTTCACTTGATAAGTAGTAACTACCTTCGTCAATTACAGAAGTAATAACAAAAATTGTTGCTTTCATATCTAATTCTTTAAGTATTGGAAAAGCATTTGTATAGTTGTCCATATAACCATCATCAAAGGTTATGAGTATGCTTTTCTCTGGTATTGATTTTTTATTAATAATATAGTCATTAAACTCACTAATAGTTAGGGTAGTGTATCCTGAATCTTTAATAAATTGAAGTTGCTCTCTAAGTCTATCAGGAGAAATAATAACTTCATTTTTCTCTGAAGGATCTACTGAGTGATAATACAGGACAGGAACCCCACGATTATCGTTAATAAGTGTTAAACCTTCAAATCTATTAATTTCTACTGGTTCAATTTTAGGTTCCTCTTGTTCTTCATTTAGTTGTAAATCTTCAATGTTTTCATTACTTGCAATGTTTTTTTCTTCTTTTTCTCTAATGTAAATAGCAAATATAACTCCTACTAGAATTATTATAAGTGCTATTAAGATAATATTTTGTAGCTTTTTATTGGAAAATTTTCTCATAATATTCACCTTTAAAAATATATTTGTTGTATATGAATTTTATCATACCAAGATATGTAAAGTAAATAATCAAATGAAAATATAGAAAAAAATGGATACTATCCACATTGTCCACATTTAGGTGTGGATAAGTTGTTAAGAAAATGTGAATTATAATGTTGATAAATGTAGAAAAAAGAGAATACTATATAAAAAAGCACGAAAGGAATGATTTTTGTTATGAGTAGTAAAGTTTTGTTAAGTTTTTCTTTAATAGTTATCAACATTATAAACAGTTTTTGTCCACAGGTATTGTTGGCAAGTGAAACGTCGAAAAATGAAGAAGAAGTTAGAATTGTGGATAAAGTTATAAAAGAGAAAGATGATTACGTGGATGTGGATGTAATTATACCTCAGATAAGTGGTATATCTAATAAGAGTAAAGAAGCTCAGATAAATAAAGAAATAGAAAATTGGACTCTAGAATGGATTAAGGACATTAGACTGATTGCAAAAGAAAATTTCGATACAAATGTTAAACCATTGGGGCCTTATGAAGCAAATGCTAGATATGAAGTTAAGAGTACTAGAAACCCATTAAGTTTTTATATAGATTACTATCAATTTACAGGTGGTGCTCATGGAATCACCACAAGAAAGTATTATAATATCGATAAAAGAAGTGGAGAGATTTTAAAGCTTAATAATTTATTTAAAGAGAAATATGATTATGCAAGTTTGATAAACAAGCAAATTCAAAGCGAAATAGATAAGAATAAAGATATGTACTTTACAGGTAAAGAGGGATTTCAAGGAATAAAGGATAATCAAGGCTTTTTCATAGAAGGAAGTAATTTAGTAATATTTTTTGCACAATATGAAATTGCACCATATGCTGGAGGAATGCCTGAATTTAGGATTCCTTTAGAAATATTTAAAAAGGGCTATGTCTATGATAAAATTAATAGTAAATAGTTAGGGTGAAAGGAAATAATATGAATAATATAAAAGATATTATATTAAAACAAAAGAATTATTATTTATCCGGGAAAACAAAAGACATTAATTTTAGAATAGATAATCTAAAAAAGTTAAAAAGATTAATAAAAGAGAATGAAGAAATTATTTTAGATGCTTTAAAAAAGGATTTAGGAAAATCAAATTTTGAAGGATACATAACAGAAATAGGAATGGTGTATGAAGAAATAAACATCATGATTAAAAGTATAAAAAAGTGGTCTAAAAGAGAAAGAGTGAAATCTTCAATTAATTATTATCCTAGTAAGTGCTATGTATATAAAGAGCCTTATGGAGTAGCATTAATTATAGGACCATTTAATTATCCTTTTCAGTTAATATTATCACCTTTAATAGGAGCAATTGGGGCAGGAAACTGTGCAGTTATAAAGCCTTCTGAGTATTCTGTTAATACATCTATGTTGATTGAAAAGATAATCAATAATAATTTTAAGAATGAATATATTAAGGTAGTTAATCCAATGGGAGGCAAAGAGGTTGTTTCTGAATTATTAGAGCAACCTGTAGACTATATCTTTTTTACAGGTAGCGTAAGAGTAGGAAAGATAGTTATGGAAAAGGCCTCTAAGTCTTTAATTCCTGTTACTTTAGAGCTTGGAGGTAAAAGTCCATGTATTGTAGATAAAGATGCTAATATAAAGATGAGTGCAAAGAGAATTGCTTGGGGGAAATTTTTAAATGCTGGTCAAACATGTGTGGCACCAGATTATCTTTGTGTACATGAAGATATAAAAGCAGAATTTTTAGAAGAGTTAGTTAAGGAAATAGAAAAGCAATTAGGAAAAGAACAAAAAGAAAGCCCTGATTATCCAAGAATAATTAGTGAAAGAGAAGTTAGAAGACTTTCTGAGTATTTAAATGAAGGAGAACTATTCTATGGAGGAGAAGTATCTATAGAAGAAAAATATATATCTCCAACTATATTGGTTAATATAAAAGAAAAGTCAAAAATACTTGAAGAAGAGATATTTGGACCGATTTTCCCTGTATATGAATTTAATAAATTAGAAGAGGTAATGTATAAGGTTAATAATGGAGATAAGCCACTAGCATTATATTATTTTTCTGAAGATAAAAATAAAATTGAATATGTGTTAAATAATACATCATCAGGTGGAGTTACAATAAATGATACTGTAATACATGTTGCATCAACATATCTTCCCTTTGGTGGAGTAGGTAATAGTGGCATAGGCTCTTATCATGGAAAGGCTAGCTTTGATACATTTAGTCATAGAAAGTCTGTTTTAAAAAGAGGAACATTTATGGAATTGCCTTTTAGGTTTGCTCCATATAATGATAAATTAAAGCTAATAAAGAAAATATTAAAATAAAGGGGTTTTTGATTTATGAAAAAATATTTAGCTTTTGATATTGGTGGAACAAGAATTAAATGGGGAATATTAAATGAAGAAGGAGCTATTTTAGAAAAGTCTAGCTTTGATACAAGTACAGAAAGTGAAGAATTATTTTTAGAAAATATAATAAAAATAGCTTTAGAAAGAAAAAATGAAGTTGAGGGTGTAGCTCTAAGTATGCCGGGATTTATTGATTCTATAAATGGTATACCAAAGGTTTGTTATGCAATAAGATGTATTGAAGGAAAGTGCATTACTAAGATAATAGAAGAGAAGACTGGTCTAAAGACTTCAGTAGAGAATGATGGAAAATGTGTAGCTTTAGCAGAAAAGTTTAATGGAAATGCTACTGAATGTTCTGATTTTGTGTGTGTTACTATTGGAACAGGCATAGGTGGGGGAATCTATATAAATAATAAATTACTTAGAGGAAGTACATTCCAAGGTGGGGAGTTTGGATTTATGAGATGTAATGAAAAAGGAATGTATAGTAATATAGCATCAACTTTAGCATTGATAAAAGAATATATGAAATATAAGAATTTAGATAAGGCAGTAGATGGACAAGTTGTATTTAATGATGGAGAAAAAGATTCTAAGGTAAAAGAAATTATAAATGAATGGTATGGATTAATTGCTACAGGAATATATAATTTAAGTGCCACTTTAAATCCAGAAAAAATACTTATTGGTGGCGGAGTAAGTGAAAGAGAAGAGTTTATAGAAGAAGTAGTAAATGCATTGGAAAAGATAGAGGCTTGGAATGATGTTAAGTGTGTTATTGAAAGATGTAAGCATAAAAATGATGCTGGAATGATAGGAGCTGTTTATAATTTGCTTAATGAGTAACAAATAATTGGTTAGGAAGCTTTGCTTAGGCGAAGCTTCTTTTCTTTGGAATTAAATATAAAATCTTGGGAAAACTATTTTAAGAATTATTTGTAAGGAGTGAAGACCTTGAGAGGTAGAGAAGTTTTAAGTGAACTAAATAATGGTTTTTCTAAGATAAAAAATAATTATAAATATATTAAATCTTTGTCAAAGCAGGGGGAAGAGGTCTTAAGTTCTGGTGAATGGCTATTAGATAATATATATCTAGTAGAAAAAGAGTATAAGTCAATAAAGGAAAATATGCCTCATGATTATTTTTATAATTTACCTTATTTAGATAAAAATTTAGATGGTAATGTTCAAAGAATATATTCTTATGCTAAAGAATTTATCAAGAAGTATGAAGGAATAGTTACTGAAGATAAAGCAATAAGTTTTATACAAAGTAAGGACGAAAAGTTTACTATGGGAGAACTTTGGGCATTTCCAATAATGCTACGAATAGCTATTATACTGGAATTATCAGATGTGACTGATATGCTTAAAAATGTTCAAAATGAGAAGAAATTAGGAAAGGATATTGCTTACAATATTATAGATTCTATAAATAAAAATGATTTAGAAAATATATTAGCTTATATTAATGAACATTATGAAAATATAGAAGGATTGTTTAAAGATGAGTTATTAAAAGTATTAAGAGATAATTCTATAGAAGAGAAAAGAGTATATGATTTAATCGAACAAAAATCTAGTGGATCTAGTGATAAGGAATCAGTAAAAAAGTATTTTATAGAAGGAACCATTGAGCAAAATATAAGTACATATATAAGTGCATTAAGAAGTATAGAGAGTATAAGTTGGAAGAATTTCTTTGATTCTACATCAATAGTAGAAAAAAAGTTGCAAACAGACCCCTATGGAACATATGAAAAAATGGACTTTAAGTCTAAGGATTATTATAGACATAGTATAGAAAAATTAGCTAGAAAGTTTCAGGTAGATGAAATAACATTAACGGAAAAAGCACTTTATCTTGCAACTAGAGCTAAAGAGGAGGGAAAGAGAGCTTATAGGACTCATGTTGGATATTATATTATAGATGATGGAGTTAAAGATCTATCAAATGAGTTGAATTTACATGTTAAAGTAAATAATAAGTTTTCAGAAGGGCTATACATTACTATAAACATAGTATGTACCATGATGATTGTTTCAGCAATTTTAGCATTCAGTTACATTCTAGGAGCACATTTTTCTACAGGACAACTGATTGTATCTGCTTTACTTATGATAGTTCCAGCTAATGAGATAGTTGTAGCTCTTATTAATTGGTCTGTTAGCAAGTTAAAGCCAATAAGACATGTTCCTAAGATAGATTTATCAGAAGGAATTCCAGATAATAAGAAGACAATTATAGTAATACCAGCTATATTACCTAATGCAAAGAGAACTGAAGAGTTAATGAAACAGCTTGAAGTATCTTACCTAGGTAATAAGGATAAAAACTTATACTTTGCTTTGTTAGGAGATTTTAAAGATAGTAAGATTGAAAAAACTTCAGATGAAGAAGAAATAATAGAAGCTGGATTTAAAGAAGCATTAAGAATGAACAATAAGTATTTTAGTGGTGAAAAGCACTTTTTCTTTTTAAGCAGAAAAAGGATATATAACCCAAAAGAAGGGGTATATATGGGTAAGGAAAGAAAAAGAGGCAAACTTATGGAGTTCATGAATCTCCTTAGAGGGGAAGAAAACCATACTTTCAGTGTAATGAGTAGTTATATAGGAAGCTTAAAGGATATAAAATACATAATTACATTAGATGCAGATACTTTTATGCCAAGAGATTCAGCTATTAAATTAGTTGGAGCAATGAGTCACATTCTTAATAGAGCATGTGTTAAAAATAATTTTGTAAAACATGGATATGGGATTATGCAACCTAAGGTAAGTATATCTTTAGAAAGTAAAGATAAGTCTGATTTCTCTAGAATTTTTGCTGGAGAAGGAGGAATCGATGGATATTCAATTGCTTATTCAGATACATATGAAGATTTATTTGGGGAAGGCAGCTTTACAGGTAAAGGAATAATAGATATAGATGCCTTTAAAGAAGTTCTTGAAGGAGAAATTCCAGATAATACTGTATTAAGTCATGATTTGCTAGAGGGAGCTTATGCAAAGTGTGCTTTGGTTACAGATGTAGAATTTATTGATAATTATCCATCTAGTTACGAATCAAGCTGTAAGAGAATACATAGATGGGTAAGAGGAGATTGGCAAATTTTTAAGTGGTTATTTTCTAAAAAGATATCAGTATTATCTAAGTGGAAGATATTCGATAATTTGAGAAGAAGTTTATTAGCTCCAGTTTTACTTTTGTCTATAATATTAAATCTTACATTTTTAAATGGAAGCAATCAGATAACATTTTTATGCTTTTTAGGAGCTATAGTACCATTAGTATTTACAGTAACAGATTTTGTTGTTACTCCTAAGAATATGATTAGAGGTACCTTTAAAAGTATGCAACAAATACTTTTAATAATTAGTTTTATACCATATCAAGCCTATCTTATGGCTGATGCTATACTAAGAACTATTTATAGAATGACAATATCTAAAAAGCATAGGTTACAATGGCAAACAGCAGAAGATGCAGAAAGAACAACTAATAATTCATTAAGTTCTTATTCAAAGAGAATGTGGTTCTCTATTTTTTGTGGAATATTAGTAGTTGTATTAGCCTTAGATGAAAGATTTTTAATAAGTATAATAAATTTACCTTTAGCCGTTTTATGGATAGTAAGTCCATACATAGCCTACTATATAAGTATTCCTGTGAAAGGGGAAGTGTTTAAGCTTAAAGATGAGGATAAGGAATATTTAAGAGATAATACAAGAAGAATATGGGCATATTATCAGGATTTTGTTAATGAAGAAAATAATTTTCTTGCACCAGATAACTATCAAGAACAACCATATAAAGGGGTAGCTCATAGAACTTCTCCTACTAATATTGGGATGGGCTTAATTAGCAATGTTGTAGCCTATGACCTAGGTTATATAACTTTAGGAGAAGTTATTGATAGGATAGAGTTAATTTTAGATGGAATGAAAAAACTAGAAAAGTGTGAAGGACACTTTCTTAACTGGTATGATACCCAAAGCTGTGAACCACTATGGCCAAGATATGTTTCCACAGTAGATAGTGGGAATTTATTAGGATATTTGTGGGTTATTAATACAACCTTAGAGGAATATAAAAATAATCCTTTAATAAGACTTCAAGAAATATTGGCATTAAGGGATTCTCTTAAAATAATTGGGTTAGAAGGTTTAATTAATAAAGAGTCACTAAATAAGATGGAAGTAAAAGATTATATTCCAACCTTTGAGAAACTTCTGTTGAAGTTAGAAGAAATTGATATAGAAAATGAAGAAGATAATGAAAAAATATATTGGATAGGAAAAACAAAAAAAGAAATAAAGTTGAAAATATCATATTATCAATACTTTTTAGATGGAGTAGAAAAATTATTAGATAATAAGTCAATAAAGAAAGCACCATCTATAGAAGAATTCCTAAATCACTTAGATGAGATTTTAGGTTCCTCTGGAGAGGAGTTTAAGGAGGCTATAGAGGATAAGGTAAATAGCTTAAAGGTACTTAAGGAAAGAATGGATAACATCATGTTAGATATTAATAATATGATGAATGATATGAACTTTAAGTTTTTATACAACAATGAAAGAGGCTTGTTTGCTATTGGATATAACTTAGAGGAAAATTCATTGGGAAATTCCTACTATGATTTGTTGGCATCAGAATCAAGAGCTACTTCATTTATTACAATAGCAAGAGGAGAGGTTCCTAGTTCACATTGGTTTAATTTAAGTAGAGCTATGACTAATGCTTTTGGTGGAAAGAGCTTAGTTTCATGGAGTGGAACTATGTTTGAGTATTTCATGCCAGCATTAATAATGAAAAGTTATCCTAATACCTTATTACAAATGACATATGATTCAGTAATAAAGGCACAGAAAAATTTCACAAAGACAAAAGAAATACCTTGGGGAATTTCAGAATCAGCATATTATCAGTTTGATGTAGCAGATAATTATCAATATAAGGCTTTTGGTGTGCCTGGAATAGGACTTAAAAGAGGGTTAGAAGATGAGTTGGTTATTTCTCCATACTCAACATTAATGAGTTTACCTTATTCTAAAGATATAGGAATTAGTAATCTTAGAGAATTAGAGAAAAACGGAGCTTATGGTAGATATGGTTTCATTGAAGCTATAGATTATACTCCTAATAGAGTGAGTAAAATGGATAGTGGAGAAGACAGTAATGATAGTAAAGATGTTAGATGCTATATGGTACATCATTTAGGTATGTCTTTGATGGGGCTAGATAATATTTTAAATAATAACGTATTTCAAGAGAGGTTTCATAGAATTCCAGAGGTTAAGGCAACAGAATTGTTACTAAAAGAAAAAATTCCAGAGAAGATTACCTTTGAACATGAACAAGATTTAAATATAAAGAAGGAAATACTAGAAAGAGAGAATTTTGTACCTAGAATATATGAGGGAATAAAGAGAGAAAATCCAGAAGTATTACTTTTATCAAATGGAAGTTATTCTACTATGGTAACCCTATCAGGAAGTGGATATGGTAAAAAGGATGGAATGACAGTTTATAGATGGAAGGGAGACAATACTTCAGATAGTAGTGGTATGTTCTTCTATATTAAAAATTTAAATTCTAATGATTACTGGAGTGCAACATATGAACCATGTAAATATGGTGGGGAAGATTACAATGCAGAATTTACTTTGGATAAAGCAAAATATAGTAGAAGAGATGGCTCTATTAAAACAACTATGGAGGTGGTTGTATCTCCTGAGGATGATGTTGAAGTAAGAAAGATTACTTTAAAAAATACAGGAGACAAAGGAAGAAGTCTTGAAGTTACAAGTTATATGGAGGTAACACTTCAATCCTTTGAGGGAGATGCTGTTCATCCAAGTTTTTCAAATTTATTTATAGGAACAGAGTTTAATGATGTAGGAAAATGTCTTTTAGGAAATAGAAGAGCTAGAGTTAAGAATGGTACTGTACCTTATATATTCCACAAGGCTATTACAGCATCAGAGATGGAAGGTGCAATTACCTATGAAACATCGAGAGTTAATTTTATAGGTAGAAATAGAGATTTAAGAAATCCTAGTGCAATGGATAATGATTCAGCCTTATTAAATACAGTAGGAATAGTCCTTGATCCTATTATGAGTATGAGAGTTAGATTAAGGCTTGAACCAGGGGATGTTAAGGAAGTTTATTATATAACTGGAACAACAAATGATAAAGAAGAAGCTTTAGCTCTTGCAGAAGAATATGGAGAAGTTACCAAGCTAGATAAGGTGTTTAATTCATATAATAAAGCTATTCAACTTGAATTAAAAGCTTTGGGAATAAAGTCCTCACAAGCAAATGTTTATCAAAGCTTAGCTTCATATATATTATTCCTTCACAGTGGTAGAAGAGATAGGGAAGATTACATAAAAAATATTAGTAAACATCAGCAAGATTTATGGGCTTATGGAATATCTGGTGATTTACCTATAGCTATGGCGGTAGTTAAAGGTGAAGAGGATATGGATTTGGTTAGAGGGATGATAAAGATGCATTATTATTGGAAGATGAAAGGTTTAAAGGTAGACCTTCTAATTTACAATGATGAAGAGGCATCTTATGAGCAACCAATGCAAAAGAATATCATAAGTGCAATAAACTTATCTAAAGAAGGAGATATTATTAATAAAACAGGTGGAATATTCCTTCATAATAAGTCTACTATGAGTGAAGATATAAAAGACTTTATTATAGGAATATCAGCACTATATGTAGATAGTGAAAAGGGATCTATAATAACTCAAATTAAAGAAGTAGATACAAGTGAAGAAGTTGAATTCCTAAGACATAAAGAGTTGGTTGAAAAGAGTAAGATAAATGTACAAATCAACAAAGAAGAAAAAATAGATTATGGTGAGAAAATTCTTAGGAATATAGAAGAACTACCTGAAAACAGTGTTTCTAGAAATGATGATTTAAGTAAAAAATTAGATTTTTGGAATGGATATGGAGGATTTGATCCAGAAGATAAGAGTTATGTTATAAGGTTAAATAACTATAACAACACTCCTGCTCCATGGATAAATGTAGTTTCAAACGAAGACTTTGGATTCCATATATCAGAAGTGGGTTCAGGATATACATGGTGTGGAAATAGTAGAGAAAATAAAATAACTCCTTGGAGTAATGACTGGGTAATAGATCCTCCAGGAGAAGCTCTTTATATTAGAGACAATAACAGCGGAGTGTATTTCTCTATAGCTCCTAAACCAGTTAGAGATGGTGGAGAGTATATTATTAAGCACTCTTTTGGATATTCTACATTTACTCATACAGCCTACAATATAAAAGGTGAAATGCAGATTTTCTGTCCTAGGGGAGAAAAGTTAAAAATACAAAAGATTACTTTAGAGAATCTATTAGATAAGGAAAGAGAAGTGTCAATATACTATTATGCGCAACTAGTATTAGGGGTATTTAATTATGGAAGTGCAAAATATATTTCTACAGAGCTAGAAGAAAATTATATTTGTGGTCAAAATCCATATAGTCAATATTTTGGAAATATGAGAGCATACTTAACTATTTTAGGTGGAGAAACCTTATCTTTTACAGGTGATAGAAAAGAGTTCCTTGGAGTAGGTGAGGATATATCTTCTCCTAATGCTTTAAATTATAAAAACTTATCTAATAAAACAGGAAGTATATATGATCCTTGTTTAGCAACTGAAACTAAGATTAAATTAGCTCCAAAGGAAAAAAAGGAGATAATTATACTATTTGGTCAAGATGAAAGTAAGGAGAATATATCAAAATTAATAGATAAGTATAAGAATATTGAAGAATGTCACAAAGCCTTAGATGAAGTAAAGCAATATTGGTCAAATTTCCTAGGAAATATACAAGTAGAGACAAAAGATAAGTCTATGGATTACTTGATTAATTGTTGGTTGCTATATCAAACTTATAGTTGTAGATATTTAAGCAGAACTGCCTTCTATCAATCAGGAGGAGCCTATGGTTTTAGAGATCAACTTCAAGACTCTATGAATTTAGGAATTGTTAATCCTAATATAGCTAAGGCTCAAATAATAAGGAATGCATCAAGACAATATCTAGAAGGAGATGTACAACATTGGTGGCATCCTGTTGTAAATAGTGGAATAAGAACAAGATTTTCTGATGATTTATTGTGGATGCCATATGCTACAGCTCAATACATAAAAAGAACAGGAGATTATAGCATATTAAATGAAAAAGCACCTTATCTTCAAGATGAACCATTAAGAGAAGGAGAAGATGAAAGATATACAATTGTAAATAACTCGCCTACTGAAGGTACTATTTATGAACATTGTATTAGAGCTATAGAAAAGGGATTGAAATTTGGTGAACATAATATACCTTTAATGGGTAGCGGTGACTGGAATGATGGAATGAGTACTGTTGGTAATAAGGGAAAAGGTGAAAGTGTATGGCTTGGATGGTTCCTTTGCGATATATTAAATGACTTCAAAGATATATGTAAGTATATGAAGGACAAGGAAAGACTAAATAGATATTCTGAAATGAAGGAGTTTATTAGAGAAAATATTGAAAATAATGCTTGGGATGGTGGATGGTACAGAAGAGCATACTTTGATGATGGTACTCCACTTGGCTCAAGAGACAATGAAGAATGTCAAATAGATTCATTAGCAGAAAGCTGGTCATTAATTTCAGGTGCTGGTAAAAATGAAAGAGCCGTTGAAGCAATGGAGGCTGTAGATAGGAACCTAGTTAGAAAAGATAAGGGAATGATTCTGTTATTAGCACCACCATTTGAAAAATCATCATTAGAGCCTGGATATATAAAAGGTTATGTTGCAGGTGTTAGAGAAAATGGAGGTCAATATACTCATGCAGCAGTATGGGTAATCTTAGCTTTAACTAAACTAGGATTGGGAGATAAGGCATGGAAGTATTACAACATGATTAATCCTATTAACCATTCTAAAACTGAACTTGAATGTAGAACATATAAGGTTGAACCATATGTTATGGCAGCTGATGTATACATTAAAGAACCTCATGGTGGAAGAGGAGGATGGAGTTGGTATACTGGAGCTTCAGGATGGATGTATAAGGTAGGTATTGAAGATATTTTAGGATTAAAACATGTAGAAGGAAAAGGATATAAGGTAGAACCTTGTGTGCCAGCAGATTGGACTGAATATAACATTAAGATTAATAATGAAAAAGAACATTATGATATTAAGGTTATAAGAGGTAAAGAAAACAAGATAAGAATAGATGGCAAGGAAGTGGATATAATTCCTAAAGAAGCAGGTGCTTTAAAGGTAGAAGTTGAATTTAAGTAATAAAGGTAATAGGGTAATAGAGTAAGGAGAAGCTGCTTAGGTAGCTTCTCTTTTCTTTCATTGTTTACAGAGGATAGAAAAATGTGTAAAATATAATTGGTTAGGTGGTGAATTTTGATGAATAATAGTAAAAAAGGGTTAGGAATTATTATTGTATTATTTATTGTCCTAATAGGGGTCTTAACTCTTGGGATTCTTAAAGAAAAGAAAATGCAAAAAGATAGTGAGAGCGTAACTTCAGAATGGGTTGCGTCAAAAGATAATAATACTAGTAAAGAAGATAAGAAGGAAGAAGAAAAGCCTTCAGATGAAGAAAAAAAAGAAGATCAAGAAGCGCCAAAAGAAAAAAATAAGGGGCTTTATAGCAAGTTGAAAAATAAGTCTGATGTAAGAATGCTCGTATTAGGTGATGGATTGGCCCTTAGTCAAGGAAGAAATACTACAGCTGGTATGTGGGATAAAGAAATTGCAAATTGGATGACTAATACATATGGTAGCAAGGTGGAATTAGTTTCTCTTGCAAGAGCTGGTGCAACATCAGGAGTAGGTTATGAAGTGGCTACAAATAATGATATAAGTAATTACGATTTAATCATTATTTGCTTTGGACAAAATGATAATAATAAGCTAACTAATATTAATACTTTTAATGCTAACTATCAGGGAATAGTAAATAAGGTAAAAGAAAAAAATCCAAATGGCACAATTTTACCTATATTACCAAGTACATTAGTTGGAGATAACGCATATAGAGTTGCTATGCAAAATATTTCGAAAAATAATACTCTTAATGCAATTGATGTAAGTAATGAGTTTGCAAACTCTGGTGTAGCAATAAATCAGCTTGTAGGTAATGGTGGATTACCTAATGATAAAGGTTATGGATTATATATTAAGGCTGTAACTAAGTATATAGAAGATTCAATGAATTAATTAACGGGGGAACAAAGGATGAAGCTATTTGTAACTGATTTAGATGGAACTTTAGTTGAATATAACAATATAACAGATGAAAATCTTAAAGGAATTAAGAAACTAAATGCTTCAGGAGAGCTTTTAGCAGTTGCAACAGGTAGAGCTTATAATAGTTGTACTTTTTTAAAAGATAAGTATGGAATAAAAGTAGATTATTTAATTCTTTTAAATGGTGGATTAATAATAGACAAGGATGGTAAGGTAGTTCATCATAAAGAAATACATTATAATACAGTAAATAGTATTATAACTGATGTAAAAAGTGATGATTCTGTAATATCTGTGGAAACAGGATATACTTCTTATGTAGTTTATGGAAGATATAAAGAAGATATAGATTGGAACGGTTTAGAATATGAAGCTTTAGAAAATATAAAGGATGAAAACTTGTCTTTAATTTCTCTTTATTATCCAGAGTCAGATATAGAAGAAGTTGAGAAAATATGTGGATTCATTAATGAAAAATATTCAGATGAAGTAGTTGCATATAGAAACACTCAATTTATTGATGTGGTTCCTAAGGGGTGCTCTAAAGGAGAAGGAGTAAACTATGTAAAGGAAAGAGAAAATATAGATACTAAGGATACATATGCTATAGGGGATTCTTATAATGATATACCAATGCTTAAAGAATCAGGACATTCTTTTACTTTTGAGAATGTAGAGGATGGAATAAAGAAGGAAGCAGATTGTGTTGTTTCTTCAGTAGCAGAAGCCATAAAAAATTATTGCTTAAAGTAGTATAAAGATAACCAATTTTTATTTGTTGTTTTTTGGAATGATTTTTGATAAAATAGACTATGTTTTTCAAAAATGTAATGGAGGGTTGGATATGCCTGTAAGAATAGCAATACTAGGTGGACCTAGATGTGGAAAGACTACTTTGATGCAACAATTATATGTAGATTTAAAAATTAGAGATATTAATGTAGGTGCAGCTTCAGAATATAGCACTGATTATTTAAGAGATAAAGGTATGATTGAAAATATAGCTGAACAATATGGGATATACCTAGGTCAGCTAAAGTTAGAACAAGAGCTAGAACAATTTGATTATGCAATTACAGACTATGCAACTTTTGTACCATATATATATGGAAGATTTATGCTTGGTGATAAAGAAAGAAGCAAGAAAGAAATTGAAATCTTAAAGGATTTATATGTTCTTGCTTTAAGAGATTTACCTAAGTATGACCATATATTCTTTGTTCCAAGAGAATTTGGTTACACAAAGGATGGAGTAAGATGGCAAGATGAAGAAATGGCATCTGCAGTAGATAATGCAATACTTAATTTCTTACAATCAGAAAATGTTAAGTATGATGTTATAACTGGCAATACAAAAGAAAGAGCAGAAGCAATATTAAAGAAAATTAATTTAGTATAATAAAGATTTTGATGAAACTCCACTTTATAGTGGAGTTTTTTATATTAAAAAAGAATCTCGGCATAAGCCGAGATCTTTCCTTATCCTTTTTATATCTATTAACTAGGTTATCTTTTTATATTATCCTAGTCTTCATAGTTATGATTATCATCTATTATATCGTCACCTTCATCAAAAAGACTCTCTGTATAATCAAATTCTTGCCATGCTATATTATTTACAGCTATATCATCAACAGCAGGATTAGGAAGAGGTGTGGAATCTCCATTAGGAGCATAGCTTCTTATCTCATCTTCAGTTGGATGATAGTCTGTTCTTACTTTAGGCAAATATGCTTTTTTCTTGCTCATAAAGTATCCCTCCTTAAATTTATATAAATAGTTTTACCTTAAGGAGAGAAAAAAATGCAGTTAAATATTTAAAATCTTTTTATAAAGTGCATCTGCTATTCCATCTTCTTCATTAGAAAGAGTAACATAGTCAGCTTTTGATTTTACGTATTGAGAAGCATTTCCCATAGCAACTCCTATGCCAGCAAATTGGAGCATATCTATATCGTTATCTCCATCACCAAAGGCAATTACTTCATTTTTTGAAATATCTAGGTGCTTGCACAAAGCTTTTAGAGCACTAGATTTACTACAATTTTTGTTCATAAATTCAAAAATAAAAGAAACTGTTCTTAATGCATTATATTTTTCAAAGTACTCTTTAGGAATCTTATTAACTGCCTCATCTAGCTTTTCTTTTTCATCTAAAATCATTGCTTTTATAATAAAGTCAGTATCATTTATATCATTTTCTATATCTATAATTTTAACATCTATATTATTATGCAAAATTTCAGCTTCAGTATATTTATTCTTTTTGGGTGCAATGCAGCATTCATCAGTAAAACCATGAAATTTAACACCTAAAGATTTAGAAAGTTTATAAATATCTTTGAAATCCTTTCCTGTTATCCCCTTTCTAACTATGGGTTCTAAAGTTTTTGTATTATAAATAGAAGATCCATTATAAGTAATAACATATTCATCATAATTTATTAAATCTAATTCTTCTAAATAATTCATAACTCCTTGAAGAGGCCTTCCAGTAGTAATAACTATTTTTATTCCTTTATCTTTGGCTAGTTTAATAGCTTTTTTTGTTTCTGGTGATATTGTATTATCACCTTTTAATAAAGTTCCATCCATATCAAGAGCAATTAATTTAAACATAATAACCTCCCAAAACCAACAAATTCTATGTCTATTATACAGTAAAATGTGGTATAATCTAAAGATGTGTAAAAATATACTTAATGTTAATATAGAGGAGGCATAAGCTTTGGCTGATTATATAAATGAGATTAAAAAAAGAAGAACCTTTGCAATTATTTCTCACCCAGATGCAGGTAAGACTACACTTACAGAAAAGTTCTTATTATATGGAGGAGCTATAAGACTTGCAGGTTCTGTTAAAGCAAGAAAAGCATCTAAGCATGCTGTGTCAGACTGGATGGAGATAGAAAAGCAAAGAGGTATTTCTGTTACATCATCAGTTATGCAATTTAATTATGGTGGACATTGTATCAACATACTAGATACTCCTGGACACCAAGACTTCTCAGAAGATACATATAGAACTCTTATGGCAGCAGATTCAGCAGTAATGGTTGTTGACGCAGCAAAAGGTGTGGAAGATCAAACAAGAAAGTTATTCCAAGTTTGTTCTTTAAGAGAGATGCCTATTTTCACATTTATAAATAAGATGGATAGAGAATCTAGAGATCCATTTGAATTATTAGAAGAAATAGAAAATGAATTAGGCATAAAGACATATCCAATGAACTGGCCTATAGGCTCAGGTAAAGACTTTAAGGGTGTATATGAAAGAGACAATAAAAGAATTATTGCTTTTAATGGTGGGGATCACGGACAAACAGAAGTAGAAGCTATTGAAGGTAATGTAGAAGATGATAAGTTCAGAGAAATTCTAGGAGAAGCTCTTCATGATAAGTTAATGGAAGATATAGAACTTCTAGATATTGCTGGGGATGATTTTGATATAGAAAAGGTTAGAAGTGGAGAATTAACTCCTGTATTCTTCGGATCAGCATTAACTAACTTTGGTGTAGAACCATTCTTAGAACATTTCTTAGAAATGACTACATCACCACTATCAAGAAATTCAGATGCAGGAGAAATTGATCCATTTGATGATAAATTTTCTGCATTTGTATTCAAGATACAAGCTAATATGAACAAGGCTCATAGAGATAGAATTGCATTTATGAGAATTTGTTCAGGTAAGTTTGAAAAAGGTATGGAAGTTATGCACATGCAAGGTGGTAAAAAAATTAAACTTGCCCAACCTCAACAATTTATGGCTCAAGATAGAGAAATAGTTGAAGAGGCATATGCAGGAGATATTATAGGGGTATTTGACCCAGGTATATTTGCAATTGGTGATACTTTATGTTCTCCATCAAAGAAGTTTAAGTTTGAAGGTATTCCAGCCTTTGCTCCAGAACACTTTGCAAGAGTTAGACCAGTAGATACTATGAAGAGAAAACAATTTATAAAAGGTGTTACTCAAATAGCTCAAGAAGGTGCAATCCAAGTATTTAAAGAACTTCACATAGGAATGGAAGAAATAATAGTTGGAGTTGTTGGTGTACTTCAATTTGAAGTTTTAGAATATAGACTTAAGAGTGAATACAATACAGATATTAAGATGGAAAGACTTCCTTATAGATATGTAAGATGGATTGAAAACAAGGATTTAGATCCAGATACTTTAAATCTTACTTCAGATACTAAAAAGGTTAAAGACTTTAAGGATAGAAACCTTCTTATATTCCAAAATGACTGGGGAATATCATGGGCTTTAGACCATAATAAAGGAATTATTCTTTCAGGTGTAGGAAAAACTGAATAATTAATAGAAATAAAAAGAGTTGTAAGAGTAATAGTAAGTGGCTTATCTACCTGCTATTACTCTTTTATAGTTTATTACTAATTAAAGTTGATTTGTTACATAATAGTAATAATATCTTATAGCGTCATCTACTATTTCTCCAACAGGCATATTAACATCTAGACTAAATCCCTTTAATTCATTTAACATTTTTACAGTTGATTTTCTAAGAGCGTAGCTTCTCTTACAATCAAAAGCTTCCTTATCGTTATTAATTACTCCTACAGTAAAGTTGTTAAAAACAGTATCATTTCTAGATTTATCAGATATGGATTTTTCTTTAAGTTGATTAGTAGCGTTCTTTTCAGTTTCATTTGATAATAGTACTTCATCATCAGGTTCTTGAAAGTTAAAAGTCATAACAGTTCTTGCAGTTGGATCTCTGAAAATTTTTTCCTCCTGATCCCAAACATCATCTAATATTTCTACATCTTCAGAACAAATATCACTGTTCTGTTTTTTCTTGACCATTGCACCACTCCTTTATGGAAAATATTTACAATATAATTATAATAAATAATATGTCTTATAACAATAAGATTATTTATTTAATAAAAGAATATATGTTTTAAAAGAAGTAAAGAATATTTATTCTTTTAAAAGATTAATAATAAAAACAATATTTTAAAAATAAATAAGTTTGGGAGCTATAAAAAATCCTTCGTTAGAAATTTTTAAATCAAAAAAGAAATGTTGCTTTAAGAAGTATAGTTTTAAAAGCGATATCATTAAAATTTATTTTTTAAATCCAAATATTAGATAACCATTGAAATTAAATCTATTGGAATTTGCTTTTGAAATTTTAGAAGAGTATATGAAAAAATATAAATAAAGATATATTTTTGAGATTGGACAAGCTGCGTGTAAAAAAGTTTATTCAATTTTAAATTTTTATACTGTAATGAGTTTGTTTTGTTAAAAAAGATAACGAAAAATGAACGACAAGAAGATTTTATATTCGACAGATTATAAAAAAATAATGAATAAGTTTTCATTTACAAAATAGCTACTCTATATAAGCTCTGATGGATTACAAAAATATAAAGGAATAATTGCTTATAAAACTATTTGTCGAAGAAAAAATAGTGGGATTGATTGAATTTTTATAATTATAATTTAAAATAGAATATATAATAGAAAATAATATTAAATATTCGTTACAGTAATGAATATTTAATAAAATAACTGAAAATATATTTATAATAAAGATTATATATTCTTTATTAACAAATGTAGTTTGTGATGGTAAAATAAATAATGTATATATATTCGACAATATAATGTTAAAATTTATGGAGGAAAGTAGAATGAACGAAGAAAATATCAAGATTGAAGATATAGTAGATGGGCTGAAAAAGAGATGGCAATTAATAGTTACAATAACTCTTATAGCAACAATTATATCTGCGGTTGTAAGCTTTTTTATAATAAAACCTAAATATGAAGCATCAGCAAAGCTATTTGTTGGTAAGGAAGCTACAACAGAAAATTATAATAATAGTGATATAACAATGTATCAACAATTAGTAAAAACATATACAAGCCTTATAAAAACAGAAGATTTGGTTGGTAAAGCATTAAAGGATAATAATATAAATTTAGATCCTAAGATAGTAGTATCGAAATTATCTGCAGAACAAATAACAAATACCCAATTAATGCAAGTTAAGTACATAAGTAAAAATAAAGAAGAAGCAGCTAATGTAGTAAAAGCAGTAACAGATGAATTTATTAAAGAATCATCAGCATTAATAAAGAATGCAGATGTAAAGATAATTGAAAGTGTAAAGTTACCTGAAAATCCAGTAAGTCCTAATAAGAAAATGAATATAGCAATAGCTATGTTACTAGGTTTAATGGTTGGAGTTGGACTAGCATTATTATTAGAGTTTATTGATAATACATTTAAGGACAAAGAGTCCTTAGAAAATATTATAGGCGTACCTGTTTTAGGTGCTATTCCAGATCAAGAAAAGTTTAAATAAAGGAGAATTATATGTTTATAGTAGAAAAGAAACCCAATTCTATAGCTGCAGAAGCTTATAGAACATTAAGAACTAATATACAATATTCATCTTTTGATAAAGAGATAAAAACTATGGTAGTAACAAGCTCTGAGCCTGGTGAAGGAAAGTCAACTACAGCAGGTAATATGGCTTTATCCTTTGCCCAATCAGAAAAAAGTGTTATTTTAATAGATTGTGATTTAAGAAAGCCTTCACTTCATAGAAAATTTAAGGTGTCTAATTTAGTTGGCTTATCTGATGTATTAATAGGAAAAGAAAAAATGAATGATGCAGTAAATGAATATAGTGAGAATCTTCATATTTTAACATCAGGTAAATTACCTCCAAATCCTTCAGAAATGCTGGGATCAAAAGCAATGGGAAGACTTTTAGAAGAACTAAAGAGTAAATACGACATAATTATACTAGATAGCGCTCCATTACAAGCTGTAACAGATGCTCAAATCCTTTCTACAAAGGTAGATGGAACAATTTTAGTTGTTAGAGCAGAAAAAACAAAAAGGGATTCTGTGCAACAAGCGAAAGCACTTTTGGATAAGGTAGGAGCCAATATATTAGGAACTGTACTTAATGGTGTTGAAAACACTAGAAAGAAATATTACTACTATTATGGAAATGAAGGTAAGTAAGAGGGCGATTAAATGATAGATATACATTCACATATATTACCTGGAATTGATGATGGGTCAAAAAATATAAGCATGACCTTAGAAATGATAAAAATGGCAGAAAAGAGTGGAACGAAAGATATAGTTGCTACACCTCATTTTTGTAGGGGATATGGAGAAACACCTTATGATGAAGTTAAAAACTTAGTAGGGGAGTTTAATAAACTTGCAAAAAAGGATGGATTAGATATAAACATACATTATGGTCAAGAAGTTTATTATTCAGAACAAATAATAGATGATTATAAAAGTGGTCTTATAGGTACCATTAATAACTCAAGGTATATGTTAATAGAGCTTCCTATGAGAAGTTTTGATAGAGACACATTAGAGGTCATATATGAACTTCAAGTAAAGGGAGTAATTCCAATACTTGCCCACCCAGAAAGATATAGACCAATAATAGAGAAACCAGAGAGAATTAATAAGTTTATTAATGAAGGATTCTTGTTTCAAATGAATGCTGGAAGCATTGAAGGTCAATTTGGAAATAGTGTAAAGAAAACTACAGAGATATTATTGGCTAATAATATATATAATTTTATTGGTTCTGATGCACATAATGATACAAATAGATGTACAGGAATAGCTAATGGAATGGAATTGGTTAAAAAGAAAAGTAAAATTAATGAAGAACTTTTTAGAGAAAGTGGCAGAAGGTTATTAAATAATGAAGATATAGAGTTTATAGGAGAAAGTATTAAAGAAAAAAGAGGGATTTTCTCATTTTTAAAGTAGAGTTTATTGGGGGGAGGAGTAATGGAGCAAGAAGCAAAAATGGATAGAGAGGAATTAAACTTAAATAGTGAAGCTGTAATAACGGATATTACAATAGGATATAAGTTTTTTAAGAGAGTTATTGATATAGTATGCTCTTTAGCTGGATTATTATTATTAAGTCCGGTGTTAATAATTGTATCTATATTAATAAAGTTAGAGTCAGATGGACCTATAATATTTTCGCAAGATAGAATAGGATGTAAGGGTCAAAAATTTAAAATGTATAAATTTAGGTCTATGGTTGTAAATGCTGAGGAACTTAAAAAGAAATTAGCAGAGCGAAATGAAATGAGTGGCCCTATGTTTAAGATGAAGAATGACCCAAGGGTTACTAAGGTTGGTAGGTTTATAAGAAAAACAAGTATAGATGAGTTACCACAGCTTATTAATATACTTAAGGGTGAAATGAGCTTAGTAGGACCAAGGCCTTCATTACCTAAAGAGGTAAAAGAATTTGAGCCATGGATGATGGAAAGATTAGAAGTTAAACCGGGACTAACCTGTTATTGGCAGGTATCTGGTAGAAATGATATAGATTTTGAAGATTGGATGAAGCTTGATATAAAGTATGTTAGGGAAAGAAGCTTTTGCCTTGATATGAAACTAATATTTAAGACATTTTTTGTGCTTTTTGGAGATGAGCATGCTAGTTAATTTGAAGAATAGTATTATAGAGTATAAGGAGGAATAATGAGAAATATTTTTATTATTGGCTCAAAAGGAATACCTTCTAATTATGGGGGATTTGAGACATTTGTTGATAAGTTAACAGAAAATAAAGTTAGTGATGATATTAAGTATCATGTAGCTTGTTTATCTGATAATGATGATGAGTTTATTTATAATGATGCTCGATGTTTTAATATCAAGGTTCCTAATATAGGAGCAGCAAAAGCTGTAATTTATGATATATTAGCCTTGAAAAGAAGCATTGAATATATTAGAAATAATAATATAAAAAATGCTATATTATATGTTTTAGCTTGTAGAATAGGACCTTTTATAGCTTATTATAAGAAAGTGATTGTAGAACTAGGTGCTAAATTATATGTAAACCCAGATGGGCATGAATGGAAAAGAGCTAAATGGAATAAATCAATAAGAAGGTATTGGAAAATATCTGAAAAATTAATGGTTAAATATGCAGATTTATTAATATGTGATTCAAAGAACATAGAGAAGTATATTAAAGAAGAGTATAATCAGTATGAGCCAAATACAATTTTTATTGCATATGGAGCGGATACTAGTAAATCTGCAGTGAGTAATAATGATGTGTTATTAGTTAACTGGTATAGAGAAAAGGGAATACAGCATAAAGAATATTATCTAATTGTAGGGAGATTTGTTCCTGAAAATAATTATGAAACAATGATAAAAGAATTTATGAAGTCCAAAACGACTAGGGATTTGGTTATAGTAACTAATGTGGAAAAAAACAAATTTTTTGAAGAGTTAAGGGAAAAAACGCATTTTGAAGATGATAAAAGAATAAAATTTGTTGGAACTGTTTATAATCAAGAGTTACTAAAAAAAATCAGAGAAAATGCATATGCTTATTTACATGGTCATGAAGTTGGAGGAACTAATCCATCATTATTAGAAGCGCTAGCTACAACAAAGTTAAATATTTTATTAGATGTAGGGTTTAATAGGGAAGTAGCAGAAGATGGAGCTATATATTTTAAGAAAGAAGGTTTATCTAATATTATTGATAGATGTGATCAACTGGGTACGTCATATATCGAGGATATTCATCATAAGGCCACAATAAGGATAAATAATGAGTATACATGGAATAAAATAATAATGAAATACGAGTTGGTTTTCAAAGGTAAATGTGGAGAATAACATGAATAGATGTATTAATATTAAAGTGTATAATATATTACAAAAAGAAGAGTGTAATGGTACGACTATAGAAGAATTATTAGACAATAGAATTATGGAATCAATTAATAAAAGATCACTCGAGTTTTGTAAAGGGTGGTGGAGTAAGTATAAATTAGTTTTAGAATTTAATTATTTTTCCGTTTTACAAATTAAGACATATTATTTTATTCAAAGAATAATGAAGTATGAAAGGTTATTTTATGAGTTAGATAGGATGAAGAAAAGTGAAATAGTTCTTTGTATAAATAGCATAGATGACTGGAAAGTACTAAAGCTTATATGTAAAAATTATAGAGGAATATTTAAGATACAGAAGTGCTTTAAGAATAGCCAATTGTATAATGTAAAAAGTATAATTAAATGCTATGGGTATGAGTATTTATCAAAATTTATATCTGAAATTTTTATTAGAAAAAAAAATAATGTTGATTCAAGTAACATAATTATACAAGAAATAAATAATAATTCAATGATAAAGCAAATGGAAATGCTAGAGTTTAGGATGCAAGGAAAATTATATTTTAATACAGTAGCTATTGGTAAAAGCATTAATTGTAAAGCTAAAAATAGTAATATAATTAAATTTGGAAGGTATTTTTATATAATTAAAATTTTATCAATCAAGGCAAAGATGAAAGACATTTTTAATAAAAGTATGTTTATTGAAGCATTAGAGTCTGAATTAGGAAATGAAGTTGGGATTAATAGAAATATAAAACACTATTATAAATATTCTATGGAATACTTTGTAAATGAGTTTGTGGGCGTTGAACTATATAAGAAAAGTATAGAAGATTTTTTGATGGAAAATGATATTAGAAAAATATTTATGCCAAGTGATTCTCATGCAATATCACGTTTAATATGTATGATTTCTAAAAAGTATGAAGTAAAAACATACGTTTTACAGCATGGATCTATAGGGGAGTTAGCTTTTTCTCCTATATATGCGGATTATTTTTTAGGATGGGGAAAACAATGCAAAGAATTTTTCAAATGTATTGGAGAGAATTGTGATAATGTATATTCGGTTGGAAATGTAAAGTATTCTCAGATTCATTATAGAGATAATTGCTATACGAATTTTAAAGTGGAGAGAATTTTATGGGCTGTAAATCCTATAGGTGATTCTGTTAATATGGATTTATTCAATCTGTTAGAAAAATATATTATAAAGAATAAAGGAATTAGATTAGAAATAAAACTACACCCTGGAAATAGTAATAAGTTATTTTATGTAAATCTAGTTAAAAGGTCATGTTGCAGAGATAGAATCGAGATTATAGATAATAAATCAGATATAATTGAAATGATAGAAAAAAGTGATATTGTTGTTATAACACAATCTACAACAGGATTAGAAGCAATGATGTTGAAAAAGGTAGTATGTCTTTATGATGTTGAATCAATTCCAAATATAATTGATTATACATCTTTTAATTCAGTTATTAACTTTTCAGATGGTAGTGAATTAGAATATAAACTTAATAACATTTCTGAAGAAACAATAGTTAAGTTAAATATAAATGCTCAAAGTCTATTAAGTCATTATATGAAACCTTTTGATGAAAATAAGTTTGTTGAATTAGTAGAGGGGAATATATGAAAAAAAGAATATCTCTAATATATGTAATATTATTTTTTATATTTTCTATTATGATTAGTATAAATTCTGATAATAATCAGATGAGTATGAATTATCTATTATATTTTATATTTATAAACATGATTTTAATTTTTATTTATCATATTAACTTTAATTTATTAAAAATAATAATGCCACTTAATGTGTTAATGTATTTTTATATATTTTTTATTTTTTTTGGTGTCATTATATCTGGTATGTATAATGATTTGTTAATTGTTACGAATTCATTAGTATCATATATAACATCTTGCTTTTCTGCTATAATTTTAGCAGTATTTGTTGGCAAAATTATATACGAAAGTAATAGGGATAATAAGATATCTATAAAAAATATATTAGAAAATACTAATTACATTCCAAATGGACTAATATTTATAGTGTTAGGATACTGTACATTCATTTTCTATTATTTATCTGTTGGTACAATTCCTTTATTAATGAGTGGGGCTGATGATTTCAGAGTAGAAGCAATAAAGGGAAAAGGTTTTATTGTATTATTAGGTTATGCGTTAATTTTAAATGGATTAATTTTTAATTATTTTTACAATAAGAAAAATGGTAGATTGAGGAGTTCGTATATATTATTTTTTATATCGACAATTATTATTTTGGGAGCAGGCTTTAGAGGAAATGCTTTTAAGATATTATTGGTACTTATAGTACTGGTAATTTTTTCGAAGTATGAAAAGATAAAAATAGTAAAAACATCATTTTTGATCAGTGGCTTGTTTGCTTTAGTTGCTATAACTGGATTCTTTAGAAGTTCTGGAGATGTAAATGTAACTTTAGATATGATATTAAGAGTAACGTTATGGAGGTTCTATGTAAATGTATATAACTTACAACATCTTGTGAATTATGTGGTCACTGAAGGATTTCTTTTTGGTAAAACATATTTAATGGATTTTATGACTATACTTCCAGGGCATCAAAAATCATCTTCTACATATATGAAAGAGATTATGGGGATGGAGTTTTCCGGAGGCGGAATAACGCCAACAATATTTGGAGAATCTCTTATAAACTTTGGATTTGTAATGGGAGTTGTATTTATATTCATGATATTTCTTATATTAACACTTATTCAAAATAATATAACTGGAAAAATCGTGGGTGAAAATGGAGTGTTAAAATTGCATTTATTGGTAGTGATAGCGTACTCTGTAGATCCAATAATTGGGAGTGGGTTATTTCCAATGCTACTATATAGTGTTATTCCTAATTTGTTGATAAGATATATAATGATTATTTATTACTATAAAATTAAGATTAAATAAATTTATATTTATATGATGGAGTAAGTTATGGGGAAAATTGGTGTTAGAGAAACTTTTGTATATACTTTAATTAAGTATATAGCTTTAGGTCTTGGTTTTTTAAGGGAATTAATAAATGCACATTCACTGGGACCAGAAGCTTTAGGGGTACTTGGAAATTTAATGTTGATTCTTAGCTATTTTCTATATGCAAATTTAGGTGTAATCTATGCTATGACAAAAGAGTGCTCTGTATTTATAGATGATGATAAAAAAGTAAAAAAAATAGTAGATGGAACATTTTCATTATTATGCTTTATATCAATTATATTTATAGCCGGAGGGTGTGTATACTTATTATTAAGTGGCTTTACTCAATTTTCTATATACATATTTATTGTATGTATTATAGCCATATTTGATCAGTTTAAGTTATTTTTTACCAACTATTTTAGAATAAGAAATTCATTAAGACAAATTAATAGAATAGAAGTTATATATAATGTAGTTTCTACAATAGTTACAGTGTTGCTGATTTCCAATATTGGGATATATGGAGTGTTGATAGGGCTTTTGATAGCTGATATTTTAGCATTTAAAAATTGTTTAGATAATTGTGAAAAATTTAAATTAAAATTTGATATAGCTATTATAAAGAATCTTATAAGAATAGGTATTCCATTATTGATATATAATCTGGGATATTATATATTTTCTACAATAGATAGATTAGTAATAATAAATTATTTAACTAGTAAAGACTTAGGCTACTATACTTTTGCAAGTCAGATTTCTAAAGCTACTTTAATGTTTTTAAATTCAATCCTATTTATATATTATCCTACTGCATTAAAAAAACTTTATTTAGATGAAGAAGATAGAGAAAAGCGTAAAAATATAATTATGCTTGTAAAGCAGTATAACATAAAAATAGAGTTGATTGGAGTTGTATTAATAGTTATAGGAACAATACTAATAGTTCCTTTTGTAGAACTATTTATGAAACAGTATTTACCAAGTATTGATGTGTATAGAATATTGGTGTTATCAGTAATTGCAAATCAATTAAGCTATTTTATTAGCGTATTTTTTCTAGCTAATAATTTACAAATGCGTTTAGTTTACTTACAGGTTATTACTAGTATAATGGCATTAGGACTAAATATAATATTTATAAAAATAGGTATGGGGCTCATTGGTATATCTTTAGCTACACTAGTATGTAATTTAGTTTATTCAGTACTACAATCAATTATGATATCTAGAGAAATTAGACAAAAACATATGTGTAAAATTATAATTCAAATGTATGGGAAATTTATCATATTTACTATGGTAACTGTAGGAACAATTTTAAATAAGAATATAAACTTTGGAGTATTTATAGCAACTATTCTTATAAGTACTATTATTATATATTTTGGAAAAGTGGTTTATATTCTACGATTAGCGATTAGAAAAATGATAAGGTAGGATGATTAATATGATTAAAGATAAAAAAATTTTGGCTGTTATCACTGCAAGAGGTGGCTCAAAGGGATTAGTGGGTAAAAATATTAAAAAATTAAATAATATTCCACTTATTAATTATAGTATTGAAGCATGTCTAAAGAGTAAGTATATTGACAAAGCTATTTTATCAACAGATGATGAAAATATTATTAGAGTTGCAAAACTGACAGGAATAGAAATTCCATTTATAAGGCCGAAAGAGTTAGCTAGTGATACGGCTACATCTATAAGTGTAATTCAACATGCAGTCGCTTTTCTAGAAAATATAGGTGATAAATATGACTATATTATAACAATACAACCTACTTCGCCGTTAAGAACTGAAAAGCATTTAGATGAAGCAATAGAATTAATATCAAGTAATAATGAGGCGGATTCTTTATTATCTGTAACTGAAGTAGGCTATCATCCTTATTGGATGAAAAAGATTGAAAAAGGATATTTAACTCCTTTTTATAATATTGATGAGAAAACATACACAAGAAGACAAGATTTGCCCAAAGTATATCAAATGAACGGGGCTATATTTATAAGTACAAGGGATTTAATTATGAAGAATAATGTAATATCGGGACATAGCGTAATACCTTATTTAATGACAAATGAAGATTCTATTGATATAGATAATCAGATAGATTTTAACTTGGTAGAATTATTGATTAATAGTAGATCTATTGAATAAGAAAGGAGAAAAGTAATGAATTCAGTACAAGTTGGAGAAAAACATATAGGAGAAGGGAATAATGTTTATATTGTTGCAGAGTTAGGAGTAAATCATAATGGTGATATCAATATAATTAAAGAGCTTATTGATAAAGCAGCGGAAGCCAATGTGGATGCCGTAAAATTTCAGAAGTTTAAAACAGAAAAATTAGTAATTAAAGACGCTCCAAAAGCTAAATATCAAGAGATCACTACAGATAAAACTGAATCTCAATTTGATATGTTAAAAAGATTAGAACTTGATGATAATAAGATTCAATATTTGTATAATTATGCAATTTCAAAAGGACTTGATGCTTTTGCTACTCCATTTGATAACGAAAGTGTAGATTACTTATATAATTTAGGAATAAAAGCGTATAAGATAGGATCTGGAGACATAACAAACATTCCAATGTTAAAGAGAGTTGCTCAAAAAGGTATTCCAATTATACTATCAGCTGGAATGTCTACATTAGGAGAAATTGAAGATGCACTTGATGCGATAAGAAGTGAAGGAAATGAAAAAATAGTATTAATGCATTGTACATCTAATTACCCTACAGAAGATTATAATGTTAATCTTAAAGCTATGAACACAATGAGGATGGCTTTTCAACTACCTACAGGATATTCAGACCATACGTTAGGAACTGCTGTTTCTATAGCAGCTGTAGCAAGAGGAGCTGTAATAATAGAAAAGCATTTTACTCTTGATAGATCATTGCCAGGACCAGATCACTCAGCTTCTCTTGAACCTAAAGAATTAAAGTCTATGGTTAAGGATATAAGAACAGTTGAAAAAGCATTGGGATCTTATATAAAAAGACCTAATCCTTCTGAGTTAGAAGTAAAGCATGTGGCACAGAAAAGCCTAGTTGCTAAAGTAAATATAAAAAAAGGTGAAAAAATTACTGAAGAAATGTTAGAAATAAAAAGACCTGGTGGTGGTATTAAACCTAAGCATTTTGAAATGATAATAGGTAGGGTTGCTACGCAAGATATTAAAGCAGATACTATAATAACTTATGATATGGTATAGTAAGGAGTTGTATATTTTGAATAAGAAAATATGTGTAATTACGGGTACTAGGGCGAATTATGGTAGACTTAAACCAATAATGAAAGAAATCATAAATAGTAATAAATTAGAATTATCTGTTGTTGTTACTGGTATGCATTTAATTAGAGAATGTGGATATACAGTAACTGAGATAGAAAAGGATGGTTTTATAATAGATGCAAAGGTAGATATGCATTTAGCTAATTTAAATGAGGCAGGAATGTGTAAATCATTAGGAATAGCATTACTAGGGTTAACACAAGCTATTGAATCCATTAAGCCAGATGTAATTCTTATATTGGGAGATAGAGATGAGGATTTAGCTGGTGCTATTATAGGAGCACATATGAATATACCTGTAGCACATATTCATGGCGGAGAAGTAACAGGTACTGTTGATGAGATAATAAGACATGGTATAACAAAGTTTTCGCATATTCATTTTCCTGCTACAGAAAATAGTAAAGAAAGAATAATAAAACTTGGAGAAAATCCAGATTATGTTTATAATGTAGGTTCTCCGGGATTAGATTCAATTTTAAATAGGGAGTATAAAACTAAAAAAGATATTTTTAAAAAATACGGATTAAGTATGAAGAAAAAATTAATAATTCTTTCTCAACATCCTGTTACAACAGAAGCAGATAAGTCTGGTGATCAAATAAGAAAAACCTTGGAAGCTGTTAAAAGAATAGGGGAACAAGTAATACTAATTTATCCTAACTCTGATGCTGGAAGTAGAAAAATTGTTGATGTAATAAAAGAATATGAAAAATTAGAGTTTATAAATTCATATATGAATATACCATTTGAAGATTTTTTAAATTTGCTTAAATATACTGATGTAATGGTTGGGAACTCAAGTAGTGGCATTATGGAAGCGCCATCTTTTAAAGTTCCAGTAGTTAATGTTGGAACAAGACAAAATGGAAGAGAATGTTCAACAAATTTATTAAATGTTTCATATAACGAAGAGGAAATATATATGGCTATACATAAATCACTTTATGATGAAAGTTATATAAATGAAGTGAATAAGTGTATTAATCCATATGGAGATGGAAAGACAGGAAAGAGGATTGTAGAAATATTAGAGAGTTTGACTATTAGTAGAAATCTTGTTCAAAAAAGAATTAATTATTAAAGGTGAGAGTAAGTTATGGATAATACAATTATTATTGGTGCTGGGGGGCAATCTCAAGCAGTTGTAGAAGCTTTACAATATAATAAAAATGTAAATATAGTTGGGTATTTGGATAATAATCCTGAATTGATTGGAAAGGAAGTTTCAGGGAGACCTATTCTTGGAAATATATATGAACTTGAAGGGTTGGTTAATGATGGAACAATAAACTCAGCATTTATAGCAATAGGTGATTCTAGAATCAGAGAAAAATATGCTGAGTATATTAGGAGGTATAGTTTAAAGAGTATTAACGCAATACATCCTAAAAGTATTATATCTGATAAAGCTAGTATAGGATGTGGTGTATATATAGGACCTGGAGCAGTTATAGGACCATATGTAAGTATAAAAGATTATTGTATTATTAACATAAATTCAGTTGTACCACATTACAATATAATTAGTGAATTTGTTAATATTGCTCCAGGAGTATCAATTGGAGGCGGATGTAAAATTGGAAAGCTATCATTTATAGGAATTGGTTCATCAATAAGACAGTATACAGATGTAGGAGAAAATTCAATAATTGGTGCAGGAGCAGTTGTTGTAAAGAATGTTCCTGATGATGTGGTTTATGTAGGGGTTCCTGCAAAGTATATTAAGAAAAATTATTAATTAAAAAAAGATTATAAAGATGACTTATTATTTTGGCTGAAAAATAATAAAATTTACAATGAGAAACATATAAAATTCTAGCTTTTTATAATTTAAACTTATACTTGAGATATGGAAAAATTAAAATATATATTAAATTAAAAAATAATGATTAGAAAAATATTTTTGAATTCTGAATGACAACATATAATAAGATGTTGAAAAGATGAAGCGATAACTATAACTTTATATTATTTAGTTTTTTTGATAAAATTAAAAGACTCCTATTTTATAAGGGATATGTGAAGTAGGGTTTTCTTTTATAATATTTCTCTGTAATACGTAGGTAAAATATTTAATTCAAATGAGTTTAAAAGTAAACTATCGTATACTAAAGTGCAATGTTTGATAAAGAAGTTATTATAAAGTATAATTTTTTTATGTTCTATATAAGTGTCCTATTAAATGTAGAGGAATTTGTTATTAAAAAGAACATATTTATAATGCTATAATTAATAATTTTAGAAATAAAAAATTAATGACAATTGATAACAGTAAAACCTGTAAAAACTTTTTGATAAATAAAACTATTACTATAAATGTTAAAAATTAAAATTTCATTAGTACTGTAATATGTATAAATAGTTAATATGTTAAAGCATAAGAATGTGGCACTCTGGATCTAGGTAAATATCTTGGACACACTTTTATGAGATTTTTTTAAATTGATCTTCTTTCATTTGAGGAGTGATATAACCTATTGATCCAGAGATTCTTTTTCGGTTATACCACGCCTCAATAAATTCAAATATATCTATTTGCGCTGTTTCATAATCATAGTATTTTATATGGTTTACACGCTCTTTTTTAATATGGAATTAAATGATTCAATACAAGCATTATTGTAAGGGCACTTCTTACGACTGTGAGACTGTAGCATCTCGTATTCATTCAATTGTTCTATAAATTTATTATTAGTGTATTGTGTTCCAAGGTCAGAGTGAAATATAACCGAACTCTTTTTATGCTAACCCAATAGCCTTTCTTAGAAAGGCTATTGGGTTAGCATAAATTTTAAGGAATCTATACCTTTGTTAGTTTTCATTATGTATCTTTATAATTTCATCTTTAAGGAGAGTATTTTTCAATAATCTTTTAGATGGCTTTTTATGAAAATAATTATAATAAGTGCTCCTTGGTATCTTTAAAGCCTTACATTGAAGTTTAACAGGGTATCTATAGATAAATTTAATTATAGCTTCTTATCCTGTGTGAATATGGCTATAGATTTTTTTTTATTTCATTTTCCATAGCTATTCTTTCATTTTCTTTTTTAAGCCTTGATATCCCATATTCAGCATTTTTTACAACTTTCTTATCTTCATTTGATATTTTAAATAATGGATTTTCGGATATATTTTTAATTCTGCAATTTGCCTTATTGACCCAATTATTAACTGTTACATGATTAACGCTATATTTTTTGGCTGGTTTTCCAGTATTATATACTTAAAAAATCATCTTTTTAAAATCGTCAGTATATCTCTTTCCTATTTCTCTAATTTTCTAACACACCTCTCTTAAATATAGTTTAAATATTTTATATGGAATGTGTCCATAAAAATATACTAGCACCAGACTTTATCGAAATATATATACTACTCTTATTTGCAGTAGTTTATATAATATATCACTAAAAATGATTAATCAACAGTCTTATGACAAGTTTTTGCATCTGCATCTATGTTGATGAATCTCACTAGATAATTTTTTATTTATCATCTTTAACTTCTATCTAACTTTGAGATAAAATTCATTAAATCAGATATGTACTTTTATAAAAGGTATTTAAATATACGAATTGGAGCAATTGTATTTCTACTATGATTAAGGAAATATTTATATACAAGTTCATTATAAATAAATTAAAAATTAATCGACTAACTTCTCGTAAAATATTATCTTTTAGAGAAACTAAATCATAAATTTTCATATATTTATTTAATGTCTTTATACATGGTATCGGTATTTTACAAACAGAATAAAAATATAACCGGAAATAAAATTTCCAGTTATATAAAAAGTTTAGATTATACAAATAATTATATGTGAACTTTTTATTGTCTAGCATAAAAAGTTATTTTGATACAGAATTGTGTTTATAATTATATTTGATTTAATTTATTAAAAAATTTCTATAGCATCAATAGATGTAAAATATCCCAAAGATGAAGAATTCTTAGA
>OIFM01000030.1_pt1 | contig 68713 bp, 72 predicted proteins | sample 1582081 | NCBI WGS metagenome assembly OIFM01 (sample SAMN07501044, study PRJEB24779) | human gut metagenome | reverse complement strand
AGAAGTATTTAGGAACTTAAATATAAGAGAAATAACAGATGAAGAAATAAAGGTGTTTGATAGATTAAAGAATGGATTAGACTTTGGTTATGCAGCTGATCCATTAGCTTACTTGTTAATGAACTATGATAAGACTAGAAAGAGATTATATATCTTTGGTGAAGTGTATAAGGTTCAATTAAGTAATAGTAAAGCAGTTGAAGAAATAAAGAAGCTTAATCCATTAAATAAAAGGGTTACTGCAGATAGTGCAGAGCCTAGAACAATAAATGAATTTAAGAAGTTAGGTTTAAATATAATAGGAGCGAAGAAAGGACCAGATTCAGTAGAACATGGTCTTAAATTTTTGTCTGAGGAAATAGAGGAAATAATAATAGATCCAGTAAGATGTCCTAATGCAAAGAGGGAGTTTGTAGGATATGAAATAGAGAAAGATAAGGAAGGAAATCTAAAAGGAGAGTATCCAGATAAAGATAACCATACAATAGATGCTTGTAGATATGGTATGGAGGATGAAATGATAGCAAGAGGAATGAGTATTTTAAAGTAAACATGGAGGTGTGAAATGGATATTAATAAGATAAAGCTTATTATAAGAAATGACCAACAAAGAAGAAAAACAGTATTAGAACATAAGAAATACTATGAGTATGATAATGATATTAAAGCTACAGGCATTGTACCAGTTGATAATTATAAAGATCCATTGAGGCAAGCAGATAACAGAATAGCTCATAACTTTCATGAATTACTAGTTAATGAAAAAGCAGCATATATGTTTACTTATCCGGTTTTATTTGATATTGATGATAATAAAAGTGAGCTGAATGATGAGGTATTAAAAGTATTGGGAGATGATTTTGAAAGCATAAGTAAAAATCTTTGTATTGAAGCTTCAAATGCTGGAATCTCATGGTTACATTATTGGTATGGGGTAGATGATGATGGTAAGAAGGATAGCTTTGAATATGAAATGGTAGAAACAGAAGAAATAATACCTGTGTATTCAAATACTTTAAAGAAAGAGCTGGTGTCACTATTTAGATATTATCCCAGTGTTGAAGAACAGGAGAATGGTCAGTATAAAAACTTTGTATACTTTGAATATTGGACTAAAGATAGATTTGAAAAATATAAATTTGAAGGATATATAGATGGCGCTGATATAAGATATGTACCAAATGCTTATGAGGAAGTAAAACATGCTATAGGAAATATACCATTTATAGAGTTTTGTAATAATAAGAGTAGAAGAAGTGACCTAAGTAAGTATAAAGATTTAATTGATTTGTATGATAAAGTTATGAGTGGTTTTGCAAATGATTTAGAGGATATACAGCAGATAATATATATACTAGAGAATTATGGTGGAACTAATTTAAAAGAGTTTTTAGGAGACTTAAAAAGATATAAAGCTATAAAGACAGAAAATAGCGGCGTAGGTTCAAGTGGTGGAGTTAAAACACTGCAAATTGAAATTCCAGTTGAAGCTAGAAAGGTAATATTAGAAATACTTAAAAAACAAATATACGAAAGTGGCCAAGGGTTACAACAGGATATCGAAAGTTTCGGTAATGCTTCTGGGGTAGCTCTTAAATTTTTCTATAGGAAATTAGAATTGAAATCAGGACTTACAGAAACTGAATTTAGAAAAGGCTTTAATAAGCTAGTAAGAGCAATTCTTAATTACTTAGATAAAGATGAAAGCTTAAAAATACAACAAACATATACCAGGAACATGATTTCAAATGATTTAGAAAATGCACAAATAGCACAGGCTAGTGCTGGTATTATACCACAGAAGTATATACTTAGAAATCATCCTTGGATAGATGATCCTGAAGAAGCTGAGGAAGAGATGAAGAAGGAAGAGAATGAAGTGGATCCATACTTAGATTTAGGTAATAAGGATGAGGATAATAATGAATAACTATTGGAAAGATAGAGAATTAGAGAAACTTAAGCTTGAAGATATTTATTTAGAAGAGCAGATTAAAAAAATGAGTTCTCTCATTAATAAAGTTATTAGTGATATTGATACTGAAATAGCTAAGCTATATTTAAAGTATAGTAAGGATAATGGTATATCTTATCAGGATGCACTTATATATTTAAAGGATGATGAAAGAAAAGAGTTTCAAAAGGACTTAAAGTACTATGTTGAAACTTGCAGGAATGAAGAGAAGCTTGATAAATATAGACAAGAGTTGCAGGCATTATCAACTAGAGCTAGGGTTAAAAGGCTTGAAGTGTTAAAGGCAAAAATAAGAATGGGTGCAACAGATATTGAGGGTTTCTTGAAAAATGATAATGTAAATGTACTAAAAGATATTTATAGTGAAAGTTATCTTCATAGTATGTTTAGTATGGAAGGTGCCAAAGGTATAGAGGTAAAGTTTAATGAGCCTAATCTGAATAATGTGAAAAAGTTATTAGAGCATCCTTGGAGTGGTAAAAACTATAGTAGTAAGATATGGGATACTACAGGTAATTTTGTTAATAAAATGGACTCTATAGTTACTACTGGATTAATTCAAGGTAAATCTTATAATGTTATCGCAAAGGAGTTAGAAAGAGCAAAGGTAGGTAAGAATGGCAATGGTGGACTTAGATATCAATGTGAAAGATTAATAAGGACAGAAGCTGCCTTTATAACAGAGCAGGCAGCTAAAGATAGCTATGAAAAATATGGAGTAGAAGAATATGAGTATTCAGCCACTTTAGATTTAAGAACTAGTGAAATATGTTCAGAGCTAGATAACAAAGTATTTAAAGTTAGTGAAGCCATTACAGGGGCAAATTATCCACCTATGCATGTAAATTGTAGAAGTACTACAGTGCCAGTAGTAAGATGGGAAGGTGAAGAAACAGAGGATGATGTAAGAATTTATAGAGATCCTATAACAGGTAAAAATAATTATGCAAAAGTAAAGGATTATGCTGAATGGAAGGACATGCAGTATGAGAAGTATGGCGAATCAAAGGTAACTGCAGAACAAAAGAAAATTAGGAATAAAGCAAGTGATAAATTACAATATGATAGGTATAAAGAGGTATTAGATAAGAATATTTTACCAGTATCCTTTACTGAGTTTCAGGAAATAAAGTATAATGATACTAATGAATGGAATAAGCTGAAAAGTATGTATAGTCTATATAATAGCAATAGCTTTTTACAAAATAGATTAGATTATATATTATCAAGTGAAAAAGGGTTTATACCAAGAAAAACAGTGATTAAAAATGTTAAAATAATAGCTGGTAATGGGTCAAATACAATTTTGAGAAGTGCCGATATGCTATGTGATAAGTATGGTGGAAATCCAGAAAATTGGTCTAAGAAGGTAGGGAAAATAGAATCGGCAAAGTATATATTTGATATACATTGGAATGAGTTAGATGGAAGGCAATTTTTAGTTAAGGTAAAGATGAGAAAGGAGAAGAAAGTATGAAATTAAAGTATATAGGTCCTTCAGTTGAACTTTCATTGGTTAGTGAAAGAATATATGAATGTGTTGGAATAGAAGATGATCTTGTTAGAATAATAGATGAAGAAGAATTAATTAATCTAACACAAAAAGAGATTGATGAAGCTAAAGCTAATGGTAGTACAGATATAGGATATTTGTATTCTATTAAAACTCCTTTCGCTAGTGGAAGTTCAAAGCCTGGTAAGTGGGAAATAGTAGAGGACACAAGCGATAAAATGTTACAAAAAGCAATAGAAAAATATAGTTAATAGAAAGTATTCATAGACAAGAGAATAGTAATATGGATAAGTTGTTTGATTGGGGACCAGATACAAGAACGGAGAAACAAAAACAGATAGATATAGAATATGGAGAACTCTTAGAACAATATGAAGATAGATTTAAGGAACAATTAAATACTGAGGTTCTACAAATTAGTAATGAACAACTAATAAAAGATTTTAAACGTTGTTTAGAAGAAGGGATAACTTTAGATAAAATTTATCCAGGTTTAAATGATTATGATGAGGAAGATGATCTTTAGCACTTACTAAGTTAAATGGTAGGTGCTTTTATTATGCTTAAATTAAGGAGGAATAGTTTATGAAAATAAAAAAAATAGAATTTATAAAGTATATAAACTCTATTTTATTAGTGTGGATTATTTGCCTAATAATATATATTTTGAAATAAATTAGTTTGTTGGCTTTGCAAAGTCGCCAACATTTGGATTATCGAAAGGAATAAGCTCTCTCTCAGAAGTACTTTCTTCAGTTACAGTATTTGAAAATGAACCTAATAGTGGATTGTTAGTTTTTGTTATTTTACGGGATGGTTTTGTATAGCAATCAGACTTTAATGTAGTTAAGTGTGGTTGTATATGTGATACAGTAGCTGTTCCTCTTACTATTTCTAATATTCCTAAAGACTTCTTAGTTATAGGATCAATTATTTCTTCACCATCAAGAGAGTAAATTAAAAAACGCTGTTTAGGGCTTACTCCATCTTCTGAGCCTTTATTAATTACAACAGTATATTCATCTATTACTTTTACGACAACAAATTGATTTTGCATACTAATTACACTCCTCATTAATTTTATTAGTTATTATTGGTTTTAAGATAAGAGAATTTAAAAAGATTGCATCATTGTTTAAAGCCTTATCTTTTAAGTTTGGATCATCTTCTAAATGAATTAGCTTGATTTGTATTAATTTATCATTTTGTATATTCTCTACTATTCCAGTAGCAAAATAAGCTTCAAAGTTATTTTCTTTATAGAAAATTGTAACATATGCACCAATAGAAAGATAGTCACAAGGTTGCAATATACATCGAATTGAGTTTCTTTGTTGCTGAAATAGTATTAGATTTAATGAAAAAATATTATCTGCGGCTTTAGAGAAAATTAGTATAAGTAGGGCCCAAATTATAAATAAGCTTATACAACAAGCGATTAATAAAAAGCTTAAAGGAATAGTTTTACTTGATGTAACTCCAGATAAAACTATTCCGAATATAACAGAAATTATTGAAGAAATTAGCACTGAAGTAGAAAAGTTATTATTAAAAAATTTAATTAATTTAATTGTAATCACCTACCTTTCTTAATAATATTTTATCATAATTGATTAATAAAAATAAATAGAAGTGTATTAATTGGGGAAGAGGCGATGAGCACTATGAAAATAGTGCTTTTTATTTTGCCCTTTTTAAAAGTTTGCAGGGCATAAAGAACAAAGTAATTCTACATTACCTGGAGAGCAGGTATAAAAATCTATTAGAAAATATTAAGGAGGATTTAACTATGGAGTGGTTAAAAGCAATTTTAGAAAAAGCAGAAATTAAGGATGGGAAATTAGATGTTGAAGCATTGATGTCGACTATAAATGTTGAAGCACCTAAAAATGTTATGCCAAAAGCAGAGTATAACAATATTAGTAAACAATTAAAAGAGGCTAATAACACTATTAAGGACTTAAAGAAAGATAATGCAGATAATGCAGGACTACAAACAAAAATTAAAGAACATGAAGACACTATTAAAAATTTAGAGAAAACTCACAAGAAAGAAATAGCTGATATGAAGAAAGATGCAGCTATAAACCAAGCTTTAGTAAAGGCTAAGGCTAAGTATCCAGAGGTTGTTGCAAAATTACTTGATAAGGACAAGGTAGTAATCAATGAAGATGGTACTGTCATTGGATTGGATGAGCAGTTAAAAGCTACTAAAGAGAATTATAAGGATATGTTTGAAGCAAGTGACAATTCAAATGTATATCAATATAATCCGCAAGGTGGATCAAAAGAACCAAGTACAGGAGCAACAAGCTTTATAGATATTATTAATGAAAATCAAGTTAAGAGATAAAAGGAAGGATGATGTAAAATGACAATATTAAAAGATCAGTTAGAAGGTTTTGTTCCAGTAGAACAAGCAAAGGAGATTATGAAGGATATAGCTAGAGGTAGTTCGATTTTAAGATTATCAAAAGTTGAACAAATGACTAGTGAAACAAAGAAGTTCCCAGTTATGACAGAAGGACCAGGAGCTTACTGGGTAGGTGAAGCAGAAAGAATAAGGACTAGTGAAGCTAAGTGGATTTTCCCAGAGATTAAAGCGAAAAAAATAGCTGTTATTATTCCAGTTACTAAAGAAAAGTTAAATGATACAACAATAGCAGTGTTTGAAGAATTAAAGCCAGCAATAGCTGAAGCTTTCTATACTGCAATAGATGCAGCGTGCTTATTTGGTACAAATTCTCCGTTTGAAAAGAATATAGTTAAGTCTGCAACTGATGCAGAAAATACTATAGTAGATGGAACTGTAAGTTTAGATATTGATGTATCTGATGTTATGGCATTAATTGAAGATTCAGGATTTGATGTTAATGGATTTACAGCACATTATGGAATAAAAAATAGATTAAGAAAGTTAAGAGATGGTAATGGAAATCAACTATTTGTTAATGGTATGGATCAAAAAGAATTTTATAATAATCCAATAGAATTTTCTCGTAATGGAGCATGGGATAAGACTAAGGCCGAGCTAATTGCAGCTGACTGGAGTAAGTCTATTGTTGGAATAAGAGAAGGATTAGAATATGAAATTTTAAAAGAAGCAACATTACAAGGTACTGTAGGGGCAGATGATAAACCAATATCTTTAGCAGAACAAGACATGATTGCAATTAAAGCTACAATGAGATTAGGATTCTTACCAATTAAGGATGATGCATTTGCGATATTAAAGCCTAAGTCAGTAGACTAGCAAAGGGGGAATATTTTAATGAGCAAGTATTATAAAGGTGAGAATGAAATAGAAGCAACAGAAAAGGCCTTTAACGTTATTTATAAACCACAAGGATATATTACTCAAGAAGAGCACGAAAAGCGTGTCAGAGAGGCAGAAAAACAAGCAGAAATAAAAAGTATTTCTAAGATGAATAAAGAAGAACTTCAAAAGCTTGCTTTAAAACTTTCTGTAGGAACAGAAGAAGAAATCAGTGGAATGAATGTAGAACAGCTTAAGCTTGCTATTAAAGCTAAGAGAGAAGAGGTATAGTCATTTTGATTTAAGAGGTGATAGCGTGGATATAGTAGAGTTTGTGAAAACTGAATTGGAGATAAAAAACATTCAATGCTCAGATAAAGTTATTAATTTATATATAAAAAAATCAAAAGCCTATATAGAAAGATATTGCAACATTGAAGAGATACCCAATGAATTAGAATATCTAATTGCAGAAATGGTTGTTAAACTTATAGAAAATAAGTATGAAGCTACTGTAGGCAATAAAGAGATTAAAAGCAAAACCATGGGGGATACTTCTATAACTTATAATACTGTTTCTAGGAAAGAATACACTTATGAAGAAATACTAAGTCAATTTTCAAGCGAGCTTAATAATTATAGGTGCTTAAAATGGTAGATATATGGAGTGACTTTTATGATGATACCTTCAGCACTATTGGTTTGATTCCTAAAGATAATGATGATGGATCAACTAGTATGATAGATGGTGAAATATTAAGTAATATACCTTGTAGAATTTCTTATAAAAATGATGATAAGAATGATGGTAAGAGTGTAGATGGAAATTTTAAAAGTGTTGTTACTAAAATATTCACTAGTCTTGAATGTAAGATATCTAAAGGGGATAAGGTTAAAGCTAATAAAATTATAAATGGTATAGTTATGTGTACTTATGAAGGGATAGCGAGTCAACCTATTTATTACCCAGATCATCAAGAGTTTATTTTAGAAGATACTGAAGGAGCATAGTATGAGTTTTGATTATAAAGAGTTTGAAAAGTTTGTAGATACTTATAAAAAGGCAGCTATTGAATTTGATAAGTTTTTAAATAAGTTTTTAATTAAATGTGCTCTAGATGCTTTAGGAAAAACCAAGAAAAGGACTCCAGTTGATACAGGAGGATTAAAAAGAAATTGGTTTATAACACGTGTTATGAAAAAAGGTGATGAATTAGTTGTATGGTTATATAATAGCCAAGACTATGCTTCATTTGTTGAATATGGCCATACAGATAGAAGTCGTACAAATTGGGTTGAAGGTTACTTTATGGCTACTATTTCTATAGAAGAGGTACAGCGTAAAATTCCACAAAGATTTGAAAGAGAATTTGAGAAGTTTATGTTGAGTTTGGAGGTATAAAATGACTATATCAGAAATGATAAGTGCTATTACTAGAAAAATAAAAGATAAATATCCAGAGGTAACAGTTTATAAAGATAAGGTAAAGCAAGGTTTTAAAACGCCTTGCTTTTTTGTTACTTGTTTAAATGCAGAACAAAATAAAGTGGGAAGAGATAAATACGATAGAGAGTATTTATTTAACATAAGATTCCATATGAAAGAACCTGATAGGGTGGAGTTACTTGTCAAAGGTGAAGAGCTCCAAGAACTATTGCAAGAGGTAAGAAAAGATAAAGAGTTGCTTAGAGGTAAGGAATTAAAATATGAAATTGTAGATGATATTTTACAATTCTTTGCAAGCTATAAACAAGGGTTTGTAAAAGTAGAAGATAGAGGCCCTTTAATGGAAAGTTTAGATATAAGAGAAGGAGTGAATTAAATGGCTGGAGGAATATTTGCAAGTACAAATAAAGTAAGACCAGGAGCATATATAAATTTTAAGAGTGTACCTAAGCCAATGAGTAGCGTTGGAAATAGGGGAATAGCTACAATGCCAGTAGTACTAGGTTGGCGTGGTAATGATGAAATTATCCCAGTATATAGTACTGATTTAAGTGATGGTAAGTGCTTAGATAAGATAGGTTATTATGGCTATGAAAATGAAATACAGCCTATCAGAGAAGCGTTAAAGAATTGTTATTTAGTTTTATTATATAAGATTAATAGCAAAGGTAGCAAGGCGAATGCAACCTTAGGTAATTTAGTAGCAACAGCTAAATATGATGGTGTTATTGGAAATAACTTAAGTGTGGTAATAAAGGAAGTTGAAGAGGACTTTGAAGTTATAACTTATCTATATGGAAAAGAAAAAGATAGACAAATAGGTAAGACAGTTGGAGATATAGAAAATAATGATTGGATAGACTTTACTGGGGAAGGTGCTTTAGCTGCTAATGCAGGAGCTCTATTAGAAGGTGGTACGAATGGAAGCATAGAAGAAGGAAGTTATAGTAAGTATTTAGAGCTAGTAAAGAGCAAAGTTTGGAATACTATGGGTGTGCCGACTGCAAGTGAAACAAAAATAAAGCAATCTGTAGTTACTTATATAAAAGAACTTAGAGAGCAAAAAGGAAAGAAAGTACAAGCAGTTTTAAAGGACTTTGCACAAGCAGATTCTGAAGGAATTATATCTGTAGATCAAGGCTATAAAACTTCTGATGAGGAGATAACACCAGAAAGTTTTGTTGCTTATGTAGCAGGATTAACTGCAGGTGCTGATATAAACAAATCAAATACCTATAGTGTAATAAATGGAGCAGTACAAATAATTAATCCTAAGACTGATGATGAGCTTGAACAAGCTTTAATTGCTGGGAAGATGGTACTTTCTTATAGACAAGATGAAAGTGTAGTTATAGAAAGTGATATAAACACATTTACAAGTGTTAATGCCAATAAAGGTAAAGAGTTTAAAAAGAATAGAGTTATAAGAACATTGGATGATATAAATAACTCTATAAAGAGTACTTTTGAAAATAAGTATATAGGAAAAGTGGATAATAACGCTTCAGGGAGAAATATATTCAAAGCTGACATTCTAAGCTATTTAAAAGAATTGAATAGAATGGGTGCTATTAGAGAGGTAGATCCTGAAGATATTGTTATAAGTGAAGGTAATGACATAGATAGTGTTGTAGTTGATTTAGGAGTACAACCAGTAGATGCTATGGAAAAGCTATATATGACAGTAATAGTTGGATAGGAGGTAATTTTAAATGGAAGGATATTTAAAAGCTGGAGATACGATAAGTGGACAAGAGGGAAAAGCACAAATAAATATAAATGGTGAAATCCATGATTTATTTATGGTAAAAAGTGTGGAAGCTACAGTTGAAAAGAATAAAGCTGAAGTAAAAACAATAGGTCACAGAGGTACACAAAATAAGACAGTAGGATGGAGTGGTACAGGTTCTATGACATTGCACTATGCTACATCTTTATTTAGAAACTTAATAGTTCAATATATAAAGACTGGTAAAGACTTTTTCTTTGATATGATTGTTACTAATGAAGACCCTTCTAGTGAATTAGGGAAACAAACAACAGCATTATACAACTGTAATATAGATAGTGTTGTATTAGCTAAGTTGGATGTTGATAGTGATGCATTAGATGAAGATTTAGACTTTACTTTTGATGATGTAGATATTTTAGATCAGTTTAAGAAACCAAGTTATATTAAGTAGGAGGATTTAGGTATGTCAAAATTAATGAACTTTTTAATAGAGAACTCAGTTGAAGAATTAACAGAAGAGGTGCCAGTTGGTGAAAGATTTAAAGATAATGAAGGTAATTTACTTAAGTTCAAAATAAAAGCAGTGCCTTCGGATGAATTTGCTACGTTACAAAAACAATGTACTGTAACTAGAAAGAAAGGCAAAGTTGAATTTGATAGCAAAAAGTTTAATGAACAAATTGCTATTAACTACACAATAGATCCTAACTTTAGGGATGCTGAAGCTATAAAGAAATTAGGCGTACTTACACCTGAACAATTCTTAAATAAAACATTATTGGCTGGTGAATTAACAGCATTAGTTGAAGCAATAAGTAAATTAAGTGGATTTGACCAAGATATAGATGAGCTTAGAGAAGAAGCAAAAAACTAATAAAGGAAGGTGACGGTGAAACTATGTATGCTTATTATTGCTTGCATAAGTTTCACTGGGAGCCTAGCAAGTTTGTCAACCTTCCTTTAAAGGAAAAGGTGTTTATTATGGCTTGTATAGATGAAAGACTTGCTGAAGAAAAGAAGCAACAAGCTAAACTTAAAGCTAAGAGGAGGAGATAAAAGTGGCAACAATAAAGAATGCAATAACTATGCAAGATAGAATGTCTCCTGTCTTAAATAAAATGTTTAAAGCAATGCAAAGTAATCTTGAACTTATGAAGCAAATGGATAAAGCATCTAATAAAGGAATAACAGGTAAAGCCTTTAAACAAGCTAAGAAAGATATTGATTCGGCTAATAATGCATTAATAAAGATGCAAAATAATTTAAGAAAATCAAAGCAAGAAACTGAGGGGTTAGGGAACTCATTTAAAGGGTTAAATAGTAGTGGACTAGGACTGTTAAATATTAATGCAGCTATAGGTATAGCTCAAACTATGAAGAATATAGCTCAAAGTGCAACAAACTATTTAGATACTATGACTTTAACTAAAGCTAGGCTAGATATGATTAATGATGGTACTCAAACAACGCTTGCATTACAAGATAAAATTATGGCATCAGCAGATAGAGCAAGGATGTCTTATAAGGCCATGGGTGATAATGTAGCAAGACTTAATATGCTTGCTAAGGATCAATTCAAAAGTAATGATGAGGCTATAGCTTTTGTAGAAACACTTAATAAAATGTTTGTAGTATCAGGAGCTTCAGCTGAGGAATCAACTTCAGCAATGTATCAATTAAGCCAAGCAATGGCTGCTGGAAAGCTTCAGGGTGATGAGTTTAGATCCATAATGGAGAATGCTCCAATGTTAGCTGATGCAATAGCAAAGCAGGTAGGAAAGAGCAAAGGTGAATTGAAGGAACTATCTTCGGAAGGATTAATAACTGCAGATATTATAAAAAATGCAATGTTCAATTATGCTGATGAAGTAGAAGAGAAATTCAGTAAAATGCCTATGACTTTCGGCCAAAAGATGCAGCAAGTATCTAATAAGATGATGAAAAAATTAGAACCTGTTTCTAATAAGTTTTCTGAATGGCTAAACAGTGATAAAGGAAGTAGATTTTTTGATGGATTAATAGATGGGGTGACTGTACTGGCTAATGTTGCAATGGTAGCTTTAGAAGGCATATCAAGTGGAATTGGATGGGTTCAAGATAATATACAATATTTATTACCATTCATAGTAGCATTAGGAGTAACAATGGTTGGTTCGGCAGCAATATCAGCTGCAGCTTGGACTGTTGCTAACTTTCCTTTACTAGTGTTAGTAGGGACAATAGGATTAATAATTGGAATATTATTTGAACTTGGTATTACATTTCAGCAAATATTTAGTGGTATTATGTCAGTTTTAGAAGCGGTATTTCCATTACTAATGGCAATAGGAACAGTTGCATTAGTGCTATTAATTCAGAAAGTTTGGGAATTAGTAATAGGAACTTTAGCATGGGCAGCAGCGAACGCCTTGGTACATTGGCAGCTTATATTAATAGTAGGAATAATAGCACTATTTATATACATTTTAATGCAACTTGGGGTAACATTTGACCAAGTAGTTGGGTTCATTGTTGGATTACTTTATGGATTGGCTGCAATTTGTTATAATGTTACAGCCTTTATGACTAATCCGTTTATCATTTTTGCTAATTTCTTAAGGAACTTATTTATAGATCCAATAGGTGCAATAAAAATGCTATTTTTAGATATGGCGGAATTCATTATTGACCAAATTTTATGGGTAGCTAAAGGATTAGAAGATTTAATTAATATGATTCCATTTGTTGAAGTTAATATGACGTCAGGATTAGAAAATTTGTCTAGTATGATAAAAGTTGCAAAGGAAAAAGTGAAGGATGAGACTGGGGTTAAAGAGGCTAATACAATGGAGACAATGGATGTAGGTGAGTTTGCTAAGAAGGGCTATGATAAAGGTGCAGGATTTGTTAATAACTTTGGAAGTGGATTAGGTGGCTTAAAAGATTTAATGAATATGGATAAGTATAAGCCATCAGGAATAACTATGCCAGACGCTTCAAGCTTTGGAAATAATTCAATAGATAAAGTAGGAGAAGTAGGGAAGATAAAGGGTGATGTTAGTATAACTGATGAAGATATTAAGCTTTTAAAGGATATAGCAGCAACTAAGTTTATTAATAGTTATACAACATTAAGGCCAGATATGAAGGTTGAATTTAGTGGTCCTATAAATGAAACAGCAGATATAAATAAGTTAATGGAAGCTATAGAAGAAATGACAGAGGAAGCTGTAGCTAATGTTATTGTAGAGGAGGCAAGAGTAGGATGAGTATAGGTATATTTATGGAGTATGCAAATGAATTAATTCAATTACCTGTTAATCCAGAAGAGCTAGAAGTTGTGAAAGAAGGAAGCAACGACACAACGGAGGTTGTTAAGCTTGGAGAAATAAGTATTCCTAAAGATACTAAATTGGCAACTATAGAGTTTGAAAGTTTTTTGCCTAAATATAACATTGGTTCATATATAAGAACAAAAAATAAATTTCAAGGTCCACAATTTTATATAGACTTTATAGAAAAAGTTAGAAGTGATAAAAAGCCAGTAAGATTTATAGTTAGTGATACTAATATAAATATGCTGGCTTTAATTGATAACTTTAAATATAGCTATAAAGCAGGTGATGAAGATATTTATTATAATATTGGAATTACTGAATATAGAGATTATAAAGTTAAGACGGTAAATATATCTAATTATCAAAGTAATAGGCCTGTTATAAAGAAAGAAACTCCTAAATCAAGACCAGCTTCAACTAATAAGGCAGTAACCCCAGGATGTAATGTAATTGTTAATGGAAGATTATACAGAGATAGTTATGGTGGAGGACCAGGAAAGACTCTGAGTAATTATAGAGGAAAAGTTAATTTTGTTAAGAATGGACGTTCACACCCATATCATGTCACAAGTCCTAGTGGTGGTTGGATGGGATGGGTTACTTCATCCTCAGTGAAGGTGATTTAAATGAATATTGAAATGATAGTACAAAATACTGATGATGGAAAAGCTTATGATGTGTCTAATATAGTTTCAAATATTCAATATGATTCGTCAATGGAAGAAGATCCAGGCAAATTAACTTTTACTATTAATAATGTTGAAGGAGTTGACTATGTTAGCGAAGGAAGTCCTGTTTCTTTTAAGGTAGAAGGTAATAAAGTTTTTTGGGGATATATATTTAAAATTAGCAAAAGTAAAAGCTATGAAATTAGTATAACTGCGTATGATCAATTAAGATATCTTAAAAATAAAGATACTTATGTAACTAGTGGCTTAACCTGTGATGGTATATTTAGAAAGATATGTAGTGACTATAGAATAACAAGCAAAGTAGTTACTTCAAGTAATTATGTTTTACCAGCAAGGGTAAGCGATAATAAAACTTTAGCCGAGATTATACAATATGCATTTGATAAAACCTTAGTTGATACAGGCGATTGGTTCATGATGAGAGATAATTTTGGAACATTAGAACACATAAATGTGTGGGAAAGTAGAACCAATTTAGTAATTGGAGATGAAAGTCTATTAAGTGATTATAACTATGAAAAGAACATAGATGATGATACCTATAACCAGGTAAAGCTTGTTAAGGAAAATAAGAAGAGTAAGAAAAGAGAAATATATATAGTTAAAGATAGTTCTACAATTAATAAGTGGGGAATATTACAATACTTTGAAACTGTAGATGAGGATATGAATTCAGCACAAATAACTGAAAGAGCCAATATGCTACTAAAACATTATAATAAGCCTACAAAAACTCTTAAATTAGAATGTATTGGTGATTTAAGAGTAAAGGCTGGATGTGGAGTAGTTCTTATGATAAAGGATTTAGAAAGTGATGTTCCCTACAATAAGTACGTGATTGTAAGTAAAGTAACACATAAATTTGATAATAGTACTCATACAATGAGTTTAGAAGTTAAGGTGGTGTAATTTATGGCAGGAGAAAAACTAGCAAGAGCAATAAAGCAATGTGCATCACAGGCAATTCCTAAAACATCGTTAACTGATTTAATGTTTGGTACTGTAACTTCAATAGATCCTTTAAAAATTATGGTTGAGAACAGGTTTGAGGTGGATAGTAATTTTTTATTACTATCTCCTTTTTGTATAGAGAAGAAAGTAAAAATTAATATACCTAGTCATAATCATACTGCAAGTGCAAGCGAACACATTGTACCCAAACATAAGCATTTTTTGGATGAATCAAATTCAGAAGAAACTCAAGAAAATTCAGAAGTAACTTTAAATCATAGCATTAAGCTTGTAGAAGCTAAGCCAAGCACTATTGAAGCTGTTATATGGGGAGGATTACAAGTTGGAGATAAGGTTAGTCTTTTAAGGGTAGCTGAAGGTCAAAAGTATTATGTATTAGATAGAGGAGGAAGTATATGACACCTTCTGTAAATATCAAGGTAAGTGAATTAGATGAAAAGATAGAACCTAACTTAACGTATAAGTTGGACTTAGAGCAAAAGAGGATATACGGAAAAGTAGATGACCAAGAAGCATGTAAGCAATCGGTTCTTAAGACGTTGTTAACTGAGAGATTTGAAAATGTAATATATAGTGAAAATTATGGAGTGGAGCTTAAGAGATTTATAGGAAAAGATTTAGATTTTATAAAATCAGATATTGAAAGAACAATCAAAGAGGCTTTATTAACAGATACTAGAATTACTCAAATAACTGATTTTAATATAGAGGAAATAAGCATTGATAGTATTCTTATAAGTTTTAAGGTTGTTACTAGCTATGGATCACTCTTTATAAGTAGTGAGGTGAAAATATGATTGGTGATGAGATAGAAAAATACACATTTGAAAATTTAATTAAAGAAGCATTAGAGAAAGTTCCTGATAATGTTGATAAAAGAGAAGGATCTATAATATATGATGCATTAGCGCCTGCATGTTATCAACTTGCTGAAATGTATATGAATTTAAAGAATTTTGTATTAAATACTTTTGTGACTACAAGCTATGGTGAATATTTAGAGCAGAGAGTATTGGAGCAAGGATTAAGAAGGTATGAGGCTACTAAAGCTATTAAAAAAGGCACATTTACATTTGAAGATGATACTCCAGCAGTTTTACAGGTAGGTTCAAGATTTGCAACGATTATGAGTGAAGAAAACTTAATATATAAGGTTATAGATCAATATTTGAATGAAGAAAAAGTACCAGTAAAAGGGGAGTACTTACTGGAATGTGAAACTTATGGAACTGTAGGAAATGGATATATCGGGGATTTATTACCTATAACATATATAAATAATCTAAAGACTGCTAAAATAACAACTTTAATAACTCCTGCAAGAGATAAAGAAACAGATGAGGAGCTAAGGGATAGATATATACTTACAGTAAATCAAAAGCCTTTCGGTGGTAATGTCGCACAGTATGACCAAGAAATAAGGAATATTGAAGGAATAGGGGAAGTACAGATATATCCAACTTGGAATGGTGGAGGAACTGTTAAATGTTCGATTATAGATACAGAGTTTAACATAGTTGAAGATGAAGTTATAAATAGAGTTCAAAGCTTAATAGATCCTGTAGAAAACTCAGGGGAAGGCTTAGGATTAGCACCTATTGGACATAAGGTGAAAATATGTACTCCAACAAAAGTAATTGTAAATATACAAGCAAAAATTCAAGTTTTAAATGGTTATACTATAGAGCAATTAAAAGAAGAAATAAAACAAGCTATTGAGAAGTATCTTTTATCTCTTAGAAAGAACTGGGGTATTTCTGATGATGTAAATAGATATTCATTAACTATTTATAGATCACAGATAACAGCTAAGATTCTAGGAGTTATAGGAGTAGCCAATGTAAGTGAAATTAAAATAAATAATAAGCTTGAAGATTTAGTCCTTTTAGAAAATTCAATTACTCAACAACTTCCTGTATTGGGAGAGGTGGTGCTTAGTTAATGGTAGATATTAAAGGCTATTTCCCTGAGATTTATGATGGAGTTTTAGAAATAGACGAACTAATAGCAAGTGAAAATAGCTTATTTGATGAACTAGAAAAAGAATTCAATAAAGTATTATTAAATCAATTTATAACTACTTGTGATGTAAGCACAATTGCAAAGTATGAGAATTTATTTAGTATAGTTCCAGATAGTAGCAAAGATATAGAGTTTAGAAGAAGTAGAGTTTTGAATAGATTGGCCATGAATAGCTCTTTTACATTAAGGTTTTTAGAAGAAAAGCTTAATGAGCTAATTGGTAAGGGGAAATATAAAATAGAAATTGATTATGATAAGTATTCAATGTATATAGAATCAGCAAGTTTGAACCAGGATTGGTTTAATGAAACTTATATAACTATAAATAAGATAAAACCAGCTAATATGGTATTTATTAATAGACCAAGAATAGATTATAAAGTTTTGGCTAATGAGGAAGTATCATATGGGCAAAGAGAATATAACTATAGGTTAGGTACAAGGTGGAAGTTAGGGGCTAAACCTTTCAAGTCAGTGGTTGAGAAAGGAGTAGTAAAGGTGCCAGAAGGAAAATCAATAACAGAGGAATTACTTAATGGTTTAAGAGGAGTAACTTTAGAGCGAATACATCACATTAGAATTAATGGATCATTAGATAAGGATGAATTTATAACTAAAGAAATACAAAATAAGAATTTAGTAATCAAATATGCAGTATTAAAAAGTGAGATAGAAGAAGGGATAACCAAAGTGGAAATCTTGGATTCTAATAATAAGGTGTTAACAACGATAAATGTATATATTCCAGTAATAGAGGATTTAGAAATAAAACATATTTTAAAAATAGAGGAAGGGGTGAATGATAATGCCAATTAGAACGGACTGGACTCTAGATGAAACAGTAATGCCAGGAGATATGAATGATATTGGAAAAGAGTTAAATAGATTAAAAGAAGAAGATAAAAAGCTTGAAAATAAAAAGCTTGATAAGACTGGGGGAACTGTTACTGGAACAATAAATGCAACAAACCTTCAAGTGGGTGGAGCTAATGTTTACACAACAAGCAGAAAACCAACATCAAGTGATGTTGGGGCTTCTCCATTAGGTCACAGCCATGATGATAGATATTTTACTGAAGCAGAAATGAATGAGAAGCTAAAGACAAAGGTAAGTGTAGAATCAGGAAAAGGATTATCTACTAATGACTACACTACAGCTGAAAAGAATAAACTTTCAGGAATAGCAGCAGGAGCTAATGCATACACTCATCCTTCAAGCCATCCAGCTACGATGATAACAGAAGATTCAACACATAGATTCGTGACAGATGTTGAAAAGAGTAATTGGAATGGAAAAGCACCAAAAGATGTAGCAACAACTTCTGTAAATGGATTGATGGCAGCAGCTGATAAAGTTAAATTAAACGGAATAGCCAATAATGCTAATAATTATGTACATCCTGATAATTCAAATACTAGACATGTGACTGATTCTGAAAAAAACAAGTGGAACAGTAAAGCAGATGGAAATCACAATCATTTTAAATGTGGGATTATAGATAATAAAGATCTTAATGATTATGATGGTGAAGGGTTAGTTGGCCTTACGAATAATAATTGTACTAACCAGCCAACAGGAGGATATTTTTATATATTCAATATTAAATATAATAATTCTAGCAATAACCTTAAACAAATAGCGTATGGTTACAATCAAGGGCAAATGTATACTAGATATAGAACTAGTGGTACTTGGTCAGGGTGGACTAGAATGTATTCATCTACTGACAAACCAACTCCAGCAGACATAGGGGCTTTAGGAGCAACTGCCAAAGCTGAAAGTGCTAAAACAGCAGATGCTGTAGCTTGGGCTAATGTTACTGGAAAGCCCAGTTCATTTACTCCTTCTTCTCATACTCATACTAAGTCACAGATTACTGATATGCCTACAGCATTAAAAAACCCTACAGCTGTTAAGGTTCAATTAAATGGTGGAACTACTGAAGGGACAAACCAATTTACCTATGATGGAAGTGCAGCTAAAACTATTAATGTTACACCAGCAAATATTGGGGCATTACCAAGTGGGGGAACAGCTGCAAATGCATTAAAACTTAATGGTGCAGTAGAGTCTGCATCAGGTACAGGTAATACTATTGCCAGAAGAGATAGTAATGGGGATTTAAGTGCTAGATTAATGAGATCAAGTTATGCTAATCAATCATCTATTGGTGGCGCTTTAGCCTTTAGAGAAAATAATGGATCAGATAATTTTATAAGATTCTGTAGTGATGCACAAGCTATTTTAAACTGGTTAGGGACAAATAAAGCAAAATATGAAATGTTAGGAACTGCTACTAAATTTGATATTGCTATGCCAAATACTAGTGCTAATTTTATGCGTTGTACATTTAGTTGTGGTAACAAACAAGAAATGTCTTCTATATATGTTAATGTTAATGGGAAATATGTTACCGACTGGACTGTTGGAGGAAGTTTTAGTATGGTAGTAGAATTTATGAAAATTGGTGCGAGTTCATATGTAATGTCAATGAATGTGCATTGTGCTATGAGAAATAGTGATATGTCTTATAGATTAACAACATCTACAAATAAGTTGGATTATGCATCTATACAAAAAATAACCTTTGAACATTCACAGGCAGGCTATAAATTAGAAAATTGTGCTTACACTTTAGAATGGTATTAGGGGGAGGATTATATGAAGTATATTTTAGTGAATACTTTAAGAAATAATACAATTGAAAAGATTATACCTAAAGAAGCAGGGGTAACATTTATTCCTTCTTCTTATCCGTCTTACTTGAAGATGATAGAAGATATAAATGATGAAATTAAATCTTTAAATTATAGATATGATGAAGAAACAAAGTCATTTATTGAATTAAGTGAGCAGGATATAAAGGAAATGTCATATGAGACCTTAGTTGAAGAAAACTTACAACTTAAAGTGGCGATGGCAGAACTTTCGGAAGAAAAGGATCAAAAAATATTAGATTTAGAATTAGCGTTAGCAGAAATTGTGGAAGGGGGATTAATTTAACATGGTTAAAGTTTATGCTGATTTAGTTGAAGCTGGAGAAAGAAGTTTAGATGGAGCAGATGGAATTAAAAAAGTACCTGATAGGTACTTAAATCAAGTTAAAGAAGAACTCAAAAAAAGAGGATATGATATCAATAATAAATTAGAGCCGATTTAGATAGGTTCTTTTTTTATATAAAAATTTTTGAAGAAAAGAGGTAATAAAAATGAAAAAATCACAAGTACCAAAACCAATTTCTAGAATGGACTCATACTTGGCTTTTTTAAATAGAGAAAGTGTAGAGTTGCCAGAACCAATTAGTAGAAAGGAAGCGTACCTATATAATCTATGTATTGGTAATAATGTAGGAGTAGTTTGGCATAATGGAACAGCAATTACAGGCAATAGTGAAGAACCAACGGCTTATGAAACAGGAATAGAATTAGCCTTAATAAATGACAGATATATGAATACAGAAACAGGGAATGTATTTATATGTACAGAAGGTGGAGATGAGAGCACTGCTAAATGGAAATATGTACAGTCTCTTAAAGGTCCAGCAGGACCAAAAGGTGAACCAGGTACACCTGGAGAGAAAGGGGAAAAGGGAGATCCTGGACAGAAAGGTGCAGATGCAGTAATCAATAAATTAAACAAAGTAGATCCATTGACAGCAGAATCTGCCACTACACAACAAATAGCAACTGCATTTAATAATTTAATTGCAGATTTAAAAACAAAAGGGTATATGAATGAAGCATAAAGATTAAATTTATGCTTTTTTTATTACTAAATAAAAGAGAGGTGCTATATGAATGAAGAACTAGTTAAACATCAATTACAGGTTCATGAGAAAAGATTAAATGATCATAGTAAAGAAATTGATGAGTTAAAAGAAGGAAGAGCAGCAAGTAATGTAAAGATGGATAATCTTTGTGAAAGACTTGAAGCTCAAACAAAAAGTATAAATTGGTTAATAGGAATCATGGCTACAAGTTTAGTTGGGTTCTTTTTTTATGCAATTCAAACAAATTTATTTAAATAAAGGAGAGATGTAAAATGGAATTTACAAACTTTATAATGGAGAACGCTTTAGTACTAATACCAGCACTATATGTTATAGGGGCTATTTTAAAGAAAACAGAATACGTTGCGGATAAATATATCCCAGTTATTCTATTACCTTTAGGAATAGTTGGAGCAGTTGCATTAATGGGATTTAGTGCAGAATCTGTTATTCAAGGTATATTGGTTACTGGTGCCACAGTATTAACAAACCAAGTAGTTAAACAATCTAGTAAAGTAGAGTAGTCAAATAGGCTACTCTTCTAAGTTTGGTGCCGACATTAATGTCGGGGTGAAGAAGGAGGAAAAAAGATGCTTACAATAAATAAAGAATTTTTGAAGTCACATAAGTGTTATAAAGGAAAAAATAATCCTAAATATATAGTTAACCATGAAACAGATAACTATAGTGAAGGAGCAGGAGCAAGAAATCATGCTAAAGCTCAATTTAATGGGAATTTAGGAGATGCTTCTGTTCATTTTTATGTAGATGAGAAAGAAATCTATCAATGTTTAGAGCTTACAGATGGTCCATGGTCCGTAGGAGATGCAAATTACGGAGTAATTACAAATTGGAATAACATCAGCATAGAAATATGTGTTAATCCAGATTCAGATTACAATACAGCTAGAAAGAATGCAGCAGAATTAAATAGGTACTTATTAGAAAAATATGGCTGGGGAATGGACAGAGTAAAAAGGCATTATGATGCTACTTATAAGACATGCCCTAGAAAGATGATTCAAAATCCTAACCTATGGAAAGAGTTCATACAGTGGATTAATACTGGTGATACTTCTATAGAGGTAGATCATAACAAACCTATTTATGTTGCAACTATAGAACAATCTAAAAACTTTATAGGAAATAGAGCAAGGGATGTACAAGCTAAACTTATAAGTTTAGGGTATGACCTAGGAAGCTGGGGTGCTAATGGTATATGGGGCGAGTATAGTTACAATGCTCTACTTAAATTCCAAAGGGATAATGGATTAAATCCAGATGGATATTGTGGACCTGCAACAACAGCCAAGCTAAATGAACTATGTGAAAATAAGGAGGAAGGAAAATTGTTAAAGGAATGTAAGAAACACGTATTAAATTTTGGAGATAGTGGTACTTTTGTATATTTAGCGCAATCAGCCATGAAAGCAAGAGGTCTATATAATGGAATTATAGATGGTAAATATGGGCCAGCCAAAGGTGAGGGTAGTTTCTATAAAGCAGTTATTGAACTTAACAGAAAGTTAGGTTACGAAAATGATCCTAACTTAGGTCCTGCATGCTGGACATATATACTAACTAAGTAGTATAATATATTTGTATCTGACAAAATTTGAAATGGATAGTGTGTAAGGAGTAATCTTTGCGCGCTATCTTTTTGCATATAAAAAGAGCGATTAATTTTACTGTGGAGGTACATTAATCGCTCTTTCTATTTATATATGGGGTTTCGGAGTATTAATTTAATTAAACTAATACAAGCTTATGTTTCAATTAAAAAATATCATAAGAATAGTAAAAAATCAATTAAAAACTAAATTTGATATAAATATGTATATAGTTTATCAATAATTCAGTATATTTGTTAATAGTATTGTACTTATAACAAAAGAGTGAGCAATCACATAGGGGGGATTACTCACTCTTTTTTATACGATTGGAGTATTAATTTAATAAAAATTAATACTGGTTTATTATATTAATTACAAAATAGCATAAAAATGTAATAAAGTCAATAAATTCACTCTAATTATGACGAAATTAGGATTGGTTTATAAATGTTATATTTATTTAAGTATTTGGTTATACTTATTAATAGTACTATACTTATAAAGAGGCAGTAGGTAGGGAGCAATCTCTATCTGCTGCCTTTTTTATTTTGAATCAAAAAATAATGATTGTTGATATATTGTTTGAATGTTTATATAAATTAATAGTAGAATATTTGTTGTTAAACATGTCGATAATAATGCATATATTGAATAATAATGAGTAATAATATAATGAAAAAGGATAAAAAAGCGTTATAAATATATTGTAAATGCTATAAAAGGGTGATAAGATATGACTAAGAGGAGTTACAATATGATTAATGAAAAGGGGAGGATTTACATGGCTACACAAATAGCATCAACTCCAATACTATATGGTATTGAGGCTGAAAAAGCATTAATGGAGGCTAAGAGTAAGCCTACTAGAAAATCAAAGGAGAATGGGAAAAAGTTAATTAACTTTTTTAAGTTAATTGTTTCTGAGGATGAATAGTGTTGGATAGCTTTACTATAGATAAGATTATGGTGGCTAAATTATCAGATAAAAATGTTGATAATTTAGCCAATTTTAATTGTGTGGATGAAGAAGAAGTGTTTTTGGGATTTAAAAATAAACAAAAAAAGAAATTTATTGAGTATTCACATAATATTAATTATTTTATTAAAAATGAGGCTTTAGAAGAGCAAGAACAAAATCTTAATACAACTTATATTTTACATGAGGAGAATAAGGTTTTAGGGTTTGTTTCTATATGTGCTGATAATATTAGATTAAATATGGATGAAAAGAAAGAAGAAGAGTTGAAGTATGCATCTATTCCATCTTTGAAAATTGCACGGTTAGCAGTAGACAAGCAATATCAGCATAAAGGGTTAGGAAGATTATTGATTGAACTAGCAATATATAAGGCGTTAACAGCTAGAGATATTATGGGAGTGAAATTTATAACAGTTGATTGTTATAAGCATAGAGAGACATATTATCAACAACTTGGATTTATAGAAAATAAGCAAATTAATGAGGGTAAACCAGGAGATAATCCCAAAAGTTATAGATTAAATATCGATAAATATTTAGAATGTAGAAAATTTTAGCACTGAAGTATTTATATTTTAATAAAGTTGAAAGGACTAGATTAACATTAAAGTTATCTAGTCCTTTTTATGTACAAAAAAATAACGTAAAAAATGGGGAGCCCTTTTTAGTATTATAACATGAAGAGGGAGCTTGTGGAATATAAAAATACTAGGATATAGTTAGTATCCTAGTATTAAATTTTGCCGTCAAAAATTCGTCAAAAATTAATTTAGTAACTTATTGTTTTTTATTGTTTAAAGAAGTAAGTCGATATCTTCAAAGCTTGTATTTATCGTGTTTTACAGTAAAACATTTAAATTTAAAGCAAAATAATTCATTTGCTAGAGAGAATAAGATAAAGGTTGGAGAAGAATAGATAAGTTAATAATGAACTTGTAGTATAAGAGAAATCTCTAGAAGATTTCTCTTATACTATATTTCTTATAAAAATAATATTATTAATATAAATTATATTTTTAAAATAAATTCTTTTATTAAAAAAATTCTTATTATTTATATTATAAAAATTAATAGTCAAATAGGAATAAAAAAACTCTATGTGAGAATCTAATCACATAGAGTTTTAGTTTTTGCAACGAACAGCTTTTGATTTTTTTATTGTAATGTGAGTATCGCCTGAGTGCTTGGATATAAATTTTAAGTAACGTTTGATTTTTTCATCATTTCTTAAACGATCAAGGGTAAAAAGTCTAGCGGCTAATTCACGATTAGTATATAAAGCATGAATTTGTTTGTGACAAGTAATACATAAATTAGCTGTAGGAAAATCTTTTCCACCACGTTCTTTTGGAACTAAATGATGCTCAGTTAATTGAGATACTTCTCTATTACATAATTCACATTTATAAACTGCTATCATAATTATCACCTATGAATATAGAATTTAGACAAGAACAATTATAACATGAAATATACATACAAACAAAATAAAATCAGAAAATTCCGACAGTATATTTCACCTTTTTTACCAATGAGTATATATGTTATAATTTAATAGTAATTACAAATAAAGTAACTATGAGGGTATAAAAGAAGGATGAAGAGGTGATTGTATGTTCCAATTTGAAACGCAACTAAATAAGTTGAAGCATGAAGTACTAACAGCTGTAGCTAAATTAGCAAAGGATGATAAGTTAACTAAAGAGGCGATTGAAAAAGTGCCCTATGAAGTAATTAAAGGTGATACAGCAATGTATAGGTGCTGTGTCTATAAAGAGAGGGCTATTGTTTTAGAAAGAGCAAAGCTTGCATCAGGGTTTCTAGCTAATGGGGATACAGAGGATTTAGAGCTAATAGACATTAGACCTGATGAACAAATTATCTATGTTATCGAAGCAGCTTGTGATAAGTGTCCTATAAATAAGTATAGTGTAACAGATTCTTGTAGAAATTGTCTTGCACATAGATGTCAAGAGGCATGTAATTTTAATGCAATTAGTTATATTGCTGGACGAGCATATATAAATCAAGAGATATGTAAAGAATGTGGTATGTGTAAAAAAGCATGTCCTTATGATGCTATTTCAGAAGTTATGAGACCTTGTAAAAAAGTTTGTCCAACAGGAGCTTTGGATGTTAATCCAGAAACAAGAAGGTCTATTATAAAAGAAGAAAAATGCGTAAACTGTGGAGCTTGTATGTCAGCATGTCCTTTTGGTGCAATTTCTGATAAGAGTTTAATTGTACCAGTTGCAAAGAGATTAGCAAGGGGAAGAAAGATGTATGCAGTAGTAGCTCCTGCTATAACTGGTCAGTTTGGAGCAAAAATAGGATATGGACAAATTAAAAATGCAATAAAGAAACTAGGATTTATTGATATGGTAGAAGCAGCATGTGGTGCTGATGGAGTTACTGTTCATGAAAGTAATGAATTTGTTGAAAGAATGGAAAAGGGAGAGAATTATATGACTAATTCTTGTTGCCCAGGATTTTTAAATTATATTGAAAAGATGTTCCCAGATCAAAAGGATAAGATATCAGGTACAGTTTCGCCAATGGTAGCTACAGGTAGATATATTAAAAAGAATGATCCCGATTCAAAGGTGGTATTTATAGGTCCATGTACAGCTAAAAAGAGCGAAGCCGTTAGAGATGGTATTAAGGGAGCTGTAGACTATGTACTTACATTTGAGGAGCTTATTGCATTATTTGAAGCATTTGATATAGATCCTGCAGAATGTGAGAATGAAGTTGTAGATGATGCATCTATATTTGGTAGAGGTTTTGGAACTGCTGGAGGATTAACTGCAGCTATAGAAAACTATATAAAAGAAGCAGGAGTAGATGTAGAATTTAAACCAGTTAAGGTATCTGGTGGAATAGAAATAAAGAAAACTATGAATATGGCTAAGGTTGGAAGATTAAGTGGTAACTTTATTGAAGGTATGATGTGTGAAGGTGGATGTATAAATGGTGCAGGTACAATAGTTCCATCTTTAAGAGCAAAAGGAGTATTCAATAAGACTAATATTCAAGCCACTAAAAAGACGGTATTGTCAAATAAATCTTTAAAAGAATATAAAGAAATTAATTTAGAAAGATAGGTATCTAAAAACTGCAAGAATAATATCATAATTAGTATTCTTGTAGTTTTTTCTTATGTATAAATAATTATTTGAAATAGTTAGAAAAATTAAGCAAATAGAAAATATTTAAGCCTAGTTAGTTATAATTAGGTTATTTAAGGTAATAATATAGAAGATAATATTTGAATAAAATGGATAGGGAGGATATTATAATAATTGTATTAGCACTCTATTAAAGTGAGTGCTAACAAAGGATAAAAATAAGTTTTTATAGGCCTACAAAAACTATAGATTCTAACTATGTCGGGTTAGAAACAGGGTTATAAATATATAAGGAGATTATAGGAGGTATTGTTATGAATATTAAACCACTTGGAGACAGAGTAGTAATTAAAAAGTTAGAAGCCGAGGAAACAACAAAAAGCGGAATTGTTTTAACAGGTAGTGCAAAAGAAAGACCTCAAGAGGCTGAAGTTGTTGCTGTAGGTCCAGGAGCAATGGTAGATGGAAATAGAGTAGCAATGGAAGTTAAGATTGGGGATAAAGTTTTATATTCTAAATATGCAGGAACAGAAGTTAAAGTTGATGGAGAAGAATACACTATTTTAAAACAAGAAGATATATTAGCAGTAGTGGAATAGGAGGAGATTTATTATGGCTAAAATGTTAATGTTTGGTGAAGAAGCAAGAAGATCAATGCAAGTTGGTGTTGATAAGCTAGCAGATACAGTAAAGGTAACTTTAGGACCTAAGGGAAGAAACGTAGTTTTAGGTAAGAAATTTGGTGCACCTCTTATAACTAATGATGGTGTTTCAATTGCAAGAGAAATAGAATTAGAAGATCCATATGAAAATATGGGAGCTCAACTTGTAAAAGAAGTTGCAACAAAAACTAATGATGTAGCAGGGGATGGAACTACAACAGCTACACTTTTAGCACAAGCAATTGTTAGAGAAGGTTTGAAAAATGTAACAGCTGGAGCTAATCCAATGTTAATAAGAAATGGTATTAATATTGCAGTTAAAAAAGCTGTTGAAGAAATACAAGCAATATCTAAGCCTGTAGAAGGTAAAGAAGATATATCAAGAGTTGCTGCAATATCAGCTGCTGATGAGGAAATTGGTAAGTTAATTGCAGATGCCATGGAGAGAGTAGGTAACGAAGGAGTTATTACTATTGAAGAATCTAAGTCTATGGGAACAGAATTAGATGTAGTAGAAGGTATGCAATTTGATAGAGGATATGTATCAGCTTATATGTCAACTGATATGGAAAAGATGGAAGCTAACCTAGATAATCCATATATATTAATTACAGATAAGAAGATTTCTAACATACAAGAAATACTTCCAATACTTGAACAAATAGTTCAATCAGGAAAGAAGCTATTAATTATTGCTGAAGATATTGAAGGAGAAGCAATGGCTACATTAGTAGTTAATAAGTTAAGAGGAACATTTACTTGTGTAGGTGTAAAAGCTCCTGGATTTGGTGATAGAAGGAAAGAAATGCTTCAAGATATAGCTATACTAACAGGTGGTAGAGTTATTTCTGAAGAATTAGGAATGGATTTAAAAGAAACAACTATAGATATGTTAGGAAAAGCAGATAGTGTTAAGGTTACTAAAGAAAGCACTGTAATAGTAAATGGTAAGGGAGATTCTAATGCTATAAAAGAAAGAATCACTCAAGTAAGAAGTCAAATAGAAGAAACAACTTCAGACTTTGATAAAGAAAAGCTACAAGAAAGATTGGCTAAACTAGCTGGTGGTGTGGCAGTCATTAAAGTTGGTGCTGCAACTGAAACAGAGCTTAAGGAAAGAAAGCTTAGAATAGAAGATGCTTTAGCAGCTACAAAAGCAGCTGTTGAAGAAGGAATAGTACCAGGTGGTGGAACAGCTTATGTTAATGTTATAAATAAGGTAAATGAATTAAAGTCTGATGTTGCAGATACTCAAGTTGGTATAAATATAATTGTTAGATCTTTAGAGGAACCAATGAGACAAATAGCTAAGAATGCTGGTGTAGAAGGTTCAGTTATAATAGAAAAAGTTAAGAATAGTGAAGCTGGTATAGGTTATGATGCTTTACATGACCAATATGTGAACATGATAAAGACCGGTATAGTTGATCCAACTAAGGTTACAAGGTCTGCGCTTCAAAATGCTGCATCTGTAGCATCAACATTCTTAACAACTGAAGCTGCAGTTGTAGATCTTCCTGAAAAGGAAGCTCCGATAGCTCCAGACCCATCAATGGGTGGAATGTACTAAGAAGTTTTAGAGAGATAAGGAAAAAAGTCCTTATCTCTCTTTTTTACGTGTGTAGTAATAAAATACCATAAATGTTAAGAATTTTTTAAAAAAATTAAATTTATATAAAAAGCATAGGAGATATATGAAGAAAGTAGAGTTAGTAAGTAAATGGATTTAGTGGAAAATGTCGTCAAAAAAACTGTGTAAATTATTTAAATTTATTCCATAAAAGTGTATAATTAATATAAAGTAGGAAATAGTGGTGAGAAGATGATTAGGACTAAGAAAAGGTTAGGAGATATTTTAGTACAAGCAGGGAAGATAAATCAATCGGATTTAATGTCGGCCTTAAAGAAACAAGCTTTAAGCGGAAGACGACTTGGGGAAATATTAGTTGACGAAGGACTAGTTAGTGAAAACGATATCTTGTCTGTTCTTGAGTTACAATTGGGAATAAAAAAAGTTAATTTAGATTCCATTGATATAGATGAAAATGCCATAAGATCAGTATCAGAATCTATTGCTAGAAAACATAATATTTTACCTATAAAAATTGAAGGAAATGATATATATATTGCAATGTCAGACCCCTTTAATTTAATGGCTGTAGAAGATGTTAAGGTAGTAACTGGACTTAATGTTAAAAAAGTATTAGAAAAAAAAGACTCTATATCGAAAGCTATTAAAAACTTTTATACGAAACAATATGCAGAAAAAGTAGCACAAGATTTAGTTCAAAAAGAAAAAGAGAATACTAAGAAAAAGCAAGAAGAAAAGCAAGTTTCAGAACTTGAAAAAGCTACGGCTAATGCTCCAGTTGTTAAATTAGTAGATACTATAATACAAAACTCTATCAGAATGGGTGCGAGTGACGTTCACGTAGAACCATTTGAAAATGAAGTTAGAGTAAGAGCAAGAGTAGATGGAAGCTTACAAAATATGCTTAGTATACCTAAAGAGTCACAAAATACTTTGATTACAAGAATCAAAATATTAGCAAATTTAAATATTGCAGAAAAAAGAATTCCACAAGACGGTAGAATTCTTACCAATATAGATGGAAAAGCAGTTGATTTGAGAGTTTCTATCCTTCCAACCGTAAATGGTGAGAAGGTGGTTATAAGAATTCTTTCTAAAGATTCTAGCCTTATGAATAAGGAAAGCCTAGGAATGAGAAAGGATGACATGAAAAAACTTGAACAGATATTGCAAAATCCTTTTGGGATAATCCTAGTAACTGGACCTACAGGAAGTGGTAAATCAACTACCTTATATGCAGTTTTAAATGAATTAAATACTATAGATAAAAATATTATTACAGTAGAAGATCCAGTTGAATTTATGGTTGATGGTATAAATCAAGTAAATGTTAATGCAAAAGCTGGATTAACATTTGCATCAGGTCTTAGATCTATATTAAGACAAGACCCTGATATCATAATGGTTGGAGAAATTAGAGATGGTGAAACGGCAGAAATAGCTATTAGAGCAGCTATTACAGGGCACGTAGTTTTAAGTACACTACATACAAATGATGCACCATCTTCAGTTGCAAGATTGGTTGATATGGGAATTGAACCATATTTAATATCAACATCTGTAACAGGAATAATTGCACAAAGACTTGTTAGAAAGGTTTGCACCAAGTGTGCTAAAAAGTACTATGCCTCAGAATATGAAAAAAGAATTCTTGGTAGGGATAGTGATGAAAAGATAATTTTAACTAAGGGAGAAGGATGTCCACATTGTAATGGGACAGGCTATAAAGGAAGAATTGGTATTTATGAAATTCTTCCTATTGAAAGAAATGTTAGGGATGCAATTACAGCAGGAAAGAATTCAGATGTGTTAAAAGATATTGCTATTAGAGATGGAATGAAAACACTAACAATGGCATGTGTGGAACATGTTTATGAAGGAATTACAACAGTGGATGAATTGTTAAGAGTAGCTGTAGTAAGAGAATGATGTATTCATAAAGGAGAGGGGGAGTTCTAGTGGCTATATTTAGATATAGTGCAGTTAATGATAGCAATCATGCTATTAGTGGGAGTATGGAGGCTAATTCAAGCAAGGAAGTTGTAACTAGCTTGAGAGAAAGAGGATATTACATTACTGATATACAAGGGGAAAGTGCTTTAAATAAAGATATTGATTTGAATTTCTTAAAAAAGATAACATTGAAAGATTTAGCTTTATTTAGTAGACAGTTTGCATTTACTCTTCAATCAGGTATGCCAATGTTAAGATGTGTAGAACTTTGTATAGAGCAAACTGAGAATAAGGTTCTTCAAGATGTTTTAAGAAGGGCAAAGGAAGAAATAAAAAGAGGTAGAGCTTTGTCAGACGCTTTAAAGTATGAGGATGGAATTCCAGACTTTATGGTAAATATGATAACAGCAGGTGAAGCTTCAGGTAATTTGGATACAGTAATGTATGAGGTATCTGAGTATTATGATAAGTTATATAAACAACAAAGAAAGATAAAGTCTGCAACTGCATATCCAAAGATGATTGGAGTATTTGCAGTACTTATAGTAACTTTCTTGCTTATATTTGTTGTTCCACAGTTCGTAAATAATTTAGCAGCAACAGGAGGAGAGTTACCATTACCAACAAAGATAATTTTAGCTATAAGTAATTTTGTATCAGCTTATTGGTATATAGTCTTATTAATAGGAATAGCAGCTATAGCCTTTAAGAAGTTAGTTTTAGATAAGGATGGAAATTTTGTACTTTGGAGGGATAAAAATAAAATAACTGGTCCATTATTTGGTTCGATTAATGCCCAAATAATGGCTAGTAGATTTGCAAATACATTTTATATTCTTAATAATTCTGGAATGTCCATTTTAAAAAGCTTAGAAATAGCTACTAATGTATTAGAAAACTCTTATATTGAAAGTAAAATGGAATATGCAAAAGAGGATATTAAAAGAGGTAATTTAATAGGAAAAACTATAGAAGATTTAGATATATTCCCAATAATGTTAACTCAGATGATAACTGTAGGAGAAGAAACTGGTGCTTTAGATGCTTTACTTAAGAAAACAGCAGAATATTATGATGGTGAAGCAGAAGCGGCAGTAGATAAAATGATATCTATGATAGAGCCGTTGTTAATTATTGGGCTTGCTGGGATTGTTTTGGTGATAATTCTTGCAATAATGCTCCCAATGTTTAATATGATGGACGCAGTACAAAAAATGTAAATCTGCAAATGTAAATTTGTATATAAATTTTAATTTATATAAATATAAAATTATTTTTAGGAGGTATAATTTATGAATGAATTAGCTAAGAAAAAAAAGAAAGGTTTCACACTTATTGAACTTATTGCAGTTATTGCTATAATAGGTATTTTAGCAGCAGTATTAGTTCCTAGAATAGTAGGGTATATGAATGATGCAAAAAGATCTAAGATAGTAACACAATCAAGAACTGTAGTTATGACTTATGAAGCATATAAGGCAAAATCGGTGACATCTCAACCAGAAACAATAGATATAAATACGCTTAAGGGATTAATGACAGGAGCTTTAGTTGATTATGCAGATGATTTAGATGAAAATAAGTTAGATATGCTAGATTTTGCAAATGTTACAGTAGAAGAGTGTAGAGTAGCAGCAAATGGTAAAGATGCATCTGGTAGTGCAAAAACTATTCAACTTGGTAGTGGTGCTAAGTGGGATGGAACATCTAACTAGTAAAGAAAAAGTATAGTATAATACATAGCTTCATATTTTGAGGCTATGTATTATAAAAATAGGAGAAAGATAGATGTTAATCTTGATATTTTTTTTGGCTGGAATAATTATAGGTAGTTTTCTTAATGTATGTATATATAGAATACCAAAAGAAGAGTCAATAGCATATCCACCTTCTCATTGTGGAAGTTGTGGACATAATCTTAATATGTTAGATTTAGTGCCTATATTTAGTTGGTTATTTTTAAGAGGAAGATGTAGGTATTGTGGAGAAAAGGTCTCAAAGCAATATCCAATAGTTGAGGGAGCAACAGGGTTGCTTTTTGTATTTTTATATTTAAAGTTTGGATTTACAATTGAATTATTAAAATATATGGTTTTTACAAGTATTTTAATAGTAGTTGGTATAATAGATTTTAAAACTCAAGATGTGTATGATTCAACAATTATCGCTTTAGGGATAATTGGAGTACTTTTTACTATTATTGAGTTCTTTATAAATAAGCAAATTAGCTTTATTGGTATTATTTTAGGAATAGCAATTCCAGCCCTAATAATATCAATCTTTGCTTGGCTTGGAGCAATGGGCTGGGGGGATGTAGAAATAATAGGTGTTGTAGGATTGTTTCTAGGATTTAAAATGAATATGTTAAATTTATTCATCTCAATAGTCTTAGGAGGAATAGCTGCATTTGTATTAATGATATGGAAAAGAAGAGGGGGAAAGGATACCATGGCATTTGGGCCTTATATAGCTCTCTCATCATATATAACACTTCTTTTTGGAAGTGAAATTTTACAATGGTATTTAAGTTTTATAAGGTAAGTGAGGTGGGGGTATGTTCGAAAAAGACTTAATTGCGATAGACATAAATAAAGAAACTATTTCAATTTTAGTTGGAACAAGATACAAAATATCTAATGGTACTATAATTGAAACTCCTAGAAATTCATTTGATAATGGGAGAATTTTAGATGTAAGCCTAATATCAGGAGCAATAGCGCCACATATAAAAAAGGCAAAAACTAGGGATGTTGCTTTTGATATAAGAGGTGAGGATATTATTACAAGACATTTAAACATTCCATTTGCAAAAGATGAAGCTATGAGAGATTCAGTAGATTTTGAGTTAAGGCAGTTCATGGGAGACAGAGTAGATGAATATTATTTTGATTATCAAATTATAAATCAAAATAAGAATGATGGAACAGGAAAATGTGATGTTCTTGTAGTAGCTTGCTCTAGAGACAAGATTGATGCATTTATGGAACTTGGAAAAACATTAAGGTTAAATGTAAAGGCAATAGATCTATATGCAAATGTAGTAGCTAGAGTTTTTGGAGATTTAAGAAAATCAACAACAAAAGGAATAAAAACTATTGGAGTAATTGGAATAGATTCAGATGATTCCAATATTACAATTTTGGAATGGGGAAAGCTTATACTTGAAAAGTACAAGGATAGTGGAATATTAAGTACAGTAGATAAGGAATTTACTAATTTAACTGAATATAATTCCATATTAGATACTGTAGATTTAATTGAGCCTAAACAACCAGGAGAAGAAAGTGATATAGAATTATACTTTAAGGAAGAGGCCAATGACTATAATAGTCTAATACAGTACTATACATCAGGCAAAGTTAAGAAAAATTTAGATAGAATATATGTAATGGGATCAGCTACTAGAATTAAAGGAATTGAACAATATTTTGAAGTTAATTTAAGTGCTAGGGCAGCTAAGTTACCTATGTTTTCTGATTTAAAGACAAGCGTAAAAGCACCTAAGAAGGTTAAGTTAAAAGACTATATTATGTGTTATGGATTATTATTAAGGAGGGATTAGGATGAGTAGAGAATTAAATTTAGTCCCTCAGGTAAATTCCAATACCAAAGGTGCTGTGAAATCAAGTAAAACAATAATGTTAATTTTATTATTAGTGGTTGTGTTTGTTGGAGGAAGCTTTTGCTATAGAATAGGGAAAGAGTATCTATTAAATAAGAAAGCAGAAAGCTTAAAGAATGAGCTAGCTTTAAGTAATGCTAAGGTAAAGGAAAAGGAAGATTTAGATCAACAAATATCAGCAACAAATCAGCAGATTGCAAAGGCTGAACAATTAAAGCTACTTATGAATATTGACACGGATCAACTTATAAAAGACTTATATGCATTAGTACAAATAGATGGAGTTACAGTTACTAGAATTAATTACATTGCTGGAACAAAACCAAGTATAGCAGTAAATGGTAAGAGTAGCAGTAAGGATGCAATACAAAAGATGTGGGCTAATTTAAGGGAAAGTGAAAATTTTGTAGAGTCCCATATTAATAATTGGAGTAGTGAAGGGGAAATAACATTTTCATTAAATATAACAGCAAAGGAAGGTAGTGCAAATGAAAAGTAAAACTGAAGGAAGAGCTACCACAAAAAATGAGAAGATAATTATATATGTTTTGGGGATATTCTCTATATTTGCTCTTTGCTATTTATTTATAATATCTCCTGGAGAAGAAAAAACTAAAAACTTAAAGCAGGAGATTAAAGAGTTGGAAAGTCAATTAGTTTCTGTTCAAAGTATTGATTATGATATAGAACAGAGAAAAAAGACATTAGATGAGTTAATGGTTAAGTATAAAGAAGCTACTGTAACTTTACCCAAGACAGATAGGTATCCAGAAGTATTTAGGGATATAGAAAAAATGGTTACAGAGTCTGGATTGTCAGCATCAAAGGGTAGTTTTGGCAAGGCGTCTGTAATAACAGTAGGTGTAGCAGAAGGACAAGATACATCAAATTTAACAGGAATGAGAAAAATTCAAATAAGTTATTCTATTAAAGGGGATATAGACAAGGTGTTATCATTTATTGATAAGCTAGAGAATTATGACAGAATTGCAGAGCTAAATTCTTTTAGTCATAGTGGTGAAAATTGTTCTATAGTATTTTCTTTCTATGATTCTGGAGAAGGCGGAGTTGAAGAATATAATTTTAATTAATAAAACCTTCTAATAAAAAATGGAGGTGTAAATTTGAAAGTAAAAAAGAAAAGAGGATTTACTCTAATTGAAATGATAGTAGCCTTAGCTACATTTACAATAGTAATGTTAGCAATTACAGGCATTATTATATCTGTAATTAAATATACTTCCATAAATAAAAGTAATTATGATACAGATAATATATCAAAAGTTTTTTTTGAGACCATCAGGGAAAATAGACCAAATTTAAGTGATATGCCGGCAGATTCAGAAGTATGTTATAAGGGAGAGTTTTCAACAAAAGATGAGGTTAGGACTTTTATTAAAGATAGATTATTTGAATTAAGTAATAGACCAAGTAGCGTAAGCAATCCTGATAAGTTTAGTGAGTGTAAATCTAACACTAGTGATTTTAGCATAGGAATAAAATTAAAGTACTATGATGACATGGTAAATGTTGTAGATTCTCATGATGAAGATGGTGATGGTGATATAACAGAAATAATAACAAAACATGCCAAATATTATGAGATTGAAACATGGTGTTGGGATAGCCATAAAGGTGAATCGAGTTTAGTTAATAGAAAGACATATGTAACGCCTAAGTAAAAGGGGGCGAAATAGTATATGAAAAAGAAAAAAGGTTTTACATTAGTGGAACTAATAGCAGTTATTGCAATATCAGCTATTTTTGGATCGATAGTAATTGCAATATCTATTACCTCTGGAAGATTATTTAGTAAAGTACAAACAGATTCATTGTTTAATGATAAAGGAAGATTAATCATCGGGTGGGTGGAAGATGATTTGAGAACAGGTTATAATGTGAATGGTACTAATGATAGTTTAGTAAATTCTTATGATGGATATGGATTATCTGAAGGATTTCCAGGTGCTTGTAAGGTCGTTTTAGACTTGAAAGTAAAAAAAAATGGAACGGAGGAAAGATATATATATATTCATAAAAATAATTTTATAAAAAAATTGAAGGTTAGTGGATCAATATTAAAGGATGAATCTTCAACAGTATACGATGTGGATTCCTTTACCGTAAAGAAAAGCTTATCAGATTCTACAGATAGAAGATATTTTGTAGATATTAAATTTAAAAATGAAAAAGGTGATACAGCGGCATTTAATTCTGCTATAATCCCAAGAAATTAGGAGGAAGATATGAGTAAAAAGGTAAAGAGAGGATCAGCATTAATTACAGTGCTAGTATTTTCCTTGTTTTTTGTTGTAATATCTGGCGTTGCTGTAATGGCTGTTGTTAATACTGTGAATGGTAATTCTAGAGAGGAAAAATATCAAACGCTTTATTATGAAGCTGAAGCAGGTATAGAAAAAGCAATAGCATATGCTAATAGGGGTGACTATAATTCTTTGGTGGTTGGAGATAGCAAAGATTGGACATTAGACTCGAATTATATTTTTAATTTGAATGGAGATATAGTTAAATTTTCAGTTGAAAAGAAAGAAAACCTGGTGTCTACAGACGAATATTTAGAAGTAATAAGCACTTCAGAAAGTTCGTCAGGAATGAGTAGAAGAATAAAGACAAAGCTAGAGAAAAATTTACCTTTTTCTGATGTCTTTAAATATTCCCTATGTGCGGCGGGCATTACTGTAACATCAGGAGGAACAATTGATGGAGATGCCTCTTCAATAAATTCTGGTAAAGCATCGGCTTCAATTGGGGCTGTAGGAGATTCTGATAGACCTGTTGAACATAATAAAACTTTTGATTTACCTCAATTTAGAACTGAGTTGATAAAGAATTATCCTGTTATAGATATGAATTTTAGTGCACTAAGTAATAGTACATTTAATACTGTAGTTACAGAAATTAATAATGCTGAGATAGATTCTATAAAACCAATTGTAAAAGCAGAGATAGAGCCAGTTGCAACAAAATATCCTATAACTCTATATATGATAAATGCAGGTGAGGTTAATATTAATATTTCATCAGATAGTACATTAAATAATGTAATAATTTTATGCAGTGGAAATATAAATATAAATATGGGGGTAAGTACGCTTCATTTAGTTAATTGTAGTATTATAGGTAATAATATAACAGTAGAGAGAGGAAATCTAACTATGAGTTATGCGCCATATGATGATGGAGATTTTCCGCTAATGAGTGGGAATGGAAGTTTAGATGATAGCAAAGTTGAGAAAATGTTTAATGAGGTAATAACACATTATGCTCCAAACTACGTTTATGGAGGCAATGGAGGAAGTGGCGGTACAATTACCTATACACCTGTAGATTATGAATAAAAACAGTTTAGTGTTAGCTTTGCTAACACTTTTCTTTTTTGCAATTATAATTTCATATTTTGTTGACATAAAAGAATAAATAATCTATAATAAGTTTAATTTAATAAGTAGCACATTTAAAACTCGTATATCCCCTGAATAAGGCAGGGAGTATCTACCGGAAGCCGTAAATTTCCGACTATGGGTGAATTTGATATAACTTAGTATAGATTACTATAGGCATATTAACTTCACTTAGGTAAGTTAATGTGCTTTTTTTATACTCAAAAATAGGTAAAAAATGAAATTATACTTGCAAGAAAATTTAGAAATGCAAATAATTATTCAAAGATATGGGGAGGCAATATTATGGCAAGAATTTTAAAACAAGCTTATACATTTGATGATGTATTATTAGTACCTAACAAATCAGAGATTTTACCAAGGGAAGTAACATTAAAAACAAACTTAACAAAGAAAATAGCTTTAAACATTCCTCTAATTAGTGCAGGTATGGATACAGTTACTGAATCTAAGATGGCAATAGCTATGGCTAGAGAAGGTGGAATAGGAATTATACATAAAAATATGACAATAGCAGAGCAAGCTAAAGAAGTTGATAGAGTAAAGAGACAAGAAAATGGAGTAATAACAGATCCCATTTATCTTTCACCAGAGCATACTTTAGCAGATGCAGAAGAATTAATGGGCCAATATAGAATTTCAGGTGTACCAATAACTGTTGAAGGAAAGTTAGTAGGTATCTTAACTAATAGAGATACTACTTTTGAAACAGATTATTCTAAAAAAATAGGTGATGTAATGACTAAGGAAAACTTAGTTACTGCACCAGAAAATACAACTGTAGAAGAAGCTAAAGAAATTTTAAAGAAACATAAAATAGAAAAGTTACCTTTAGTAGATAAGGAAGGAAATTTAAAAGGACTTATTACAATAAAAGATATAGAAAAAACTAAATCTTATCCTAATGCTGCAAAAGATGGACAAGGTAGATTACTTTGTGGAGCAGCAGTTGGTGTAACGGCTGATATGATGGATAGAGTTGATGCTTTAGTAAAAGTTAAGGTTGATGTTATAACTTTAGATACAGCTCATGGTCATTCAAGGGGTGTTTTAGATGCTGTTAAGAAGATAAAAGCTAAATATCCAGAACTTCAAATAATAGCAGGTAATGTTGCAACTGCAGAAGCAACTGTAGATTTAATAAAGGCAGGAGCAGACTGTGTTAAGGTTGGTATTGGGCCTGGATCAATCTGTACAACAAGAGTTGTTGCAGGGGTTGGGGTTCCTCAATTAACAGCAGTTATGGATTGTGCTGAAGCTGCAAGAGAATACGGAGTTCCAGTTATAGCAGATGGTGGAATTAAGTATTCTGGAGATATAGTAAAGGCTTTATCTGCAGGAGCAAAGGTAGCAATGATGGGATCATTATTTGCAGGATGTGAAGAAGCTCCTGGGGATATAGAAATATATCAAGGAAGAAGCTACAAAGTATATAGAGGCATGGGATCATTAGCTGCTATGGCTTGTGGTTCAAAGGATAGATATTTCCAAGAAGGAAATAAAAAATTAGTTCCTGAAGGTGTTGAAGGTAGAATTGCTTATAAAGGATATGTTGCAGATACAATATATCAATTGCTTGGTGGAATTAGATCAGGTATGGGATACCTAGGATCGAAAGATTTAGATACATTATATGAAACTGCAACTTTTGTAGTTCAAACATCTGCAGGGTTAAGAGAAAGTCACCCTCATGATATTAATATAACTAAAGAAGCACCAAACTATAGTGTAAGCCAATAAAATGTTGTAAAAAAGTGAGAACTGTAAGATAATATAAAATAATACTATTATTTGGAGGTCAGCATGAAAAAAGAGTTAGTTTTGGTTATTGACTTTGGTGGTCAATATAATCAATTAATAGCTAGAAGAGTAAGAGAGTGTAATGTATATTGTGAGGTTCATCCGCACAATTTAAGTATTGATAAGATTAAGGAAATGAATCCAAAGGGTATAATTTTCACAGGTGGTCCAAACAGTGTATATGGAGAAGATTCACCTTTATGTGATAAAGCTATATTTGAATTAGGAATACCTGTACTTGGTATATGCTATGGTTCTCAACTTATGGCTCATATGCTTGGTGGAAGTGTTGCAACAGCACCTGTAAGTGAATATGGAAAAACAGAAGTGGCTGTAGATTCAAAATCGAAATTATTTAATGAAGTTTCAGAAACAACAATTTGTTGGATGAGTCATACAGACTACATAGAAAAGGCTCCGGAAGACTTTAAAGTAGTAGCTCATACTCCAGTTTGTCCAGTTGCAGCTATGGAATGTGAAGAAAAGAACTTATATGCTGTTCAATTCCATCCAGAAGTTATGCACACACAAGAAGGTACGAAGATGCTTTCAAACTTTGTTTATAATGTTTGTGGTTGTGCTGGAGATTGGAAGATGGATTCTTTTGTTGAAAAAACCATTGAAGAAATTAGAGAAAAAGTTGGAGATGGTAAAGTATTATGTGCTTTATCAGGTGGAGTTGATTCATCAGTAGCAGCTGTATTACTTTCAAAGGCTGTTGGTAAGCAACTAACATGCGTTTTTGTTGATCACGGATTACTTCGTAAAAATGAAGGGGATGAAGTAGAAGAAGTATTTGGGCCAAATGGTGCTTATGATTTAAACTTTATCCGTGTTAATGCTCAAGAAAGATTTTATGAAAAGCTAGCAGGAGTAGAGGACCCAGAAACAAAGAGAAAAATAATTGGTGAAGAGTTTATTAGAGTATTTGAAGAAGAAGCTAAGAAGATAGGTTCAGTAGATTACCTTGTTCAAGGAACAATATATCCAGATGTTATTGAAAGTGGATTAGGTAAGTCTGCTGTAATTAAGTCACATCATAATGTTGGAGGGCTTCCTGATTGTGTAGACTTTAAAGAAATAATTGAACCATTAAGATTATTATTTAAGGATGAAGTTCGTAAAGCAGGACTTGAGCTTGGAATTCCAGAAAAACTTGTATTCAGACAACCTTTCCCTGGACCAGGACTTGGTATAAGAATAATTGGAGAAGTTACGGCTGAGAAAGTTAGAATTGTTCAAGATGCAGATGCTATATATAGAGAAGAAATAGCTAAGGCTGGTATAGATAAGGAAATAGGACAATATTTTGCTGCCTTAACTAATATGAGATCAGTTGGAGTTATGGGAGATGAAAGAACATATGATTATGCAGTTGCTCTTCGTGCTGTAACAACAAGTGATTTTATGACTGCAGAATCTGCTGACCTTCCATGGGAAGTACTTGGAAAAGTAACAACTAGAATAGTGAATGAGGTAAATGGGGTTAATCGTGTAATGTATGATTGCACTGGTAAACCACCAGCTACTATAGAATTTGAATAAAAAATAAAATATGTGTATTTAGTATATTTGCTAACATGGGTCACAAAAGCTAGAGTGTAATAAAAAAATCGACGAACTTTATGTATCGTCGATTTTTTATTATATAAATTGCAAAAAGAGTGATGTTATATGCTATAATTGTATTATTATGGAAGGAAGGTGCGGGATGGGAAAAAGTGTGGGATTATTAACGAGGGAATTTGATAATAAAAAAATAATTAATTTACTTCTATGTTCTATTATTTGTATTATGCCATTTATTATAATTCCTAATACTAAGCAGCCATATATTACTGGGAAGGTAATATATATTTATTTTGCTGTAATAACTATAATTTTATTTAGTATAATAGATAGAATTAAAATTGTGATAAATCTGGAAGAAAAAATAATATTAATATTTCTTTTGTCATTAATAGTTGCTACGATTTTTAGTATTGATGTGGAAACTGCTATAGTTGGGAAGACAGGTAGATATGAAGGATTATTGATGCTTATTTCATATATAATATTATTTTATATAGCATCAAAATATCTAAATCCATTATTAAAAGTAATAAATATATTATCGTTTTTTTCATGTATTATGTCTATTTATACAATAATCCAATTTTACGGAGTAGATTATATTAGTAAATATATACTACCTAACTTGGATGGATATCCAATAAGTGCCACTATCGGAAATAGAAATTATATTGGGACATATTGTTTGTTATTTCTAATAATTAACATTGCTATATATTTAAAAAACGAATATAAGATTAATTTTTTATTTTCAGTAGTACTTTTTTGTGGTTTACTTGCAACATTAACTAGAGGATGTTGGGTAGCGTTTGTAATAGTTTCACTTATGGGATTTATTTTGTTTAGAAGTAAAAAATATTTAAGAAGAGTAGTATTAATATTAGTTACATTTATTACAGTATTTTTAGTTATGAATTTTACATCAGGCCAACAATTGATTAATAGAGGAAAAACTATTGCTAGTGATGTAATTAACATGTCTGAAGAAAGTGGAAGTGGAAGAATTATGATATGGAAAATGACGTTGAGGTCTATATCAAAAGGTCCTGTATTAGGAAGTGGATTAGATACTTTAGATGCAAGATTATTAGAAGACCAGTTTTCTGAGTCGTTGAAGTTGGCAATGCAAGGAATTATAATAGATAAAGCACATAATGAATTTCTAGAATATTGGGCATGTGGAGGGATTGTAACAGTATTAAGTTATATATCTTTAATATCGGTAATACTTTACAAGTTATTTAAACACAGGGAAGATGATGTATCTAAAATTTTTATGTTAACAATAATGGGCTATATAGTTCAGAGCTTTTTTAATAATAGTGTAATTGCTGTAGCACCGTTATATTGGATTTTTCTAGGTGCAGCAGTTAAACATTATAGAGATTTAGATAAAGCAAAAACAGTACAAGCTATAGCTGAGTAATTTAAAGCGATGAAGAAATTCATCGCTTTTTCTATATTTTAAATACAAGAATAACAAACTATGATGAGAAATATGTATAAAGTATATATATTATTAATTTGTCTAAGTGTAGTAGTGATAAGGCTTCAAGAGAGATTGGAGATAATTATTAGTAATAAGTACTTCATTTTAAAATATAAATAATATGTAGCTTAAAAAGTGGGAATAATACATAAGTAATTTAAAAAATCATACTAATTATGATATAATAAATTAGGCAAGTTTCCATAATTAATATTTGGAGGTAACAATTATGAGAAGAGATTTAACATTAGATTTATCAAAAACAGCTCCATTTCTAAAAGAAAATGAATTAGATTATATGGAGGATTTAGTAAAAGCAGCTCATGAAAAAATACACAATAAAACAGGGGCAGGAAATGACTTTTTAGGTTGGGTGGACCTTCCTATAAATTATGATAAAGCTGAATTTGAAAGAATAAAGGCAGCAGCTAAAAAGATACAAAGTGATTCAGAAGTTTTAATAGTTATAGGTATTGGGGGATCATACTTAGGTGCAAGAGCAGCTATTGAAATGTTATCACATTCTTTCCACAGTTCATTAGATGCAAGCAAGAGAAAGACACCTCAAATATTCTTTGTAGGTAATAATATTAGCTCAACTTACATGGCTGATTTATTAGAAGTAATAGAAGGTAAGGATGTATCTGTAAATGTAATATCTAAGTCAGGTACTACAACTGAGCCAGCTATAGCATTTAGAATATTCAAAGCATATTTAGAAAAGAAATATGGAAAAGAAGAAGCTAAGAAGAGAATATTTGCTACAACTGATAAAGCAAAGGGAGCATTAAAGTCTTTAGCAGATGCAGAAGGATATGAAACTTTCGTAGTTCCTGATGATGTTGGGGGAAGATTCTCAGTATTAACAGCAGTTGGTTTACTTCCAATAGCAGTTGCAGGTATAAGTATAGATGAAATGATGCAAGGTGCAGCAGATGCTAGAGAAAAGTATTCTAATCCATCATTAAAAGAAAATGCATGTTATCAATATGCGGCAGCAAGAAATGCTTTATACAATAAGGGAAAAGCAATTGAAATATTAGTTAACTATGAACCATCATTACATTATTTTAATGAATGGTGGAAGCAATTATATGGAGAATCAGAAGGTAAAGATGGAAAGGGATTATTCCCAGCAGCAGTAGATTTTTCAACTGATCTTCACTCAATGGGTCAATATATTCAAGAAGGTAGAAGAAACTTAATTGAAACAGTACTAAATGTAGAAGAAGTTAGTAAAAAGATATTTATCGAAGAGACTCCAGATGATGGGGATGGATTAAACTTCTTAGCAGGAAAAGATATGGATTTTGTTAATAAAAAGGCATTCCAAGGAACATTATTAGCTCATAATGACGGTGGGGTTCCTAATATGATAGTTAATATTCCAGAATTATCAGCTTATTACTTTGGACAATTAGTTTACTTCTTTGAAAAAGCTTGTGGAATAAGTGGATACTTATTAGGTGTTAATCCATTTGATCAACCAGGTGTTGAAGCATATAAGAAGAATATGTTTGCTTTATTAGGCAAGCCAGGATATGAAGATATGAAGGCTGAGCTTGAAAAAAGATTATAATATGAGAATAATTATAGATGGGGATGCTTGTCCAAGCATCCCTATTATTGAAAGTATAGCAAAGGAAAATAATATAGAAGTTCTAATATATTGTGATATAAATCATTATATTAGAAGTGATTATTCTATAGTTAAAGTTGTAGATAGCGGTTTCCAAAGTGTGGATATGTATGTTGTAAATAATACAAAAGAGAATGATATTGTTGTTACTCAAGATTATGGTGTAGCGGCATTATGTTTGCCTAAAAAAGCTGAAGTAATTAATCCAAAAGGATACATTTATACGGATAAAAATATAGATAGATTATTAGAAGAACGACATATTTCTCAGAAAATAAGGCAGGCTGGTGGGAGAACACCTAATCCTAAAAAAAGAAGTAAAGAAGATGAAGAAAGATTAATAAAGAATTTGAAAAAGTTAATATTTAAACTAGAAATACCAAAGTAATTAAAATTATTTTGGTATTTCTTTTTCATATCTTAACTATTAAAAGAAAAAAATGTATAATAAAATTGAGAAATATGAGGCAATAACTTACAAAATATGGTAAAATAAATATGGCATTAAGATAGAGGGGTGAGGTTATTGGAGAATTTAGTTATTTTGTTTGATAAAGATAGTCCTAGAAATAAAGAGGATGAAGTTCTTATAGAAGCAGTATTTGGTAAAGAACCATTGCAGTATAAATTTATTATAGGTAATGATGGAGTATGGAATACTATACAAGAGTTTTCTGAAAGTGATACATGTATATGGAATCCATCAGCTGAAGGAAAGTATATAGTTATGGTGCAAGGTAAAAAAGAGGGGTCTAGTAGACCTTTTGATTATCTTGCAAAGGAAGAGTTTGTTATTGGAGAAAAAGAAATTGAGAAATTAATTAAAGATGTAAATATGGATAAAACCCATTTAACTGTAGGAGAGAAAATTACTATAGATGTTCTTGGTAATGAACAAGGATTATTATATAGGTTTTGGATAAAGGGTAATCAAGATTGGGAGCTTATTAGAGATTATACAACAAGTAATAGGCTAGTGTTTACAGCTAATAAGGAAGGAAAGCAAGAAATTCTTATTGAATGTAAAGAGGTAAATTCAAGTGAAAATTTTGATGAGTTTACTACAATAAAATTTGATGTAGTATTACCTACTAAAATAGAAATCACTGATTTTAAATGCTTAACAGAAGAATTATTAATTAATCAGGAGTTAGTATTTAAAGTTAGTTCATCATTAGATGATAAGAGAAGTTTGTTATATAAATTTATAAAAATAAGTAAAGATGGAAAGGTAACTTGTATACAGGATTATTCTTCTAGGAGGTTAGTTTCATATCAAGAGAAGGAAGCAGGAGAATATAAGCTTTTATGCTTAGTTAGAGATATACTTTCAAATAAGGAATATGATGATAGAGCTATAATGTTATATTCTGTAAAAGCATATAATCCAATTAATATAAAAAGTTTTACTCCAGATACTAATTCACCACAAATGAATGGAAGTACAATTAATTTTAAAGCTGAAGTAGATGGTGGACGAGAAATAGTATATAGATATATTGTTGAGGGCGAGGTTGCAGAAGACTCAGGATATATAAGGAGAAATGAGTATACTTGGGAAACTCAAAAAGAAGGAGAGTATACAGTAACTTTATATGTAAAGGATATATCTTATGATGGAGATTATGAGGATAAAAAGGTAATAAATTATACTATTGATAAGAAGTCAGATAAACCTGTAAAAATAGTGGATATCATCACTGATAACAAGAAAACTGCATTAATAGGACAACCTATTAATATGAAGGTAAAGGCAGAGGGCGGAATAAGTTTAAAGTATTCCTTTGTAATATATAAAGATAATAAAGAAAAAGAACGTATAGGCTTTAGTGATTCTAACTGGATAAACTTTATCCCAGATGAAAAGGGAGAATATGAAGTTGAAATAAGAGTTAAGGATAAGTATTCAAACAAAGAATATGACAGTCATACATTTATATATGTTAGAGCAAAAGAATATTTACCAGGAGAAATAGATTATATACTACTTCCAAATAAAAGTAGTTATTTAGTTGGAGATTTAATTGATATAGAAGCTGTAGTTCAAAATACAAGAAGTGTTCTCATTAGATATGTTACAAAAATAAATGGTTATTTAGTGGAGGATACTGGATTTATACAAAATAAAAAAATACAATTAAAACCTAAGTGTTCAGGAAAGTATACATTTGAAGTTTATTCAAAAAACATAAAATGTGAAGAAGAGTTTGATAGTAAAAAAGAGGTAAGTATATATGTTTCTGAAGCAACACCAGTGACCAATACAAAAATTCTTTGTGATAGAGAAGAAATAGTGTGTAATGAGGAAGTAACATTTAAAGTTACTAGTGTTGGTGGAAAAGATGTATGTTATGAATTTTACATTATGGAAAAAGGTAATTGGATAAAAACTCAAAGCTATAGTAAAAAAGATTACTATACTTTTATTCCATTTTTAAGAGGGGAATATAGAGTGATGGTTTTAGCTAAAAGTTTTTATAAAAAAGTAAACTATGAGGATTACGGGGAGTTTTCTTTTACGGCTTCCTAAGGAGGAACAAATGAATATAAATGATATTTCTACAGAAAAGTTAGTTGGTATGACATTACTTCAAAATACATTAAAAAGTCAATTGGGTGATGGGATGGAGTTTGAGCTAGTATATCAAGCTTTATTAAACTCTATGGAAGGTCAAGAAGGAAATAAGGATGAGAGTTCTAATTTAATAAGTGTTGGAGTTGGTCAGGATTTAAATAACATACCAATAAGATATTCAAGTGGGATTAATTCAAGTACTTATTCAATAGGGGCTGTTAATAAAGTATCAACTATAAGTGATGATGAGACTATGCAAAGAATTTATAGCGCAGTAAATAAATATTCAGAAGAGTTTGGGGTAGATCCTAATTTGGTTTTAGCTGTAATTAAAGCAGAATCTAATTTTAATCCCAATGTAGTTTCTTCTGCTGGAGCGATGGGGCTTATGCAATTAATGCCTGTTAATTGTGAGGAAGATGGAGTTTCAGATCCCTTTAATGTTGAAGATAATATAAGGGGGGGCGTAAAACAGTTAAGAGGACATATCAACAGGTACAATGGAGATATAGAAATGGCTCTTATGGCATATAACGCTGGTCAAGGAACAGTGAAAAGAAGAGGTGTTACTTCAGCTGATGATTTATATAAGATGCCAAAGGAAACTCAAAACTATGTTCCTAAGGTTATGAAATATTATTTGAATGGACTTTAGAAAAGAAGTAGAATTATTGATGTAATAAAGTTATTTGAATTAAAAACTCCTAAGGGAGTTTTTTTCTTTAAATTTTTATGGTTTAATGGCTCAATAACTATCTTTTTTTTCTTTATTATTTATATTATCTTTATTATCCCATTTCCCTTGGGTATAATAATAAGGAATTCATTGTTTAGGAGTTGTTTTTGTGGAAAGATTAGATAAAATAATATCAAATTTAGGATATGGGAGTAGAAAAGAAATAAAAGCCTTAGTAAAGAAGGGGTTAGTTAAGGTAGATGGAGAAGTGGTAAAAGATAATGGGGTATTAATTGATCCGGAAAAATCAGTTATAAATATAAATGGAGAAGATTTATTCTATAGAGAGTATATATATTTAATGATGAATAAGCCAGATGGTGTAATATCTGCAACATACGATAATAGAGAAGAAACTGTTATAGATTTATTAGAGGTAGAACATCAAGTATTTAATCCATTTCCAGTAGGAAGATTAGATAAAGATACTGTAGGATTATTATTATTAACAAATGATGGGGAACTAAATCATAGATTAATTTCACCTAAGTGGCATGTTGATAAGGTTTATTATGCGAAAATTGATAAGGCAGTAGATGAAAAAGATGTTGAAGCATTTAAAAATGGAATAACTTTAGATGATGGGTATAAGTGTAAGGAAGGTAAGTTAGAAATAATTAATTCATCAAATGAAGGGGCAGAAGTGATGGTAACTATACAAGAAGGAAAGTATCATCAAGTAAAAAGAATGTTTGAAGCGTTAGGAAAAACTGTTGTGTATTTAAAAAGAACAGAGTTTGGAGGTTTGCCTTTAGACCAAGAATTGGAGGAAGGCGAATATCGTGAACTAACAGAAGATGAATTAGCTCTTTTAAAGAGTTATTAACGAATGATTAAAAAAAGTGCAAGAAAAACATTCATAATAAATCAAAAGTTAAATATTTTTCACAAAATCTCTTGCATTTTGATATCTAATAACATATAATATCAGTGCAAGGATAAATAAAAGGAATAAATAGCCCCCTTTTTATTTATTGCTTATTGCTAAAGCGCAACCTAGCCCCAAGGGTTGCGTTTTTTGTTTTAGAAAAATAATTATATGTAAAAGTTAACAAATTTTAAATTTATATTATTTAGCCTAATAAATTAAAAAAGTAATTTTTAGATAAGAAAATATAAGAGAAAAAATATAATTGTTCATAAATGAATTAAATCTTGCATAATAAAATTATGATGAATAATACAATTCGACAATAAACTTAAAGTTATTTACAATAATGTTTTGAGAAGTTATAATAATAAATAGTTTGTAAATAATATATATTAGAGACGTTGAAGAAGAAGAGTATATAGTGGAACTTTAAAGAGAGTTAAGTATATGGTGGAAGCTTAACAAGTAAAGCTATAGAAAGAAGCTTTGGAGTTGTTATGGGATTTTCCCCTTAAAGAGAATGAGTGGAATAGGCTATTGTTTATTCAATTTAGGTGGTACCACGGAAGTTAAGTTCTTTCGTCCTATATTTTAGGATGGAGGATTTTTTTATTTTATAAACAAAAAAGGAAAGGTGATAAAATGAGTTTAGAAAAATTAGCTGATATTCTGTTCCCAGAGATAGGTAAAACACCAGAATATTATTTAGAAAAGTACCCTAAAAGAAATTTAAAGGAGGGTGCAGTTGTAGGAAGATATGCACCAAGTCCAACAGGATTCCAACATATTGGAGGAGTATTTGCTGCTTTAATTAATGAAAGATTAGCTAAGCAAAGTGAAGGTATTTTCTTCTTAAGAATAGAAGATACAGATCAAAAGAGAGAAGTTGAGGGAGCAATAGAAGATACTATTGCAACAATGAAAAACTTTGGAATGAATTTTGATGAAGGAATGACAGGGGAGCATAGTGAAATAGGTAATTATGGTCCATATAGACAAAGTTTAAGAAAAGAAATATATTCAACATTTGCTAAAGACTTAGTAAAGAGAGGATTAGCATACCCATGTTTTTGTACTCCTGAGGAGTTAAATGCTGTAAGAGAAAAGCAAATGGCAGAAAAAATCACTCCAGGATATCATGGAGAGTTTGCAACATGCAGAAATTTATCCACAGAAGAAGCTATAAAGAGAATAGAAGCTGGGGATAAGTATATTGTTAGATTAAAATCCCCTGGAAATATAAATAACAGAGTAGAATTCCATGATTTAATAAAAGGAGATATATCTTTCCCAGAAAATGATCAAGATATAGTTATTGTTAAGTCTGACGGATTACCAACATATCATTTTGCTCATGCTATTGATGATGCCTTAATGAGAACAACTCATGTTATAAGAGGTGAAGAATGGTTATCATCATTACCAATACATGTACAATTATTTGATGTGTTAGGATTTGATAGACCAAATTATGCTCACATTCCAACAATAATGAAGAATGATAATGGTTCAAAGAGAAAGCTTTCAAAGAGAAAAGATGCTGAAGCAGCAGTTTCATATTATAGAGAAGTTGGATATCCAACTGAAGCTGTTGTTGAGTATTTATTAAATATTATTAACTCAACATATGAAGATTGGAGAGCTGAAAATCCAATTACTGACTATCACGAATTCCCAGTTGCTTTAGAAAAGATGAGTAAGAGTGGAGCTTTATTTGATATTGTAAAATTAAATGATGTAAGTAAAGAATTAATATGTAAAATGAAAGCTGATAAGGTATATGAAAGTTATATAGCTTGGGCTAAAGATTTTGATAAAGAGATGTATGATTTAGTTACATCAAATGAGTCTATGTCAAAAGAGATATTTAATATTGATAAGGATGGTCCTAAGCCAAGAAAAGACTTTGCTAAATGGGAAGATGTAAAAGAGAAAGTCTTCTATTTCTTTGATGAATTATTTAATAAGGAATCAGATGAAAATATAGAGTTACCAAAGACTCTTTCTTTAGAAGCTGCAAAGGAAATAATAAATGTATATGCAGATAAATTTACATTTAATATTGGAAGCCAAGAGGATTGGTTTGAAGAGTTAAAAGAGATAGGTACAGAATTAGGATATTGTACAAATAGAAAAGAATTTAAGGCTAATCCAGAGAACTACAAAGGAATGATTTCTGATGTAGCTGGTGCTGTTAGAGCTGCATTAACTCATAGAAGTAATACACCTGATTTATATACTATTATGCAAATAATGGGTGAAGAAAAGGTTAAATCAAGATTTAAAAACTTTATATAATAAAATTTATTAAAAAAATAGAGTACGTAAGTACTCTATTTTTTAATGAGCTGATTCTGCTTTCATTTCTGAATGAATTACAAATGCTAATAATGCTCTCAATAAAATAATTGCAGCAAGTATGTACATTTCGTCAAAAGAATTAATTATTACGGTTTTTAAAATCTCTGCACCCATTTTAAATTCTAAAGCTAAAGTTAGTGCTTTTGCAAACTCTACTTTTATAGGATAGCTTGTCTTAGAAATAAGTGATAATGCATATTTGTAAAAGGCTTTTATAGCACCTACAAATATAATTATTATTCCCATAAGTTCTAGTGTGTGAATACCTATAGGAACAATAGTGCCTATAGCATGTTCTAACATAAAATTTTCCCCCTTACCATCTAATCTTTTGTGTTTTAAAAGAGCATAGTAGTGTTTAACTATGCTCATATTTTAACTATTTGTTTAATTTAAAAGAGCTCTTTAATGATACTATTCTATTAAATACTAAATTATCAGTAGTAGAATCCTTTGAGTCTACATTAAAGTATCCATGTCTAAATAATTGATATTTTTCTTGGGCTTTAGCACCTTTAACTGATGGTTCTATAAATCCTTTTAAAATTGTTAAAGAGTTAGGATTTATTTGTTCTAAGAAGTGTTTGCCTTCGTTTTCTTCTACATCATCAAGTATAAGAGGTTCATACAACCTAAATTCAGCTGGAATAGCAGTTTTAGCATTTACCCAGTGAATAGTTCCTTTAACTTTTCTTCCTGTAAATCCGCTACCACTCTTAGTTTCGGGATCATAAGTACAGTGAATTTCAGTTACATTTCCTTCTTCGTCTTTAATTACATCAGTACATTTAACGAAATATGCCCCTTTAAGTCTAACTTCATTTCCAGGGAATAGTCTGAAATATTTCTTAACTGGAACTTCCATAAAATCTTCTCTTTCAATGTAAAGTTCTCTAGAGAATTCTACTTGTCTAGTACCTGCAGATTCATCATTAGGGTTATTTTCTATTTCAAGTATTTCAGATTGTCCTTCAGGGTAATTAGTTATTACTAATTTTAATGGGTTAAGAACAGCCATTGCTCTTGTAGCTGTTGGGTTTAAGTCTTCTCTAATAAAATATTCAAGCATTTGTTCATCAACTACTGAAGATGCTTTTGCAACCCCAATTGCTGAACAGAAATTTCTAATAGATGCAGGGGTATATCCCTTTCTTCTTAAACCAGCTATAGTAGGCATTCTTGGATCATCCCATCCATCAACAATGCCTTCATCAACAAGAAGTTTAAGCTTTCTTTTACTCATAACTGTATTTGTAAGATTTAATCTTGCAAACTCAATTTGTCTTGGAGTAGATTCCATTTCACATTCTTTAACGACCCAATCATAAAGCGGTCTATGATCTTCAAATTCTAATGTACAAATAGAGTGAGTTATTCCTTCTATTGCATCTTCTATAGGATGTGCAAAATCGTACATAGGATAGATACACCATTTATCACCTGTATTATGATGAACAGAGTGAGATATTCTATAGATTATTGGGTCTCTCATATTAATGTTAGGAGAAGACATATCTATTTTTGCTCTTAGAACTTTTTTTCCGTCTTCAAATTCACCATTTTTCATTCTTTCTAGAAGATCTAAGTTTTCTTCAACACTTCTATTTCTATAAGGACTCTCTTTTCCAGGAGCAGTTAAGCTTCCTCTATAGTCCTTCATTTCTTCTGGCGTTAAATCACATACGTAAGCTTTTCCTTTCTTTATAAGAAGTTGTGCTTTTTCGTACATAATATCGAAGTAATTAGAAGCAAAAAGTAGTTCATCCCAATCGAATCCTAACCACTTTACATCTTCTTTAATTGATTCAACATATTCAGTATCTTCTTTTATTGGATTAGTATCATCAAATCTAAGATTTGTTTTACCATTAAACTCATCTGCTAATTGGAAGTTTAAGCAGATTGATTTTGCGTGACCTATATGTAGGTAGCCATTTGGTTCTGGTGGAAAACGTGTAATTATTTCTTTGTGTTTTCCAGATTCTAAATCGTCTATTACTATGTTTCTAATAAAATTAGATGAGTTGATTTCGTTTGCCATAATATTTACCCTCTCCTAATGTATTTATCTTAATTATATTTATTTACTTTTACCTTTAATTTTAATCTAATATATAAAAAAAATAAAGTAACTATTGATTTTTAAAGAAAAAAATAGTACTGATATGTGCAAAATTAAGATAATTATATTATTATCACACATAAGTACTATTCATATTTGTCATATTAATGCAACTTGAGTTTCAATAGAGAAATCTAGTTCATTTATAAAACCTTCATAGATTAAGGTTTTGTTTGGTATATTCAATAAATCAGTAGGACTAGTTAATTCTGGTATCTTTGGACTATGCCATATATTACTTTGCTTCAGAAGAGTTGTTATAAATTGTGAACAGAAGTAGTGGTTGTCTCTATGTATTGGCTTGTCCATCAATACTCCAAAAAGTCCTATAAAGTTGTACCTATAATTTATATCAGAATCAAAAAATGATTTAATTTCTCTTTCTAAGTCAAGAAACTGTTTTTCTGTTATTTCTAGCTTGTAGATTAAGCAGCGTGCATTTGGAGACTTTTGAAAAACTCCTGTATAAATATTTTCAGTTGTTAAACCACCTGAAAAAGGATTATCTGGGTCTAATCTTCCAAAAGAATACATTGTTTTAAAAGATGAATCTAAACTTATTGAAACATGAGTATAATGTGTTTTTGTAACAAATCCGATTGAACGAGATAACCAAGTGCCTGTCCTAGAAAAAACTAAGTATATTGGCATTTTTCTCATAAGAGTATTCTCCTTTTGTCAATTTATAAGATAATTATATATTTAGACTATAGGAAAATCTATAACAATTAATTGGTAGAATTAGCTTTTTCAAGTTTGTCTGAAGAAAGGTACAATTCATATACCTTATGATTTTCATCCTCTTCTTTGAAAGCTACAGATACTCTAACCTCTTCTTCCTCATCAGAAAATTTTGTGTTATATATGGCAAAGTTATAACCATTTCTTTTTTCTCCATAATCAAATTCTAGTGATTCGAATACTCCAACTGTAGTGATTAAAAGTGCGCTTTCTTTTTGAAAGGTACCATAATCATAAGATTCCTTCATATCGTCACTTAAGTGCTTTGAGAATGTATTATAATCATTATTGCTTAAAGCAGTTAAAACAGTTGATAATACTTCATCACTATATGAACTTATTTCACTATAATCTAGCTTTTTTACACAACCAATAAAAATAGAAGGAATAAAGAGTAGTAATAGGGATATAGAAAATAATTTCTTTTTCAATAGTTTCATCTCCTTGCGCTAATAAATAAACTATAATTTCATTTTAATATAACTAATAATATTTATGACAATAATTTATAAAAATAATTTTGTGGTAAAATATAGTATAAACATAAAAGGTTGTAGTATGGAGGGGCAGGATGTTAGGAACAGTAGTTAATTGTGGAACAATAATATTAGGTTGCATTGTAGGATTAGTAGTTAAGGGGAGATTAAAAGAAAAAGTTAGTACAACAATAATGAATGGACTAGCTTTGTGTGTTTTATACATAGGAATATCAGGAGCGCTAAAAGGAGAAAATACTCTTCAGATGATAATTTCTGTAGGGGTTGGGGCTCTTATAGGTGAGTTAATTGATATTGACAAAGGATTGAAAAGTGTAGGAGATTATTTAGAAAGTAAAATTAATAAAGGTAATGGAGAAAAATCAATATCTGAAGGTTTTGTAACAGCAAGCTTACTATTTTGTGTTGGTGCTATGGCTATAGTAGGATCTTTAGAAAGTGGTCTTCAAGGTAATCATACAACTTTATATGCTAAGTCAATATTAGATGGAATATCTTCAATAATATTTACATCAACTCTAGGAATAGGGGTTATGTTTTCTGCTGTAGCTGTTTTAATATATCAAGGTGGAATTACACTTTGTGCAGGAATTCTTGGGGGGATATTAAGCTCAGTAGTTATAGGAAATATGTCCGCAGTAGGTAGTTTGTTAATAGTAGGTCTTGGGCTAAATATGTTAGGAGTTACAAAGATTAAGGTGGCAAATTTGTTACCAGCTATATTTATTCCAATAATATTCGGAATCTTTTAAGAAAATGGGGAAAGATATAAATAAGAACATATGTTGTGTTATAATGGTTGAGAATTAGGAAGGAGGAATTTAATTGTGGATTTAAAGTCGTTATTAAATAAGGAACAATATGAGGGTGCTATTACTGTAGAGGGACAGGTCTTAATACTAGCTGGAGCAGGTTCAGGTAAGACAAGAGTTCTTACATATAGAATGGCACATATGATTGAAGATTTAGGTATACCACCTTATAAGATCTTAGCGATAACCTTCACTAATAAGGCAGCCAAGGAAATGAAGGATAGAATTAAGAAAATTGTTGGAGACAAGGCAGAGGATATGTGGATATCTACATTCCATTCAACTTGTGTAAGGATTTTGAGAAGAGAAATTCAACATCTAGGATATAAAAGCAATTTTACTATATATGATACATCAGACCAAAAGACTCTTATTACAGAGTGCATGAAGGCTTTAAATATAAATGATAAGGATATTACTCAAAGAGAAATTATAGGTAAGATAGGTAGAGCTAAAGATAAAATGCAAAGTGCAGATAACTTTAAAAGAGAGAATGAATCTAACTTTAGAGAAAATAAAATAGCAGATGTTTACTTAATGTATCAAAAGAGATTAAAAGAAAATAATGCTATGGATTTTGATGATTTAATATTTAAAACAGTAGAATTATTTAAGAAAAATTCAGATGTTTTAGAGTTTTATCAAAGAAAGTTCCAATATATCATGGTTGATGAGTACCAAGATACAAATGGAGCACAATATGAGTTTATAAAACTTCTGGCAGCTAAGTATAAGAATCTTTGTGTAGTAGGAGATGACGATCAAAGTATATATGGATGGAGAGGTGCTGATATATCGAATATTTTAAACTTCGAAAAAGACTATCCATCAGCAAAAGTTATTAAACTTGAACAAAACTATAGATCAAAAGGAAATATCTTAAGTGCAGCTAATGTAGTTATTGCGAATAATAATTATAGAAAAGATAAGGCGTTAAGAACTGAACAAGAAGCAGGAAGTAAAATAAAGATATATAGATCTTTTGATGATAGAGCAGAGGGAGATTTTGTATCTAAGACTATTGCAGATATCAAACATAAAGAAGGAAGAAAAAATGAAGATTTTGCAATTTTATATAGAACCAATGCACAATCTCGTATATTTGAAGAAACCTTAAGAAGAAGAGGAATTTCTTATAAGATAGTTGGTGGCACTAGATTCTATGATAGAAAAGAAATTAAGGACCTTCTATCTTACTTAAAGGTATTAGTGAATCCACAGGATGATATTAGTTTAAGAAGAATTATTAATGTTCCAAAGAGAAGTATAGGAGATGCTACTGTAGGGAAAGTACAAGACTTTGCTGATGACTTTGAATTGGATTTATGGGATGCTTTAACTCAAGCTAGAAGTATTCCTTCATTAACAGCAAGAAATGCCGCTTGTATAGAGAAGTTTACAACATTAATGGATAATTTCATGGAATTAAAAGATACAGTTCCTGTGTCTGTACTTATAGAAAGCATACTTAAAGATACAGGTTATTTAGATGAATTATCTAAATCAAATGAAATAGAAGATAAGAGTAGAATAGAGAACTTAAAGGAATTAGTATCAGATGCTGTTGATTTTGAAAAAAGTAGTGAAGACAAATCTTTGGAAGCTTACTTGGAAAAGGTATCACTAGTCCAAGATACAGATAAGTTGGAGGAAGAAGATGAAGGAGAAGGTTCCGTAGTGTTAATGACTGTCCATAGTGCAAAAGGATTAGAATTCCCAGTTGTATTTATGGTTGGTATGGAAAATGGAATATTCCCTAGTGAGGCTGACTTTAATGAAGAAGACAAGATGGAGGAATCTAGAAGGCTTTGCTATGTTGCTATAACTAGAGCTAAAGAAATGCTATATATGACTTCTGCAGAAGTTAGAAAGCAATTTGGTAGAACAGTTGCATATAGTCAATCAGACTTTATAGGAGAAATAAAATCTGATTTAAAGGAATATATTAATGAAAGGGGTTTAGCTGGTACATCAACCTTTGCAAAGCCTATGAATACAGGAGTTAACAACCCTCATAGCCTAAGAAGTAATATGTATTCTTCTAATAGAAATATATCTGGGGCAAGTAATACTTCTGATGGAAGTGCCACACTTATTACATCTGATGAAATTACTATGGGAAGAAAAGTTAAGCATGATAAATTTGGTGTTGGAACAATAGTTTCAATAACTCAATCTGGCAATGATAAGAAGTTAACTATAGCTTTTGATAAGCAAGGTGTTAAAATGCTTATGCTATCTATGGCCAATTTAGAGGTATTATAATATTTAGGAGGAATCCATTAATGGATAAGAATAAAAGAATTGAAGAGTTAGTAAATGAGTTAAATAGGTATTCATATGAATATTATACATTAGATGCACCTTCAGTTTCTGATAAGGATTATGACAAAAAATATGATGAGTTAAGGATGTTGGAAGAGGAGACTGGATATATTCTTCCATATTCTCCTACATTAAGGGTTGGAGATACTGTTCTTGAAGGATTTAGCAAGTATACTCATAAAGGCAGATTGTGGAGTATGGATAAAGCTCAAAGTGTAGAGGAACTTAAGGAATGGCATAATAGAAATAAAAAATTCATAGAAGCTATGAGATCTCAAGGTGAAGATTTACCAGATTTAAAATATGTATTAACTAAAAAGTTTGATGGATTAACTATTAATTTAACATATGATGAAAATGGTGTACTTGTTACAGCTGCTACTAGAGGAACTGGAGAAATGGGGGAAGAAGTAACAGCACAAGTAAAAACTATAAAGTCTATTCCGTTAAAGATAGATTCTAAGGATATATTTGAGGTTCATGGTGAAGCCATAATGACTACTGAAGCTTTTGAAGAATATAATAAGAAAGCAGAAGTACCACTTAAGAACTTAAGAAATGGTGCAGCTGGTGCTTTAAGAAACCTAAATGTTAAGGAAACTGCTAGTAGAAATCTATCAGCATTTTTCTATGATGTTGGATATAAAGAAGGAAAAGGCTTTAAAACATATTTAGACATGATGGAATTTATTAAAGAAAAAGGTCTTCCAGTTGATGATTATTTAGAAGTGTGTACATCTATGGATGAAATAGAAAAACAAATAGAATATATAAAAAATATTAGATTTGATTTGAATTATGACATAGATGGATTAGTAATAGCCATAGATGATATTAGAACTAGAGAGTTATTAGGATATACAATTAAGTTCCCTAAGTGGGCCATAGCATATAAGTTTGAAGCTCAAGAGGCAACAACTAAACTTTTAGATGTTGAGTGGAATGTAGGTAGAAGTGGTAGAGTTGGACCTACAGCATTGCTTGAGCCAGTTGAATTGGCTGGTGTAACGGTAAAGAGAGCTACACTTAATAATATGGACGATATAAAAAGAAAAGGTGTTAGAATTGGAGCAGAGGTATTTGTGAGGCGTTCTAATGATGTAATACCTGAGATAATGGGAGTAGTTCAAGAAAGCGTAGATAATTCTAAAGAAATTACTCCGCCAGAAGTATGCCCTGCATGTGGAAGCCATTTAGTGTTAGATGGAGCACATTATTTCTGTGAAAACACATTGTCTTGTAAACCACAGATGGTAAAAAGTATTGTTCACTACGCTTCAAGAGAAGCTATGAATATAGAGGGATTCTCTGAAAAGACAGCAGAACAATTATTTGAAAAGCTAAATATTAAATCTATCTCTGATTTATATAAACTTAAAAAAGAGGAATTAGTAACACTAGAGAAGTTTGGAGAGAAGAAGGCTCAGAAGTTACTTGATGCAGTAGAGAAAAGTAAAAATTGTGAACTATATGCATTTATATATGCTCTTGGAATACCGAATGTAGGAGTTAAGACAGCAAAGGATTTAGTTGCTAAGTTTAAATCTTTAGATGGAATAAAGAATGCTAGTTTTGAAGAATTGGTAGCCATACAGGACGTAGGAGATATTGTAGCAAAATGTGTATTAGAATTCTTTAGAGAAGAGAAGGTAATACAAACTATAGATGAACTTCTTGAACTTGGTGTAAGACCAAAGTATGAGGAAAAAGAAATTGTAGAGAGTCCATTTGTAGGAAAGACAGTAGTTGTTACAGGAACATTAAAGAATTATACAAGAGGAAGTATTAAAGAAAAGTTAGAGTCATTAGGTGCAAAGGTGTCTGGAAGTGTTAGTAAGAAAACTGATTATGTTTTAGCAGGTGAAGAAGCAGGTTCTAAACTTACAAAAGCTATTGACCTAGGAGTAAAAGTAATTTCAGAGGATGAATTTGAAGAGATTATAGGTAAGTAAAATGAAAAGAATAATTAATTTATTAAGTTTAATATCAGCTATAGTAACTTGTGGATTAATAATATGTACACTTATGACATCTTATCAGTTTTTTTATGTAGGGCAAGTATTTAATTCTTATATGCCAATACAAGTTGGATCGGCAGTAACTATGGCGTTGCTTGCGTTAAGATTTTTGTTAAATGAGAATGGTAGCAAGAGGATAACATATTCAGCTATAAGTATTTTAATTAGTTTAATTCTTATATTTTCAATTTCATTAGTAAAGTAGGGAGAAGCTGCTGGAAGGTAGCTTCTTATATTTTTATAAACATATAAAGCTAAAAATATATAAATTTTAAAATATATAAATATGCTAATAAAAAAATAAAAAATCATACATGCATGTAGCGTGTATGATTTTTCTATTTAAAGTCCACTTGTTTTATCTTTTCTATCGAAGTCCTTAATGTTATCAATATTAGATGAATCATCATTTTCTTCTCCAAAGAAATCCATAAAGTCAGAAGTTATTAAGTCTGCTTTATCATCCTTTATATAATTACTTTGGTTTTGAGATAAAAAGTCTAGCTTTTGATAAATTTTTTCCAATATATAATTCTTGTATTTTAATTGACGATAAGCTTTTAAGGCTGTGATAAATAACCATATACCAATAAACATAAATGTTGCCATAAAGATTATCGCAACTACACAACTTGCGCCAAATAATATAGACATAGCATAACCTCCTGAATAAATATATTATCATTATAGCACATAAAATAAATATTTATTATTAAAGTTAAGATTAAAAAAGTGATTATTAGGTATTATTCATGGATATAATCATAGATACTTAAAGAGTTAAGGAGAGAGGTATATGAAGAAAATTATTGCCCCTTTAATTATAGGGATTTTTATAGTGATATTTGTTTTAGGGTTTGTAGAAGTAGATAATACAGATACCTCTGTTAGCTCAGATACTATAGTCTATAGTGTTACTAGTATAGCTAACAATTTAGAAAAAGTTACTGGATTATCAAAGCGAGAAGAGGATATTATTTGCGCAACTAGTAAGGGGTTAATAAAAAAGAACTCAAAGGGAGAGATTGTTTCTGAATTAGCAAAAGAGATAAATGTAAAAGATGATGGAATAGAATATGAATTTATCTTAAATGATAATATATATTGGAGTAATGGGGATAAAATCACCCCTGATGATATAAAGGGATTTTTTAAAGAGTTAATAAAATCCGAAGATGAAGAAAATATAAAAGCGTTATTAGACGTTTATGGTGCAAAAGCATTTAGGGATGGAGAAGGATCCTTTGATAAAGGAGTTGCAATAACAACAGGAGATAATTCAATTAAAATAAGGTTAAATAAAAAGAATGATGAATTCTTAGATGATCTTACCAAGCCTCAATATAGAATAAGAAAATTATTGCCTGTTTGGGGCAATATAAAGGATACATATAATGAATTACTTTATAGTGGAGACTATATGATTACGGCTTTTGATGATAATAAAGTTACTTTATCAAAAAATAAGTGGGGGGAAGGTCCAAGTACTATAGATTTAGTTAAAGATGATAATGAGGAATTGGCTATGGCATCTTTTGAGATAGGAAAGAGAGATGTAGTTATCAATCCACCCAATAGTCAGTTAGAGAAGTTAAAGAGTGAAAATAAGCTATTAACATTTTCATCTGATGAATCATACTATTTATCTATAAATAGCGATGATAATGGATTACCTTTGTCTTCTAGAAGAGAAATATATAAACATATTTATAAAGCAACGGATGAATTTATGGATAATAATCCGGAAAGAGTAGAGTCGGCTGAGGGTAGTTATTTTAGAGAGGATAAAGAGGATTTGACTAAGCTTCAAACAAGGAAAGTAACCATTAATCAAGATGGAACTTTAGAAAAAATGGACTCTTTAACTTTATTAGCAAAAGATTCTGATGAGAGTAGAGATTTATGTAAGTTCTTAGTAAGTTGGTTTAAAAATAATCTTTCTATTAACCTAAAATATTCTCTTGTTAAAGCAGAGGATTTAGATGATTTAGATTTATTAAAAAGATATGATATGGTTCTTATAGATATTGAATCTAATTCAAATGAAAAAAAGGAATTCTATACAGAGTTGTCTACTTTTTTAAACGATAGTGAAAAGTTGATTTTAGAAAAGGAGATAAATGATGGTTCTAAAGACTTTAAACATATAGAAGAGAAGTTGTTTAATGATTGTACTATAATTCCTGTAATGTTTTCTAATGAGAACATTGCTATATCAAGTAAGGTGAGCAACATTAGTATGGATGGGAATGGAAATGTTGAATTTTCTAGTATTTCTAATAAGCAGAAATAAGAGCTGGAATTAATCCAGCTCTTTTGTTTCATTAGGTGCTTCTTCTATGATATCGTCCTTGTCTGAGTCTAATATATCTTCAGTAACTGTTATTGGTTCTTCTTCTCTTATAGAAGGAAGGTTAATATCGTCCTTAAAATTCATTGCATTTACTACATCATCATTTAAATAATGTATCAAAACAAAGAAAATTAGCATATTTTTACTACTATCAAATGTATCTTTAGAGCGGCTAAATGAGTTCTTCTTTTTAGAATAAGTAATAGATTTAGTAAAAATAGGTGCCATACCGGAACTTTCTGGAGTAGGTAAATTAGGCATTCTAAAGAAACTTTCATCTAGCATATCGGCAGATTTTAATGATAATCCACGGTAACGTTCTGTTTCGTCTAAAGTAGGTGCTTCTGGCCAACTTAATATTAGATTAGAATTTATAAAATATTTTCTATATAAATTAGATACCATATTTTTATGTTCTAATTGATTATCTGAGCTCCTTGAGTGTAAAAGTATAGCCAAAAAGTAGAAGCATATTTCAAAAGAAGAATATTTTACTTCTTTTTTGTCTGTCAATTTTAAAAAGATACCCTTCTCACTATCATAAAGCCCCTCTAACTTATAAAGAATTTCTTCGGATTTTTCATTAAAGGAAATAATGTTAGTATGCTTATAGGAGTCATTTAAAGCAATAGCAAAAAGTGAACAACTATCTAATGCTGAAACATAGTAATCTTTCTCGTCAAATTTATTTGTTAGAAAATCGGATAAATCTATTATAAGATTTTTACATTTTTCTTCATTTGAGAATTCATAGAATACATTAAATGCTAATAGGATTTTACATCCTTCCTCAAAAGAAAGGTTATATAATGCGTCCTTAAAATCGTAAAACATTTCTAATATTTGAAGAGAAAAGTTTTTATAGTCATCACTTATAGGATCATCAGGATTATAAAGAGAATAAAGATAATATGCATTCATCATAAAAGCTTGATCCGAAAAGTTGAATTTCTTATCTTTATCTATTAAGTTATATCCCTTTGAATTCCCTTCTGATAAATTTTTTTTCTCTACAAAAACTCCTTCAGAGTTTCTTAAGTTTTCATAATAAAAGCTAAGCTGTTCCTTCGCTAGGTGCTTGTAAGCATTCTCAAGTGAATCAGATCTGCGTGCACCTTTATTATAATTGCTATAATAGTTACTTAATTCTAATATATTTAAGGTCATTAGTGCATTTGTAGCAGGAATTATATCTTTCTTAAATGTATCCTCATCAAATCCATGAGATGTTTTGTTATGAATAAATACTGGAGATGATTTCCTGTACAGGCATATTAGTGGAGAAAAATTGTTTAATATGCTAATATCATTATTAGAAGATTTTTTTGATGACCTAAATGAGGTGGTTATCCCACACTTAGAGTTAAGCACTATAGTTTTTATAGCTTCTTTTGAAAGATGAAAAAGTTGACCACTTATATCATTTTGAGAAAGACTATTCATTCTGAAAAATGGTCCTATATATCTCAATTTATTCACCTCATATTTATTATTCTTATTAATTAATATGAGAGAATTTATGAAATAGTGCATAAAATCCAAATTAAAGGAGATTTTTTTGATGAAAGAAGGAAAATTAAATTTTGATGATTTAAGAAATATAATTTTAGATAGTAGAAAAGTTAAGAGGGACGAAGTTACTATAAGAAATGACGTTGGAGAAGATTGCTCTGTTATAAATTTTGGTGATTATGAAGGGATATTTTCAACAGACCCAATTACAGGGGCATCAGAAAATGTAGGAAAACTAGCAGTGCATATTAATTGTAATGACATTGCATCTGCTGGAGGAGAGCCTGTAGCTTTGTTAGTTACAATTATGGCCCCAACTTCATCATCATTAGAGGACATAAAGAATATAATGAATGAGATAAGCGAGGAGGCAGGAAAGTTAAATGTGGAAGTAATAGGTGGTCATACAGAAGTAACTTCTGCTGTAAATAAGTTAATTGTGTCTATAACTGTTATTGGAAAAAGTTTAAAGGGAACTTCTATTAGCACAGCAGGGGCCAATGAGGGAGATGACATAATTATTACTAAATATATTGCATTAGAAGGAAGCTCTATTTTAGCAAATGATTATGAAAATAGGTTAAAGCATGTTTTAACAGATAAAGAATTAGATGAAGCTAGGAGTCTGATTGATTATATAAGTGTTTTAAAGGAAGGGAAAATTGCCTCTAAGTATAATGTAAGTTCAATGCACGATATAACAGAAGGTGGGCTTCTAGGAGCGCTTTTTGAATTGGCTATGGCTTCTAATAAAGGCTTTATTATATATGAAGATAAAATACCTATGCTAGATGTTACGAAGAAAATAGTTGGTGAATTCAAAATAAATCCATTAAGGTTAATTTCTTCTGGAAGTATGTTAATAACTTCTTCTGAAGGGAATACAGTTGTAGATGCCTTACAAAGGGAAGGGATAAAAGCAACTATTATTGGAAAAGTAACAAAAAATAAAGGGATTTTAGTATCAAATGGAGTAGAATTAGAGGTAGAAGAACCTAAAAGAGATGAGTTGTTTAATATAAAATAAAACTAGAAGGTGAAAGAATGAGAATAGATAATAGAAAAAAAGATCAACTTAGAAGAGTAAAGGTAACAAGAAATTATACAAAATATGCAGAGGGATCTGTTTATATAGAAGTTGGAGATACAAAGGTTTTATGTAATGTATCAATAGAAGATAAGGTGCCACCTTTTCTAAAAGGTTCAGGAGAAGGATGGATTACAGCTGAATATAATATGCTTCCAAGAGCAACTGGTACAAGAAAAATAAGAGATATAGCTAGACTAAAGGTTGATGGACGTACAATGGAAATTCAAAGACTTATAGGTAGAGCTTTAAGATCAGTTGTAGATTTAAAAGCTTTAGGTGAAAAAACATTATGGGTAGATTGTGATGTAATACAGGCTGATGGAGGAACAAGAACAACATCAATATCAGGAGCTTTTATAGCTATGGTAGATGCAGTTAATAAACTTCATAGAGAAAAACCATTCAAAGTATATCCAATAAGAAGTTTTGTGGCAGCAACAAGTGTAGGAATAGTAGATGGGGAGATGCTACTAGATTTATGTTATGAAGAGGATTCTAATGCTAAAGTTGACATGAATGTAATTATGACAGATGAAGGTGCTTTTGTAGAGGTTCAAGGAACTGGAGAGGATAGTCCTTTTACTAGAGCTGAATTAAATGAATTATTAGATTTAGGGGAGAAAGGAATAAAACAAATGATTCATGTTCAAAAAGAAGCATTAAAGATGGATGCACTATGGATAGGTACTGGAGGAAAAAATTAGAATGAAGAAGTTAATAATAGCAAGCAACAATAAACATAAGATAGAAGAAATTAAATCTATGTTATGCGGAATGCCTTTTCAAATAAGGTCGTTAAAAGAAGAAAATATTGATATAGATGTTATAGAAGATGGAACAACTTTTGAGGAAAATTCTAAGAAAAAAGCTAGTGAAATAGTGGGATTTTTAAAAAACAAAGGTGAGAAAAGTTTTATTGTGCTGTCAGATGATTCTGGATTAGAAGTAGATTACCTTAATGGTGAGCCTGGTATATATTCTGCTAGATATTCAGGAGAACATGGCAATGATAGAGAAAATAATATTAAGCTATTAAAAAAAATGCGTAATGTTCCTTTTGAAAAGAGGGGGGCTTGTTTTGTTTGCCATATATCTTTAATTGATGATAATGGTGAGTATATAGGAATAAGGGGGGAAGCAAGAGGAAAAATTCTTGAGGAATTACCAGATGAAGATGGCTTTGGATATGATCCTATATTCTATTATGAACCTTTAGGTAAAACATTTGCGGAATTAGCAGGAAAAGAGAAGAATGAAATTAGTCATAGAGGGGTAGCATTAAAAGAACTAAAAGATAAAATAGCAAAGTTTATATAAGGTGGGGAATGAATTGTTAATAGCAGTGATAAGTGATACGCATAGAGTTGCAAAATATATTAATATAGCAAAAGAGTATATAAAATCTGCGGATGTATTAATACATCTAGGTGATAATTCAGAAGATATTGAGGAATTAACTAAGGGATTTAAGGGAAAAGTATATGGTGTAAGAGGAAATTGTGATTTTACTAATAATTATCCTAAGGAAAGTATAATTGTTTTAGAGGGCAAAAAGATATTTATTACTCATGGAGATTTATACGGGGTTAAGTATAGTCTAACTAATTTATATTATAGAGCTAAAGAGGTTGAAGCTGATATAGTCCTATTTGGGCATACGCATGAACAATTAATATTGAATGAGGATGGAATTATATTTATGAATCCAGGAAGTATATCTCTCCCTAAATTAAGAGGTAGACATATAGGGTATATTGATATGAACAATGGAAAGATAAAGGATGTTAGACTTAAAGAAGTAAAATGTTTGTAGTATTATGTAGAAAAGTAAGACTGTAAAAGGTGCTAAAATTTTAAATTATCTTTATTTAGGTCGATTTTTCTTTATAATTCAATAATATATATTTTTCTTTTAAAAAAGGTATTGACGGATTAATGGTCATACTGTAGAATAATCATTGTCGTCGCGAGAGAGCGATGCCGGTGATACCGGGGTGTGGCGCAGATGGGAGCGCGCGTGGTTTGGGACCATGAGGTCGCAGGTTCGATCCCTGTCACCCCGACCACTTTCCAAAACAAGATAAAAAAAACTTGACAAATGCGGAGAGATATCATAAAATAATATTCGTTCTCGAAAGAGAAAATAAGCGTCTTTAGCTCAGCTGGATAGAGCAACGCCCTTCTAAGGCGTGGGCCAGGAGTTCGAATCTCTTAAGACGCACCATATGGTGAATGTAGTTCAGTTGGTAGAGCGCCAGTTTGTGGCACTGGTTGTCGTGGGTTCGAGTCCCATCGTTCACCCCATATTTAGGGATATCGCCAAGCGGTAAGGCACCACACTTTGACTGTGGCATTCGTAGGTTCAAATCCTGCTATCCCTGCCATGTGGTTTACTAGCTCAGTCGGTAGAGCACTTGACTTTTAATCAAGGTGTCCGGGGTTCGATTCCCCGGTAAGCCACCAAAAATGCAGATGTGGCGGAATTGGCAGACGCACTAGACTTAGGATCTAGCGCCTTTGGCGTGGGGGTTCGACTCCCTTCATCTGCACCATATGCGGAAGTGGCTCAATGGTAGAGCGCCACCTTGCCAAGGTGGATGTTGCGGGTTCGAGTCCCGTCTTCCGCTCCACAATATGCGGGTATCGTATATCGGTAATACTCCAGCCTTCCAAGCTGGAAAGGTGGGTTCGATTCCCACTACCCGCTCCATTAAAAATATGCGTCTTTAGCTCAGCTGGATAGAGCAACGCCCTTCTAAGGCGTGGGCCAGGAGTTCGAATCTCTTAAGACGCACCATATCGGGGTGTGGCGCAGATGGGAGCGCGCGTGGTTTGGGACCATGAGGTCGCAGGTTCGATCCCTGTCACCCCGACCAAATAGAAAAAAGTTGCGGAAGTGGCTCAATGGTAGAGCGCCACCTTGCCAAGGTGGATGTTGCGGGTTCGAGTCCCGTCTTCCGCTCCATAATGTGCGGGTATCGTATATCGGTAATACTCCAGCCTTCCAAGCTGGAAAGGTGGGTTCGATTCCCACTACCCGCTCCATAACATGCAGGTATCGTATATCGGTAATACTCCAGCCTTCCAAGCTGGAAAGGTGGGTTCGATTCCCACTACCCGCTCCATTAAAAATATGCGTCTTTAGCTCAGCTGGATAGAGCAACGCCCTTCTAAGGCGTGGGCCAGGAGTTCGAATCTCTTAAGACGCACCATTTATGCGCTATTAGCTCAGTTGGTAGAGCACCTGACTCTTAATCAGGGTGTCCCGGGTTCGAATCCCTGATGGCGCACCATTTTTTGGTGAATGTAGTTCAGTTGGTAGAGCGCCAGTTTGTGGCACTGGTTGTCGTGGGTTCGAGTCCCATCGTTCACCCCATATTTAGGGATATCGCCAAGCGGTAAGGCACCACACTTTGACTGTGGCATTCGTAGGTTCAAATCCTGCTATCCCTGCCATGTGGTTTACTAGCTCAGTCGGTAGAGCACTTGACTTTTAATCAAGGTGTCCGGGGTTCGATTCCCCGGTAAGCCACCAAAATGCAGATGTGGCGGAATTGGCAGACGCACTAGACTTAGGATCTAGCGCCTTTGGCGTGGGGGTTCGACTCCCTTCATCTGCACCATGTGCGGGTATCGTATATCGGTAATACTCCAGCCTTCCAAGCTGGAAAGGTGGGTTCGATTCCCACTACCCGCTCCAAAGAAAAGCAACTTGAATAAGTTGCTTTTTTTGTTTTGTTCTGAAATATAGTTGTTTACTATTGTTATATTCTATTGGTAATATATAATTATAAGGTAAATAATATTATAAAGATAAAATATGCTCCTATAACTCAGGTGGATAGAGTGCAGGACTTCGAATCCTGATGCCCCCCGTTCAAATCGGGGTAGGAGTACCAAAGGGCTATTGTACTAAATAATTAGTGGGTAGCTCTTTTTTGTTCTTTAGGAAAAGATAATTGTAATTGAACTGTGGATAACTTCGATATTTTAATGTTACTAAAGCTTATTTATATGAAAAGTCTAAATGAATATAAAGAGAAGATTTCCCATGAGCTTTTACTAGAAGGTGCAATTGCACCTTTTTATATTATATAAGAAATTAATATTGTTATATATGTGTAAGTGGCATTGTAGGGGATAAGTTTATAGTAGTTCAAAGTAAAAATGCAAATATATAATATTATAAAATTTAAATACTATTTTGTGTATTATAAGGAAACTAAATATAAACTATGCCAAGTGTATCATTAATAGAAAATAAATATAAAAAAGAGAATTTTAAAGAAATCAATAATTAATTAGATATAATTACATATAATACTTATGTAAAGAGAAAAAGCTGTGATAGAATAGTCCTTGTCCTTCGGGAAAGCAGTCAAAAAAACTTGAAAAAAGTTGTTGACAGCGAAAACGAAGAGTGATAAGATAAAAAAGTCGCCGAAGGGCGTAGAGATCTTTGAAAATTGAACAGAATATAAAGTTAAAAACCAGCAATTCTTTTTTACGAGTAAACTTGAGAAATCAAGTAGC
>OIFM01000022.1_pt1 | contig 87079 bp, 72 predicted proteins | sample 1582081 | NCBI WGS metagenome assembly OIFM01 (sample SAMN07501044, study PRJEB24779) | human gut metagenome | reverse complement strand
TATCAGCTTTTTTATTGAATTTTTCCTTATTAAATCTATAAACCATATAGTTCTCACTTTCTTGCAATTACGACTTATTTTTGAATATAATTAATTACATGTTTAATTATCATATCAATACTTCCGTCTCCATTACGTTTGATTTCAAACTTACTTGAATCTTTATATGATTCTTCTGTTATATATAAATCAATATCTTTATCAATTTTTAATCTTATTCTTTTAAGCTTTTTATCAACATATTGCTCGTCTACTCTAAACTCTTCTTCGCAATTACCAGTCATAAAGATATTATAGGAATCCTTAAAGTCCTCATTCCCATTGAATAACTTTTCTGATACTTCCCTTATATTTATACTTTCATCATTTTGTAGAGCTTCTCTTGTTAAACTTCTTACCTTCTCGGCTAAAGAAGCATCTTCAGAAATATATCTCCTTACAAAACTCTCTGTAGCATTTAAAAATCGCTTTGTGTTATCTCTGTCATTTACTACTACTTCACATCCTAAAAAGCTATTTATGAAATAATTAGCCCCATATTCATCCTCCCCTTGTCTTTTGCCTCGTCTATCTAGTACATACAAATTGAATGAATCTGATTCTCTTACTGGCTTTATAAAAGCTGCTTTCTGTATTTTATGTCCACTTCCAGGTAAACCTGCTGATTGTGGAACTATATCAATTCCAATTTTATCGTCAGAAAATTCTATTTCATGAGTAAAATTCTTTACATAATCCATTTTTAATATTGCTATCATAGGGCCTTGGTCTGTAATCATAGATGTTACTATCAAATCACAGGATGGAATATTAACATTTCCCTTCATTATGGAGAATAGTTGTCTTGCTAGCTCCTTTGATATATTTATAAAATCACTATCAGTTCCATTTAGATAGTTTTGAACTATTTCTTTTACAACATTTCTTTCATAGCTGAACTTTGCATACTTAAGTCCTTCATCATTTAGACATTTCTCTATATGCTTATATAAAAACTTATACGTATCTTCTTTAAGATCTAATTTATAATTGTTTAATATCGGCTCTACAGCGTTATTATCCAAAATGTGAATCATTGCTTCGTTTATGTTTATATCATTAACATATTCCATGTTTATTACCTTCCTTCTATATCAGTTGATTATCATATGAGAATAGGAGCATATAAGTATTGCTGGATTTGCTCCTATTCATATATATTTTTTAATCGTAATAAGCTTCTGGTTCTTTTTCAGGTCTTACATCTTCATTGTCATATGTTTTATCTAATTCTATTTTTACTCCTGCTTGGCTTAATGACATTAGATATAATGAAAATTTATCTAATGTTCTTAATGAACTCAATTCACATATATCATTAAATCTAAAATTCCATTCATTCTCTTTATTAAGATCACTCCATCTATAAACTTCAATGCAAATATTCATTTTTTCATCTTTTTCACATTCAAATAGTATTCTTCCATTTTCTTGTTTTAACCAACTTCTTCTTTCCCCATCTTCAAACTCGTAACTCACTTCTACAGTTTCATAAGCTACTCCATCATCATAATCAACTTCTAGATCGTCTGTATCTACATTCTCTGCTACATATTCACACCACTTATCAAATATTTCTGATACCTTAACACTTTTAATATTGGCATCAACACTCATTAATTCCTTAAAATTTTCTAGTAACTTCTTATTTTCAACTGTTGTCATCTTTAATACATTTGTTAAAACATGATCAAGTTTTATAATATACTCTGAATAATCATAACTCTCTAAATAAGGAATAATAACTCCCTTTACCTTTTCTTCAACTACTTTCTTTACTTCTCCACCCCAACTAAACATATCACTTATTGATTTTTCCACACATTTTTCAAGCTGCTCTGCTATTACCTTTTCTATAACTCCCTTTTCAAGCTCCTTTGTAATACAATCTTTTATGCTATTTTCTAAATTACTCATTTAACATCTTCCTCTCTATTTATTATTTTTATTATTTTATAAGCCTTATTGGTAAAATCATATCTGTCTTATTTTTACTTTCAAGTACAATAGGTGTAACTGGTGATGACATATAAAGTGTGCAATTAGAATCATGATGCTTTATTGCATCTAATAAATATTCTGCATTAATTCCAAACTCTATTTCTTCTCCCTCTAATTCTGCACTTATATATCTTTCAAATTTTATAATTTCTTCATTTGCTTTAGAAGATTTTATATAACTTCTTTTATTGTTGATGTTAAAAATTACTATACTTCCATACCCACGATATAACTTGATATATTGAGATAATACAAACTTAATATCATCCGAATTTAATGTTATTTTTATATTCTTCTTAACATCACTAATCAAGGCTCTCCAGTTTACATACTTTAATTCACTCTTCTTATAAACTATTGTTATTCTTCCAAAGCAAATTTTTATAAATTCATTGTTCTCTTGAATGGTTGCTATGCTTGTACCCTTTATTTTCTTTAGAATATTAACCACTTCTTCTGGTATCAAAATTTCATTTTCTGTAATGATATCCTCAATACTTCTTATGCCCATTCTGTAGCCATCCATAGCAACAAAGTTATTTTTATCTATGCATATAGATCTAAGTTGTGGTCTAACATTATCTTTTTCTATTGCATACTTACATTCCATTAAAAAATCAAAGTTTGGTATACACTTACATTCTTTAGGATTATTAAACTCTATTAATTCCATAAATTCTGTATCTTCGTTAAATGATATTTTCTGATTCTGTGTAGATATATAATAATCACCAACTAAGCAAGGTTCTTTCTTAGGTAATAATTTAATTGCTTCTTTAGGTATTAGGATCTTTCCTTCTTCTTCATTTCCGAATGTATTTTCAGTTAAAATCACTTGATAAAATGTATCTTTTAATTCTTTGGTAGCCAATAATCTAATCCCATCTTTTTGCACGTTAATTTGGTAGTAATCCACATTTAAAAGCTTGTTAAGATAAATTAATGATTCACTATTAACAATGGCTTTCATCTACTATTCCTCCTCATCCATTCCATATACTAACTGTTCCTCTAAATCTTCATAGGTTAATCCTCCATAACCATTTTGGTAATCTCTACCCTCAAAGTTACAGAAACCTGATGTTTTAGTGTTATTAGATGAACTTCTAGTCCAATCTTCCTTGATAGCTGATACTAAAGCTCCAATTCTATTATTGAAATTGCCATTAGAAATTATATTTAGCTTATCTAATACAACAGCAACAACATCTTTATTTTTATGATATTTTCTTACAGTCTTTAAAATAGTTTTTGCTTCTGCATCTTCACACTTAACTATTTTTACTATCTGTTGTTGTATCTCTGTCTCTATCTCTGTCTCTATCTCTGTCTCTGTCTCTATCTCTGTCTCTCGTGAACATTTGTCGGACATTTGTCCTTTTTCTTCATCTGAAACGGCTATTTTACTTGGTTTTTTATTTAATTTCGGACATTTGTCCGGACTTTTGTCCTCTTTTTTATCTTCAATCAATAATTCAACTTCATTAGACTTTTGTTCTTTTAAAAGCTTCTTTTCTTCTTCTATCCTAGCTCTCTGTTCTCGTTTTCTATCTGCTTCTGTAGAAGATTTTCCAATAAAATTTTGAATATCTAGAAGATATATTGCTCCATTATCTAAAATTTCTACCAGCTTAAATTCCTCAAAAACTTTTATTGCATTTCTAACAGTATCTACATTGTGTCCAAGTACCTTTGAAAGCGTTTCTACACTATAAGGTATTAGATTCGTAACCATTAGTTTTCCATCTCTTTTCAAAGACTTTAAATACATCTTTAGAAGTATGTTTGAATATTCATATCCGTTAGGTTGTGCCTCAATTATTTTTATCTCTTCTCTTTCAAAAAAATTTTCGTTTAGCTTTAAATAGTAATATTTTTTATTATCAGCCAACTCCTCACCTCCAGGTAAATGTGCTATAATATAAATTGATGTTTTTCATAATTATTTTTGTGCTTTAAGAGATTCTTGGTATTGTCGTACTGCTTCTCTTAAAGCCTTTTCTTTTGTTAATGGAGTAATAGGATCTAGATATAACTCCTCAACCTTCTTTGCTATTTTTCTAGCACTATCTGAATCGTTAATTATTATTAGTACATCTTTCACTTTTTCATCTCCTTAATGTAACTTCTTTACCAGTAGGAATATGATGAAATGTATAGCTTTCTGCATCTTTTTTTACGAATAAAAATTCTTGATAATCATATCCATAGTCATTTAAAAGTACTATGTGTCTAATTTTTAAATCCTTTAACTTTTCTGATTTACACATATGCAAACACCTCATTTATTACGAATATGAGAGTAAATACACTACCTAATGTTAAAAAAGTAAACCTAATTTTATCTATTTTTCTTCTACTATCTGAATAACTAACTAGTCCAATTATTATAAATAGTGCTTGAAACACCATAGAAGTAATAGATAGAATAATTCTCCCTATTTCACTCACTTTAATCACCTCTCTTTCCAATACCATTCGATTTGACCATCACGCTCTACAACATGCAACCAGAATAATTCTTTACCTTCTGAATTAACAATTCCAACTGTTAAGTTACCGTTCTTATCTAAGTTGCTCCTTGTTACTCTTAATCCAGTTCCTTCTTCATAGATCTTCTTAAATCTCTCTAATAAACTTTTATTCATATATTTATCCTCACTTTTAGTAAAATAACTTATTAAATTACCTCATCTATTCCTATTTGTTCATTTTTAAGAATTATCATATCCTTTAACACAATAGGTAACTTATAATCATTAACTATATTTTTAGCTATTTCTAATTGATTTCTCTTAATTGCCTCATATCTATTTACTTGAAATTCCCTCCTTAGCTGATGTTGAATGTCTGCATATACCTTTCCTCTAATTGATTTGTCTTTATATGCAGCACTTCCTTTACCACCTAAAGCTTTTGTACCAACACTTCTAACTAAAGATTGTAGTTCTTTACATTCAATATTGAATAAAGGACTATTCCCCTTAAACTCTTCAAAATCATTTCTTACTTCTTGTACTTCCCCCTTAACTTCTTTAAGAGCTTTTACCTGCAATTCCAATAAATCTAAGCTTGACCTAGGTTGTCCACTCTTTACTCTAAAATAGTTATTAACTAATTCTCTTTGAACTTTCCAAGCTAAATCATCTTGAAGTGACTTTACTAACATTAAGTAACCACTTTCTGTAATTAAATAAGTTCCTTTATTATTAATCTCCGAACGACGAATTTCGTTGTTCCCAACATCAGCAGGCTTTATAAAGAAAAAATCTTCGTTTTCTACAAAATGAATTTTATTCTCTCTAAAATTCCTTCCTGCAGTTCCCTCTACTCTTTCATGTAACATATCAATCTCTTTAAATGTTACAACCCTTTGTCCATTAAATTCTTTTACTGATAAATTGGTATTATTGATTTTTACAATTGGATTGTTCATAGCTTGTCCTCCTTAATTTTTATTCTGTTAAGTTTTTATGGCCGGGCTATTAAGCCCTAATAAATTTTATAAGATGTTATTTTCTACAATGTAAATTAATTTTTTTCTTAACTTTTCACTATTATTGCCAACTACAACAATACTTTCAACATCACTTAAGTTATACTTTTTTAATAAGTTTTTATAAATTTTTTCTTTTTCTTCATTTGTTATTTCGTTTTTCATTTTTTTCTTTCTTTACAAACAAGAATAATTTATCAAAAAACTCTTTTTCAGCATTTGGCATATACATCACTCCTATTCATTAAAATTCTCTAATGGGATGTTGAAAATTTGTGATAGCTTTTCTTTTTGAAGTTTGCTTAATGGTTTCTTACCTTGTTCCAATTTAGCAAACCATTGCCTTGTAACCCCCAATTCTGCAGCTACAAAAGATTGCTTAATTCCTTTGTTTTTTCTAATTTCCTTTATATCCATCGCTTGTCCCTCCTTGCCTTAATAGTAAACTATGTACGCTAATTAGTAAACTTTATTTATCCTTTAAATCTTTCCGTATATTGAAATTATATTCACATTTCTCAACTTTGCTACAATTTGCTAATTCTTTTCAAAAAAGAATTTTTACAATAAATTTGGTTTACTTTTTTGTAAACTATGTTATAATGTTTTTGAGGTGATTATTTTGAATTTTACAGATAGGTTAAAGAAGTTCAGAAACGAAAAAGGACTGAATCAAACAGAATTAGGAGATTTAATAGGTGTTAAAAAGAGTTATTATTCCCAAATTGAAAATAACAAGAAAAGCCCCTCTAGAAACTTCATTAACTCATTAGTTTCTATCAGTGGTTTACCTGAAGAATACTGGCTTTATGGTATAGAAGAAAAAGACTACATTGATAATAGAATTGAATATAAGTGTATTCAAAGAGCTTTTGAACAAATATTAGAATTGAATATCATTGATGATGTTAGTAAATTAAGAATTCAAGCTCCAGAAGGAAGCATAGAAGAATTAATAGTTTCAGCAATAAAAGCTGATCTAGAACATTTAATAAGTAAGAAGAAGGGTAATAAATGATAAAGGTAGCAATTTATTCAAGAAAATCAGTTTTAACTGATAAAGGTGAAAGTATAGAAAATCAAATCAAAATAATAAAATCATATTTCAGTAACAAAAGTGTTAAATTTGAAATTTTTGAAGACGAAGGTTTTAGTGGAAAAAATACAAATAGGCCATCTTTTAACAGAATGATGAAGATGGTAGAAATGAAGAAATTTGACATTGTAGCCGTATATAAACTCGATAGAATCGCTAGAAATGTAATAGATTTTATAAAAATTTATGAAAAGTTTGAAAAAAACGAAGTTAAATTTTTGTCTGTAACAGAACAATTTGACACAAGCACCCCTTTAGGACGAATGATGATGTATATAATAGCTAACTTTGCTGAAATAGAAAGGGAAAACCTAAGAAGCAGGGTGATAGATAACAAAAAAGAATTAGCTAAATTAGGTCAATGGTCTGGAGGTAATACTCCAGTAGGATATAAATCTACAAAAGAGGAGATTGCTGGAAAAAAAGTTCCTTATCTTAGAATTGATGAATCAAAAAAGCATATTCCTTTATCTGCTTTTAAATGGTTATTGGAAGGTTATTCTCTAGAACAAATAAGTAAAAAACTTTCAGATGATTTAAATTACAAATTAAGTAGAGTTAACGTTAAAAAATTATTAACTAATCCTGTATATACAGAATACAACGAACAAACCATTGAATACTTTTCATCACTAGGTTTACAAATATTTAACACTGTAAAAGGATCTGGTCTTATAAGAAATTCTTTTAAAGATGAGACAATAATAGCAACTTCTAAGCATCCTCCTTTAATATCTTCAGAAGATTTTATTAAATCACAAATTTTAATCAAAGAAAAATCTATAGATCCAAAACCAAGAATATCTACTAAGACATTTTTAGCTCAAACTGTATATTGTGGATACTGCCATTCAAGTTACAGAATAGATGTAGTTCATGGAAAGAATATTGTTAGAAAGCAATGTAAATGCGGTAGAAGTATCTCAGTTGATGAATTAGAATGTTTAGTTATTAATTATCTAAAATCTGTTGTGAGTGGAAATATACAAATAAAAAGCGTTGATAATTCTGAATTATTAAGTAAGAAAAAAGCTATTTCTAAAAAAATCCAAAAACAAAATGCCATTTTAAATGGTTTAATAGAGAAATTGGCCTTAGCTCCAACAAATGTTTCAGAAATAATAATGGATAAAATTAATTCTATTAGTTTGGAATTGGAAGACTTAAAAAATAAATCAACAGATATTGATATGCAAATAAACGATAGTTTTAAAGCAAAAAATATCATAACTATACAGTCGTTATGGGAAAATTTCAACAAATGTAAATCTATTGAGGAGCAGCAAAGAATATTTAAGATTATGTTGGATAAAATTCTTTGGTTTCCTAAACCAAACTCTAGAAAAGGTGGTGCAATAGAAATAATTTTTTAATTAAAAGATGGTGTTTGCTAATTATAGTATTATCAGCAATACCACCATCAATATATTTTTCTCCTACAACCTCTGTACTATCATATATAAGAGGAAGAGATGCAGATGCTAACACAATTTTCTTCCTTGTCTCTTCATCATAATCGTTCAATCTAAAATACTTAACATTATAATTAGGTAATTCTGTACAAGCTGCAAAACAAACCTTATTAGTATTGTCAAAAACACTACAATCTAGATATTTTTCTATAACCTCTACAGCACCTTCATTACTTATTGCTCCATGTTCTATCTTATCACTAAGAAATCTCTTAGCTAACTGAAGATTTTTCCCCCCTAAATATAACCCTATTCCTCTTTTTATTAATTCCACCTTACTAAGAGGGACTAATTTATCCATTGTTACTTCTTCCCATAGCTTATCTGCTTTTTCCATATTATCCATAGCAAATAGCACTGAATTAAATGCACCTATAGATGTACCTGAAAAGACAGATATGTATTTACTTATTCCTAATTCCTTTAGGGCTCTCCAAACGCCTAACTCATAAGCGCCTTTTCCGCCACCACCAGAAAGTACTAATCCTATTTTCATAATTCCCCCTATATTTATAAATACTTTATTTTATATTCCATAATGAATTATACATTTTCCCTTAACCTTTGCCTCCATAAGAAGACAAGTTAAGTCTGTAAGCTCTTGTGACTTCTTAAACCTATTTAGTGTTGATGCTATATCATGCAAAAACATTAAAGAAGTATCTGGTATCAACGTTACTCCAGTATATGCAAGTCCAAAACTTGGGTTGCTATAATTATGATGATATGTTCTTAATCTCTTAAGGTACTTTAGCATCTCAGTTACTAATTCATCATCTACTTCTATACAATTATATTCTTTAGGATCATAATTGCTATAATCTTTTTCTTTATCAAGCTTATCTATTATTCCAAACTCATGTTTTGCCATATCTCATCACCTGTACTCTTTATTCATCTTATTATTCATTATTATAACAAATTAACTCTATATATGAAAACAGGATTTCTACCTAATTTAATGAAATCCTGCTTTAACATTTTAAACTTATTAAGATAAATGTAATCCTATTTAATTTCCTTAAGACTTAAGCTTTATTATATTAGTATCTCTAGTAAAATTAATAAAATTATACAATACTAATACATTATCAAAGCTATTATTATTTATATATTCACTAACAGATTCAGAGAAACTTCTTAAATCTATAACATGAATTTCTTCAAAATTTTCAGTTAAAAATGGAACAAAAGAATTCGCATAAGAGTCCTTAAAGATAACTAACTTCTTTCCATTTTTCAAATTAGAATTATTAATTATAGTCAATGGATTATTTCCATATAAAAACAATGAATATTTATCTCTTATATCTAACTTAGAATAATCATATAAAGATTTATATAATTTATCATCTATCTTCATTGTTATTCCTGAAAAGTCATAATAAGTCAACAGATCCGAGGCAACATTAAAAGGTTTTGCCTTTGAAAAATAAGTTCCAAAAAAACCTTCCACCTCATTCTTATTATACTCATCTAAATTTATAGCTTTGTAACCTATACTTTCTATAAAATCTCTATAAGCTAAGTAGGCTCCTTTTGTAGTCCAGTGATGGTCGGTTTTATAATATAAATTTTCTTCGCTTTTCTCTATAAACTTTTCAGTAAGATTAATCTTATTACCACCGTTAATACCTATATATATCTTCTCTAGTTCATCCCTTTGATTAATTACAGGAGCACCTAAGGGCAATTTTTCTTTATATACTTCATATGAATTTGGCGCTATTAATACACTTACAGGTGTTTTGCTATTCTCTATGAGCTTATTAATAGAATCTATATTAATAGTAACTCTTCTTTCATCTAACTCTGTAAACTTTTCAAAAAGATATCCATCTTTTCCATAAATAATATTATTGTTTTCTAACTTTCCTAATAAGTACTCGCTTCTTGATTTTAAATCTATCCAGCTATCTCTTAAAATAAATTGATCACTCATATACTCCTCATACTTTTTAGGATAAGTTCCATCAAAATAATTTTCTAAGGAAAACTCAACCTTTCCTCTTAAATTTCTATTTTCTAACTCTGAAAATCTCTTATCCTCTTTACATATATCTATAATAATAATTCCTAGAAGGAAAATAAAAAAAGTATATAATAAAGGATTTCTTCTCATATTTAATACCTCCTAGAATCTAAAATAAAGGAATGGATTATATGTTGCATCAACTAAATAAGCAACAGATATTATAAAAATACCCATTAAAATTATTGTCTTTATCCATTTAAAGTTGTCTATCTTTTTATAAAACATCGAAACTAATGGTAAAGAAAAAATAATTGCAATAATTAGTGAAACTCCATAGTTTCTAAGATAATAAATCCACTCTTCTCCATTTGAATATAAAAACAACTTACTAAGGTATTCACAGATACCATTAAAATCGGTTATAGCAAATAAAGTCCATCCAATTAAAAGTAAAACTATTGTGTATATGTGGGAAAATACTCTATGCTTATTTAAAAAATTTATAAGCCCTAACTTTTCAATACTAATAAGTAAGAAAAAGAATAATCCCCAAAGTAAAAAATTATAACTTGCTCCATGCCATAAACCAGTTAAAGCCCATACAATAAATAGATTAAACGTAACCCTAACTTTACCCTTTCTATTACCACCTAAAGGTATATAAACATACTCCTTAAACCATGAACCTAGAGTAATGTGCCATCTTCTCCAAAATTCAGATATGCTTCTTGATATATAAGGGTAATTAAAGTTTTCTGGAAAATTAAATCCTAACATTTTACCTAATCCAATAGCCATTAAAGAATATCCACTAAAATCAAAATAAATTTGTAAGCCAAAGGATATAATCCCAAGCCAGGCTAGCGGTGTTGAAATATTTTCAAACCCTATTCCTTCAACTTCTGTCCAAAGCATTCCTATATTATTTGCTATTAGAACCTTTCTACCAAGACCTAAAATAAACTTTTCAATTCCTACTTCAACATTATCCTTAGTAATAACTCTCCTACTTATCTCCTTATTTATATCGGTATACTTTACAATTGGACCAGCTATAAGCTGTGGAAATAAGGTTACAAATGCTGCAAAATTAATAATGTTCTTTTCAGGAACTATCTTGCCCCTATAAACATCTATACTATAGGACATTGTTTGAAAGGTATAAAAGCTTATTCCTAAAGGTAAAGTTATCTTTACTCCTTTTATAGCTAAATTAAAAATATTATTTATGTTGTCTATAAAGAAATTAAAATACTTAAAGAAGAATAATAGACCAAGATTAAATACTAAGGAAATACACAAAACTATAGTTTTTTTCTTAATTTCATTTTTATATCTATAAATAAGCCTTCCAGCTGTGTAATCAATAATAATTGAGGCAATCATTATTAAAAAATATTTGCCTTCCCCCCAAGAATAAAACACTAAACTTAATAGAGTTAAAATTAAGTTTTTATATTTCTGAGGAGTTATATAATATATTATTAGTGCAATAGGTAGAAACCTAAATATAAATAAAATACTACTAAATATCAAAACTTTTCTCCTTTTTAACTAATTATCCATCTTGCTCTTTATAAAGATAAAAAAGGTGTGGCTGATATTTATTTCCCTTGTTCCGTCGTAAGCTCCAAGTCACATGGAAACAAATATCCCCCCACGCGTACTAAAGGTAAGTAAATTATAAAATTACTATCCTTTATTTTATATTTTTTAATATGAAAATGTAATAATACCTTTGATTTATAGCTAATTGAAATTTTATAATTTACTAGACAGTAAAAAATTAATGCTTTAAGAATGTTTCCATTCCTAAAGCATATTTGACTATTTTAGAGCTTCTTCAAAAACTTTTGCTGCCTTTTCAGCATTGTTTTGTCCTTCTTCGTAATCTGGGATAATGAAAAGTCCTACATAATTTCCATTTACCTTTAATTGTGCTGCTTCAACTGCTTCAGGCTCTCCTGGATAAAATGCTGACGCCTTCTTATCCTCAATAACCTTTTCTAATGAATCCTTTACGGCATCAACCTTTCCCTCTTTAGCTTTAACAACTGCAACTACTTCTAATCCGGTATTAATCATACCATTTTCTACAGTTTGCTCTTCTACATCATCAAGACTTAAATGGAATTTTTCTTTTAAAAGTTCTCCTTCAACTGTTCCTAATGCTCTCATTTCCACTTTTTCTTTAATGCTTTTAACAATTTCACTTGTTGGAACATTTTTAGCTTCTTCCTTTGCTCCACAACCTATAAATGTTGCTCCTACCATTAAAGTAGCTAATAAAATTGATAATTTCTTTTTCATAATACCCCTCCGTCATCTTTTGTATTCCTTTACAATGTATCACATATTTTTCACTTTGAAAAGTTTCAAAATCATTACAATGTTAGTACTCCTACAAAACTTTTAACTATACTTAGTTATTCTTATACTTTTTTTCATAAATACTATATAAAATTAATGCAACCACAGAAAAGCTTATTGGTCCTGCTAGCATCATTATAGTATCAAATGTTTTTCCTGACATTGCTGGCTCTATTATTGTAAATATGTTAGCAAAGCCCACTATTATACATATAATAACTGCTACAAAAATTGAAGCTCCATAGGATTTATAAAATTCATAAGCTTTTGGAACCTTTCCTTCTAATTGCTTCTTTTTAAACTTAGGAAAAGCTCCCGCTAAAAATAAATATGGTATAGTCATGGCAACATTGGTCATTAAAACTAATACTCTAAAGAATTCTTTTGCACCTTTTCCTCCAAATGATACTAAAAGTATTATAAAAATTACTATAACAGCTTGAACACGCATAGCATTTATAGGCATTCCATTTTTTATTTCTCCAATTTTTCCTGGCCAAATTTCTTTTGGTGCTCCTGAAATCAATGTTTTTAATGGGGAATAGGTTAATGTGAAAAATGCTCCACTTAACGCCAACAACATTGATAAACCAACAAATCTAGCAACCCAAATGCCAATTTGTAAAGAAACTATCTCACTTAATCCCATTGCATTTCCAATTTGAACTCCAAAATTATTCATTAGAATATAAGCTACATTACTTAAATTAACATCTTGAGATGATAATACATCATTCCAATTAGTAAAAACTCCACAAGCAAATATTCCTATAGCATATCCTACTGAAATAACAAGAGCAGAAACAATTATTGCCTTAGGAAAATTCCTTTCTGCATCCTCAGTTTGGTCAACTAATCCACCTAATACTTCAAGACCTCCAAATGCAAAAATAGCAAAGGTTACAAAAGACAAGATTTGTAGTATTGATTGATAGTCTGGATTTGGCGAAACAAAAAATGCTTTTGCTCCATTAGTAATTGGTTCTGAAAACTCTCCACCATTTAAAGCGAATACTACAATAGCTCCTATAATTAAAACTACATTTAATATTGCTATAAAAGTTCCTCCTACAGATGTAATCTTAGTTATTTTCTCTATACCCTTAGTAGATATAAATGTGACAAAAATTATCCATAGTGCTCCTAGTATTCCTAATGTTTGAGTTGAATTTAATCCTAATAATGACCATGTAGATGTTAAATCCTTTCCAAAAAATGCATTTGATAAAGGAATCCATATAGATGATGCCACATTTACCATCCATACTATATAAGATGCATACCACATGAAGGTACCAATAAATGCATACTTAGGCCCTATAGACCCTTCCATCCAAGAATATATTCCACCACTTTCTTTCTTAAATGCAGAACCATATTCAGCCATAATAAAAGCATATGGTATAAAAAATGCTATTGCACTTATTATATACCACGGAATAGCTGCATATCCCATTAGTAAGAATGACCTTGGCATATTAGCAAATCCAAATACAGATGTAAAAATCATAAGTATTAAAGCCATTAATGTTAGTTTTTTTGTATTATTGTTCATAATATCACCTCTATTTAACCTATCTAAAATAGGTTGAACAAAATAGAGAGATATTATTTATTAAATATAAGAAAAGCTATAAAATTCATTAAAACCGAATTCTATAGCTTTTCTATCATATTACTAACTTAAATTACATCAAAGAAACTTACCTGATCACTTTCTGATAATCCATTTAAGCAACCAAACTTTCTAAGTAAATCTACTGCAGAATTACCTATTTTAGCACGTTTCTTTAAATTATCAATTGAACTAATTGGAGTTTCTTCATGAACAGCATTAAATATAGCTTCAGCTGCCACATTACCCATTCCCGAAATACTATTTAAAGGAGGTCTAAGGGCATCATCCTCTACTTTAAATTTATCCCAATCTGATTTATATAAATCTATTGGTAAGAACTTAAAGCCTCTTTCATACATCTCTAGTACAATTTCCAAATCATCATACATATCCTTATCCTTTGGAGCTGCATCATTGCCTTGTAAGCTTATTTCCTTCATTTTTTCTCTAACCTTTTCTTTTCCAAAAATCATATACTCTGCATCAAAGGCCTTAGCTCTTATAGAGAAATATGCTGCATAATATGCTAAAGGAATATGTACCTTAAACCATGCAATTCTAAATGCCATCATAACATAAGCTGCTGCATGGGCCTTAGGGAACATGTATTTTATCTTTCTACAAGAATCTATATACCATTCAGGTACATCATGATCTCTCATCATTTTTTCATACTCCGCCCACTTTTCTGGATCCTTTAAAGCCTTACCTTTACGAACAAGCTCCATTATCTTGAAGGATGTATTAGGTTCAAGACCCATTTTAATTAAGTAAACCATAATATCATCTCTACAACATACAGCATCACTTATACTTGTAATTACTCCTCCATCAATTAAATCCTTAGCATTTCCAAGCCATACATCAGTACCATGGGATAACCCAGATATACATAATAAGTCTGAGAAACTCTTAGGAAGTGTATCTAAAAGCATTCCTCTAACAAACTTTGTTCCAAATTCAGGTATACCAAAGGTACCAACCTTAGAATTAATTTGTTCAGGTGTAACCCCAAGGGCTTTAGTTGATGAGAAAATAGACATAGTTTCTTTATCATCTAAAGGTATTTTTTGAGGGTCTACTCCTGTAATATCTTGAAGCATTCTAATTACTGTAGGATCATCATGTCCTAGTATATCAAGCTTAAGTAAGTTTGAATCTATTGAGTGATAATCAAAATGTGTTGTTATAATATCTGAATTAGGGTCATCAGCTGGATGCTGAACTGGACAAAACTCAAATATTTCTCTTCCCTTAGGAACAACTATTATTCCACCAGGGTGCTGACCAGTTGTTCTTTTTATTCCAGTACATCCCTTTGATATTCTAGTAATCTCTGCTTTATTAGCTTGAGTATTTCTCTCTTCAAAATATTTCTTAACATATCCAAAGGCAGTTTTTTCAGCTATTGTACCTATTGTTCCTGCCTTAAATGTTGTACCCTTACCAAATATAACTTCTGTATATCTATGAGCCTTTGCTTGATATTCTCCAGAGAAGTTTAAGTCAATATCAGGCTCCTTATCCCCATTAAATCCAAGGAAGGTTTCAAAAGGTATATCCATTCCATCCTTATCCATCATTTCTCCACAAACAGGACAAGCTTTATCAGGTAAATCGAAACCATTCTTAGCCCCATAATCATTAAAATCTGAATGTTTGCATTTAGGGCATCTATAATGTGGAGGTAATGCATTAACCTCTGTAATACCAGTCATATAAGCAACAACAGAAGAACCTACAGATCCTCTTGAACCAACTAAATATCCATCATCATTAGATTTCCAAACTAGTTTTTGAGCAATTATATACATTACTGAGAAACCATTTTGAATAATAGAATTAAGTTCCTTATCCAATCTTTCCTGTACAATATCAGGTAGTTCTTCTCCATATAGCTCATGTGCCTTACCATAAGCTATATCCTTTATTTCTTGCTCACACCCTTCAATGTGAGGAGGACATTTTTCAGGAGATATTGGACTTATTTGGTCACACATATCTGCAATTAAATTTGTATTTGTAACTACCACTTCATAAGCCTTATCTCTTCCTAGATAAGAGAATTCTTCAAGCATCTCTTCAGTAGTTCTTAAATATAAAGGCGCTTGATTATCTGCATCCTTAAAACCTTGACCTGCTTCTAAAATACGTCTGTAAATTTCATCCTCTGGGTCCATAAAATGAACATCACCAGTTGCAACAACAGGTTTATTTAGCTTTTCCCCAAGGGCTACAATCTTTCTATTAATTTCTCTTAAATATTCTTTATCAGGTACTTCACCATTTCTTATAAGATAATCATTGTTACCTAAAGGTTGAATTTCTAAATAATCATATTCTCTTGCTATAGCTTCAATTTCTTCATCAGACTTTCCAAGTAGAATTGATTGATAAAGCTCTCCATCACTACAAGCACTACCTATAATTAAACCTTCAGAATACTTCTTAAACATACTTCTTAATATACGAGGTTTCTTATAGAAATAATCTAAATGTGAATAGGATACTAACTTATATAAATTCTTTAAGCCCACATAATCCTTTGCAAGAATAATAGCATGATGAGTTCTTAACTTCTTAAAAGCTTCCTTTTTAGCAGTTTCATCAGAAGCATAAATTTCTATATCTTCTAAGGTATTTACTCCTCTTTCCTTTAACATATCAAGCATTACCTTAAATACCTTAACTGTTGTATCAACATCATCTAAAGCTCTATGAGCAACATCAACCTTTATTCCAAGGTTTTTAGCTATTCTTCCTAGCTTATAAGTTTTATACTCTGGGAATAGCTCATAAGCTAGTGATAAGGTATCTAAATATGTAAAGTCAAATTCATAACCCAATTCTTTTGCAACATGCCTTAAGAATCCAACATCAAATTCAGCATTATGAGCAACTAAAACGCTATCTTTTATAAATTCTAAAAGCTTAGGAAAAACCTTATCTATAGTTTCAGCATTTCTAACCATATCATCAGTTATGCCAGTTACTTCAACAACTCTTGGAGGTATTGATTTCTCTGGATTAACAAAACAGCTAAACTTATCAATGACCTTACCATCTTGGTACTTCATTACACCTATTTCAGTTATTTTTTCTAACCTAGGTGAAAAACCTGTAGTTTCTAAATCTAATACACAATAAGTAGTATCAAGACTTTGCCCCTTAATATTTCTCACAGAAGGCTTTTTATCTGGAGCAAGGTAAGCCTCCACCCCATAAATAACCTTCATATCAGGATTATTTCTTCCTAATAGCTTATGTGCTTCAGGGAAAGATTGAACAACACCATGGTCAGTTATAGCTATAGACTTCATTCCCCAACTCATTGCTCTCTTTATTAAGTCAGCTGCACTGCTCATACCATCCATTTGACTCATTTTAGTATGAAGATGAAGCTCAACTCTCTTAACTTCTGACTCATCTCTTCTTACTACCCTTTCAAGTCCCTTTGTTTCAACTATGGTATTTGCAATCATCTCAACTTCCCCAGAGAAATTACTAAAACCTAAGTTACCACAAAGCTTAACTCCCCTAGCCTTTTTAAGCTTAGATATTACATCATCAGCTTGCTCTGGCTTAAGGAATGACTTACAAGTAAGAGAACCTGTTCCATCATACAAATCAAAAGAAACTAATATCTTACCACTTCTTAATTCCTTTGTTTCCATATTAGATAGTTCACCATATAAGGCAACTCTTCCCTCTTCAGGAGAGGCATCAGATATTCTTATTAATGATTCTTTAATATTAGAATTTCTACCTAATATTAAGAAAGGATTATTCATCTTTCCAGACTTCTTATCATCTTTACCCTTATCCCCTTCACTAGGAACAGTTGGGGTAGTATCCTTAGGAATAGATGGTCCAGTAGACCTAATTTCATTCCTAATCATAGACATTCTCTTCTTTTCTTCTTCTACTTGAAGCCTAATTAATTCATCTGCATCTACATTATCAACAAACTTTATACTATAGGATTTACCATAGAAGCTTTTTATGCCTTCCCTAATTTCCCTATCATACTTTAAGTCTCTAAACATTGTTGATACAGGCACTCTAAACTTTAATGTTATTGTATTACCACTTATTTCATAATCACAATTGTTAACAGCTACCCTAAGAAAAGGATGTTTATTAGAAACATAAGATATTATATTCTTAATTTCCTCTTCTATAGGCTTCATCTTAACTTCTTCAGTATAATTTACAGCAATCTTTGAATGCTCTAAATAAAACCTTCTTTTAATGAAGTTATTAAGTTCTTCAATTTCCTGTATTTCTATGTATCTATCTGAACTTATTGCTAACTCTAAAGTTTTAGATTTTTTCTTTAAAACTGCACTTTCAACCAAGGCAGTACTTATGTTGCTTCCAGTATTAAAATCACTAAAAACTTCATTTATCCTTTTCATAATACTTTATACCTTTCCATAACTTCAGTATGATTCTATTATATATAATTAAGTTCATAATTGCACATACAAAAAAAGGTATAGAGTTATATATTTTTATATAAACTCTATACCTTATATCTTTTCAAATAATATTAAATACTTCTTCTTTTTCTTTTAAATATGAACATTACTGATAAACTCATTAGTGCTACTAAATATAGCATTGCTGTATTTGTTGTATCACCAGTTTTAACACTGTTAGAATCATCTACATCATTATCTGATGTATCTTCAGATCCTCCAGTATCAGTTTTGTTTTTCTTTAAATTATCAAAAGACTTACTTAATTTTTCCTTTGCTTCATCAATTTCATCTTGAGTACTTTCCACATTATCTTTTACATTAATTGCTTTATTTAATGCTATTTCAAAGTCACTCCAACTTTCAGGTGTATATTCATACTTATTAAGACCTGATACTTTATCAATTAATTCTTCTAGTTCACTTCTATCAATTAATCCAGCCATATTATCAATTTCACTTAGCTTAAATTTTGCTTGTTTTATATAACATAAGTCTGTGGTTACTCCACCTGTCCAATTATTAGAGAACTCTTCATCCCAATGTCCATAAGAATCCATAATAAATGTACCATCATCTAAAACAACAACACCTGCATATCCAGTATCTCCTGATTTAGCGCTCTTAGAATAATCTTTACATATTTCAATACGGTATTGTCCATCTCTTTGTTCCATAAGATCTTCATAAGTTCCAACCCATGCAACCCACTCTCCAGCAGTCCAATCAGCATCACCATCAAAAGTGTTATTTCCATTTAAATCATATTGAATTTCACGGAATGATATCACTAACCGACCACTAATTGGATCATATGCTGCTTTATGGCGTTCTCCTGCAAGAGAACCTGGTAAATCCATTGGTTTACTCCATGAATTTCCTTCATCATCAGAATAAATCATAGTTGCAGGATTATTATGAGATTGGCTACGTGCTAATCCAACAATACGTTTTCCATCTGGTGATCTGAACATACCAATTTCACACATTTTATACGTACTTTCAATATTACGATAATCACTTAAATATGGCTCTGGTTCACTCCATTGTTCTTCACCATTTTCATTAAATGTTAGGTAAGTTTTGTAGTTTACATAATCATAGTCATGGTATACTCCCATCCACTTTTGAATGTAATTTCCACTTTCATCTTTTAATTGTACTAAAGATGCCATACCTACAATAACATTATTTTCTTTTCCATTTTCATGATTAGAGTACCAATGCTTGTATTCTGTCCACGTTTCTCCATTATCATCAGAATATGAAATATTCCATCCAGTTTTATTTCCATTTGAATCTGTTCCCCATCCAGGACATGCTGTAATCATCATAATACGCTCTTTTCCATTTCCTAATGGTAAAACATATAATGTAGGAGTTTCTTGAGAACCTATCCAACTACTAGGAATATTATTATTTTCCGTCCATGTTTCTCCATTATCATCACTAATTTGCATTATAATAGGACCTTTTCCATGTCCTTTTGGATATGCAGTAATTAAACGACCAGTGCTAGTGCGTACCATATCTGGTTGTCCAAGATATTGACGGTCTCCACCAGGTGATCTTTCAATATCAGTTAATCTATTTACTGGTAATTCATAGGTTTCTAAAGTATTTGAAATTGTTAGTTTCTTACTTACTTCAATAGTTACCTCTTCCTTATATCCACCTGCTTTATTCTCTACTGTAATAGTAGTTAATCCACGTTCTTTAGCTGTTACTACACCATTTTCATCTACACTTGCAATATTTGGATTACTAGATTTGTAAGTAATTGTTTTATCCTCATTATCACTAAGTAGATTTGTTTCAACTGTATAAGTTTCACCAATATACAACCTCTTATAGTTTTCTGTAATATTTAATCCTTTAACTAACATTGTAGAAGCTATTTCACTAGGATTTAATACCTTGTTATAAACCTTAACTTCATCAATTAATCCAGTAAATCCTGTACTACCTATAATATCCATTGGGAATTTTACTGTATTCTTTTTTGTCCAGTCATTTTTTTGTATTAATTGACCATTTATATACATGCTTAATCCATCTGTTTTACTTTGAGTCCATGCTATATGATACCAATTATCAGGCTTAAAATCATATTGGAATGTTAATACATCTCCATTTCCTTTTCCTACACGGAATCCACTATCACGATTCTCTGCCATTTTTAATGATGCTGCAAAAGCCTTATCCTTATCACTAATAACAGATATTTCTTTATTAAACTCAGCATCTGTATTTACCCAATAAGCAATACTCCATGCATCATCAGCAGCAATTTGAGAATCTCCTTCTAAAGCCACACTCTTTCCATCTTCTATTACTTTTAATGCATTATTAGACTTACCTTTTGCAATAGTTCCTTCATTAATTCCATTTCTAGAACCCCATTCATCAACTACTTTCCCATCTTTATCCTTATCAAAAGAATAATAAGAAACTTGTGCTGATTTATCAATTGTAACTGGTGATACTGTAACTTTAATAGTTGCTTTTTTGCTTTCATCTTGAACTGATATAGCAGTAATAGTTACACTACCTAGCTTATTTGCTGTAACTACACCTTTATCATTAACAGATGCAATTCCTTCATTAGAAGATGTCCAAGTTACACGATTATTTAATAGGTTATCTGGTTTTACAACTGCTTTTAATTGAACTGTACTACCTAACATGATTTCTTTTTCATTGCCATCAATTGTAACAGATTCAACTTCATTAGCTCCATTTTCCTTTAAGTTAATATAACGTTCTGTTAATTTATTAATTCCTTCAGTAAATTTTTCTACTTCTTGTGATAATTGATTTACTTTATCTTCACTTAAATATGAACGACTTGTAACTGGAGTAATTGTTATATTACCATATAAAGCATCAATTTCACTTTCTAAAGAAGCAACTTCTTTTTCCATAATTAGAAGTTTGTTTACATCACGAACACCCTTTGCCATAATTTCTAAACGAACTGAACTTTTACTTGTAGGATTTTCCGCATCTTTTTCATCTGGATAAATCAAGAAACAATCTCCTGGTTCAAATGCATTATGAGTTGTATCACGTAATGGATCTTCTACCCATGCATCATATGCCCATCTTAAGAATCCTGCTGTTTCACTTTTTCCAGCATTAATAATTGACCAATAGCTTTCTACTGGTGCACTTAATGAGAAATTTCCTGGTTGGTGCTCTGTACAAGAATATAAAGTTGTACGTAATCCTAATTCATTACGATTTTCTAACAATTTTTCAAACTCTTTTGGATGTTTTGCAGCAGCTGTATCTCCAACATTTAAGTCATATACTCTAAGTGCTAAATCTGGCTTATCAACAAATCCATCCATTGCTCCAGCTGTCTTTAAAGATTTTCCATGAATATTTTTCACAGAGTCTACAATATCAAAAGCCGCATTACTAAAGCCTCTTTCATCAATACCAATATACGATTCTTCAAACCACCCCATATTAGTTAAATGATCCACTAAATCTTGCAAAAAGTCTTTCCAAACCTTTGTATATCTAGCATCCCCAACCTTATATTTTTCGTATACTAGCTTATCACCTTCCCAATAAGCAAAGCTATTATGCCATGGAGCAATACTATATAATACAATTTTATCTCCAATTCCAAGCTCTTTATTAAATTTTACCCATTTATCAAAATGAGTATAGTCATATTCAAACGTTCCATCTGCCTTCTTAGTCCACTTTATCATTGATGGATAATGCACATCATTTTTACTATATGTCTGCGCATTCCATGCATCTTCTACAATTGATGTTGTAATAGCATGTCCACCAATTTCTTTGTATTTTAACATACTTGATTTCATTATTTCTAAATGCTTTTCTGAAAATGGTTCTACATTATAGTACTCTGCACTACTATATGGATATTGCCATAATTCAATATCAAATCCATTTTCAAACTCTTTTGCATCAGGAAGTTCTGCATCTTGTACATTTAATGTATAAGTAAATTCTAATGGTTCTTTAATTCCATCTGCAGTTACTTTTAATTTTCCAGTATATGTTCCTGGTTCTGTTCCTTTTGGTACATTAACTTCAACCCAAACATTTTGTAATTTATTAAATCCAATTTCTATTGGTGTTGTTTGGTATAACACATCATTAGATTCACTACGATTTGTTTCAGTTTCTGCTGGTACCTCACGATTTTTATCACCATATCCTAAATATTCACCATTATACGCTTTTACAGACTTAATAAATGTAGCTTTTATATTATCTGATTTTAAAACCTTTTCACCATTTTTAAAATCACTAACTGAAATACTTACATTACTTAATTTGCTGTCTTTTGAATATAATGATATTTCACTAATTGCCTTATCATTTTTCCATGCTGTAAGAGTTGCAGATGTAGTTCCTAGTTTCTTAACCTCTTCATAGCGATCTTGTGTATACTGAGTATTTACATCAACAATACTTCCTCCAATTCCTGGAACAGCTTTCTTTACATTTACTGTTATTTCTTTCTTAATATTTGCTTTTTCACTAGATACAGTTATTTTTGCAGTTCCTTCTTTTACAGCTGTAATAACACCTTTACTGTTAACTGTAGCAATATCTTTATTTTGGCTTTCAAAAACTATATCATTTACTGTTACATACTCTGGTGTTAATGTATACTCTATTTTTTGAGTTGCTCCCTCTGACATTTCATAGCTTTTTTCTGCTAATATAATATCTTTTATAACATAAGGAGCATGAGAAACCTCTGCATATGCTACTTGATTAACATAGTTACTGCTACCTGAATTCTTTTTAGTTTGCATAACAGCTTTTAATGTATGATTTCCTTCTTCTAAACCACTAATTTTATATACAGATTGTGCTTGTGTTCTAGTAGAATTATAAAGATCTACTTCTTTGTCGTATTTACCATCTATAGTAAATTTCACAATCCCATGGTTATGATTTTTATTAGCAAATATCTCAATTCCATTTCCATAGAATGGGATCTCATAGTAACATTCTTCTGCCTTAGATACATCACCTTTTGTATCTATATACGCTTCGCTGCTAGAAAAACTCCACTTAAAACCATTTGGATTATTATAAGTAAACTTATTTGTTATTCCTTCTACTTTAGTAGGTATTATTTTCTCTATTTGATTATCAGGATTATCTTGAGATGCTCCAATTACTTTTGCATAACTCACCTGTAAACCTTTACCATTTTCTGCTAAAGTAACCTTTACTGTATGCCTTCCTTTTGTTAGTCCTGTCTTACTATATAATTTTGTTGGTGTATCCGCTTCACCTTCAATTTTTACCTTCTCTATTTGACCATTATCTAACTGGAACATGTTGTAGTCATCACTTTTTACACCCCATAACTCTACTCCAGTCCCCTCAAAGGTAAATGTATAAGTATGCTTTGCAGCCTCTTTAGAATCATTATTCCATACCCAGTGCTGTGTCTGCGCATACTCTTCACCTTTAATTGATGATTTCTTATCTGATGCCCATCCATTTTTTCCGCTAGTATCTGTTTCTTCAGTATACGTAAAATAATGTACACCAGTTGTCACAGTATCATCAACAAGCATTTCATTCTCTGCAGCAAATATATATTGTATATTTACTGGCATTATGCTCATGATAAACGTAACAAGTAATCCAATTGAAATCTTAAAAAATCTCTTTCTCATAATTTCTCCTTTCTTTTAAAGTATATAAATTTGATTGTAATTTACTACATCCCTCCTTTTATATAAAATTTCCCCTTTCTACAAATAATAGATTTTAATTAAATAAAACCTATCCCATTATTTACAATTATCTCATTCCACACTTTAGTAATCTTTACAATTTTTATTATTGATTTTATACATTTTAACTTTAAAAAAAGAAATCCAGCAACGCTGGATTTCCACCTTTTTCATGCATAAAATAGCTTTTGTAATAAGAATTAATACAAAATATACTTTATAATATTAAATATATTTATAAAGTTAAGCATAAAAAGCACTATCATAAAGAATTTCTCTGTTTTGCAATCATCCATTTTTTTAGCAATATTACTTCCAGCCATTGCCCCAATAACTCCTCCAATACACATTAAAATTAGAAATATAAAATCAAATTTTGTTATATCCCATGTCAATAATGTAGTTACTAAACTCGTAACTTGAGAAAAGAAAATTATAAACAATGAATTTATAGTGGACTCTTTTGCACTCATAGATAAAAAATAATATAATACCGCAATATTTAAAGGACCACCACCAATCCCTAAAAAGGAAGATATTATCCCTAAACTAAGTCCAATTAAAATACAAATATCTCTATTATTTATCTTTAAAGTTCTAATGCTACTTTTATTTTTCATATAAAAGATTATTACAACATTTATAATTAATAATATTATAGATTGAATCACTCCAATTATATTCTCACTAAATATATTATCCCTTATAATATCAAATAGTGCTTTTCCTATTGCTCCACCTAAAGCAGAACCTAATGCTAGATAAATTGTAACACTATAATTAATATTTATCCCGCTTTCATTTTTCTTATTAATGAAGTTATAGTCATTGCTAAAACAGTACAGCCAGATAAAAAGCTTATAGTAGATACACTCATGACACCTATAGAATCTAATATAGGCTTAATTATAACTCCTCCACCTATTCCACTAATAGCTCCAACTAAAGATGACACTAAAGCAACAAAAAAATGAATTATTTTCATTTATATCCTCCTAAGTTTGTAAATAAAATTTTTATACATTCTCAACCACAAATAAAGGAGTATAGTAAATTCATACTCCTTTTAATTGATTTTATCTACCTAAACTTACATAATCATTCTCGTCTTTAGAACTCGCTTGTTTACATTCCTTCTTGTTAACTTTCCACTTCTTTTTTATTGGAATTTCACCTTGTAAAATAATATCCTCAGTAGCATTAAGATGATTTTCTAGCTTTTCTGCTAAAGCATTCTTAATTTCTGATAGCTCCTCATTATCAATAAGGTTATTTCTTTCTCCAATGTCATAATATAAGTCATATAATGCTTCTTTATACTTAACTTGCTTATCCAAATCATTTCTTAATAGATAATCCTTCGAAAGCGATTCATCTATGTTAGATTGATTTATTTTTAAATACTCTTCATCATAGTATCTTATATATTTATATCTTTTTGTCCTTATACAACGGATTGGTTCATATGAAGTATGAAAACTTACTTCTGCAAATATCTCGTCTCTGGTTGGGGCCATTGTATCCTCAAATGACTTAACAAATGATTTTCCTTCTAGATATTCTGGTTTTTCTAATCCTAACAAATCACATATTGTAGGAAATACATCAATATGTGAAACTAAGTTATCAACAACTTGCCCTTTAGTTTTAGAATTTGGAACTCTCATTATTAAACTTACTGCTATTCCACTATCAAATAGGGTACATTTACTAAATGGATTTGCTAATCCATGATCAGTCGTAAATAGAATTATTGTATCTTCATATAATCCATTATTTTTCAAGCTTTGTATTACCTCTTCAAAGCATCTATCTGCACTCTTTGCACTAGTCATATAACGAGCCTGATCTCTTCTAGTTTCAGGATTGTTAGGTATAGGGTATGGAGGATTTACCATATTCTCATTAATATCTTTATCAATAACATCTGGATATCTTCTATGGGTTGCATACATTCCATAAGAAAGAAAGAATGGCTCCTTCTTATCATAATTATCTAACCACTTAGTTACTTCATGTGCATTTTTACTATCCCAAATTGTTAGATCTTCCTGCCTATAATTGCTGTTATCACAAGTTAAATTTTCCTTATATCCAATCATTTTAGCTCCAGATTCGTGATCCAAATACCAACCTGCTTCATGTTGAATTCCAGATAATACTGTACGATATCCATGATTATTTAAAAAATTAACTAAATGCTTACTGTAATCTATGGAAAATCCTCGTTGTGCAAGACCTAACATACCACTTTGATGTGGATATGTACTTGTAAGCAATGCAGCTCTCGATGGAGAGCATGTAGGGGATGCACAATAACTTTGAGTAAACAAAGTAGCATCCTCTGCAAATTTTTTTATATTTGGTGTAGGTACATCATAACCATAGGGTGATAATATTCTCCCTGAATCATGTGTATGTATATATAAAATGTTCATTTTTTTGCTCCTTCCACTATTACATATTTACTTCTACTTTTAGATTTAGATATTTATCATATAATGTAGCTCCTCCTTTGTTAAAAAGAAACATGAAACCACAAAAAATACTTAATCCATTAACTATTATTTGAACACTTCCAAAAAAGTTACTAACACTTAAATTTAAAAAATCTATTAAATTTAAATGATTAGGATTTAATATTCCTCCTAATAGGAAAATCACTAATCCTTGTCTTACAAATATTTTAAGATGAGAAACTGAATTGTTATCTTTACTAGTAAGTTCTAAATGCATAATTGTTTTACCTATAGTTCTTCCTTTATTAAATAATGGTACAACTACTATTGCTACTATAGATACAAAAATAGCTATAATATCATACAATAATCTAAAATCCTTCGGTAACTCATTTAAAACTATGTAGTTTATACCAAGTCTAATGTTGATTGCATAAAATGATACTACACTTGTCGTTAAAATAATTATTAAACAATCTATTATATAGGCAATTATTCTTGTAAACTTACTTTTCTTTGCATTTAATACCTTACTCATCTTAAAATCCTCCTACTTTACTTCTACAATCTCTTTTTCACCACATTGAACAATCTGATTTTCCTTTAATATCTTAAAGTCAACATTCTCTTGAGCTAGCACAATGACATCACAAGAAGATACCCTGTCTTTTATTCCTTCAAAGTCAACCTCCATTAATAAATCGCCTTTCTTAACAGTTTGACCTACTTCACAGAATGACTTAAAACCGTCTCCCTTAAGTCTTACTGTATCCAATCCAATATGAATTAAAATATCTGGACCATCTTCATTTTCAATAGCTATTGCATGAAGTGTTTTAAAAACTAAAGTTACCTTCCCATCTATTGGAGATACTATCTTAGTATCCATTGGTTCTATAGCAAAACCATCTCCTAAATCTCTATTTACAATTACTTCATCTTCTACATTATCTAAACTCTTAAGCTTACCTTTAACAGGAGAAACAAACTTAAGCTTATCTTTTTTAAATATTGAAAACATACTATTTCCTCTTTTCATCATATATAAGGCAAGAATAAACTAACTATATATAATACTTGCTATCTTATCCATGCCTTTTTTAATATCCTAATTATTTAATGATTCAAGATATTCATCTATTTCTACACGAACTATATTAACTGACGGTCCATAAATAACTTGAAGATTCTTTCCTCTTACTAATGTATTATGGGCACCTGTTTCTTTTAATGAATCTAAGTTTACATCAGCAATTTTCTTTATGTTAACTCTAAGCCTAGTTGCACAGTTATCTATATCTTCTATATTCTTAATTCCACCTAAAGCTTCAATAATAGCTTTTGCTTGTCCACTCTTGTAAGCAGTTTTTAATGATGATTCTGCTTCTTCATTATCATCTTCACGTCCTGGTGTTTTTGCATCTAATTTAGCTATTAAGAATCTATATATAAAATAACTAGCTATTGCAAATGGAATACCTAAAATTATTATCCATACAAATCCTGTCTTTGCATTACCTTGAAATACACCAAATAATAAAAATTCAATTAATCCTGCTGAGAATGTTGAACCAATTGTTACCCCTGTTACTGCGCAAGCTACGAAACCTAATGCAAATATCAATGCTTCAGCTATAAATAGTATTGGATTTGCAAATAATAGTGCAAATGAAATTGGCTCTGTAACACCTGTTATAAAACAAGTTAATGCTAAAGATAATAAAAATCCAAGAGTTTTCTTACGTCTCTTCTTATCTGGAATTGCATGATACATCGCTAAACAAATAGCTGGCATTGTAAATAACATGTGTATATAACGTCCGCTGTTATAAAGTGCGATATTTCCGAAGAAATGTGTTGTGTTAGGATCTGCTAATTGAGCTAAGAATATATTTTGCCATCCTTCTATCATTACTCCACCAACTTCAGCAACACCACCTGCCGCTGTAGTCCAAAACGGTAAATAGAATACGTGATGTAATCCGCAAACATATAAAGTTCTTAACATTAATCCATAAATAAAAGATCCAAATACACCTAATTGTGAAGCTAATTGACCAAATGCTGCTATTGCATTACCTATTGCTGGCCATACAAAGAACATGATAACACCAAATATTCCACCAACTACTGTTGTAATTATAGGAACACTTCTTGAACCACCAAAGAATGATAAAACTTCAGGTAACTTTAACTTATAAAATCTATTGTGTACCCATGATGTATATAGACCTGCTAGTACACCACCAAAAACTCCCATCTGAAGTGTCATAATACCAAATTGAGCCCCTTGTCCAAGTGATTTTGGATCTACCCCTTGCCCAGGTAGTTGATTAGTAACCTTTAATAAAGCATTAATAGTAGTGATTAGTACAAAATAACCTACAACAGCTGCTAAGCCTGCTGTTCCCTTATCAGTCTTAGCCAGACCTACTGCTATACCTACTGCAAATATAAGTGGTAGTGCATCGAATACACTTTTACCAATAGCATTTAGAATTTGCAGAAAAGCTTGTAACCCTGTGTTTGCAAGTATTGGATATGCTTCAAGAACAGAAGCATTGGTCAAGGCAGCTGCTACTCCTAAAAATAAACCTGTAACTGGTAAAATTGCAATTGGTAGTAATATTGCCTTACCTAATTTTTGCGCTAGTCCAAAAGATTTGTTTACTAAACTATTCTCTTTGATACTCATAATGAACCTCCTAAGTAATTTTATAAAAATTAATATTTTATCTCTTTACCCATATAGGTGATGACCATGCTACTGATCCATCTGTACAATAAACCTTTGTCAAGTAATATGAATCATTATCAAAATCTAACATAACTTCTTTATCAATTTTATAAGCTATTTCTGGCTTAGCTTTCATAAGTCTAACCTTATATGCATTGTGATAGAATGGATCACTTCTATAATAATCATCAAATCCAAACCTTTCTTTTGCTAAAGCTTTTGCTTCATCTAAGAATACTATAAGACTTGTATTATCTAATAACTCTCTTACGCTTTTTTCAAATTTTTGTCCATCTACTTCTAAAATAACTTTGGAATTAATATCAGCTTCTATTTCAAAAACAAAGCCTTCTGTTGTTACTGGTGATGGTCCCATCCATTTACCTGACTGAGTAGTTTTTCTTGTTGTAAGACCAAATTCACATGAATTATCACCTACTTCATTAATCCATTGTCCTCTTGATGTCCAACATTTTTCTATTGAACATATTTTTCCTGATGTATTTAGCTTTCCAATCCATTCTTTCTTCTGTATATCTGGATAAATCTTTAAGTCAGGTCCCCATCCAAATTCAACCTTGAATTTAAATTTCACCATACCATCTAATTCTTCATTCATCCATTTTTCACCATGATTATATGTAAAATAAGGCTTTCCATTTTTGTAAATTACAATTCTATCAATAGCTTCTTGTGTTTCTACTTTTATATGATGCTTTAATTTGTCCTCAACAGTTTGGAATTCACTCCCCATAACGTTTTCATTGATTTCATAAAGAAGCTCAACTCTTCCACTTGTCATTCCATAAACTCTTCTTTTTAATATAGCATCCCATATACTTTCAGGAGTATTATTTTCTGCTAAAACCCCAGCAAATCCGTGTCCATACTGTGCTGCAACAACATGGTTATCTCCTGAAGCAATTATCCCTACCTTGTTTCCTTTCTTTAGTCCATCAAATACAGAAGTTCCTCCAGTTCTTGGTCCCATATGTATATGACGACTCATATGAATATCTGTATCTCCACTTTCCGAAGAGCCATGAGATGAATATATCTCAGCAAATGGTGAAAACTCTTCTATATGAGTTTCCCAATTCTTCCCCCTATGAGATAAGCTATATGCTAAATGATGTGGAATTGCAATTGCATCTTTTTCTTTTAGTTCTTCATATAATTGACTATATCTCATAGGATTTACTAATGGTCCTTCATTCTTAAAAAACACATTGTGATCCCCGTCTAATCCTGCACCTTGCCATTCATAACCATTAAATATTGGAAAATCTTTATTCTCCTTATTCTTCATCTTTACAAATTCATTAATCTTTTTCCAATCTTCTTGAACCTTATCCATAGTATGAATATCTTCTAGGAAAATCCCTGTTTCATCTTTTCTCAAATAATATGGATAATATGCTATAGGCCAAAAATCTAACATTTCCTTTGCTTGTTCATACCATTCTTCTAGTTGATTCATTTGTTCATGATGAATATTTGTATGAAAATCTGTAATCAAATATTTGTACTTCATAAAATCCCTCCTTCTATCTTGTTATCTCAATTGTAAACAATTGCTTTTCAAATGTCAATACATTTAAATATAATATGTTTACATTATCTATTTTCCCAATAGAATAAACTTCTTTTTTCTTTATACCCATTTATGGCATCACAGAATTTTTGGGTAGTTATATGTGGTCTAGTTATAGCATTTCCAACAACTACACTATAAGCCCCATGATATAAAGATATTATTGCTTCTTCTGGTGTACTTATCTTGCTTTCCATAATAACTTTCCCTATTTTCTTTTCATTGCAAAGCTGGACTAACCTACAAAGCAATTCAAAATCTGGTTTTGATGTACTCTTATAATTCTTATCAAATCTACATAGTGTTGGCGCTATCATATCTGCGCCTTCCTCTAAGGCTATGTTCGCATCATCAACATTTCGTATATCCGCTAAAATTGGGACTTCAGGAAATTCACTTTTTATTTCTTTAATTATTTCATAAGCGTATTTCTCTTCACTAACTAATCTATTAGTAGCATCTACAGCTATAATATCTGCTCCTGCTTTTATACACTCTCTTACATACTTCATACCAGGAGTTATAAATACATCATACTTTTCATTAAACACCTTCCATAAACCTATTATAGGAATTGTACTTATTTTTTTTATTTTTCTAATATCATTTGGGGTATCTAATCTTAATGCTATTGCTCCGCCCCAAATAGCTGCTTTTGCCATATGAAGGGTGTAATCATCCCAATAATGAGGATCTGTTTCCTTTGCCTGACAAGATACAATCAAACCTCCTTTTATTCTTTCTATTAGCTTTCTTTTACTCTCCATATAAATTCTCCTTTACTTTCATTTTAAATGTAAACACAAATACAATTATATGATAACACATTCGTTTTTAATTGTATTTGATTTTTTTTAAATTTAATGTATACTAATATATGAATACTTTTATATGAATACTTTTAGAGAGGTTTTAAATGAAAGGTAAAAAGAAAAGAATTGCTCAATATAAGCAGATTGAAAAAGATATATTAGATAAGATTCAAACTGGATACTTTAAACAGAACGACATGATTCCAACTGAACTTGAACTTTCAAAAACATATAATGTATCAAGAGTTACAGTTAGAAGAGCTACTGATAACTTAGTTGCTCAAGGGTTATTATATAGAACTGCTGGTGTAGGAACATTTGTCAATCATAATCCAGCTACTCAAAAAATAGCTACCTTAAAGAGTTTTACTGAAGAAATGGAAGAATTGGGACTTAAGGCTTACACAAAAATAAATAGCTTTTCTATAATTGAAGCAGACTCAAAAATAGCTCGTATGATTGGAGTTAAGCCAAACGATATGATTTACTATATTGAAAGAATTAGATATGGTAATGATGATATCTTTGTTTTTGAAAAGACTTATATGTCCGTCAAAGACAATCCTGATATATCTATTAGGGTTTTAGAGGAGTCAAAATATTATTATTTTGAACATGTAAGAAATAAAAAAATAGATTATAGTTATCATCAAACATATCCTATAATGCCACCAAAGAGCATTGCAGAATTATTTAATCTTGATGATAATACGCCAATAATAAAGATTGGAAATACAACTTACCTAGAAGATGGTAGTATTTTAGATTATACAGAACTATATCTAAACTCACCTAAATATCAATTAAACTATATACGTACTAGATAAGATATAGAGAGAATATAAAATAGTCTGTGTAAACTTTAGAAGTAATGTAATAAAAAACCTAACTTGAAATATTTTGATTTTGATGTTCCAATAAATAAAAAAACTCCTTAAAGAGCAGCAAAATCTTCCATCAAAATCTTTTTATCCTAATAGTATTTATAAATCATATTAATTATATGTTTTTCTAAATTAAATAATAAATATATATACTTGATGCTTTTTTCTTATAAAAAAATCCACGATATTTCAGTCATGGATTCATTGGCGGATTCAAAGCATTACCATAACTCTACAAAAACTTTATTATCCTATTATCAAACCCTATCACTCTTTTTATCTTCTTATTTTAATCCAAAAAAAGAAATCCAGCAATCACTGGATTTCCTCTTAATCTCCACTACCTATTCAAATATCCCAATATCTTTTCTACAGTAAGCTCCCATAAAATCAACAAGCTCAACATTTCTATAAGCTTCTTCCCTAGCTTCCTCTAAAGTCTTACCTGTACCAATTACAGAAAGAACTCTTCCTCCACTAGTCTTTAAAACTCCCTTTTCAAGCTTTGCTCCTGCTAAAAAGACATTATCCTTTATACTTTCATCTATTGTAATTGGGAATCCTTTTGGAAAGTCTCCTGGATATCCACTAGATGCAAGAACTACGTTTATACAAACTTCATCCTTCCACTCTACTTGAATTTCATTTAATCTTTCATCCATGGCAGCCTCAATAACTTCATATAAGTCACTTTCCATTAAATGAAGCACTGATTGAGTTTCTGGATCACCCATTCTAACATTGTACTCTAGTAGGTATACTCCCTTTTTAGTTATCATAAGACCAAAGAAAATAATCCCCTTAAAGTCAAAGCCTTCTTCTTGTATTCCCCTTAAAGTATTAACCATAATATTATTTTCAAAGTCTCTCATTACTTCACTAGTAACATATGGATTTGGTGCAAGAACTCCCATACCACCAGTATTAGGTCCCTTACCACCATCATATATTTGCTTATGATCTTTAGCGGATATAAATGGGATTATTCTTTTTCCATCACATATAGAAAGGATTGAAGCTTCAACACCTTCTAAGAATTCTTCCACTACTATCTTTTGACCTGCTCCATTAAAAGCATCATCAACCATAAGGTTTTGTACAGCCTTCATAGCATCTTTTTTGCTTTCGCAAATAACTACACCCTTTCCAGCTGCAAGTCCATCTGCCTTTATAACTATTGGATATTGGCAATCATAAAGATATGATAGAGCCTCTTCTGGGTCTGTAAATACTTCATATTCAGCAGTTTTAACTCCATACTTTTTCATAAAGAACTTTGAAAAACTCTTACTTCCTTCAAGTTTTGCACCTTCAAAATCTGGTCCAAAACATCTTAATCCTTCTGCCTTAAACTTATCAGTTATTCCTTTAGTAAGAGGGTCCTCAGGTCCAACCACTGTTAGATGTATATCATTATTTTTTGCAAACTCTACTAATTTATCTATATCTGTTATATTGATATTTTCACATTTATTTTCTAAAGCTGTTCCACCATTCCCTGGTGCTACATATATTTTATCTACCTTTGGACTTTGTGCAAGCTTCCAAGCAATAGCATGTTCTCTTCCACCTGACCCAACTAATAATAACTTCATATTTATCCTCCCAAAAACTATTAATTCTTCACTAATTAGTGTTTGAAGTGCCTTAGCCCTGTAAATACCATAGCTATTCCATGTTCATTACATGCATCTATTGATTCTTTGTCTCTTAATGACCCACCTGGTTGAATTATAGCCTTAATTCCAGCTTTAGCTGCTTGATCTACTACATCTCTAAATGGGAAGAATGCATCTGAAGCTAAAATTGTAGCTCCTTTACCTCTCTTTAATGCATCTTCTGTTGGCCAAATTCTATTAACTTGTCCTCCACCAATTCCTAGTGCAATTCCATCATGTGCTACCACTATAGCATTAGACTTAACATACTTAACTACCTTCATACCAAAGATTAAATCCTTCATTTCTTCTTCAGTAGGAGCCTTTTCTGTAACAACCTTTATTTCCTCAATTAACTTTTTATCTTCTTCTTGAACTAAGATACCACCATCAACTGTAACCATGTATCTTTCATCCTTTGGAGTGTTATGCATTCTAAGAACTCTTAAATTCTTCTTAGTTTTTAATACTTCTAAAGCATCTTCGTCATATTCTGGAGCTGCTATTACTTCTAAGAATATTTTAACCATTTCTTCAGCAGTTTTCTTATCTACTTTTCTATTAAAAGCAACTATTCCACCAAAGATTGATGTTGGGTCAACTTCGTAAGCCTTCATATATGCTTCATAAGCATCCTTACCAGTTGCAACACCACATGGAGTATTATGCTTTAATGCACAACAAGTCGGTTCATCAAATTCATTTGCACATTTCCAAGCAATATCCATATCCTTAAAATTGTTGTATGATAACTCTTTACCATTTAATACATCAAATGTGTTCATAGCACCTTCTACTGTTGTGGATTCATAGAAAGCTGCACTTTGATGAGAGTTTTCTCCATATCTTAATCCTTGCTTTTTCTTAAATGAAACTGATAGATATTCTGGATATTCTTCAACTCCTTCTAACATAAAGTTAGCAATAGCAGCATCATATGCTCCCATTAAGTTAAATACTTTACCAGCTAATCTCTTCTTTGTATTGTAAGAAACTTCACCTTCTGCCTCTATTTCTTCCATTACCTTACCATAGTCATTCTTATCTGAAATTACAACTACGTCTTGGAAATTCTTAGCTGCTGCTCTTAACATTGTTGGGCCACCAATATCAATAAACTCAACCTTTTCTTCAAATGTCAAGTCTTCTTTAACCTTTTCAAAGAATGGATACAAATTAACTACAACGTAATCTATTGTGTTTATGTTTCTTTCCTTTAAAGTGTTCATATGTTCTTCATTATCTCTTATCGCCAAGATTCCTGCATGAACTAATGGATGTAATGTTTTTACTCTTCCATCTAACATTTCTGGGAAGTTAGTAACTTCATTTACTTCAATAACATTAACTCCATTTTCCTTTAAATGTTTGTAAGTTCCACCAGTTGAAAGAATTTCAACTCCTCTTTTTTCTAAAAACTTAGCAAATTCTAATACGCCATCTTTGTAAAATACGCTAATTAACGCTCTCTTTTTCATTAACTTGGCCTCCAATTTAATAAATTTTACTTCTTCCATCTATAACATTAACTTTACCTTCTGAAATCAACTTTATTGCTTTTGGTAATAACAGGTGTTCTTTTACTAATATTCTTTTTTGAAGATCTTCCGCACTATCTTCAAAATATACTGGTACAGCTTCTTGTAAAATAATTGCTCCCCCATCTACTTCATTATTTACAAAATGAACTGTACAGCCAGAAACTTTAACTCCCTTCTTAATTGCAGCCTCATGTACATGAAGTCCATACATTTTAGGGCCACAAAATGAAGGTATTAAGGAAGGATGTATATTAATGATCCTATTTTTAAACTTATCTAAAATTTCCCCATCCAGTATTGATAAATAGCCTGCAAGGACTATTAAATCTACCTTTCCTTCTGTTAATTCTAAAATTCTATTTGATTGATTTTCCCCATATTCCTTCTTGCTAACTACGTATGTATCTATTCCTGCTTTCTTTGCTCTCTCTAAGGCATAGACACCATCTTTACTACTTATGACCATTTCTACTTTGCAGTCTAATTCCCCAACTTTAACTGCATCTATTATGGACTGAAGGTTTGTTCCTCCCCCTGATACAAGAACTGCTATCTTAAACAAATACCTTCACCTCCAGAGGTTACATGACCAATTACATAAGCCTTTTCTCCCATTTCTATAAGAGCTTTTGTTACTGATTCAGCATCCTCTTTTTTAACACATAAAACAAATCCGATGCCCATATTAAATGTGTTATACATATGGTCTTTATCAACTCCAAGTTCAACCATTCTATCAAAAATAGCTGGTATTGGGTAACTACCCTTGTTAATAACAGCTGTTAACTCTCTGCCATTAAACATCCTTGGAACATTTTCTATAAATCCTCCACCAGTTACATGAGCCATTCCTTTAATTTCAAAGCTTTCCATAAGCTTTAAAACTGGTTTAACATAAATCTTAGTTGGAGTAATTAATGTTTTCCAAACTTCTTCTCCATTAAATTCTTCATCTAAGTTTGTAAATAGCTTTCTAACTAAAGAAAAACCATTTGAATGAATTCCTGAAGCTGCTATCCCCACTAAAGCATCTCCATCTTCAATTTTTGAACCATCTATTATTTCGTCCTTATCTGCTATCCCCACAGCAAATCCTGCTATATCATAGTCCCCCTCTTTATAGAAACCTGGCATTTCTGCTGTTTCTCCACCTACTAAAGCGCAATCTGATTGAATGCATCCTTCTGATACACCTTTAACTAAATCTGCAGCTACTTCTGCTTCAAGCTTTCCACAAGCTATATAATCTAAGAAAAATAGTGGCTTTGCTCCATGACAAAGAATATCATTAACACACATTGCAACACAGTCAATTCCAACTGTATCATATTTTTTCTTTTTGCAAGCTATATCAAGCTTTGTTCCAACTCCATCAGTTCCAGAAACTAAAACTGGTTTCTTGTACCCTTCTGGAAGTTCAACCATTCCTGCAAAGCTTCCAAGACCATTTAAAACATAATTACTCATTGTTCTTGCTGCATAGTCTTTTATAAGCTTAACTGATTTATAACCTTCTTCTATATTAACCCCTGATTCTTTGTAAGTTATCATTTTCTCTCCACTACCTTTCAAGATGATCTTTTGAAGTTTCTATTGGTGTTGATACTGGATATACTCCATTAAAGCACCCAACACAGAATCCTTCTTTACCTTTAAATGTGTTATACATTCCATCCATGCTTAAGTATCCTAATGAATCTGCCCCTATCATATCTGCCATTTCTTCTATAGAATGATTTGCACCTATAAGTTCACTTCTATATGGAGTATCAATTCCAAAATAACAAGGGAACTTAACCACTGGTGATGCTACAAGGAAATGTACTTCTTTAGCTCCAGCTTTTCTTAAAGAATCAACTAAATGCTTTGAAGTAGTTCCTCTAACTATTGAGTCATCTATTAAGATAACTCTTTTACCTTTTATATTTACCTTTAAAGGATTTAACTTAACTGCTACAGCCTTTTCTCTTATTTCTTGAGAAGGTGTAATAAATGTTCTTCCTACATATCTATTCTTTACAAAGGCTGTGTCATATGGAATTCCTGATGCTCTTGCATACCCTATAGCTGCTGGTATACCTGAATCTGGTACTGCTGATACTATATCTGCTTCTATAGGATGTTCTCTATATAACTCTTCTCCAGCCTTAACTCTTGTTACTTGAACATCTAGACCATCAATTATTGAATCAGGTCTTGCAAAGTAGATGTATTCAAAGGCACAAGTTTGACATAATGTGTTTTCAGAGTATTTTATAGATCTTATTCCATTTTCATCAATAACTACAACTTCCCCTGGTTCAACATCTCTAACAAATTCAGCTCCTACTGCATCTAAAGCACAACTTTCTGATGACATTACATATGCATCATCAACCTTACCTATACAAAGAGGTCTTATACCATGTGGATCTCTAGCTCCAATAAGCTTATCCTTTGTTGCTATAACCATAGCAAAGCTTCCTCTAACAGCCTGTATAGCATCCACAACAGCTCTTTCAATACCTCTCTTAGCACCTCTTGCTATTAATGTTGCTATAACCTCTGAATCAATTGTTGTATGGAATACATGACCACCATCTTCTAATAAATCTCTTATAACATCTGCATTAACAAGGTTACCATTATGAGCCATTGCTATAGGACCAAGCTTTGATGATGCTAAAAGTGGTTGTGCATTTTCTACCTTAGTTGACCCTGTTGTTGAATATCTAACATGTCCAATTGCTATATACCCCTTTAATTTGTTTAAGTCATCCTTTGTAAAAGCTTCAGTTATTAAACCTAAACCCTTATGAATGTCTACTTCTTCACCATTTCCTACTGCAATACCTGCAGATTCTTGTCCTCTATGTTGAAGAGCATATAATCCATAGTAGGTCATACCTGCTACATCCATAGGTGAGTTTGAGTATACCCCAAACACACCACATTCATCTTTAAATTTATCCAGACTTGGATCTAGTATTAATTGAAAGTCAGCTTTTTTCATCCTAACTATTCCCCTTTAATTCTGTTTAAAATTTCAATGTAAGCTTCTTCTACGTTACCCATATCTCTTCTAAATCTATCTTTATCTAACTTTTCTCCTGTAGTTGCATCCCAGAATCTACATGTGTCTGGTGAAATTTCATCTGCTAAAACAATTTCTCCATTTGGAAGTTTACCAAATTCAATCTTAAAGTCTATTAAGTTAATATTTAACTTAGAGAAGAATTCCTTAAGTAAGTCATTTATTTTAGCTGTCATATCTAAAATTGTTTTAATTTCTTCAAAAGTTGCAGCTCCAATTGCTACTGCATGATAAGAGTTTATTAGTGGATCCCCTAATTCATCATCTTTATAAGAGAATTCAAACACTGTAGTCTTTAGCTTGTACCCTTCTTCAAGTCCTAATCTCTTAGCCATGCTTCCTGCTGCCACATTTCTTACTATAACTTCTAGTGGTACTATTTCAACTTTCTTACAAAGTTGTTCTCTGTCATTTAGCTTCTTAACAAAGTGAGTCTTTATACCATTTTCATTTAACATTTCAAATATCATTGAAGTTATTGCATTGTTTAAGATACCCTTGTTATTTATTTGATCTTTCTTTTCTCCATTAAATGCTGTTGCATCATCTTTGTAATATACAATAACCTCTTCTGCATTTCCTGTAGCATAAATCTTCTTTGCTTTTCCTTCATACATCATTTCTAACTTTTCCATTATAGTTCCACTCCTTCTCCATTTTCTTCTATAAACTTTCTTTTCATATTCATTCTAAAATCAACTAATTTTTCTTTAATCTCTGGATATTTTAATGATAGTATTTGCACTGCAAGCATCCCTGCATTGTAGCTATTATTAATTCCAACAGTTGCTACTGGAATTGACTTTGGCATCTGTACAATTGATAATAATGCATCCATACCTTCAACTGCTGCCTTAACAGGAATTCCTATTACAGGTAAAGTAGTTTGTGATGCTATAACTCCTGGTAAATGTGCTGCAAGACCTGCTCCTGCTATTATTACTTCGCAACCATCCTTTTCAATCTTTTCAATTGTTTCTGCTAACTTTTCTGGAACTCTATGAGCTGATAAAATATAAGCCTTGTAATCTACTCCAAATTCTTTTAAGGCATTAGCTGCGCCCTTCATCACATCGGTATCTGACTTGCTACCAAAAAATATTGCTACCTTCATTTAAAATTCCCTCCTTAAGTTAATTAATAATCTATTACCTTCAACCAGCATTTTTCCTACATATTTATATAAATATATATTGGTATATTTATATATTGTTTTATTTTTATATTTATATATTTCTAACCACTTTATTTTCTAAAGTAATTAACTCCTGATTTAAATATCTTTTGATCAAATTCTCCTGGAACATTTCTATATAAATTTTCTCCAATTCTTTCAGAGTGACCCATCTTACCTAAGATTCTTCCATCTCTGCTTGTAATACCTTCAACTCCTAACATTGATCCATTTGGATTGTATGGCATATCTAATGATACTTCTCCATTAAAGTCAACATATTGAGTTGCTATCTGTCCATTCTCTTCAAGTTCCTTTAATAAACTTTCTGGTGCTACAAATCTTCCTTCACCATGTGAAATTGCTACATTGTGAATATCTCCTGCATTTACTTCACTGAACCAAGGTGATTTAACTGAAGAAATTCTTGTTCTTATTATTGAAGACATATGTCTATTAATATTGTTATAAGTTAATGTAGCCATATCTTCTTCGATATCTCTGATTTCACCATAAGGTACTAAACCTAACTTAATTAATGCTTGGAAGCCATTACAGATACCTAACATTAATCCATCTCTATTATTTAAAAGATCCATTACAGCATCTTTTATCTTTTCATTTCTAAATACTGTAGCTATGAATTTAGCTGATCCATCTGGCTCATCCCCTGCTGAGAATCCACCTGGAAGCATAATTATTTGAGCTGTTCTAATTTCTTTTTCTAATCTATCAACTGATTCTATTAATGCTTCTTTATTTAAGTTTCTAATTAGAACTTGTACAACTTCTGCTCCTTCTTTTCTAAAGGCTCTTGCACAATCATCTTCACAGTTTGTTCCTGGGAATACTGGAATAACAACCTTTGGATGTTCTATTCTTTCCCTTGGTTTAGAAGTATTTCTTTCAGTATAAAGCTTTGATTCAACCTTTTCTTCCTTCTTCTCAGTACTTATCTTAAATACTCCATTTAATTTTTCTTCTATGGACTTTTCTAGTTCCTCAATTGTGAAGTCTATATCATAATCTCCTGAAACTATTCTTTCTTCACTAATTGTTTCACCTACAACCTTAAAGCTTGTACCAGCAAATTCAGTTGGTACATCAACATTTCCCTCTACTTCTAGTAAAAGTGTTCCATAGTTTAATCCAAACAACTCTTCTACAGTTAAATTAGAGAACTTAGCACCTATTCTATTTCCTAAAGACATCTTTGTAAGTGCTTCTGCTGCTCCACCAAACTTTAATGAAGAAGCTGATATAACCTTTTTATCTCCTATTAGTGAATATAATACTTCTAAGTTCTTTTTGAACTTATCCATATCTATTGTTCCATCACTTAATTTTTCACTCATAAGAAGAACTAATTTTGACCCAATCTTCTTAAATTCTGGTGAAATAATTCTCTCTGCCTTTTCATAACCCACAGCGAAAGATACTAATGTTGGTGGTACATCTATATCATCAAATGTTCCTGACATTGAGTCCTTACCACCTATTGCTGGTATTCCTAAATCTACTTGTGCTTTATATGCCCCTAACAATGCTGCAAATGGTTTTCCCCATCTTTCAGCCTTCTTACCTAATCTCTCAAAATATTCTTGGAATGTAAGTCTAACTTTTCTGTAATCTCCACCCATAGCTGCTATCTTAGTAATTGATTCAATTACTGAATAGAATGCCATGTGGAAAGGACTCCAAGTACCTAAGTTAGGATTATATCCAAATGTCATAAGTGAAGCATCCTTTGACTCTCCATTCATAACTGGAATCTTAGCTGCCATACCTTCTGAAGGAGTTTTTGAATACTTACCTCCAAATGGCATAAGTACTGATCTTGCCCCTATTGTTGAGTCAAATCTTTCAACTAATCCTTGTTGTGATGCAATATTTAAATCCTTTAAATTTTCAAGCCACTTATCTTTAACGTTAACTGTTCCAACATTGTATGGGTAATTTTCTGGTGCTACTACCTTTACATCTGTAACTTGAGTTGCTCCATTTGTGTCTAAGAAGCTTCTATGAATATCTACTATTTTATTGCCTCTCCAGTACATTCTTAACCTTTCATTATCAGTAACCTCTGCAACGACTGTAGATTCTAAGTTTTCCTCTTCAGCAAACTTCATAAATCTTTCTACATCCTTAGCTTCTACTACAACAGCCATTCTTTCTTGAGATTCTGATACTGCAAGTTCTGTTCCATCTAACCCTTCATATTTCTTTGGAACCTTATCTAAATCTATATCTAACCCTCTGCATAATTCTCCAATTGCAACTGATACTCCACCTGCACCAAAGTCATTACATCTCTTAATCATCTTTGCTGCTTCTGGAATTCTAAATAACCTTTGAAGCTTTCTTTCTGTAGGTGCATTACCTTTTTGAACCTCTGCCCCACAAGTATTTATTGATTCTGTAGTATGTTCCTTTGATGAACCTGTTGCTCCACCAACACCATCTCTACCAGTTCTACCACCTAATAGGATAACAACATCTCCTAAGGTAGGTTCTTCTCTAACTACATTTTCCTTAGGTGCTGCTGCAATTACTGCACCAACTTCCATTCTCTTTGCTACATAGTCTGGATGATAAACCTCTGCAACTTCTCCTGTTGCAAGACCTATTTGGTTACCATATGAGCTATATCCATGTGCTGCTCCTAGTGTAATAGTTCTTTGTGGTAATTTTCCCTTTAAAGTTTTTTCTACAGGAACTGTTGGATCTGCTGAACCTGTAACCCTCATTGCTTGGTATACATAAGTTCTTCCTGATAATGGATCTCTTATTGCTCCACCTAAACAAGTAGCAGCTCCACCAAAAGGTTCTATTTCAGTTGGATGGTTATGTGTTTCGTTTTTAAACATTAAAAGATATTTTTCAATTCCTTTATCTGTTTCAACATCTATATTTATTGAGCATGCATTTATTTCTTCAGATACATCTAAATCCTCTAACATGCCCTTCTTTCTCATTTCCTTAACTAGGATACATGCTATATCCATAAGGGTTTCATTTCTATCTGTATTTTCTCCATATACAAAATTTCTTGACTTAATGTAAGCATCATAAGCTTTTACTATAGGAGTTGTATATTTATTTTCTTCAATTTCTACTTTTTCTATTTTTGTTGAGAATGTTGTATGTCTGCAATGGTCTGACCAATAAGTATCAATAACCTTTACTTCAGTAATGCTAGGGTCTCTCTTTTCTTCATTTTTAAAGTATTCTTGAATCATCTTTAAATCATCAATGCTCATTGCAAGGCCTTGTTCACTATGGAACTCTTTTAAAGCTTCAAGATTTCTTTCATTAAACCCTTCTAAGATTTGAACATCATTAGGAATGCTAAGTTGTGTATCTATAGTTCTATCATCTATAGCAACTTCTTTAGAATCAACAGAATTTATATAATAGTTTTTAACTCTTTCTATATCATTTTCTGATAAATCTCCCTTTAAAATTATAACCTTTGAAGATTTTACTTCTACTCTATCTCCACTAGTTAATAATTGAAAACATTGAGATGCTGAATCTGCTCTTTGATCGTATTGACCTGGTAGATACTCTACTCCAAAAGCAATATCTCCTTTTTCAAGTGGTAATGTTTCTTCATATACCCTATCTACAGTTAATTCAGAAAATATAGTATTTAATGCTTTTTTATAATACTCTTCTGAAACTGCCCCTAAAATATATTTGTTAATAACTCTTACTTCTTGTAGGTTGTCCATTCTTAAATTGCTCTTAAAGTCACTTAATAAACTTTGTGCTTCTACGTCAAAACCTTTTTTCTTTTCAACGAATACACATCTGATATTCATCATTTAAATACCTCCACCCATTAATTGTCATACCGAATGTTACATCTAAATTTTATTTTATCCTTCGTATTTATATTTTAAGATTAACACTCCTTGTATCTATTGTCAATATTAACTATAGTTATAAATAACAACATTCGTATATGTCCGTATATTTATATATAGATTACTTTTTAATATACGTATACACGAATGTTTACTTCTATATTTTTATAAAGGCATAACCTTTATGTACAAAAAAATACCGATAGCTACAACTACCGGCAAAGAAACCTACGCAACCTAAAAGGTCATTTATATTATTATCTAAGAATCTAATACATATTCACATTATGAATAAATATTTATTGACAAAACAAACCATCTATGTATACTATATCTTGTGAAGTTTAATATTGTTTAACTTTAAGTTTAGTTTAACTAAACTTTTGCAAAATTTTTTCATAATTTTTCTTACCTATCCTAAGGGAAATATAAAATTAAGGGGGTTTTAAATTGAAACTTGAACAGTTAGGAAGACATATCTTAGTAGAGTTTTATAATTGTGATTCTAATATTTTAGGGAATCACGAAAAAATTGAAAAAATTATGTGTGAAGCAGCAATTAAGTCAAACGCAACCATAGTAACTAGTTGTTTTCACAAATTTAATCCTTGGGGAGTAAGTGGAGCTGTAATTATACAAGAGTCACACTTAACAATCCATACATGGCCTGAATATGGATATGCATCAGTAGATCTATACACTTGTGGAGATTCAGTTAATCCATGGATAGGCTTTGATTATCTCGAAAAAGAATTATGCTCTGAGAGAAGTGAGTCAACAGAAGTTGCAAGAGGCATGGTAGAAAAAATCAAAAATTTTTCCCACACAACTTTTGAACAAGTAACTCATAAACCAACAGCTTAGAAAGGAGAACAATATGGAACTTTGGTACACAGAGAATCAAACAGATAATGTTAAATTTTCAATGAGAGTAAAGAAAACTCTTTATTCTAAAAAGAGTCAATTTCAACAAATTGATGTAATAGACACCTATGATTTTGGAAGAGTCCTTGTAATTGATGGATGGACTATGATTACTGAAAAAGATGAATTTATATATCACGAAATGATAACTCATGTTCCTATAATGGTAAATAAAGATATAAAAAATGTTTTAGTAATAGGAGCCGGAGATGGTGGTACAGTTCGTGAACTTACTAGATTTAATTCAATCGAAAGAATAGATATGGTTGAACTTGATGAAGAAGTGGTTAAAGCCGCAAGGGAATATTTACCTTTTACTTCTTGTAAATTAGATGATCCTAGAGTTAACCTATATTTTCAAGATGGAATAAAGTTTGTAGAAAACAAAAAAAATCTTTATGACTTAATAATAGTTGATTCTACAGACCCTATAGGACCTGGTGAAGGTTTGTTTACAAGAGAATTCTATAAAAATTGCTATGAGTCATTAACAGATAAAGGTATTCTTGTTAATCAAGGAGAAAGTCCATATTATGATATGAATAAGAAGGAAATGAAAAGATCCAACGAGAAGTTGAAAGATATATTTCCAATCTGTGAAGTATATCAATATATGATTCCAACTTATCCTTCTGGCTATTGGTTCTTTGGATTTGCTTCAAAAAAGCTTCATCCAGTTAATGATTTTGATGAAGAATTTTATAACAGCTTAAACTTAAAAGATAGATATTATAACAAAGACGTACATAAAGCATCCTTCGCTTTACCAAACTACGTTAAAGAGTTATTAAAATAATATTGGAGCTATCGCATTAGCAATTAAAAAAATTAGCTAGCGATAGCTCCTTTTATGTATTTCATTAAAAGTTATTGTGTATTTCAAATTATACTTTATCTAAAGCAAAACTCATTGAACACCGCATTTTTACTATAACTTCTTAAGTTCTTAAGTTCTTAAGTTCTTAAAAACTTAAGAACTTATATTTTCGCCTATATTTTTAATATTAATCCATCCTCTCTTGCTTTAATAGAGTACTCTTCCCTCAATCCTCTTGTCAAACCTACTCCATTCACCTTTTCCAATTCCTTCTCCAATTATATCTAACTTATTCATAGTTGCATCAACATAATCAGCATAATGTACTACATAAGATTCTACAGTTCTTGGTTGAACAGGGGAACCAAACTCCAATTTACCATGATGTTGTACAATAATTCCTTTTATTCTATTCTTAAAATCCTCACTAAAATCTAATTCACTTTCTACAAAAGCTTTTTCAATCATGGTTACTCCCATTACAATATGTCCTTGAAGACTTCCTGTTGTTGTATATGAAAATGGTCCATCATAATTCATCTCATAGACTTTCCCTATATCATGTAGCTTTGCCCCTAATATTGCAATCTCTTTGTATTTTATATCATATCTATAAGCTAAAGTTTTAGCTAAATACATAACGTTTAATGTATGTTCAGCTAAACCTCCTAAATAGTTATGATGATTATATACTCCTCCTATTGCTTTTTTAAATTTACTTACAAAATTCTCATTCTTAAAGAAATAATCATTTAACGCCTTACCTTCTTCTGATGTTACTTCTTCTTTTGTCATATTTTCTAATTCATTCATTATGTCATTAATAGGTCTTTTTACTGTAGGTAAATAATCTTCAATGTTATATTCTTTAACACATTCAACTTTATCAGGTTTAAAGGGCTCTCCGTAATGCCCCTTTAATAGAACAACATCCCCTTCATTTAATAAAACATCTGAAGAAAACAAACATTTTATCTCTTTATATTTATCACCTGCATAGGCCCAAAGCATATTCTCATTTCTATCTAAAATTTTGTTTATCATAAGGGAAACTTCTATTTTTTCTCCCCATTTACATTCTTTTAAACTTTTCTTTCCCATTATATACACCATCCTTACCAACTTAGTATGGATATTTAAATAAAAATAATACAAAAAAGGCCAGCCATTTCTGACTGCCCTAAATATTTTTATATTTTTATTCCTCTTCTTACTGATAATATTATGGATACAATACCAATTATACCTATTATTAAAGGAATAGCAGGTATTCCTATAGAAAACATCTTTAAATAATCTTGTTCATACCCTGTTGTTGTAACTAAAAATATTACTATTGAAAATCCAGTTAAAGCCTTTGTAGATTTTTTAACCATTCCTACATATAGTGGAATAAAGGCTATAAATGAAAAACATAAATCATTATAGATAGTCATAACAATACATTCTTTTAATTCTGAAAACATTAAAGAAGCACTTGCAAAATTAAAACTTACAGCTATAAATGAAGAAACAATTATTGATATTACTTGTCCCAAGATAGTTGCCGCTAAAATAGAAAGCCAAACTAATATAATCTTACTCACCAAAAATTTCACCTTATTAACTCCGCAAGTAAATGGTATATTAATAGTTCCCTTTTCGTATTCATCTATAATAGCCCTATTTAATAATTGTCCCCCAATTATTATCATTACACCTCTGTACAAAACCTCGATTATTCCTGGAACTCCATCATAAGAAAAAGGATTAACACTAATTCCTAAAGTTTTGTTAGATACATTTATGCTATAGTAAAAGTAAATTCCTAATATTGTTATTACTGACACAATAGCTAACATTATACATGTACAATTTTTCTTTTTTATTTTGTCCAGTTCTATTCTTATATATTTAATCATGAATATTGCCCCCCGATATAATATCCATAAAAAATTCTTGTAATTTTCTCTTATTCCTATTGAAGCTCTCAACAAAAACGCCGGATTTTATTAATTCAAAAATTACTTTATTATAATCTTCCTTTAAATCATACAGCCTAATAACATTATTATTTATGACCTTATATCCTTTTATCCCCAGCTTTCCTTCAATTACAAATGCAGCTTTAGATACATCATCACAAACAAGCTTTACATAATCTCTCTTCTCATCAATTAAATCATATCCACCTAACTCATAGCCAATAGAACCATTATATAAGAATCCCACCCTATCAGCTAACACCTCTAGTTTATCAAGCATATGTGTAGATATTAAAAATGAGGTTTTCCTTTCTCTTTTTAAATTAGTTATTAAATCTATAATCTCTTTAATTTTAATAATGTCCAACCCATTAGTAGGCTCATCTAAAATAACTAAATCCGGCCTATTTAATAAACCTCTTCCTATTGCTACCCTTTCTCTCATGCCTAAAGAAAGCTCCTTTGGTTTCTTCTTTAATACTCCATGTAATCCAACAAGCTTTTTAACTTCCTCTATTCTTTCTTTATGATTTAAGTCCATATATCTACATACTATTTCAAGATTTTTTTCTATGGTAAGCTCCTCATAAAATATTGGTGTTTCAATAATTGCACTTATCCTTTTGTAAACATCTTTATCATATTCAGTAACCTTATTACCAAATAAATAAACATTTCCTTTAGTTGCTTTTAAAGTATTCATGATAATTTTCATCAGTGTACTCTTTCCAGAGCCATTAACTCCTACTAATCCATATACTTCTCCAGCCTTAATACTTAAATTAACATTATTTAATACTTCCTTATTATTAAATTCTCTACTAATACCTTCTAAACTAAGCACATTCCCCATCTCTCTCTCCACTCTTTAGCCAACAACCTTAGTAGCTATTCTTTCTATTTCCTCTAAAACTTGACTTACTCTATCTTCAGCAACTAAAACCACAAGAAAATCTCCACCTTCTATCTTTGTATTACCTTTAGGTATTATTTCTTTATCACCTCGTTTAATAGCCACTAATAAACAATCTTCAGGCCAATCTACCTCTTTTAAGTATTTACCTTCAATAATACTTCCCATGAATACAGCCACTTCTATTAAGGTTTTATTTCCTTTTTGAAGAACTGCTTCTCTTTTATTATTTTTTAATACTCTTTCTAAAAGACTTTCGTATATTGGCTCTGATTTAAGTATATCAGCTGTTAAGTAAGAAATAATAACTACAAAAGCTAGCGCTAACATATGCTCAAATGACCCTGTCATTTCTGTAATTAAAATTATCCCTGTTATTGGTGCTTTAACTATTGCAGCAAAATGCCCAGCCATAGCCAATATAATAAAATTTACAATATATTCACTTGGTAATCCAAAGGCATTACAAACAATAACTCCAAATATATTTCCTACCAAAGCCCCTAATACTAATAATGGAAAGAAAATTCCTCCAGGTGCTCCTGATCCAAAACTAACAAAGGTGAAAATAAACTTTATCAAAAGAAATATGATTAAGATTTTAAGTGTAAAACCTTCATTAACTAAAGATATTATTAAATCATGTCCTCCACCTAATAATATAGGGGACATTATTCCAACCACTGCTGCACAAAGAAAAGGAATAGCAACCTTAATTTCTACAGGTACTTTTTTTAGTTTTCCGTATATATCTTGAGATTTAAGCAATCCCTTATTAAATATCATTCCTGAAATACCCACAAAAACTCCCATAATCAATAAAAGCCAATAATATTTCAATGGAAAAACATCTACATTTTTAAAACTCATAGCTGGTTCTAAGCCTAAGAACTGTTTACAAACAAAATCTGCTGCTAGAGATGATGCCATAGCTGACAATAAAACTAACGGAGAAAAATTTTTATGCACCTCTTCTAATGCAAATATTACTCCTGATAGTGGAGCATTAAATGCTGCTGATAGTCCAGCGCTTGCACCACTTGTTATTAAAAACTTTTCTTCAATATTTATTCTCTTAAAAACCTTAGAAAACCCTTCTCCTACAGCTCCCCCCATTTGTACAGATGGACCTTCTCTTCCAACTGAAAGTCCAGCAGACAAACTAAGAATTCCTCCGAAGAATTTATAAAATAATACCTTCAACCAATTTATCTTTATTTTTTTTCCTAAAATACCTTCTAATTGTGGTATTCCACTTCCAGATATCATAGGCTCCTTCTTCACCATAATTCCTACTATTATTCCAACTAAAATTACAACACAAAAAACTTTTAATAAGTTCAAGAAACTACTACTAGCATCACTATATAAAGTTTTAAATAAAGGAGATAATTTAGTAATTAATATTCTATTTAATACAATTACTATTCCAACTAAAGCTCCTATAATGGTGGCTTCTCCAACCAACTTAAACCTTAAACTATGTCTGTGATTAATTATTTCTGATATTCCATTTTTTTTATTACTCATTTTGCTCCCCCCAAGCTGTTACAATAGTCCACTATACATTTTATACTATTTTGTATTTTTTTTCATTTTATTGTTGTAAATTATATATGAATTTAGCATTTAGCTAAATTACTTCAAAAAAAGAATATTCGTAAGATTTTTTTCTTACGAATATTCTTAGTAAAGAAAGAGTTTTTAAGTTCTTCCTATTTTGTCATATGCTTTTTCCAATCCCCATGTTCAACTAGAACTGCTTCATCATGGAATCTTGTATCAATACTTTTATTATAAAAATATGAATAACACTTTTCTTTTGTACCATCTTCAAATTCTACTTCAACCAAGACTTTATTATATTCATTGTTAGGATTGCCTTCTCCAAGAACTCCCTCCATCTTGTCAACTGCCTCCATTACTTCATCATAATTAGAAAATTCCATAACTTCCCCAACTACTTCACCTAAACCACTTAAAACAGCTGGATATCCTTTATAGGGCATATGATATAATACTACATCCTTAATCTTAGCCCTTCTATTAGATATGACATTCCCTTTTAAGTATTTATCATAATTGAAAAAGCCTTCTCTTAAACTTCCATAAGCAAACATTTTTATTTGACTCATTAGCAGATAGTCCCTCCAACAGCTTTTAAATCCGTGTCATTTTCAACAGCTGCCTTAATGCATAATTCTAATCCCTTAGCTATGTCATCTAGGGACATTGCTGGAGTATTTGGCTTTGTAACTACTTGTGATGGAATATATGGTACATGTATAAATCCACCCTTCTTACCTGTATACTTCTTATGAATCATATATAATACACCGTACATTACATGATTACATACAAATGTTCCCGCTGAGTTTGAAACAGATGATGGAATTCCACCTTCTTGCATTTCCTTAACCATAGCCTTAATAGGTAAGTTAGAAAAATATGCATTTTCTCCATCTTCAAATATAGCTATATCAATTGGTTGATTCCCTTCGTTATCCTCTATTCTAGCATCATCCATATTAATTGCTACTCTTTCAGGAGTAACTCCAAATCTTCCACCTGCTTGACCTATAGATATTATTATATCTGGATTATGTTCTTGTATTGCCTCTTCTATCTTTTCTAATGCCTTTCTAAAAACTGTAGGTATTTCTAACTTAATAACTTCAGCTCCTGAAATTTCATTAGGTAACTTTTTAACTGCTTCTAATGCAGGGTTTATTTTTTCTCCACCAAATGGATCAAATCCTGTTATTAAAACTTTCATATCTATCTCTCCTTTATCTTTAGAATGCTAAGAAATACATTAATGGAATATGTATTGCAAGTAAAACTATGGCATATACAGATTGTACTTTTATAACTGCATTTTTATCTTCTATTTCTAATAGTGCCACTGGTAAAACATTAAAGTTTGCTGCCATAGGAGTCATTAATGTACCACAGAACCCTGCTGTCATTGCAAGAGCTGAGGCTACTATTGGATCTCCACCTTGCATAAATACAAAAGGAACACCTATACCAACTGTTATTACAGTAAATGCTGCAAAAGCATTTCCCATTATTGCTGTAAATAATGCCATACCTACACAGTATGCTGTTATCCCAAGCCAAATATTACCTTCTGGAATAACATTTGAAATCATATTAGATATAATATCTCCAACACCTGCTGCTGTAAATAATGCACCTAATGCTGCTAGTAACTGAGGTAAAATTGCTGTAGAGCTTACTGATTGAAGCATTCTATCACTATCTTCCACTACTTCAGAAACTGAACATCTTGTAATTATAAGCGTTAATATAAGAGCTGCTACTGCTGAAATACCTATAGCTGCCACACCAGATATAGGTGTAAATTGAGCAATTGCAAGTGCAACGAAAGCTATAACTAGTGATGGTAAGAATATTTTTAACCCTATCTTTTCAGCCTTAACCCTAGAAAAAGTATTATCTAACTGCTTAATTGTACCCATATTAACTTGATTAAATCCTGATAATATAGCTATAACTATTATCAACCCTCCAACCACTTCAGCTGGAATAAACTGTCCAAATATAAATATAACTGCTAATATTCCCCAAAATGCCGCTGTACCATATCTAGTTTTATGTTTTTTATCTTTTAATGTATATATCATAGTTAATATCATCATTAATCCAACCATGACATAGAATATGTTCAATAATATATCTGAAAGTGCTTTTATATCCATCTAGATTTTCCTCCTTAGTTTATTTCTTTATTCCGTACTTTCTCTTTAAGCTTCTATCTAATAAATAATTTTGTAATACACCTAATATAAAGGCTATTATTGCAACCGGAATAGATGCCTTAGCTATTGCTAGTGTATCAACAGTTTCTCCAAGCCCTGGTAAATTTAAAGTACCAAGTGTACTTGCAATTAATAAAACTCCTGAGTTAGCCATAAATACGTTTTGTCCAAAAAAGTTTGCTATATTATCTGATGCTGCAGAATAAGCTTTTATCTTATCTTCGTCCTTTTTATCAATTTCTCCATACTCTGCTATAGCTGCTCCTTGAGCCATTGGATTTATAAGAGGTCTTACAAACTGAGGATGTCCACCTAATTTAACTGATAGTGTAATAGCAATTTCTCTTACAAATAAATACCCACTAATTATCTTACCAGTAGATAATCCTTTTGCCTTTTTTATTAACATAATTGCCTTTTCTTTTAATCCATATCTTTCACACAAACCTATTACTGGTAATGTTAAAAGAAATAAACACATTTCTCTTTTTGCTACAAAAGTTTCGCCTAAGGTTCTAAGTATTTCTACAATGCTCATATCAGCTACTAACCCCGTTACAACACCTGCCGATATAACTACTGCAATTGTGTTAAGTTTTAATGCGAACCCTACAATAATAATTAATATTCCAATTAAAGCCACTTTTAATCAATCCCTTCTCTTTTGTACAAGCTTAATTTAATTTATTATAACTAATTTTTCGACCTTTTTCCACGATTACAATTCTCATTTTATAAATAAATTATATAATTACATATCATTTTGTCGATTTTTCATATATTTTTCTCACTTTTTTATACCAACTTGCTTCAACTAATAAGTTGTTACCCAAAATTTATTTTATAAAAAAAGAGAAGATTATATTACAAATCTCCCCTTACCCCTAATTAATTTGTTCAAAAATTAAACCTTCAATTAACTTTCCTTTATCCATAGATACAATCCTGTGTGCTACCTTTTTAGCAAAATCCATATCATGTGTTATTATAAGGGTAGCCATTCCAGTTAAACTCAAACTTTTTATAAGCTTTGCCACCTCATCTGTTAACCCTGGATCTAAAGCTGAAGTTGGTTCATCAAAGCATATAAGCTTAGGTTCTAATGCTAATGCTCTTCCTATTGCAACCCTCTGCTTTTGCCCACCTGACAACTGAAATGGATAGCTATTAATTTTATCCTCAAGTCCTAAAAATCCTAAAATTTCCTTAGCCTTATTTATAGCAACCTCTTTTTTTATCCCCAATACCTTTTGAGGTGCCTCTATTAAATTTTCTAAAACACTCATATGAGGAAATAAATTAAATCCCTGAAAAACTAACCCTATATCTCTTCTTATATCTTTAAGCCCCTTTTTATCTATATACTTACCACTATGGCATAATTCTTTGCCATTAATTTCTATATTCCCAGAATCTGCTTCCTCTAGTGCATTAATACACCTTAAAAGAGTAGTCTTACCTCCACCAGAAGGCCCCACAACAACTAATATTTCTCCTGATTTAATTTCTAAGTCTACCCCTTTTAAAACCTCTACTTTTCCAAAGCTCTTAGTTAACCCACTAACTTTTAGCATAAATATCACCTCTATTCATAATAACTAAATTTCTTTTCTACATTTGATAATATCTTAGTTAATAATCCAATAAATAATAGATAAATTGCCCCTACTATTACTAGTGGAAATAATGATGCTGTTCTATTTAAAGCTATAGTCCCTACCTTTAGTAGCTCGTCCAACCCTACAACATAAATTAAAGCAGTATCCTTAACTAAAGTTATTATCTCATTCGACACTGGCGGTAATATTCTCTTAAAAGCTTGAGGAAGTATTATCCTAAAGAATATATGTTTATTTGATAATCCTAATACATATGCTCCTTCATACTGTCCTTTATCTATAGATTGAATTCCAGATCTAAATATTTCTGCAAAGTATGCCCCATAATTTAATACTAATGCTAATATAGCTGCTGGAAACCTTGATATTCCTATATCTAATAAAGGTAATCCAAAAAATATAAATATAATTTGAAGCATTAGAGGAGTACCTCTCATTATAAGAACGTAAATTCCAGTTATCCATCTTATAAAACCTAACTTTGATATTCTTCCTAATGCAATTATTAACCCTAACGGAATAGACATAATTAAGGTTAATATAAATATTTTTAATGTCGTTCCAAAGCCTTGAACTAACTGTGGCATAAGTTCTACTATCATAGTCTCCATAGAGTACTCCTCCTTAAATTAATTATTTTACCACTATATCATCACCAAACCATTTCTTTGAAATTTCTGATGCCTTTCCAGACTCTACAACTTGGTCATAAGCCTTATTAAATGCTTCCACAAGCTTTGTGTCGCCTTTTTTCATACCTACCGCATAATCTTCTTCACCAAAGTTGTCTTCTAGAAAATTAAATTTATCTGAACCTTTTTTATTTGTATAATATTTCAATAAAATTTCATCTGCTACAATAGCATCAGCTCTTCCCGCCTCTAGGTCTCTTAAAGCTTGCTCATTAGTATCAAATGTAACTAACTCCTTAAAATTGTTCTTATAATCTCCAATAGCATTAATAGCACTAGATTCACTTTGAGCTACAACAACCTTACCCTTTAAATCCTCCTTAGTTTTTATAGATGATCCAACTAAAGTTACAATAACTTGTCTATTTCTTAAATAAGGTTTTGAAAATTCAACTTGTTCCTTTCTTTCATCAGTAATAGAAAAACCATTCCATATAAAATCTATATTACCATTGTTAAGTTCTGATTCTTTCATATTCCAATTTATAGGTTGGAACTTTATTTTTTTACCCATAACATTTGATATTTCCTTTGCCATTTCAATATCAAAACCTGTATATTCCCCATTATTATCCTTAAATCCCATTGGAACAAAAGTATCATCAAATCCCAATACTAATTCTTCCTTATCTAAGGAACTTGTTTCACTTTCCTTATTATCGCCACAAGCCACTAGCCCTAAAGCCATAGCCCCTATCATTGTAAGTAATAAACCTTTTTTAACTATTTTTTTTAAACTCATATTTATACCCCCAATTTATTTTCTTTATCTATTTATTACTTTATCATACTAAAGCAATAAAATCAACATTTTTAACAAAAAAAATTGTAACCACAAAATTTGTGATTACAATTAATTTTTATTTTATTTCTTTCTCAAAAACCAAATCAAATTCTCTTACTTTTCCTTCACCATTTTGGTATGTAGGTATTGCACTAACAAACCTCCACCCTTCCTTTGCACATCTATCTATTATTTCTCTATGATTTGCATTTAAAAATAATGTACCTCCAGTTGACTTTTCATATTTATAAATAAACATATGAACTTCCTCTCTACTTCCCTAATTTTAATAAAAGTACTGTAGAAACTACAGTACTTTTAAATAATTCTTATTTTTCTCCCTTAAGCATTTCGCCTATTGCTGCTATGCTACCAAGAGATGATAATGTTTCATTTGGTAAAATAAGCTTATTAGCTGGATTATTAGCCATTTCTTTAAGAGCTTCAACTTGCTTTAATGCAATTACTCTTTCATCAGTTCCAGATTCAATAATCGCTTGGTTCACCTTTCTTATAGCTTCTGATTCTGCAATAGCTATTTGTTCTATAGCCTTAGCTTTACCTTCAGCCTCTAATAATTGAGATTCTTTTAAACCTTCAGCTCTTCTAATATTAGCTTCTTTCTCAGCTTCTGCTTGAAGAATCTTAGCTTGCTTTTCACCATTTGCTTTCTCTATTTGAGATTGTCTTTGACCTTCTGCTTGAAGAATCATAGCTCTCTTATCTCTTTCAGCCTTCATTTGCTTTTCCATAGCATTTTGAATTTCAGCTGGTGGAATTATATTCTTAATTTCAACTGAAAGTATCTTTATACCATAAGCATCTGTAACTTCATCAATAATACTTAATAGATCTTGGTTAATCTTATCTCTACCTGATAGAATTTCATCAAGACTCATATTACCTAGTATATTTCTCATATTTGTTGTAGCAGAATAAACTATACCTGATTTATAATCTTCAATATTATATACTGCATCTTTTGCATTAAGTAATTTATAGAATATTACATTATCAACAGATATCTTAACATTATCCTTAGTAATAACTGATTGAGGTGGTACATCTAAAATTTGTTGCTTTGTAGATACTCTTTTTCTAACGAAGTCTACAAAAGGTATAGTAAAATGCCAACCTGGTTCTAATATCCTATGGAATTGACCAAAACGTTCAACTACATATAAGTATCCAGTATTAACAATTTTAATTGATGATAGAATTATTATAAGAACTATTAATAATCCTACCCCTAATAATATTAATCCAACCATTATTATTCCTCCCTTATTCCTTCAATAACTAATTTATTTCCTTCAATTCCAACTACTTGGAACTTTTGGCCTTTTAATATTTTTTCTCCTTTATTTTCGCCTGTCCAATAGATTCCACTGACCTTGAATCTATATCTATAATCTATATCCTCTGAGGCGATAAAAGTTTTTCCTATATACTCTTCTTCCATAAGCTTAGTACGATTAACAGTATTCTTAAACTTTTTCCTTGACCAAGGATAACCTATTGAAATTGCAATTATACTTGAAATTCCAAACAATATTAGCTGCCATGCAAAACTTAAACCAACTAAAGCAGCAATAATTGCAACTACAGATCCTATTGCAAACCATACAAATAAGAATAAACTTGTACCAATATCAAGTAGTATTACCCCTACGCCAATAACCAACCATAATATAATAGCAGGTATCATTATTTTTCCCTCCTCCTCTGGGATTTACTCCCATACATGATATTATTATACCACTTTTACTATTTTATTTATATATTATTTACTTTATGCTTTTATTATACAAGAACAAATAACCTTATACAAAGTTTATTTTTACCCTTTATAAGTTATTTAATACCGTATTATAGAATATCTCTCTCCCTTTCTTTTGTTTTCATTGATTTTCTAATATTTTCATCTTATTATGTTTATATAATTAGATTTTTTCAAATAATACACTAGTAAGAATATATTAATTGGAGTTGAATTATTATGGATTTCATAAAAGTTGCATCAGCTTGCCCTGTTACTAGAGTAAGTGATGTTGAATTTAATATTAAAAACATACTGACTTGCATTAATGACGCCGTGTCGAATAATGCAAAAATGATAGTTTTTCCCGAACTATCTATTACTTCTTATAGCTGTGGAGACCTTTTTCTTCAAGACACTTTGCTAAATAACTCTCTAAAAGGTATAGAGAACTTACTTTCTTCTACAAAAGACTTAGATATCTTAATAGCTGTTGGTGCACCATTCTTGCACAAAGCTACACTGTACAATTGTGCTTTTGTCTTATTTAAAGGTAAGGTATTAGGAATAGTGCCTAAATCATTTATTCCTAATTATAGTGAATTTTACGAAAAACGATGGTTCTCAGAAGGAGTAGGTGTTAGAGATAAGGTTGTATCTCTTCCTTTCCAAGAAGATATTCCATTTGGAACTAATTTAATATTCTCATGTAAAGATTTTAATTATGCTTTTGAAATATGTGAAGATTTGTGGGTTACCATACCACCAAGCTCATATTTAGCTTTAATGGGTGCTAATATAATAGGTAATCTCTCAGCATCAAATGAATTAGTTAGTAAGATGGAATATAGAAAATCTCTTATTTCTAATCAAAGTGCTAGAGCTTTATGTTCCTATGTATACTCCTCTGCAGGTGTTCATGAATCATCTACTGACCTTTTATTTAGTGGACATTTACTAATTAGTGAAAATGGTACCTTATTAAAAGAGAATAAAAGATTCCAAAGAGATAATGACGTAATTTATGGAACAATCGATTTATTCAGATTAAAAGCCGAAAGAATGAAGAACTTAAGCTTTAGAGACTCTTCAAAACAAGTTAATATTGAACCTAAAATCATAAAATTTAATTATGATGATACAAAGCTAAAATCTTTTGATAGATTTGTAGATAAGCATCCTTTTGTTCCTTCTAATGAGCACGAAAGAGAAACAAGATGCAAGGAAATATTTGACATTCAGTCTGCTGCATTAGCAAAAAGATTTGAACATGTTGGTTTAAAGAAAGCTGTTATTGGAATTTCAGGTGGTCTGGATTCAACCTTAGCTTTACTTGTAGTTGTTAAAACATTTAAATTATTGAATCTACCTATGGAAAATATAGTTTCTATTACAATGCCTGGTTTTGGAACTACAGATAGAACTTATAATAATGCCCTTACTCTATGCAAGGAACTTGGTTGTGATTTAAAAGAAATAAATATAGTAAAAGCTGCTCTTCAACATTTTGAAGATATTGGCCATGATAAGGATATCCATGATGTAACTTATGAAAATGTTCAAGCAAGAGAAAGAACTCAAATACTTATGGATATTGCCAATAAAGAAGGTGGGTTACTAATTGGTACTGGTGATTTATCAGAGCTTGCATTAGGATGGTGTACTTATAATGGTGATCATATGTCAATGTACTCAGTAAATCCTTCTATCCCAAAAACATTAGTAAGATATCTTGTTAGATATGTTGCTGAAAAGGAAGTTTCCAAAGAAGTTTCTGAAACTTTACTTGATATTTTAGATACCCCTGTAAGCCCAGAACTTTTACCAAAGGATGCCAAGGGTGAAATCGCCCAGAAGACAGAAGATATAGTTGGACCATATGAACTACATGATTTCTTCCTATATCATTTTATTAAACATGGATCTTCAAAGGAAAGAATATACTTCCTAGCAAAAGAAGCATTTAAAAATGATTATAGTGATGAAGAAATTCAAAAATGGTTAGACAAATTTATGTGGAGATTCTTCACTCAACAATTTAAGAGAAGCGCTCTTCCTGATGGACCAAAGGTTGGTAGTATATCACTTTCTCCTAGAGGTGATTGGAGAATGCCATCAGATGCAGCACCATGGAAATAAGTTTAAGATAATATAGATAAAAAAGTTAATAAAGATAATCAGGACCACCCGTAAAACGGGTGGTTTGTTCTGCACCTATAAGGCTGTGCTACTCGCACACTGAAACAGTTTGCCAACCGCATACTTTTACATGCTGCACCTAAAAGGTGCTTTTTTTGCTTCCTTTTACCACCTCACCCGTAAACTGGTCAATATATTGTTTTAAACTCAATTGCTCATATGCAATATCTATATTTCAAGTTTGCATGTCTATCAAATATCATCAATGAACTCTTACCTTTTAGATATCACATAAATTGAACTACGCTCAATTTCGGTGGTATACTAACAAGCATATTTATATGATCTTTGCATGCATTTGCTATGCGTTAAACTACTATTGTCCATTATGGACACACCTCCTTGTATTATAGTTTTGGTCGCTAAACCTACCATAACTTTACAACTGAGGTTTTCTATTTTCTACTTACCACTAAAAGCTCTTTAGAACCACCAGCATAGCAAATGGTTTTAAAAATACAATAAGGAAGTTACTCCAGATTGGAGTGACTTCCTTATTTATATTATCTTTCTTATCCTTAATCTACTTCTATAGGTTTCAACTCTTTTCTATGAAGAATATCATACATTATTGGAACCACAAACAATGTTAATATAGTAGCATATGTTAATCCACCTATAGTTACTATTGCCATAGGTTGAATCATATCTGATCCCATTCCAATTCCCATAGCTAAAGTTGATAATCCAAGTATTGTTGTTAATGCTGTCATAAGAATAGGTCTAATTCTTGTTCTACCAGCAATTATTAGAGCCTCCTTCTTATCTACTCCCTCTAATCTTAATTGATTTACATAATCTACGAACACTATACCATTATTAACTACAACACCTGCAAGAACTAAGAATCCAAGCATTGCTATCATACTTAAATTGAAACCTGTTAATAATAATGCAAGTAATCCACCTGTAAATGCTAATGGTATTGTAAATAGAACTATAAATGGTGATAGGAATGATTGGAACTGAGCAACCATGATAGCATAAATAAATACTATTGCAAGTAATAACATACTTACTAAGTCTGAATATGTGCTATCCATTGATTCTTTTTCTCCACCCATTTCTACTGTATATCCTTCTGGAACATTATAAGTACTTAATTTTTTCTCTACATCATCACTAACTAATCCAACGTTATGATCACTATCAACCCCAGCTTTTACAGATATATTTCTAACTTGATTTTCTCTATTTATGCTTGATAAACTTTCCTCTTCACTTATAACTGCAATATCAGTTAGTTTTATCTTCTTCTCTTCGCCATTAACAGTTGAAATTATTTCATAATTATTTAGCTTTTCTTTAGTTAATGATTTTGCATCATCATTAACCAATACCACAGGATATTCTTTAGAATTTAAATTTAAAGTTGTGGAATTTGATTCACTCTTTATTGCAGAAGCTATATCTTGATATACTTGTGCTACTGTAAGTCCATGTTCCATAGCTTTATTCTTGTCTACAGTAATCTTAGTTTCCATAGAACCTTCATCTAATCCATTTTGAATTTCCTTAGTTCCTTCTACACTTTCTAGAATTCCAGCTATATCTTTAGCCATGGATTTTAATGTATCCAAGTTGTCTCCCTTTATTTTCACCTCAACACCAGAGCCCCCTAAAGCAGACATATCCATAGTAGAGGAATTTATTTTTAAGTCACAATTTAAATCTTTAGTTTTTTCTGCAATTTCTTTTGAAACTTCCTTACTTGTTGCTTTTTTATCTTCATTTAAAAGAACATAATAAGAAATAGATTTACTTTGTCCTCCCATCAAGCTTCCTGCTCCAGATTCCATAGCCCCAACAGTTTCTACGTCATCTATTTCTGTAATTCTTTCAATTACCTTGTTACTCATTTCTCTCAAATCACTTTGAGAAGTATCTTTCTCCATACTCATAGTAACTGAAATTTGAAGACTATCCATTTCTGGCATTAATATCATTCCCTTTGTCATAACACCAATAAAACTTATAACCAGCAATATAGCTACTGCACCTAATACCCCCCACTTATATCTAATAGCTTTTCTAAGTAACCCTTCATAAAAATTCACAAATCTATCAAATAACCCATGCTCTTTCTCATCAAGATTAGTTAATACCTTTGAAGATATTGTAGGTACTAAAATTAAAGCTACTATTAAGCTTGCTATTAATGAATATGCAATTGTAAGCCCCATATCAGTAAATAACTGTCTTGATAATCCATCAGTAAAAACTATAGGTAAGAATACGCAGATTGTTGTAAGGGTTGATGCTACTATTGCACCTGCTACTTGTGATGCTCCTTGTACTGCCGCCTTTTTTATACCCATGCCTTCATTTCTTAATCTATAAATATTCTCTATAACTACAATACTATTATCTACTAACATACCAACGCCTAGAGCTAGTCCAGCTAATGATATAACATTCATTGTAACTCCACTAAAGTACATCATTGCAACTGCAAATAATAAACTTATTGGAATACTTAAAGCTATTATTATTGTTGGTTTTATATTTTTTAAGAATACAAATAGTATTACTACTGCTAATAATCCACCTAAAACAAGATTATTTAATACAGAACTAATTACTATATTAATATATACCCCCTGGTCTTGAAGAGGAGTAATATGTAAATTGCTATCCTTTTCTTGAAGTTGTTCTATTTTTTCATTTACTTTGTCTGATACCTCTGCTGTGGATGAAGTGCTTTGCTTTTGAAATGCAAGAATAACTCCATCATTCCCATTTATCTTTGCATACATATCACTAGAGTTATCTACCATTTCAACCTTTGCAATATCCTTTAACTTAATGTTTCCAACATTATCTACTGGAACATTAAATAATACCAAATTCTCTAATTCATCTAAACTTGTAAATGCATCTCCTACTTTTACAAGAATTTGTTCGTCCCCTTCTACTAAATAACCTGCAGGCATACTAAAGTTTTCTGCCATTAATATCTTACTTATAGTATCCTTTGTTATTGCACTACCTATGCCAGCCTTTTTATATGCTTCATCTCTTGATTTTTCAAATTCTTCATAGGCTTTATTTAATTCAACTTCAGCGTTATCTAAAGTAATTGAAGCTTTTGTTAATTCTCTTGTTAAAGTTAATTTCCCCACTTCAATTTGCTTTTGAGTTTCTGCTAAATTCTCTAATTGTTTTTCTAAATCTGGAGTTTTTTCATTAATTGAAGCTATTGCTTTATCAATAGTATCTACTCCAGCTGATATTTGATTTAAGAAAGCTTTTATTTCATCGCTAACAGGAATATTTAACCCATTAAAAAATTCTATTAGTTTATCTAAAACTTCCTTTTGTTTTATTAATTGTTCTTTTTGACTTATTAACTCTTCCTTAGTTTTGGGTAAATTCTCTAGTGCATCTTCTAACTTTAACTTTCCATCCTGAATAGCTAAGCTACCTTCCACTAACTCCTCTGTCTTTAACTGTGTTTCTTTTTCTAATAATTTTTTACTTTCTGCAATTTGCTTTTTACCTTGGTCTAACTTGGCTTGAGCTTCTGCTAATGAACTATCAACTGTAGCTAAAACCTTATTATTTATCTGGTTTATTTTATCTTCATTCAATTGAACTTTTATGCTTTCTTCAACTAATCCTGTTCCACTTACTGATGCTACTCCCTCAATTCTCTCAAATTCTGGAATAACATCATTGCTTACATACTCAGATAAATCTTTTACATCTTTGCTATTATAGTCTACACTAGCAACCATAATTGGCATCATATCTGGATTCATCTTCATGAACATAGGAGTTCCAATTTCATCTCCTAATTGTCCCTTTACCATATCAAGTTTACTATTCATCTCAATTATGATGCTGTCCATATTTATACCTTGCTCAAATTCTAACATGATCATACTAGAATTTTCTCTAGATATACTGTTTATCCCCTTGATTCCACTTGTAGTTGCTAAGGCTTGTTCTAGTGGTTTTGTAACTGATAACTCTACCTTTTCAGGACTTGCACCCGGATAAGTAGTCATAACAATAACATATGGCAAATCCATGCTTGGAAGTAAATCAGTAGTCATTTTCGAAAATGAAATAAATCCTAATATACTTACTAATATTGCTGATACTATAATTGTTAGTGGCTTTTTTACACTGAATTTTGATAACATTCCCACACCATCCCTCTATACTTTAAAAACTCGATGATATCATTTTAACATTTTTATTATGACTTAGGATATAAAAGTAAATAAAAAAAAGTATTGAATCCAATACTTTTTTTTACATAATATTAAATAAATAATAACAAATTTAACTTTTTTCTCTTTTGCTACTATTGCCTATTCTTTAATTTTTCTTCTACTAATCTAATAAGTTCTTTCTTATCTTCTTCACTATTTACTATATCTAACTTATCCATATCTATAATTACAACATCTGAAGCACTATAACAATTATTAACCCAGTAATCATACCCTTCCCAAAGGAACTTGTAATATTCCATTAGGGAATCATCTACTTCAAATTCTCTACCTCTAAGCTTTATTCTATTTATTACAGTATCAAATGACCCCTTTAAATAAACCATTAAGTCTGGAGCTTTCTTTGGTATTTCCTTTAACTCCTCCATCATATTTTCTAAAAGATCTTCATATATCTTCATTTCTAATTCTGATATTCTACCAAGTTCCATATTCTTTTTAGCAAAATACCAATCTTCATAAATAGATCTATCTAAAACATTATTATCAGCGTATAATGCTTCCTTAATACTCTTAAATCTAGTATTTAAGAAATAAAGTTGTAGCAAAAAAGGATATCTCTTTTTTTGAATTTCCTCTTCTGATTCACTATAAAAAAGGGGTAGTAATGGATTATCATCTACACTTTCATAGAATACTTCCGAATTAAAATGTTCCCCTAAAACCTTTGATACTGAGCTTTTTCCTAAGCCTATCATCCCTCCAACAACTATCACCATGATTCACCTATCCTTACTTTATCTTTAATTCATTTATAAGAATACAAAGTTACTCTTCCTTAGTCAAGAGAAAGATTTACTAATTAAAATACTTTGCATTATTGTTCAAAGTAAGCTATACTTAGAAAGTTAGTGTCGATACAATAAATTTATTTAAATATATACATGAAGGGAAAATTACATGAAAGAAATTACATTCAGAGATTTAAAATTAAAAGAAACATTATTAAGCGCAATTGATGACTTAGGATATATTAATCCTTCTCAAATTCAAGCTGAGGCTATTCCTTTAGCAATAGAAGGATATGACATAATAGGGCAAGCTCAAACAGGTACAGGAAAGACAGCAGCTTTTGGATGCTCAATAATTAATAATATTAAAAGAGGAAAAGATATATCTTCTATAATATTAACTCCTACAAGAGAATTAGCTATCCAAATATATGAAGAATTAAACAAACTTTCTAAATACGATAAGTTAAAAGTTCTTCCTATATATGGTGGAGATTCAATCACAAGACAAATTAAAGACTTAAAAAGAGGAGTAGATATAGTTGTTGGTACTCCAGGAAGAGTATTAGACTTGATTGGCAGAAAGGCTCTTCCACTATCACATGTACAATTCTTAGTTCTTGATGAAGCTGATGAAATGTTAAATATGGGATTCATTGATGATATTGAAGAAATAATAAAGGAATTACCATCTCAAGAGGAAAGACAAACTTTATTATTTTCAGCTACAATGCCACAACAAATTAAAAAGTTAGCTCAAAACTATTTAAAGAAGGACTATAAAGTAGTAAATATAAAGAAAGTTTCAATGACTGTTTCAAAGATTACTCAAGGTTTCTTTGAAGTTAATCCAAAAACTAAGTTTGAAGCCTTCTGCAGAGTGTTAGATTTAGAAACTCCAGCATCATCAATCATATTCTGTAAAACTAAAAGGGGTGTTGATGAATTAGTTGAAGCACTTCAATCTAAGAGCTACGTTGCTGAAGGTATGCATGGAGATATGTCTCAAATGCACAGAATGAGAACTTTAAAGAGATTTAAAGAAGGTTCATTAAACTTCTTAGTTGCAACTGATGTTGCTGCAAGAGGAATTGACGTAGATGGTGTTACTCACGTATTTAACTATGATTTACCACAAGATGTTGAATCATATGTTCATAGAATAGGAAGAACTGGTAGAGCTAATAGAGAAGGTACAGCTTATTCTTTTGTTACTCCAAGAGAACATTCAATGATTAAGCAAATAAAGAATGTAACTAAAGGATCTATTCCTAAGTTACCAATTCCTACAGTTCAACAAATTATTGACTCAAAGTTCAATAGTAAGTCTAAAGAAATATTAAAAGAACTTAACGATGGTAACTTTGGTAAGTATCTAATACTTGCAAATGAACTATGTGAAAATAATAATCCTGTTGAAGTAGTTGCAACCCTTATGAAGATGCAATTTGATAAAGAAATGAGCTTTGATTATAGTAAGAATGCTTTAGAGGCTCCATCAAGCAATGACGTAAGATTATTCTTCTCTATCGGTAAGAGAGATAAACTTACTCCTAAGGCATTAGTTACTTATATAACTGAAAGAGCTAATATTAGCGGAAAGAAAGTTAATAAAGTAGATATATTAGAAAGCTTCTCCTTTGTAACTGTTGATAAAGATGTATCACAAAAAGTTCTAGAAGCTTGTTCTGGTAATAAAATTAACAAAAGAAAAGTTAATGTAGAAGTTGCTACTAAGAGAAGATAATAAAAAAGGCGAGATATCTCGCCTTTTTTTATTTTATATTTATTATATTCTCACTCCAGCTTCTTCATCTGATATAGGTATTAACGTGTCTCTTAAAAACCCTTTTACTCTACGTGCATAAAAATAAAAATCATCCCCTACTTTGCATCGTATATTAGTACTCTTTTCTATATTGTACTTTTTACCGTTATAATCTTCACCAATAAAAAAGTTTCCTTTTTCTTTTTTGATAATGCATCTGAATGTATCTGACAACTTAATTCCTCCCACTAACGTTTGCACTACCATTTTAATACACTTTTATTATTTTTTCAACATAATATTCCAATTAATTTATTTTATATAAAATTCTTTAACTGTATTCAACAATAAATAATAGATATTTATTATATTAAAAAATCACAAAATGTAGAAAACTATTTAAAGAATATAAATCTAACCTATAACCTACAAATGTATCTTTATTTAACTAGTATCTCTTCAAGATTTTTAGACAAACTATAAATGTAAGGAGTTGATGAACCATGGGAAATAAAAAACAACATAGAACAGACGGAGTAATTAATTCATCAGAAATTAGATTTCCATCGTCTATGAAGTCATTTAATACGCCAACCTCAGAATACTCTTACACTAGAGGGGAACATGCAAGTAAAACTGCATTCCAGGTCCCTACAAAATTTTAAAAAGAAAGGCATTACGCCTTTCTTTTTTATGCTCCTTCATTTAAGAACTCATATTGTGACATATATAAATTATAATAATTTCCTTTAATAGCCATTAAACTTTCATGATTGCCATGCTCTATAATCCTACCATCTTCAACAACCATAATTCTATCGCAGTCTCTAATAGTAGATAATCTATGGGCTATTACAAAGGAAGTTCTTCCTTGTAATAGTTTTTCAATACCTTGTTGCACTAACCTTTCAGTCTTTGTATCTATATTAGATGTAGCCTCATCTAATATTAGAATTCTTGGATCTGCAAGAAGCGCTCTAGCAAATGATATAAGTTGCCTTTGTCCAAGAGATAATCTTGAGCCTCTTTCGTTAACTTCAGTATTATATCCATCTTCAAGATTCATAATAAAATCATGTGCATTAACTGCCTTTGCTGCATTCATTACTTCCTCATCAGTAGCATCTAACCTACCATATCTTATATTTTCCATAATTGTATCTGAAAACAAGAAAGTATCTTGTAGCATTATTCCCATGTTAGATCTAAAAGACTCTATATCCAAATCTTTTAGATTTTTACCATCAACTAATATTTCTCCAGAAGTAACATCATAAAATCTACTTAATAAAGATACTATTGTAGACTTACCAGCTCCTGTACTTCCTACTAGTGCTATTCTTTCTCCTGATTCAACTTTAAAACTAACATTCTTTAAAACATTTATTCCATCTTCATATGCAAAGTATACTTTTTTAAATTCCACATCGCCTTTTATATCCTCTACAACTTTTGCATTATCCTTATTTTTTATATTTCCTTTAATATCTAAAATATCAAAAATCCTATCTGCAGCTGATAAGTTAGTTACAAAAGTATTATAAAAGCTTGATATATTCATTATAGGTCTCCAGAACATTCCTACATACATAGAAAAAGCTAATAGGGTACCAATTTCTATTTCTCCATTAATGATTAGATTATATCCAACTGCAAATACCACTACTGTTCCAATTCCCCAAGCAAGTTCAGATAAAGGCCAGAAAAAATCATTAATTCTTACAGCCTTTATAAAGGCTTCTACCACTTGATGAACTAGCTCTTTAAACTTATTACTAGTATGGTCTTCTCTAGCAAATCCTTCAACTACTTTAATGCCTGAAAAATCTTCATGAGTAAAAGCATTTAAATTTGAACGTTTATTTCTATAAACTTCCCAGCGCTTTCTAGAAACTATATCAATAACCACCATTGCAGCACCTAGCAAGGGTAATAAAGCCATACATGCTAATGTTAACTTTACATTTAAAAATAACATTACTACTGAAACACAAATAAAACTTAATAATTCAGGGATTAATGATTGAATACTTTGATTAAATAAATTTTTTAATGCATTAACATCTCCAACCACTCTTGCTAGTATTTTTCCAACTGGCCTACTATCAAAAAACTCAAAAGATAAAGTTTGTATATGAGAATATAGTTCATGTCTTATATTAATTAAAATATTATTAGTTATTTCTGAAATCATATTCCATCTTATTCTTGAAAATACCCATGCAATTAGATTTAAAACAACTAAAACCACTCCTATTAATACTAATCCACTAACATCCTTATTAACAACTTTATCATCAATAGCTACCTTTAAAAGATAAGGATTGATAACTGAACATAGCATTACAAAAAACATTAATAAAATTACTATAACAGATTGTTTTTTATATGGTTTTAAATATTTTGATAATCTAATTATTATATCTTTTTTACTTCTTCTAGTTACCTTTTCATCTTGTTTTGTACTGTTCTTAGCCATTATATCGCCTCGCTTTCTAAGGCTTCAAAATCTTTAAATTGTTCACGGTAAATATCATAGTATATTCCCTTTTTCTTTACTAATTCATTATGCTTTCCTATTTCTCTTATTTCACCATTTTCTAAATACACTATTATATCTGCATTTTTTACTGCTGAAATTCTATGCGCTATTATAAATGTTGTAGAATTGCTATCTCTTTTTCTTAAATTTGCTAACAGCTCATGTTCTGTTTCCATATCTAAGGCTGATGTAGAATCGTCTAAAATTAGTATAGGAACTTTCCTTACTAAAGCTCTAGCTATTGATATTCTTTGCTTTTGACCACCTGATAATCCTACACCTCTTTCACCAATTTCAGTTTCAAAAGATTGTGGTAAGTCTTTTATAAATTCGTAGCAACAAGCATTTCTACATGCTTTATCTATTTCATCCTTTGTGGAATTAAGATTACCAAATCTAATATTATTTATAACAGTATCTGAAAATAGGAAGACATCTTGTGGAACTATAGACATATTACTTCTTAATTTATTTAAGTTATATTCCCTTATATCAACGCCATCAATTAAAACCTCTCCATTGCAAACATCGTAATATCTACCAATTAAATTCATCAAACTAGACTTACCAGAGCCTGTTGTCCCCATGATTGCCACTGTACTTCCTGCTGGTATTTTAAGATTAATGTTCTTTAGTACCAAATCTTCATTGTACTTAAATGACACATTTCTAAGCTCTATATCTCCCCTTATATTTTCCGGGAAATATCCATCTTCTTTTCCTTGAATATTAGATATTCTATCCATAATCTTAAATACTTTTTTTGCTGATGCAATAGTTCTTGATAATAAGTCAGTAAGTTGCCCAAGCATTTTCATAGGCCATATCAAGTTCCAAATATAACCACTAAAAGCTACTAATACACCTAAAGTTATTTCTTCAGTTAAAACAAAGTATCCTCCTAAAATAATCATAATAACTAGAGATATATTTGTTAAAAAATCAATTGGAGGAAAATGATTCCCCATTATCCTTGCCTGCTCCATATTTAAATCATAGTATGATTTATTTAATTTATAGAATTTTTTAATTTCATACTTTTCCCTAGCAAATGCTTTTACCAATCTTACTCCTGCAATATTTTCTTGAGCCGTTGTATTAATTTCTGCTGTTTTATCACTTATCTTTTCATAACATTCCCCAAACTTTTTCTCAACCTTTATAGCTATTATTCCAATCGGAATCATAACCGTAAAGCAAGCTAAAGCAAGTTTCCAATTAAGATAAAAAAGTATAATTGTAGATAAAACAAAATAAAATATATTTTCTACAAACAGTCTTAATCCATATCCAATAGTTTCCCATATAGTATCTGTATCTTCACCTATTCTTGACATTAGTTCTCCAGTATTCATACCATCAAAATATTGAAACTCTAGCTCTTGTATATGGTTAAATAAATCGTTTTTTAGTTCTTCACTAACCTTACTACTAGATGCATCATATAAATATTCTTTTAAATATCCCAAAATTGCTTTAACTATGGATATTCCTACTAATAATACTATAATTGGTACAAATAATTCCTTTTTCCCACCTATTATCCCTTCATCTAAAAAAACTTTTTGAAGATAAGGAACACATAAATCTACTGCAATTACCCCTAACATTGAGAGGCTTCCAATAATTAAACTCATTTTATACTTAAGTAAATAATTTAATATTCTTTTCATGATGTCACATCCCCTTTTTCTTGTCCATCTACTTTTGATTTATTCTTCTAAAGAATAAAAAAAGGTCATGGTAATACCACGACCTAAAAGTACATTGCTGCAGTTATACAAAAAGGTCATGGAACTATAGTCCATGACCTCTAATACTTCAAAATAAATCAATAAAGGTAAATCTTATTTAATCTTCTCTAATAAGATAGGACTATAGAAATATTCTTTTATTCTTATATTTACACTAATTAAATTAAACATAATCCTACCTCCTTTTAAATATTTTTACCATTTATTTCATTGTATATGTGTATCTAAATTTTGTCAATTATTATTTTAATAAACTATTCATATCTGCTTCTGTAATACCTAAAATCACCTCTAAAAGTGAATCATCCTCTACAACCTTCCAGTCATCACCTGACTTTGTTAGATTCACTACACCAGTTCTTTCTTCCACTGGTGCATCATTTATTGATTTTACTAATACATCAGTAACTAATTTTTCAGTCTCTTCATCAGTCATATTAGCAGCACCACTTTTCATAGCCTCTGCCATTAAATTTCCCATAAAATTACCTATTACAGTTTTAAAACTTACCCCTTTAATAGTTACATTAACTGTAGCTCTTTCACCATCAACTTTTTCATCTGTTGGTGAAACCTCTAATTTGCCTAACATGCTTATTATTGCATCTGCAGCCTCTTTAGGCATGTCCTCATCTGATAACTGTGCAGATATCATTTGTTGTGCTATCTTACTTTCAGTTCCACTTTTTACATCATTAAAATAGTCAGTTACATACTCTTTTGGACCTTTACTACCTCCACACCCTACTAATAAGAATATTGAAAGTATTAAAGACATTAATATTGATATTTTCTTTTTCATTATACCCCTCCTCTATTATAATTTACTACCTTTTATATTATTTGTAAACTTTTAACATGTTGTCTTAAATTTTTTTAAGATAATTTGTTTTAAAAGAAAAAAGGTTACATTATAACAATGCAACCTTCTAATCTATTATTCCTCACTTGCTAATTTCTTATATTTAGTATATCTTTCTAAGGCATCCTCTTCTGTTTTCTTAAATAACATTTCAGCTGTTTCTGGGAATGTTTGTGCTAATGATGCATACCTTACTTCTCCCATTAAGAAATCTCTAAAGTTTGCCTTTGGTTCCTTAGAATCTAAACTGAAAGGATTCTTCTTTCCTTGAAGTTCTGGATTATATCTATATAATGTCCAGTATCCACAATCAACTGCTCTTCTTTCCTCTTCTTGTGAGTTTGACATTCCTATCTTAATTCCATGAGCTATACATGGTGCATAAGCAATTACTAGGGATGGTCCATCATAGCTTTCTGCTTCTGTAATAGCTTTTATGGTTTGATTCTTATCAGCACCCATAGCAACTTGAGCAACATAAATATATCCATATGTCATTGCTATAGCTCCTAGATCTTTTTTCTTTGTTCTCTTACCTGATGCAGCAAACTTAGCTACTGCTGCTGTTGGAGTTGACTTTGATGATTGCCCTCCTGTATTAGAATACACTTCTGTATCAAAAACTAATACATTAACATCTTCTCCTGAAGCTAGCACATGATCAAGTCCTCCATAACCAATATCATATGCCCAACCGTCTCCACCAAATATCCATTGTGATCTCTTAACAAAGAATTCTTTATCATTAAGTATCTTTTTAGCTATTTCGCTATCTTCATTTTGAAGAACTTTTTCTAGTTTATTAGCTCTATCTCTTGTTCCTTCTCCTACATTCATATTATCTAACCAATCCTGTAATACAGCTTTGGTTTCCTCAGACATATCAGATTCTAATGCTTTTCTAACATTATTAGCTATCCTAGTCCTAATTGTCTTTACTGCTATAAGCATACCTAATCCATACTCAGCATTATCCTCAAATAAAGAATTAGCCCAAGCTGGACCATTTCCTTCTTTATTTGCTGTATATGCCATTGCACTTCCACCAGCAGCCCATATAGATGAGCATCCTGTAGCATTGGATATCATCATCCTATCTCCAAATAATTGAGTTACTAGCTTAGCATACGGAGTTTCTCCACACCCTGCACAAGCACCATTATATTCAAGTAATGGTTGCTCAAATTGACTACCTTTAACTGTAGTTTTTTTCATAGGATTTGGTTTTATAGAAAGTTCTTCTACAGCATAGTTCCAGCATTCAATTTGTTCATGTTGGCTATCTTGAGGTTTCATTATTAACGCTTTACCTGGTGCTGGACATGTTTCTACGCAATTACCGCAACCAGTACAATCTAAAGGAGTTACTCCAATCATGTAATACATTGCCTCTCCTTTAAATCCATTAGCAGGTATTATCTTCATACCTTCAGGTGCATTTTCTTTTTCCTTTTCATTTATAAGGAATGGTCTAATCGTTGCATGAGGACATACATAAGAACATTGATTACATTGAATACAATTTTCAGGTATCCATTCAGGAACATTAACTGCTATACCTCTCTTTTCATATGCAGTTGTTCCAGACATAAATGTTCCATCAGTCATATCAGCATTTACAAAAGCTGATACAGATAGTTTGTTTCCTTCTAGCTTATTCATTGGTTCACAAATATTTTTTATAAAGTCTGGAACATCCATATTTTCTTCAATTTTTCCATCTTCTTTTGCATCTTTCCATGAATCTGGAACATCTATTTTAACTATAGCATCTACCCCCGCATCAATAGCTGCATGATTCATATTAACAATCTTTTCACCCTTTTTACTATATGTATTAATCACTGCTTCTTTCAAGTACTTAATAGCATCCTCTACTGGAATTATATTAGCAACTTTGAAAAACGCTGATTGCATTATCATATTTATTCTTCCACCAAGCCCTACTTCTTGAGCAATCTTAACAGCATTAATTATATAGAACTCAATGTTGTTATTAGCTATATATCTCTTTAAATTTGCAGGTAATTTTTCTTCCACTTCTTCTGGCGACCAAATAGTATTTAAAACAAATTTACCACCCTTTTTAAGTCCATCTAATATTGGAAATGTATATACATAGGCTTGATTGTGACAGGCTACAAAGTCTGCTCTATCAACTTCGTAATGAGCCTTAATTGGAGTTTTTCCAAATCTTAAGTGTGATACAGTAACTCCTCCAGATTTTCTTGAATCATATGAAAAATATGCTTGAGCATACATTTCTGTATGATCCCCTATAATTTTTATAGCACTCTTGTTAGCACCAACTGTACCATCTGAACCTAAGCCCCAGAACTTACAAGCTGTTGTGCCTTCTTGAGCTACATCTATATCTTTAACTGGTTCTAGTGAAAGATTAGTAACATCATCCACAATACCAATAGTAAATCTATCCTTTGGCTTACTTTCTGAAAGATTCTTAAATACAGCTGCAATATCTGATGGTGTAGGATCTTTTGAACCAAGCCCAAATCTTCCTCCAATAATCATAGGTGCATTCTCTTTTCCATTAAATGCTTTTACAATATCTAAGTATAAAGGTTCTCCAATTGCCCCTGGCTCCTTTGTTCTATCTAATACAGCAATTTTCTTAACAGAAGTAGGTATAGCCTTAAGAAGTTTTTCTACTGAGAAAGGTCTATATAACCTGACCTTAACTAATCCTACTTTTTCCCCATTTTTATTTAAATAGTCAACTACTTCCTCAACGACTTCGGAAACTGCACCCATTGAGATAATAATTCTGTCTGCATCTTTTGCTCCATAATAGTCAAAGCAATGATACTCTCTTCCTGTAAGCTTTGTAATTTCGCTCATATAGTTTTCAACTACATCTGGTATATCTTCATAATATTTATTAATTGACTCAGCCATTTGAAAGTAAACATCTGGATTTTGTGCTGTTCCTCTAATAACAGGATGATTAGGATTTAAAGCTGAATTTCTAAAATCCTCTAATGCTTCATAGTCTATAAGTTTTGCAAGTTCTTCTTGCTCAATGACTTCAACCTTTTGAAGTTCATGAGATACTCTAAATCCATCAAAGAAATTTAAAAATGGCATTCTCTTCTTTATAGCAGTTAAATGGGCCACCCCTGATAAGTCCATAACTTCTTGAACAGAACCTTCACAAAGCATAGCAAAGCCTGTTTGTCTTGTTGCCATTACATCTTGGTGATCACCAAATATACTTAAAGAAGATGTAGCTATGGCTCTTGCTGAAACGTGTATAACAGCTGGTAACCTTTCTCCAACTATCTTATACATATTAGGTATCATTAGAAGTAACCCTTGAGAAGCTGTATATGTTGAACTTAAAGCACCACCTTGAAGTGATCCATGTAAGGCACCTGCTGCCCCTGCTTCAGATTGCATTTCTACAACTTTTACTGGCTCTCCAAAAATATTTTTCTTTCCTTTTGCTGCCCACTCATCAACAGTTTCTCCCATAGGTGTTGATGGAGTAATTGGATAGATTGCTGCAACCTCAGTGAACCCATAAGAAATGTGAGCTGCTGCTGTATTTCCATCCATTGTTTTCATTTTCCTCATACTGTTCCCTCTTTCTATTTTAAAATTTTATATACTATTTCAACAAATATATCTTTTACAAATATTAATAAATATATTTATAATATTTAGTATTTCTAACAATAATCTTTTTTATTTGTTAAGAATATTCTCAATAAAAACTGTTAATAATACCAATAGACCTATGATATATAAAATTTATTAAGAAACAAAAAATAGAGCTCTACCTTTTTTTATAGTAGTGCTCTATTTTTATACCTATTTTAAATCATATAACTTTGTATACTTTTCTTCTAAATACTCTAAGAAATACCTTGTTTTAAGTTCTTCTCCAGTTACTTTCCTAACTAATTCATCAGGAGTATATATTCCTCCATGAATATGAATATTATCTTTTAACCAGCTATTTATATAAGTTAAATCTCCATTAGCTAATTCTGACATTACAGAAGGATTATCCTTTAACATTTTATTTAAGAATTGTCCACCATAAAGATTTCCCAAAGCATAACTTGGGAAATATCCTATATTTCCAGCAGACCAATGCATGTCTTGAAGTACTCCTTCTTCATCATCTTGTGGAGTAACTCCTAGATACTCCTCATACTTCTTATTCCATACCTTAGGTAAATCTCCTACTTCTATTTCACCATTTATAAGTGCTTTTTCAATTTCATATCTAATTATTATATGAAGACTATAAGTTAATTCATCCCCCTCTATTCTTATTAGAGATGGTTTAACACAATTTACCCCCTCATAAAACTCATCTAAAGTTATATCTGATAAACTTGGGAACTTTTCTTTTATATGAGGTAAAATAAAGTTTAAAAACTCTTTACTTCTTCCTACTATATTCTCATAAAATCTTGATTGTGATTCATGAATTCCCATTGAAGCACCACCATCAAGTCCTGTGTTTACAAGGGTATCTGGAATATGCTGTTCATACAGTGCGTGTCCACCTTCATGTACAATACTAAAAATATTAGATAATAAATTATCCTCATAATAATGAGTAGTAATTCTTACATCCTTATTTCCCATATTTAAAGTAAATGGATGTGTAGTTTCATCTAATCTACCCGCTTCTTTATCAAACTTTATTACATCTAGTAAATATTCACTTAGCTCTTTTTGTGCTTCTATAGGATATTTTCCCTCTAATAATTTACTATTAACTACCTTAGTACTATTTTTAATTCTACCTAATAGATTTAAAATTCCTTCTTTTAACTCATTAAATAACTTATCTACCTTTTTAACTGTAAGCCCTTCTTCAAATTGGTTTAGTAATGCATCATATTTATTTTCCTTATATCCATAATACTCAGTAAATTCTCTTAATAAAGAAACTATCTTTTCTAACTTTGGTTTAAATATTTCAAAATCTTTTTTAGCTTTAGCTTCTTCCCATGCAGCTTCTCCTAAGGATGTGGCGACTGTATATTCTTCAAATTTATCTTGTGGAATATTTTTTATTTCATCATAGTTCTTTTTTAATGCTTTTATCATAGATCTGTCAACTAACTCTAATTCATTCATAATAGGATCAAAGAACTCTATAAATTCCTTTACTTTATCATCTGTTACCATCTTAAATATTTCTCCAGATAAAAATCCTAAAGTGTTTGCCCTTTGCTCAGTTGCTTTAGACGGCATACTCATTTTCATATCCCAATATGCTAAGGAGCTTAGTTTACCAAGTTCACTTATTCTTTGGTTGTACTTTTTAACTTCTTCTAACTTTTCTTGAATACTTACATTCATATTTTACCCCCTCAATAATAATTAAAATAGCCCCGAAGAAAATCAATTCTTCGAGACCTAATTAAATCTATAACCAAACCTGCGTTAGAAATAACATTATTAAAAAATAAATAAATATGATTCCTAATGCAAATGGCAGTACTAATTGAAACATTGCAACTATAAGGGCTATAATATCTCTTCCAGGAAGATTTTCTGCTTTAAGCTTTTTTATGCCTTCCTCTAGTTCACGCTTCTTTCTGTTTTTTTCTTCTATTTTTTCTATGTTTCTTTCAAATATTGCCACTAAAGCGCCCCCTTATAATCTATTTAAATCTTTATATTTCTCCAACTCTATGACAAGCAACAAAGTGTCCTTCTTTAATTTCTCTATATTCAGGTGCTTCTTTCTTACATTTATCAGTAGCATATGGACATCTTGTATGGAACTTGCACCCCTTTGGAGGATTAGCAGGTGAAGGTATATCCCCTGTTAATATAATTCTGTCTCTCTTAATTGTTGGATCTGGTATTGGAATAGCTGAAAGTAATGCCTTTGTATAAGGATGTAGAGGATTATCAAATAATTCATCCTTATCTGCAAGTTCAACCATTGATCCTAAGTACATAACTCCAACTCTTTGGCATAAATGTTCAACAACAGATAAATCATGTGATATGAACATATATGAGAATCCTTTTTCTTTTTGTAGTTTAACTAATAAATTAATAATTTGTGCTTGAATAGATACATCAAGTGCAGATACAGGTTCATCTGCAACAATGAACTCTGGATCAAGTGCTAGTGCTCTAGCAATACCTATTCTTTGTCTTTGTCCACCTGAAAATTCATGTGGAAATCTATCTATTTGATATTCAGCAAGCCCACATAGATCCATTACTTCTAAAACTTTCTCTCTTAGATTCTCTTTAGTAGCCATTTTATGATCTATTAAAGCTTCCCCAATTATTTGTCCAACTGTCATTCTCGGATTTAGTGAAGAATATGGATCTTGGAATATTAATTGCATCTTAGGTCTAAGTGCTCTCATTTCCTTCTTACTTAATTTACTTAAGTCTTGGTCTTTAAAGTATACTTTTCCCCCTGTAGGCTTAAGTAATTGAAGTATGGCTCTACCAGTTGTAGATTTACCACAACCTGATTCTCCAACTATTCCTAGAGTTTCTCCTTTTCTTACCTCTAAAGATACACCATCAACAGCTTTTACATTACCTATAGTTTTAGAAAAAAATCCACCCTTTATTGGAAAATATTTTTTTAGATTTTCTACTCTTAGTATAACTTCTTGTTCCATCTACTAATTTTCCTCCTTTGATGTATTTTCTTCATATAACCAACAAGCTACCTTATGGTTATCTTCTATTAATCTTAAATGTGGAATTGTATTCTTACATTCTGGTTTACAACATTCACATCTTTCACTGAAATAACAAGAATCAGGTATTCCAACAGGATTAGGAACTTGTCCAGGTATAGAATATAATTCTTCTTTTCTTTCAGTAATTATAGGTTTTGACTTTAAAAGTCCCTTTGTATATGGATGAGATGGATTTTTAAATATCTCCATAACTCCACCTTCTTCAACAACCTTACCTGCATACATAACAACAACATAATCTGCCATTTCTGCAACAACCCCAAGATCATGAGTTATTAATAAGATTGATGTATTAAGATCACTTTTTATCTTTCTCATTAAATCTAAAATTTGTGCTTGTATTGTAACGTCTAATGCTGTTGTTGGTTCATCTGCAATTAGAAGTTTTGGCTTACAAGCAAGCCCCATAGCTATCATAACTCTTTGTCTCATACCACCTGATAATTCATGTGGATAACAATCAACAATTTCATTAGCTCTAGGTATTCCTACCTCTTCTAATAATCCTATTGCTCTCTTTCTAGCAGTTTTCTTATCTAAACCTTCATGTAAAATTAAAGGCTCCATAACTTGAAATCCTATTGTAAATGTTGGATTAAGAGAACTCATTGGTTCTTGGAATATCATTGCGATATCCTTACCTCTAATACTTCTCATTTCTGCATCAGTTGCTTTTAATAAATCTTTGTTCTCAAATAAAATTTGTCCACCATCATTAAAGCCAGTATCCTTAGATACTAATCCCATAATACTCATAGCTGTTATTGATTTACCACATCCTGATTCACCAACAACACATACAGTTTCACCTTTTTTGACCTTAAAAGAAACATCATTTACTGCTTTAACTATTCCTGCTTCTGTTTTGAAAAAGGTTTTTAAGTTTTTTACTTCTATTAAATTTTCACTCATACCTCTTCCTCCTATCTTCTCTTCTTAGGGTCAAGTGCATCTCTTAGGGCATCCCCAAAAAGATTAACTGCCATTACTGTAATTACCATACAAGCACCTGGTGGCATCCAAAGCCATGGTCTTTTTTGTAAATCAATTGCTTTATTTGATGCTGAAATCATATTTCCCCATGATGGTGTAGGTTCAACTACTCCCATACCTAAATAACTTAATGCTGATTCAGTAAGTATTGCAGATGCAACTCCTAAAGTAGCGTTAACAATTATTGTAGGGATAACATTTGGAATTAAATGTTTTAAAATCTTTCTAGTATCTTTAAGTCCTAATGATTCTGTAGCTTGCATAAATTCTTGCTCTCTTAAAGATAATATTTCTCCTCTAACCAACCTTGCAATAGATGGCCAAGAAAGTAAACCAAGCATAAACATCAATGCTACTATTCTCATATTAGGATTTACTTTTAAATCAGACAACATACTTCCCATTAAAATTACTATTGGTAAGAATGGTATTGATAAGAATATATCTGTAAATGCCATTAAGAAATAATCTATTTTTCCACCATAATATCCTGCTATAGAACCTATTAAAGTACCCACAACAACTGATATAACAACTGATACTACACCAACTGCTATTGAAATTCTTCCTCCAACCATAACTCTTGTAAGTACATCTCTTCCAAGATAATCAGTACCAAACCAATGTTTTAAAGATGGCGCTGCTTTAATTAATGCGCTTCTATCATTATAACCATATGGAGATAATAACGGTCCTATAAAGGAAAATATAAACATAAATATTAATAAAGCCAATCCTATCATTGCGAATTTATTTTGCTTTAGTCTTCTTATAATTAATTTTCCAGGGGATTCAATTTCATAACTTGTTGCATCTTTTTTATCAACATTAGATTCATCTATTTCTTTTGCCTCTATTTGTTGCTTGTTTTTCTTTAATTTATCTAGCATCGTTTCCCCTCCTACTTTAATTTTATACGTGGATCAACCACTGCATAAAGAATATCTGATAGTAAATTACCCATTAAAGTAAGTACAGCCATGAACATATTAAATCCCATAAGTAAAGTATAGTCTCTATTTAATATTGCTTCATATCCTATTCTACCTATACCTGGCCATACAAATATTGTTTCAGTAATAAGAGCACCTGCAAATAAACCAGGTAAACTCATACCAATATAAGTTATTACTGGAATCAATCCATTCCTTAAAGCATGTTTATAAATAACAACCTTCTCTTTTAGCCCTTTAGCTCTAGCTGTTCTTATATAATCTTGGTTAATTACTTCTAGCATAGCTGTTCTAACGTATCTTATCAAAGATCCTGCTTGTAAGATAGTTAAACTAACAACTGGCAATACCATATGAATTAATACATCCTTGTAATAAGCAGCTCCTGTTAAATTAGAACCTGCTGTAGTCATTCCCCCTATAGGAAATAATTTAATCTTTAATGAAAATGCATTTATAAGCATAAGTCCAAGTAAAAAAGATGGTAATGATATAGAAACAAATGTCAGTATTGTAGTTGCCTTATCTGCAAGAGAATACTGTTTTGTTGCACACACTATACCTAATGGAATAGCAATTAATATAGATAATAAAAATGCTGTTCCAGCTAAAACAAATGAATTCCAAGCATAATCTTTTATAATTTCACTTACTGGTTGTCTTAACTTAAGAGACTCATCAAAATCTCCTTTTACTGCTTTCTTAAGCCAGTTTACATATCTTTCACCAAAAGGCTTATCAAATCCGTATACCGCTTCTAACTGCTCTAACTTTTCTACTGTCATATTAGGATTAACCTTAGTATCCAGAAAATTTCCTGGTGCTAAGTCAATAACCTTAAATAACAATATAGAGATTATTAGCAATGTAGGTATCATCTTCAATATTCTTTTTACTGTATATTGTAACATTTTCTCTCCCCATTTCTAAGTTCGTTAATTACATTTAATTGAATAATTAGAAAAATAAACTAATTTATTCTTCTAATTATTAGAGGCATTTCATTATGAAATGCCTCACAAATTAATTAGTGAACTATTATTCTGCTAAAGTTGCCTTATAAAGGTTCCAAGTATAGTGAACAAATGGTGAGTTGTCTAATCCTTTAACTCTTCCATTGTAAGCCCACATATCACTTCTTTGATATACAAATATATATGGTAAATCATTATTTAATTCAGTATATAATTGTTTATATAACTCTTTAGCTTTTTCTTTATCTAATTCTTTATTAATTTGATCATATAATTTGTCAACCTTCTCATTGCTGTAATTTGTCTTATTTTGAGAACCATTTGTTCCATAAACATCCATATCGTTAGGGTCATTAGTTAATCCCCAAGCCATGAACATCATATCCCAATCGTTACCTTGTTGCTTTTCTCTCATAGCAGTGAAGTCCATCTTTTCACTAGTGTACTTAACTCCTAGTTCTTTCCAGTCATCATTAGATACTGAAAGTATTGAATCTACAACATCATTATCAGAAGTACCAGTAAAGTTAATTGTTAATTTAACTCCATCTTTTTCTCTGATTCCATCTGCTCCTACTTTCCAACCAGCTTCATCTAAGATTTTCTTAGCTTCTTCTAAGTTGTATTCGTATTTATTATCACCTTCATAGTAAGCCCATGAAGCTTTTGTTTGAGGAACATTTATAACTTCAGCATACTTATTAAAGATTGAAGAAGTTATAGTTTGTCTATCTAAAGCAACTGTTAATGCCTTTCTAACTGCTGGATCTTTAAATTGTGGTTTATTATGGTTAAAGCAAATATATCCGTAACCATTTGTTGGATATAACTTGTATCCAAGATATCCTAAATCTTCACTATGACTTACATTATCTTCACTTACTGATAGATCAACTAAGTCAATATCTCCAGCTTCTAACATTTGAAGTTTTGTAGCTTCAGTAGTAACTTTATAAACTATATTCTTAATTCCAGGCTTTCCAAGAACAAAATTATCATTAGCTTCTAGAACTAATTCTTGTCCCTTTTTGTAGCTCTTGAAATTATAAGCTCCTGATGTTGGACCTGGATTTGTAAATGTTTCTTTTAATTTATCTGTATGTCCTTGAGAATAGTACTTAGCCATGTACGCTGCATTAACTGGTTGAGTACCTCCTAATACTATTTCAGCTGAAGAACTCTTTTCTACTAATGTAAACTTAACAGTTTTATCATCAACTATTTCAACACCTGATACTGAATCAGCTTTTCCTTCAAAATATTCTTGAGCTCCCTTAACTTTTACTCTTCCTGTTCTATAGTCTGCAATTCCTGTATAGCTGCTATCACAAGCTATCTTTATTGCCATTTCTACATCTTTCGCAGTAACATCTGTTCCATCAGACCACTTTGCGTCTTTTTTAATCTTATAAGTATAAGTTAGACCATCTTCTGAAATTTCTGGTAATCCTGCTAAGTATTCTCCCATAGAACCATCAGCTTGAGGTGCTGTTAATGCACCAAACATTAATTCAGTTGGATACATGTCATATGCACTTTCTGCATACAATGGATTAAATACTCCATCTGGTGCAATAGTACCAATTACTAAAGTATCCTTTCTATTTTTTGCAACTTCAGGATTATTAGTCATATCCTTAGCTTCATATGTTGTAACAACATCTGATGATAAATCTGTAGTACCACCATTACTTCCGTTATCACTTCCTCCGCATCCTGCTAATACAGATACAGAAAGAGCAGCTGATAACGCAATAGCTATTTTTTTACGTTTCATGTTTTTATCCCCCTTTATTTTTTATGTATGATTATTGCTTTATATAATTCAATATATTCATATTAACTAACATTTTATGTTAATCTTTTTATAAATATACTGACTATATTCATTACTAAGGTATTTATAATAAAAGGGTATCAGACAAGTTAATTACGTCTAACTACCCCATTGTTATCTAGATGTTCCTTATAATACCTAGTTACCAAAATTGTACCATATAATTAATATAATAGTAGGTGGCTTGTCCTTTGTCAATATTCTTCAATAAATTTATTATATTTTTAATAGTTTAATATAAAAATACTAGTTAACCTTAGCACTTTAATATTTTGTTATAAATTTTACAATTCTTTATATTAATTTGTCAATTTATTTTTTTTAAATTATATTATTATAATTTAATAAAAAAAGACTCAATGAATAACCTTAAGTTATTCATTGAGTCTTTTTTATTATTTATTTGCAAACTGACTATTGTATAATTTTTCATAGAATCCTCTATAATTCATTAGCTCTTCATGTGTACCTTTTTCAACAATATCTCCATCATTAATAACTAATATTAAATCTGCATTTCTTATTGTAGATAATCTATGAGCAATTACAAAACTTGTTCTACCGCTCATTACGTTTTTCATTGCATTTTGAATCATAAGTTCTAATCTTGTATCTACTGAACTAGTAGCTTCATCAAGTATTAAAATGGCAGGGTCAGCTAATATTGCTCTAGCAATAGTAAGTAATTGTTTCTCACCCTGAGATATGTTTGAAGCTTCTTCATTCAGAATCATATCATATCCATCTGGTAGGGTTTTAATAAAATGATGTACATTTGCAACTTTTGCTGCATTTATAACTTCTTCATCACTTGCATCAAATCTTCCATATCTAATATTATCTTTTATTGTGCCTTTATAAAGCCATGTATCTTGGAGTACCATTCCAAACATCTTTCTTAGCTCTTCACGCTTTATATCTCTAATATCTACGCCATCAATTTTAATAGCTCCTCCTTGAATCTCATAAAATCTCATTAGTAGATTGATAATTGTTGTTTTTCCTGCACCAGTTGGTCCAACTATTGCAACCATCTGACCACTTTTTATATCTACATTCAAATCTTTAATAAGAGTTTTATCTTCAAAGTAGCCAAATTTAACATGATCAAAGGTTACATTTCCCTTTGGATCCTTTAGTGTTATTGAATCTACTTTATCTTTTATTTGTTCTTCCTCATCTAAGATTTCTATTACTCTTTCCATAGCTGCTACAGCTGATTGCATAGCAGAAGATAATTGAGTTACTTGCGATAAAGGTTGGTTTATTTGCCATATATATCTTATGAAAGCTTGTAAGTTTCCTGTAGTAATTATTCCTCTAATTGCATCTATAGCTCCTATTGCTCCTATTATAGCAATTCCAATATAACTAACTAATGAAACAAGTGGAGACATTGTGCTTGATATAAACTGTGCTTTAAATCCAGTTCTACAAAGTTCATCATTGGTTTCCATAAACTCTTTTATAGAATCTTCTTGCTTTCCATAAAGCTTTATTTCATTAAAACCAGTATACATTTCTTGTACTTTACCATTTAATTTTCCCAGTGCCTTCTGCTGTCTATAAAATAGATTTTGTGATTTACTTACAATAAATCTTGATACTAATATACTTAACGGAATTATAAAAACAGCTATAAATGCCATTTTTATATTTATAGTAAACATCATTATAAGTGCAAGGGTAATTGATAAAAATGAATTAACAACTTGCACAAAACTTTGTTGAAGGGCATTAGATATTGTGTCTATGTCATTAGTTATTCTGCTTAATACATCTCCATAACTATTCCCATCAAAATAGCTTATTGGCAACCTTCTTATCTTATCTTGCACAGCATTTCTAAGTCCTTTTACTGTATTTTGAATTGCATTAGTTAAAAGAAAACTTGCAATATAAGTTGAAGCAGTACTTGAAACATAAACGCCCCCTAAAACTATCATTACCTTTATTACGTATCCAAAGTCAACTCCAGCTCCCTCAATTCCTTTCATTATATTGAAAGAATCCTCAGTTAATTGAGTGATTATTAATCCTTCAGTTACTGGAGCTAATGCATTAAATATTGCAGCTGAAATTATAAAAATTATGGCTCCAAAAAATGCCCATCTATAAGGTTTTATAAAAGGAGAAATTTTTTTAACTATAACTTTAAACTTATTCATATTCTAATTCCTCCTTTGTTAATTGAGATGATGCAATTTCATTATAAATTTTACAATTTTTTAACAACTCTTTATGCTTTCCTATTCCAACTATTTCTCCTTCATTTAGAACTACAATTCTATCTGCCTCCATTATAGACCCAACTCTTTGAGCAACTACTAACACAACAGACTCTTTTGTTTCTTCCTTAAGTCTTTCCCTAAGTATTGAATCCGTCTTAAAATCTAAGGCTGAAAAACTATCATCAAATATATATATTTCCGGCTTTCTTACTAATGCTCTAGCAATAGATAACCTTTGCTTTTGTCCTCCAGAAACATTCTTACCACCTTCACTTATTATTTCTTCAAATTGTTTAGGCTTCTTTGATATGAAATCATATGCTTGAGCTACTTTTGCAGAATGAACTACTTCACCTGTTTTTGCATTTTTCTTACCAAACTTTATATTGCTAGATATACTTCCTGTAAATAATAAAGTCTTTTGTGGTATAAAACCTATTTTCTTTCTTAAAGCCTTAAGGTCATAATCCCTTACATCAACACCATCAACTTTTATACTACCCTCGGTAACATCATAAAATCTAGGTATAAGATTTATTAATGTACTTTTACCACTTCCTGTACTTCCTATAAACGCAATCATTTCTCCCTTCTTGCATTTAAAAGATATGTTTTTAAGTACTGGCTCTTCTCCATTAGGATAAACAAATGTTACATTATCAAACTCAACTTCACCCTTTACTTCCGTTTGCTTTACTCCGTTTTCAGGGTTTTTAATTAAAGATTCTTCATTTAATAATTCCTCAATTCTATTAGCAGATACCTGTGCTTTAGGATACATTACAAATACCATTGAAAATAGCATTAATGAAAACATTGCATGAAATAAATATTCTATAAATGCAACTAATTCTCCTATTTGAAGAGTACCAGCATCTATCATATTACTAGAAACCCAGAATATTGCTAAAATTGCTACGTTAAGTAACAAAAAGAATGATGGCTGTGACACTGCCATCAGCTTAAATAACTTTTTAGATACACTTGCATATGCTTCATTTGTCTCTTCAAAACGTTCTTTTTCATGATTATCATTACCAAATGCCCTTATAACTCTTATACCTGTTAGATTTTCTCTAGATATTCTATTTAATTTATCTAGTCTTTTTTGCTGAGTTTCAGATAATGGCTCAGATATTTTAGCAATAACAATAACACCTATAACTATAAATGGTACAGTAATAGCAAGTACTGTTGATAGCTTTACACTAGTTCTAAGTATTAGTACTAGACTAATTCCAAACATAACAGGAGTTAATACTGCCGTTCTTAAAAGAGTATTAACAAATTGCAATAAAACAAATGCATCATTTGTAGTTCTTGTAATCATTGATGATATACCAAACTTATCATATTCACTATGAGAAAATTCTTGAGCTTTCTTAAAAATATCATTTCTTATATCTCTAGTTATACCAGTAGATATTTTAGCTGAACAATACCCTAAAAGAATTGTTCCTGCAACACCTAAAATTGAAATAAGTACTATAACTCCACCCATCCTTTTTATATATTGAATATCTTTATTAGCTATCCCACTATCAATTACTTTTGCCATTATAGTTGGTATTCCTAACTCTACCAGAGCAAATCCAAATACTGATATAACATTAACAACTACTAATAACTTATAATTCTTTAAATACTTCAATATCAGCCTCATATAATTCTTATCCTCCTTTATTAGTTATGTATTTCTTACTCAATTATATATCATATAATATATTATCTATTATTGTACATATTTTTATTTGTAAAAAAGTGGCGTAGATATTTATTTTTTGTTCCATAACAAAACTTATATAAAAAAAGAGAATAGCTATTGCTATTCTCTTTATAACTTGGCAACGTCCTACTCTCCCACACAGTCTCCCATGCAGTACCATCGGCGCTATAGAGCTTAACTTTCCTGTTCGGTA
>OIFM01000020.1_pt1 | contig 88066 bp, 109 predicted proteins | sample 1582081 | NCBI WGS metagenome assembly OIFM01 (sample SAMN07501044, study PRJEB24779) | human gut metagenome | reverse complement strand
TTGCTCGAATAGATGAAACGTACTTAAAAGAAATGAAACTTAACTTTATGAACCGTTAGCTTTAGGTGCTGGAATAGCTTCCATAAAGATAAATATATAATTAATTCTTTAAATTTTTAAAGTAATAGTACAATTAATAGAATTGTCAGTTTTAAATTTTAAGAAGTTTGTAAAAGTATAGTTCGTTATTTCATTTAATTCATATCTATATGGATTATCTTACACTAAATATGAGTATGGAGATATTAATTTAAATTCAGATAAATTAAGTAATGAAGGTGAAATAATTGCTACTATAAAGGTGAAAAATGTAGGTAGCGTGGCAGGATTAGAAACAGTTCAATTATATATTCAAGATATAAAGGGTAGTGTAGTAAGACAAGTTAAGGAGCTTAAAGGATTAAAAAAGGTTGAACTACAACCAGGTGAAGAGAAGAACGTTGAATTTAAGATAAATGAAGAAATGTTAAGATTTTATACTGCTAACATGGAGTTTAAATCAGAGCTAGGTAAGTTTAAACTATAGGATGTAATTCGGAAGAAATTAAAGAGACTAACTTTGAGCTAGTTTAATTAAGGAGGAATTAATATGAGCTTTCTAGAAGGATTTTTATGGGGATGAGCAACAGCTGCAAACCAATGTGAAGGAGCTTACAGCGAAGGTGGAAGAGGACTTGCTAATGTGGATATAACGCCACATGGAAAGAATCGTTTTAAGGTTATGCTTGGATTAGATGATTCACTAGATTTTAATGAAGGAGAATACTATCCAGATAAGGTTGGGATAGGGATGTATCATCATTTTAAAGAAGATATTGCTTTATTTGGAGAAATGGTATTTAAGGTTTATCGTCTATCAATAGCATGGTCAAGAATCTTCCCTAATGGAGATGAAGATACACCAAATGAAGAGGGATTAAAATAATTTTAAATATGTAGTGGGAATAGGATTTTCAAATCAAGGATTAGAATTATCCATTATGTCAATCTTTAATGCACAGAATAGGTGGCTACTATAGAACTAATGATGTTTTATAGCAGTCCTTTTTTATAAAAATAATTAGAGTTACTTAGATTAATTGTAATTTGTAAACATACACATTATAATTAATTTAGGGAGGATGATGAAAATGAGAATGATTACGCCCGTTAGTTCTATTTTATTAAGATATATTAACAATGGTCACAAGAAAGATAATAATTACGATATTGCTAAAGCAATGTTAGATAATTTTAATGATATTCCTAGAATGACAATACATGATCTTGCTGATCGATGTTATGTTTCACCAGCATCTATTTCTAGGTTTATAAGAAATATTGGATATGATAGTTATACTAGTTTTAAAAAAGAGTGTAGGGAATCTTTTGGAATAGATGTAGATTATTCAAAAGATATCTCAAATTCATTGCCAAATGAAATAGAAGAAGTGTTTACCAAATATACTGAAAGTGTAAAAGAAAATATTGCATATACCTTAGAAAATATAGATGTTGATCAGATGAATAGAATTAGTGAACTTATTTATAAATCAAATGATATTGCTTTATTTGGGTTAGAGTTTGCAACATTACTAGGACAGCATTTTCAAATTAAGATGGCTAGTATGAATAAATTTGTTAAAATAGGAATTACATATGATGAGCAAAAGGAAATTGCTGAGTCTTTAAGTGATGGATCACTTGTATTTATTATTTCATTAGAGGGAGGGTACTTCTATAGGGGGGATGAGGTATTTAATTTTTTAAAGAAAAAAAATGTTACTATTGTAGCGATAACTATGAATAATAATTCAAAGTTATTAAGAGATGTAGATGAAATATTAGTATGTAATAAAGATAATAGCAGTACTCAAGGAAGAATAACTTTATTATATATGATAGAGCTAATTCTAATGAATTACTGTATAAACTATAAAAATTTAAATAAATAATTTCAGGTTATGAAAAAGACCAAGCAATTTTGTAATTGCTTGGTCTTTTATGATGGTAAAAAAAACGATTAGCTATGATAAATTATAGTTGTAATAATTACGGAGGTGGAACTAAATATGAAAAAAATATATAAAAATATGCCAAAGGATTTTTTATGGGGGGCATCTACAAGTGCATTTCAGGTAGAAGGCGGATATGGTGAGGGTGGAAAAGGAATATCAACAACTGATGTTAGAAATGTTCCAGAGGGAATAGCCGATTCTAAGATTGCATCAGATCATTATCATCATTATGAAGAAGATGTTAAGTTAATGAAGGAATTAGGGATTAATATATATCGTTTTTCATTCTGTTGGGCAAGAATTATGCCAGATGGGTGGAATGTAAATGAAGAGGGATTGGAGTTTTATGATGATTTAATAAATAGATGTATAGAAAATAATATTATTCCTTTCCCAACATTATATCATTTTGAGATGCCACAAAAATTAGTTGAGGAGTTTGGCGGTTGGAAGTCAAGAAAGTGTATTGATGCATTTGAAAAGTATGCAAAAGTTTGTTTTGAAAGATTTAAGGATAGGGTTAAGTACTGGGGAACTATAAATGAACAGTTAATAGTAAGTGCTGCAAGCGATTTAAATGGAAATCATGAAAGTGACCAAAATCAAAAAATGAAAAACATGTACCAGATGAGCTATAATATGTCAGTTGCAGAAAAGAAAGCAATTAAAGCTATAAGAGAAATCATACCAGAAGCTTTAGTAGGTCCTGTTTGTTCTATGCAAGTAATATATCCTAGAACTTCTGCACCAGAAGATATTATTGCAGCAAATGATGCAGAAGATATGCTACAAAATATATTCTTAGATATGAGTGTAAAAGGTAAGTATCCAAAGCGTTGTGAAAACTATCTAAAACTTAAAAATTATTATCCAGAAACAATGGAAGAAGATAAAGAACTATTAGAAAAATATGTACCAGACTTTATAGGGGTAAATTATTATGCAAGTACATGCATTAGAGTAAGAGAAGAAGGAGAAGACGTTTCTAAGCTACCACCATTCTTTAGAAATGAATTATTTACTTTAGGTAATAATGAATTCTTACAAAAAACAAGATGGATGGAATTTGGAATAGATCCAAGTGGTCTTTATTTAGGAATGAGAAAGATGTATGAACGTTATAATCTTCCAATGATGGTTACTGAAAATGGAATGGCTTATTCTGAAGAGTTGGTAGATGGAAAGGTACATGATGAATATAGAATCGAATATTTAAAAGCCCACATAGAACAATGTCAAAGGTTAGTTGAAGAGGGGTATCCGTTATTAGGATATTGTCCATGGTCATTATTAGATCTAGTTAGTTCACATCAAGGATTTTCTAAGAGATATGGATTAATTTTTGTAGATAGAACTGATATAGATATTAAAGAATGTAGAAGAATTCCAAAGGATAGTTATTATTGGTATAAAAATGTTATAGCTAATAATGGTATTTACTTTGAGTAAAAGAGAGAGGTAATTATGATTAAAGTAAAGTTTAATGATAATTGGAAATACGCTGATTTTGGAAAGTGTAAAGATATATTTGATAGTGAACCAGATTTTCATGATATTAAACTCCCGCATGATGCTATGAGGGATAATGAGCGTACTGAAGATAATATAAATGGAAATACAACAGGATTTTGTTCAGGTGGTTCTTATGTATATATAAAAAAATACTATGTAGATAGCAAGTTAAAAGGTAAGTATATAAAACTTGAATTTGAGGGAGTTTACATGAATGCAATGGTGTATGTAAATGGAACTTTTGCAGGAAAATGTCCTAATGGATATGTAAATTTTTACGTAGATATAACTAATTTCTTAAACTATGATGAAGAGAATGAGATTAAGGTTGTAGTAAAAACAGATATGGAACTTTGCTCTAGATGGTATAGTGGAAGTGGTATTTATAGAGATGTTAATATTCTTATAGGAAATCCATTAAGAATAAAAGAAGATGGAGTAAAGATAACTACGTCATCAGTTTCTAAAGAAGGATCTATTATAAATATATCAACTGATATTAGATATGATGGTATAGGCTATACTGAAGCTACAGCAAAAATAAATATTATGGATAGGTATGATAATGTAGTTATTAGTGAAGTATATCCATTTAGTATTTATGGTAATACAGAAACAACATTAAGAAATAGATTATTCCTAGAAGATTGCCATTTATGGGATTTAGATAATCCATACCTATATAAAATAGAGGTTGATATAATAAAAGACGATGAAAGTCTAGATAAACATATTGATACATTTGGTATAAGAAAAATAGAGGTTGACTCAAAAAATGGTTTTAGAATTAACGGTCAATCTATAAATTTAAGGGGTGGATGTATTCATCATGATAATGGAGTATTAGGAAGTGCGTCATTTTATGATGCAGAGAAGAGAAGAATTTCATTAATGAAAAAAGCAGGCTTCAATGCTGTTAGAATGGCTCATAACCCATGTTCAAAACATTTATTAAAAGTTTGTGATGAGGAAGGAATTCTAATTTTAGAGGAAATATTTGATGTTTGGAATCACTCAAAGGCTGATCATGATTCATCTTTATTCTTTGAAGAGTGGTGGAAATACGATATAGATGCTATAGTAAATAAAAACTATAATCATCCATCTGTATTTATGTACAATATAGGAAATGAAATTCAGGATATTGGTACAGGACATGGTTCTATAAAAAACAGAGAGATAGCTGAATACTTAAGAAAGCTTGATAATACTAGATTTGTAGGAAATGCAATAAATGGGATGTTCGCGGCTATGGGGAAAATGGATTTGATTCTAAAAGATATCATTAAACAAGAAGATGATGATAAACCTAAGGCAGCTGGTGATGTAAATGATTTTATGACTATACTAGATAAGTTTATGCCTGAAATCATTAGTCATGATATTGTTAGTGAGTCAATTGAGAAATCATGCTTTGGTGTTGATATATGTGGATATAATTATATGGATAGCAGGTACATGATTGATGGAAAGAAGTATCCTAATAGAGTAATTGTAGGCTCAGAAACTAGACCTAATGCCATAGCAAACAACTGGAGCATGGTAAAAAAACTTCCATATTTAATTGGAGATTTTGTATGGTGTGGATGGGATTATATTGGTGAATCAGGAGTTGGAAAAGTAGATTATAACTTTGAAAAGTCAAAAGGCATATATGGTCCATTTCCGTGGTATTTAGCTAATGTTGGAGATTTTGATATATGTGGTAACCGTAGACCGCAATCATACTATAGAGAAATTGTTTGGGGACTAAGAAATGACCCATATATAGCAGTGATAAATCCAAAATATTATGAATGTAAAGCCGCTGTTACTAACTGGAGTTGGAGTGATAGCATAAATAGTTGGACTTGGCATGGATATGAGGACAAACCTATAGAAATTGAAGTATATTCAAATGCAGACGAGGTAGAATTATACATTAATGGTAAGAGTATTGATAAGAAGATTGTTGGAGAAGAAAAACCATACATGGCAATTTTCAAAACTATTTATAAAGAAGGAGAAATAGTTGCTAAATCATATAAGGATGGGATTTTAACGGGAGAATGTAAATTAAAGTCTAGCAAGAAAGCTACAAAGTTCTTAGTTGAAATAAGCAAATATTCATTAAGCTACAAAGAAGATGAGTTGTCATATTTAAATATAAGTATAGTTGATGATCATGAGATTTGTGATACTTTCAATGAACATAAAGTGAAAGTTCAAGTACATGGCGGTGGAGATCTTATTGGATTTGGCAGTTCAGATCCTAAGAGTTTAGAATACTTTAACGAGGCAGAGAGAACAACTTATAACGGAAAGGTGTTAGCTATTATTAGAAGAAATATAAGTAATGAAGATATAGTCGTGAATATCGCTAGTAACAATATAGATGAAATGAATATTGTTCTAGAGGGAAAGAAGTAATTTCAAATTTTGAAAAAACACTATATAAATTGAAAAATTGTAAGTATTTTTGAAGACGAATATTTAAATTATTGGTGATATGATAAAAATGTAATTAAGAAAACATTTACAAATAAAATCCGGGAGGGGTTATTATGAAAAAATTTATTCAATTTATGGAAGACAAGTTCGTTCCATTAGCAAATAAGATATCAAACAATCTTTATCTAAAGACTATTAGTAATGGTTCGATGAATCTTCTTGGAATTATAATGTTAGGTTCTTTATTTACAGTAATAACTAGTATTGCTTGGGAACCATACCAAAACTTTTTAGCTTCCACATGGATAGGAACACTATTATCTTATGTTCCTGATTTTACAATTGATTTATTAGCATTATATATGGCATTTTCTGTTGCTTATAATGGAGCAAAGATTTTTGGCATTGAAAAATCTGCTCTTAACTCAGGACTTATATCAGTAGTATCATTTCTACTATTAACACCGCTAAATACAACAGCTTTAGAAGGAGCGACTTTTCTAGATGTTAGTTATTTAGGAGCAAAGGGAGTATTTGCAGCACTAATAGTAGCAGTAATCACTGTTAAGGTAATGCAATTTTTTGTTACAAGAAATATAGTAATAAAAATGCCAGAGGGTGTACCAACAAGAGTTACAGAATCATTTACTTCATTAATTCCAGCTGTAGTAATAGTACTACTATTTGGACTGGCTAAGATAGGATTTGCTGCTACAGAATATGAAACAGCAAATGGATTTATTTATACCATATTACAAGCTCCATTACAATCATTAACAGGTAGTTTACCAGCATTTTTATGTTTAATTCTTATAGCACAACTATTATGGTTTTTTGGTATCCATGGTTCTATGACAGTATTGCCAATTTTATTCCCTATATTCTTAGGATACTTAGCTGAAAATACAGCAGCAGTAGAAGCTGGATTAACAGCTCCAAATCCGATTAATTTTGGTTTATATGATTTAGCATGTCTTGGAGGGTGTGGTGCTACTATAGGGCTTGTTATAGTAATGTTCTTCTTCTCGAAAAGTAAGAGATATAAGGCATTTTCTAAAGTTGTATTACCATGTGGGTTATTTAGTGTTAATGAGCCAGTTATATTTGGAATGCCTTTAATGTTAAATGTAATGATGTTAATTCCATTTTTAATTACACCTGTAATAATTGTATCTTTAGGATACTTTTTAATTCAAATTGGAATTATTACACCTACAATTGGTGTTTTAGGGGCTGGATCACTTCCACCAGTAATCCATGGTATAGTACAAGGAAGTTTATCATTTGGTATTTTTGAGATATTTGCAACAATAATATCAATGGCAATATACTATCCATTCTTTAAGGTTCTTGATAATCAAGCATTAAAAGAAGAAATGGATGAAATAGCAGAATAGATTTATTACAAGAAGGATTCGTAATTGCGAATCCTTTTTATTGTATTTTGAATACCACCTGCTATGCGGGTGGTTCTAAAGAGCTTTTAGCGGTGAGTAGAAAGTAAAAAACCTCCGTTGTAAAATTATAGTAGGTTTGCCGACCAAAACTATAATACAAGGAGGTGTGTCCATAATGGACAATAGTAGTTTAGCACATAGCAAATGGAATTGTAAATATCATATAGTATTTGCACCAAAGTATAGGAGACAAGTAATTTATGGGAAAATCAAAGCTGACATTGGAAGAATTTTAAGAGAATTATGTGAGCATAAAAAAGTAGAAATAATAGAAGCAAATGCATGCAAAGATCATATACATATGCTTGTTAGTATACCACCGAAATTGAGCGTAGCTCAATTTATGGGGTATCTAAAAGGTAAGAGTTCATTGATGATTTTTGATAGACATGCAAACTTGAAATATAGATATGGCAATAGACAATTTTGGTGTAAGGGATATTATGTAGACACTGTAGGAAAAAACACTAAAAAGATTAAGGAATATATAGCACATCAGTTAGAGGAAGACGGGCTTTCAGAACAATTAACAATGGAGTATATAGACCCGTTTACGTGTACCAAGTAAACTAATCGCATGTGCCAGACCGACATGTGCCTTTAGGCGCAGCTAGTAAAAAAGGGCTATGCCCGAAAATGTAAAACCACCAGCTAAGCCGGTGGATATTTATTTATTATAAAAACTAATTTGAATTTACTAAAGAGCTTGTAAATTTTATTCAACACTTCCAATAAACACTCCAGAAAAAAATAAAAAAAGTGTTGATACTATAGAGTTGTGTTCTTAGAAGAGGCTATTTTACTAAGGTTATAGTATAAACATATATTTTGGCACAAGTATTGCTTTACATATAGGCATAAGAGAGGAGGGTAAAAAGTGAATCATATAATTTTAGCTAGTCATGGACATATGGCAAAAGGAATAAAAGATACTTTAAATATGATAATAGGAGATGCTGGGGGGGTGAAAGCTTTTTCTTCTTATAGAGATGAGGATGAGAATATAAGAGAAGCTGTGGAAAGAGAAGTTAAAAACAATTATGAAACTAAAGATATTTATATATTAACTGACATATTTGGTGGAAGTGTAAATAATGAACTGCTTGCTTTACTTAAGGAATATCCAGATATAAATATGATCTCAGGAATGAATTTACCTTTAGTTATTTCAATTGCAACATGTGATGATATTTCAGAGGAAATGTTAGAAGAATTTATAAAAGAAAGTAGAGAGTCTATTGTGAATTGCAATAATTTATTAAAAAACTTAAATAATGAAGGAGGTGAAGGCTTATGATTAAGCTAGTGAGAATTGATCATCGTTTACTGCATGGACAAGTTGTATTTTCGTGGACAAAGAGCTTAGGGGTAGGAAGAATTATTATAATTGATGACTTTGCAGCAACTGATGAATTAAAGAAGATGTCTTTAAGTTTATCTAAGCCTACAGGAGTTAAGTTAAATGTTTTTACTGTTAAAGATGCTTTAATTAGAATGGCTAAGGTAGAAGCATTAAATGAAAATGTAATGCTAATATTTGGAGGGACAAAGTCAATAAGAGAATTTTGTGAAGGATACCCTAAGATAAAGGAAATTAATTATGGTGGAATTGCTAAAAAGGAAAATTCAGTTCAATATAGCAACGCAATATTCTTAACTGATGAAGAATTAGAAGATTCAAGAAAACTTAAAGAAATGGGAATTAGATTATATATGCAACAAGTTCCAACTTCTAAGTTAGAGGACTTAACATCAAAAATTTAAAATAAATATGGGAGGTTATAATATGTCATTGTTAGTACAATCTATTTTATTAAGTCTTATAGGTGTATTTTGTATTTTAGATTCAAGACTTTTAGGTAGATTAAACTTTGAGAGACCACTTATAGTAAGTACTTTAGTTGGTATAGTACTTGGAGATATGGAAAAAGGTCTTATGATAGGTGCTTCTTTAGAACTTATATCTCTTGGGGTAGTAAACATTGGAGCAGCGGCACCACCAGATATGAACATGGGATCAATAATTGCTACAGCTTTTGCAATTCTTTCAAAATCTGATGCTCAAACAGCATTAACAATAGCAATTCCGATTGCTATATTAGGTCAAATGCTTGGTATTGTAATTAGAACAATACTTTCAAGATTAACACATACAGCAGATGAATTAATTGAAAAAGGTGAGTATAAAAAAGCTACTAAAATACATATAGTTTTGGGACCTATTCTATATTCACTTATGTATTTTGTACCTATTTTCCTAGCAGTATATTTTGGAACAGATTTAGTTAAGAACATAGTTGAAAATATTCCAGCGTGGTTAACTAATGGATTAACTTTAGCAAGTAAAATTTTACCTGCTTATGGATTTGCATTATTACTAAGCACTATGTTATCTGGCAAAATGTTACCATTCTTATTAGTAGGATTCTTTGTTACTGCATATTCTGGTTTAAGCGTTACTGGTATAGCTATATTTGCCTGTGCATTAGCTTTCGTACTTGCAGAGCTTAAGTTTAAGAAGGAGGGAGCTTCAGTAGCTACAGATGATTTAGATAGTTTAGATTAGGAGGTAATGAAGGATGGCTGAAAAAAATATTGTTAAAGAAAAAGATCCAAATAAATGGAAATATAGAAAGTTTTTCTGGCGTTCATGGAGTATCCAAGCATCATGGAACTATGAAAGACAAATGAATATGGGATTTTTATATGGTATAGCACCAATCTTAGATGAAATATATAAAGATCCTAAGGATGCAGAATTAAAGAAACAAGCTTATGAAAGACATATGGCATTCTACAACTGTACCCCTCAAACTAGTGCTTTTGTTCTAGGATTAAGTGCAGCTATGGAAGAACAATATTATGCAGATAGAGAAAATTTCAATCCAGAATCAATTAATGCTATGAAAACATCATTAATGGGACCTTTATCAGGAGTTGGAGATTCCTTCTTCCAAGGTACAGTTCGTATATTAGCTTTTGGACTAGGGATAAATTTAGCTCAACAAGGTAGTATATTTGGACCGATACTTGCAATGTTAATATCTTTTATACCAGCATTCATAGTAACTTATTTTGGTGGAAAAATAGGATATTTAATGGGTAGTAAGTATTTAACTAAGCTTTATAAAGAAGGATTAATGGAGAAGGTTATGTATATCTGCTCAGTTGTTGGTCTTATGGTTATAGGTTCTATGATGGCAAGCATGATAGGTATAACTACACCTATTGCTTTTAATGAAACCTTTGTATTACAAAATGTTTTAGATGGTATAGCACCACAAATAATACCATTAGGAGTAACTTTCTTTATGTATGGTTTATTAAGAAAGAAGGTATCTACAGGATGGATGCTAACAATTTGTATCTTAGGAGGAATAATATTTAGTCTTTTAGGTATTTTTGCTTAAGACATAAAAGATTAGGCTTTATTAAATATATTATCAGAAGAAAAAAATAAAAAACAAAATATTTAAGATATGTATATTAAAAAATTAATAATAATGAAAGAATTGAAATTTTAGGAGGAATAACAATGAATACTAAACAAATAATAAGTGAAATTAAGGAAAAACAACCAAATATCAAAAGTGTGGTTTTTGTAGGATGTGGAGCATCAAAGGCTGATTTATATCCAGCTAAATATTTCTTAGATGGAAATGCAAAAAAATTAAGAGTAAGTCATTATACTGCAAATGAATTTAATTATGCTACTCCAGAAGCTGTAGATGATACTGCAATTGTAATTTCAGCATCATTAGGAGGTACTACTCCAGAAACAGTTGAAGCTAATGCAAGAGCAAAAGCTAAAGGAGCACATGTAATTAGTTTAACTAGATCAATAGATTCGCCACTAACAAAGGATGCAGATTATGTAATATATCACAGATTTGCAGAAAGTTATGGTGCTAAATTAGAAAAAATGGGCTATTGTTTAGAACTTGCTATGGAAATATTAGAGCAATTCGAAGGATATGATCATTATGAAGATATGAAGGAAGGATTTGAAAAAATATACAACTTAGCAGACAATGCATCAGCATCAGCAAAATTATATGCTAAAAAATTTGCTGAAGATTACAAAGATGCTCCAGTTATATATGTTATGAGTAGTGGAGCTACACATGAAGTTGCTTATGCTACATCAATTTGCTTAATGATGGAAATGCAATGGATAAATTCAGGTACATTCCATTCAGGAGAATTCTTCCATGGACCATTTGAAATTGTGGACAAAGATGTTCCTTTTATACTGTTAATGAATGATGGAAGAACTAGAAATATAGATTCACGTGCATTAACTTTCTTAGATAGATTTGATGCAAAAACAACAGTGATTGATGCATTAGACTTTGGATTGTCAGCAGAAATTAAAAAATCAGTAATTGATTACTTTAATCCAATGTTATTAAGTGCAGTATTTAGAGTTTATGCAGAAGAGCTATCAATTGCACGTCAACATCCTTTAACTAAGAGAAGATATATGTGGAAGTTAGAATACTAAAATAAAACATAAAACAGTAAAGGAATTATAGAAATATGATTTCTTTACTGTTTAAATTGTTTTATATAGTGTAAAATAATAGTTAAATATGGATAAATTATGAATAAAACTGGATGGAATGGGATGAGAAGGTGGAAAAAGAATTATCTTTATATTTAAAGGAAATTACTAAAAGTTTTAACAAAGAGAATTTAAAAATATTTTCAGCAAATGAGATAGCAAACAAAATTAATTTAAGTAGAAGTACAGTAAGTAGTTATTTAAATAAAGAAGTTAAAGAAGGAAATATAATTAAGGTTAAGGAATATCCAGTTATATTTTTAGATAAAGAAGTCTTTATAAATAATTATTTCAAAATTAAACTAAATGAATATGAATCCTTAGAGGATTTGTTTAGAGAAAATAATGGTTTGTCAAGTAAGGATTCACTTAGTGGCGTTATTGGCGCAAAAGGGAGTTTAAAAGAACAAATTGAACAAGTTAAAACTGCAGTATTATATCCTAAGAATGGATTACCTATAATGTTACTAGGGCCAAGTGGTTCAGGTAAAACCTTTCTAGCTAAGTGTATTTATGATTACTGTATTCAAGAAAAATTATTAACTAATAAATCACCATTTATATCTTTAAATTGTGCTCAATATTATAATAATCCAGAGCTTTTATCTAGTGAGTTATTTGGATATGTTAAAGGGGCATTTACAGGAGCTGATAAGGATAAAAAAGGACTATTAGAAAGTGCAGATAGAGGAGTTTTATTCTTAGATGAAGTTCATAGATTAACAGATGAAGGTCAAGAAAAGTTATTTACATTTATGGATTCTGGGGAATTTTCTCCAGTTGGAGATAATAGTGTTAAAAAGAGCTCTAAAGTAAGGTTGATATTTGCTACAACTGAATCCATTCAGTCTACCTTTTTACCAACATTTATAAGAAGACTTCCTGTAGTTGTTAGTATACCTAGTTTTTCTGAGAGACCAAATCAAGAAAAGCTGAGTCTGATAGATAGCTTTTTTCTAAAAGAAAGTGAGATTTTAGATAAGAGTATAAAAGTCTCAAGTCAAGTTATATCATTTTTATTATCTAGTAACTTTGAAGGTAATGTTGGAAAGATAAAAAATGTTATTAAATATTCTTGTGGAAGTGGGTATGCAAGAAGTAAAAAAAATGACTATATAAAGGTTAAATTTACAGATTTACCAATAGAATGTGAGTCTAGAATAAAAGATGTTTTAGGGTATCAATTTAGTAGTAGATATCAAGATAGAACCTACGATTATAAATATCCTGAATTATTAAATATTAGCAGAAGTGAAGATAAAAATATTGCTAATACATACTTTCAATTTATTGAAGAATACAAAGAACTTGAGAAGGGGAGTATTAGTTCTGAACAATATATAAATAAGATGAAGAATAACGTGAACATGTTATTAGACAACTTAGTATTTAACTCTAATAGTAGCAAAAATCAAAGTTTATTTTCAATAATCTCTTTTACAATCAGACATGCTTTTAAATATATGGAAGAAAACTATGGTATAAAGCAAGATGGGAATAAGATATTATCTATTGCAAGTCTTCTTTATTATAAAGAAGAACATGAGATATTAATTAATCATCCTGATTGGAATAGTTTAAGACCGAAACTATTAGCTTTTATAAATATGCATATGGAAAACTCAGTATGGCTTTCAAAGATGATGCTTAAAAACTTAGGGGAACAATTAGATTATGACTTTCTTGATGAGGATTTAATCTTTATTTCCTTTTATTTAAATAGCACTAATATGCAGAAAATAAAAAGTGGAATTAATTCTATTATACTAGCGCATGGTTATTCTACGGCAAGCAGTATGGCGAATGTGGCGAATAGACTTTTAAAGAGAAACTTATTTCAAGCTATAGATATGCCAATAGATACTAAAATTGAAGATATTGAGAATAAGGTTATTGATTTTATAGAAAATAATAGTATTGAAAATGGATTGATACTATTAGTAGATATGGGATCTTTATCAGATTTATGTAATAAGCTAAAAGATAAAATAAGAGGACCTTTATTGCTTATAGATTATGTTTCAACTCCGATAGTTTTAGAAGTTGGAAGTTTATTACTTCAAGCAAAAAATATTGATGAAATATACGAAGAAGTGTTAAAGGGGGTAAATATAGAAAGAAAGATAGTTTACCCAACAATAAAGAAGAAAAAGGCTATATTAACTTGTTGTTATACAGGAATGGGAAGTGCAGTACAAATACACGATATATTAGAGAAAAGTTTAAATAAGGAAAGGGAAGAAATAACTATAATTCCTTATGATTATAATAAACTTATGAAAAATAAGAAAAGAGAATTACCTTTTCAAGTTTATGATGTAATTTCTATAATTGGAACTGAAAATCCACAAATAGATGGAGTTAATTATATAGGCCTTGAACATTTAATTGGTGGTGAAGAAATAGAGGGTTTTATTAGTATTTTAAAAGAAAATTTTGATGTGGATTCAGAAAAGTTAAAGAAAGATCTTGTTCTTAACTTTTCTACTAAGAAAATTATAGAAAATTTAACTATTTTAGATGCTAATAAAATATTAAGATCAATAGAGCAAGCTGTTGATAGACTAGAAAAGTTACTAGATATGAAGTTATCCAATAATAGAAGATTTTTATTGTATTTACATACAAGTTGTATGGTGGAAAGAATACTTAGAAAAGAAGATGTAGATCCTCAAGAGGATATAGAGGATTTTATTAAGAAAGAAAAAAGAAAAGTCGATATAGTTAAATATTCTTTATCAGATATAGAGAAAGAATATACTATAGAAATTTCTGATTTAGAAATTCGTCTTATTTGTGATATTATTTTTAATTAATCATGAATAATATGATCGGGGGATTAAATTTGAAAAAAGCAGTTATATTTGATATGGATGGGGTCCTAATAGACAGTGAAAAATTTTATTTTAATAGAAGGATGAAGTATTTTGATGAGATAGGTATAGAGCCTGCTTCAAGAAAATTGATAGATTTTGTAGGATTAAGTGACTCTATGATATGGGAAAAGTTAGTTCCGAAGGATGAGGAGAAAAGAAAAAAACTTAAAGCTGGGTATATAGAATATAGAAGAATAAATAAAATTAAATATAAGGAAGTCTTTAATCCCTCAGCTAAAGCTGTCATAGAGGAGTTGAGCAAAAGAAAGATAAAAATTGCTATAGCATCCTCATCTGAGAAGAAAGAGATATATAGGATGATACAAGAATGTAATTTGGAAAAGTACATTGAATTTTATATAAGTGGAGAGGAATGCGAAAGAAGCAAGCCTAGTCCAGAAATATATTTAAAAGCTTTAGGAAGTTTAGGTGTTGATAAAGAAGAAGCTTTAGCAATTGAAGATTCTTCTTTGGGAATAGAAGCTGGAAAGGCAGCTGAACTAAAAGTAATAGCTTTGGAACAAGAAGATTGTACGATAGATCAATCAAAGGCAGATTATAAAATTAAAGACTTAAAAGAAATACTAGATATTATATAGAATTATGTAGTAATTATAATTAGAAACTCTACTTGACTTTATTTGGTTAAGTAGAGTTTTTGTTGTATTTAGAATACCCAGCGTTAGATGTAGGGTTCTCTTAGAATACGTAGAAAACCGTAGTAAATGTAGAAAAAAGGAGGTTAAACTATGTCTAAAAGTTTGACTTTAAGAAGATGTGAAGTAGTTAGCCAAATTACGGAAACCTTTAATATAGAAATTATAAAAAATATTCTAAATGAAAAAGATTGTATTAAAGAATATGCTTATATAATCCATAATAAAGATAAGGATAAAAACGGAGAACTGAAAAAGCCACATATTCATCTAATTATGAGATTTTAAAATAATCAACCTCAAAATATTAAATACATAGCTAAATGGTTTAATCTTGAACCGAATTTTATCTCTCGGATTAAGTCAAAGAAATTTGAAGATGCAGTAAAATATATAATCCACCTTAATGCTCCTGAAAAATTTCAGTATTCAATTGATGAAGTAACTGCAAATTTTGATGTAAAAAAAGTTATTGATAATGAAAAAGAAGAAAATGAATTAGATGAAATTTTAGATAGAATACTTAATGGGGAAATAAGAGAATATAACAAAACTATTGAAATAGACCAGAAATTTCTAATATATAAATCAAGATTAATAAATGAAGCATTTAAAGTTCGAGCAGAACATATACAAGCTACTGTAAAAGAAAGAGATACTTCTGTAATTTTCATTACTGGAACATCAGGATCAGGGAAAACAACTTTAGCTAAAAAAATTTGTGAAAGTAAGGGGTTAGCATATTATGTTTCTTCGGGTTCAAATGATATCTTAGATGGATATTCTTTTCAGCCTGCGCTAATAATTGATGATGTTAGACATTCGTGTATGGGACTTGGTGATTTGATTAAGTTATTAGATAATCACACTCTATGTTCAATCAAAAGTAGATATAAAAATAAAATTGTTCATTGTGATTTGATAATTTTAACAACCGTATTAGATTTAGAAACATTTTATCAGAATGTATTTACAGAAGAAAATGAGCCAATTACTCAATTAAAACGACGTTGTGGTATCCATATTCAGATGAATAAAGATTATATATTTATATCTATGTGGGATAATAAAAAAATGAGTTATTCTAAAGAAATAGTTTATAAAAATAATATTATTTCGGAGTTTGTACCTAGCAAAGAAAAAACAAGTGAAGATATAGAAAATGAGTTAATGAAACTTATCCATTTCATAGAAAAGATAGATAAAAGTCAATTAGCTTTAAAAGAGAGGTTAATAGAAAAAAAATATATCTACTAGTAGTGGATTTGAACTAGAAAAAATAAGTGATGAAACTTTTCAAAAATTAATTAATGTAAGATAATAATTATACAATGCAAAAAAGAAATGTGAAATATTATACTAAGGCAAGATATGAATATGTAAAGAATATTCTTAAAAGAGAAAAGTTCGGAATGAAACGTATAGATACAGTTAAAATATCTGATGCTAAAGCATGGTTTATAAAAATCAATGAAGATGATGGTATGTCGTTCAATACAATACATGCAATAAGGGGTGTTATAAAACCAGTATTTAATATGTCATTAACAGATGATCTTATTAGAAAAAATCTTTTTGATTTTGTATTATCTGATGTTATAGAGAATAAGAAGAGCATTAACAGATGATGAAGAGAAAAGATTATTAAATTTCCTATGTAAAGATAAGTGCTATAAAAAATATTATGATGAAGTAATTATACTATTAAGAACAGGAATGAGAATTTCAGAAATGTGTGGTTTAACACTTCAAGATATTGATTTTAAAAATAGAAAAATTAATATAGACCATCAATTAATAAGAACCAAGAAAATGGAATATATAATAGAAACTCAAAAGACAAAAAGTAGTATAAGACAAATTCCAATGACAGATGAAGTTTATCGAACTTTAAAAAATACAATAAATAATAGAAAAGTTATTAATTATATAGAAATAGATGGGAAAAGAGATTTTTTATTTATTGATAAACTAGGAAAACCAAAGGTAGCTTCACATTATCAAGAAATGTTTAGACAAATAACTAACAAGTTTAATAAATTAAATAATGAAAAAACAATACAAGTTACTCCACATATTTTAAGACATACATTTTGTACAAAGATGGCACATTTAGGTATGAATCCTAAAACACTTCAATTTATTATGGGACATTCAGATATAAGTATAACACTAAATCTATATACTCATGCTTCATTTGATAATGCCTTACAAGAAAGAGACTTGATATAGTTTTGTGTAACTGAGATTTTTATTTATTAAATATTACTGGAAATTTAAGTTTCAAGTAATATTTTTTTCTTATAAAGAAATACTAATAATGAATTGTTCTGCTTATTTATAGTATTTTAAAAAAATCAAATAATATGTATGATTTTTGAAAAAAGTACAAGCTTTTATGCTAATTCATCTTTTAATTTATCTTCAAACATTATTGAAAGCTCCGCTAGCTTAATACCTCAATTCGATGTTGGTTGAGTCCATTTTTTGATTATTTACATGGTTGCTAAGTAAACAGCCTTATTTAAAGATTCATCCGTTGGGAAAATAATCCTATTCTTTGTAAACTTACGTATTTGTCGGTTGAATCCTTCTAAAAGATTTGTAGTATATATCATTTTTCTTATTTTAGGAGAAAACTCAAAGAATGTAGATAAATTACTCCAATTATTATACCAAGAATCAATCACAATGCCGTATTTGCTACCCCATGTATTTTTTTAATTGTCTAGCTGCGCTAACGCAAGTTCCTCCGTTGTTGCTTTATATACTTTTTTTAGATCCTTCATAAATTCTTTTTAATCTTTTGAAGCTATATATTTAATTGAATTTCTTATTTGGTGAACAATACAAGTTTGAATATTCACACTTGGAAAGACTGTCTTAATAGCTTGTGGCAACCCTTTTAGTCCATCCATACAAGCAATAAGTATTTCCTTAACGCCTCTATTTTTTAAGTCATTGCATATACCTAACCAGAATTTAGCACCTTCTGCTTCATCAACCCATATTCCTAAAATATCTTTATATCCATTCATATCATAACCTAGGCAAATATATACTGCTTTATTTACTATCTTTCCGTTACTTCTAACCTTAAAATACATAGCGTCTAAATATACTATAGGGTATATACTATCAAGCATTCTATTTTGCCATTCGGCGGCGCTAGCAAGCACTTTATCAGTTATGCGAGAAACCATTGAAGGTGAAATAGTTATTCCATATAAATCTTCTATTTCTGCTTGAATATCTCTTGTTGTCATTTCTTTAGCATATAGGGAAATTATCTTTTTATCTAATTCATTACAAACAGTTTCATATTTTTTCACTATTTTAGGCTCGAATTCAGCTTTTCTATCTCTTGGAATATCTAAATCTACGTCACCGAAGGAACTTCGTAAGTTCTTTTGGCTATATCCATTTCGGTAATTACGATCTTCAGTATCAATCGCTGTTTGCCTTTGATATTTATTTCTTCCTAAATGTTCTTCCATTTCTCCTTCTAAAATATTTTCTAAAACATCTTTTACTAATCTTTGAATTAATCCATTTTTACCCATAACATCATCAATTGTCTTACATTTTCTAACTTCTTCATTGTAATCAAAGTTGGTATTAATTTTTTTGTCATAAATATTCCTCCTAAACTTTATAAAGTATATTATTCCAAATTTACCAACTAATCATACGAAAAAGACAGTAGGTAAATTTGTTTTACACAAACTTATCTACTGTCCCACAAGATGCAAAGAATTTTGTCATTATAGTAAGAGTAGTATTTACTACTTTTTTACTACTTTTGATATAAAAAATATGCAAAAATATAATAAATTATATCAATTATTAAAAATATAAAAATCATATAAATTAAGTAAATATCAGTATTTATGAGGATTCTATAGAAGTAATAAATTACTACCTACTATATTATGTTGATACAGTAGGGAGAAATAAAAAAGTTATAGAGGAATATATAAAAAATCAAATACAAGAAGATATAGCATAGGAGCAATTGAGTTAAAAGAATATATTGACCCGTTTACGGGCGAGCCGGTAAAAGGAAGCAAAAAATAAAGCACCTTCTAGGTGCAGCATGTAAAAGTATGCGGTTGGCAAACCCGTTTCGGTGTGCGAGTAGCACAGCCAGTACCAAAGCCTTATAGGCGCAGAGCAAACCACCCGTTTTACGGGTGGTCCTGATTTTGGATAATATTTGTTTTTCAAGATTAGAAAATTAGCTATTTAAAGTGAAATTTATCCTAGTGTATTGAGGTGTGATTCCACAGTACTAGATGATACTATACAAGTAAAGAAGGAGTTATAAAGGAGAGGAAAGTTTTATGATTAGATTAGATAAAAAACCGTTTAATTTACATGAAGAAGATATAAATTGGGTAGTAAATACTCTTGCTAATATGACACTTGAAGAAAAGGTTGGACAATTGTTTTGCATAGCAGGTTCTTTAGAAGAAGAAAAAGATATAAAAGAATTTCTTGAAAAATATAAACCGGGTGGCATGATGTATAGACCGCAAAAGGGAGAAAAGATAAAAGCTATTCATAATTATATTCAGAAAAATTCGAAAGTGCCATTACTACTTTCAGCTAATTTAGAAGCAGGGGGGAATGGTATAGCTACAGATGGAACATATTTTGGAAAGCAGATGCAAGTAGCTGCAACAGATGATATTGATATGGCATATAAGCTTGGAAAGGTATGTGGAGTAGAAGGAAAAACTGTGGGATGTAATTGGACTTTTTCTCCTATAGTTGATATTGATATAAATTATAGAAATCCTATAACTAATGTTAGAACATTTGGTAGTGATGTTGATAGGATAATAAAAATGTCTAAAGCATATATGTCTGCAGTTAATGAAAGTGGTCTAGCTGTATCTATAAAGCACTTTCCGGGAGATGGGGTAGATGAAAGAGATCAACATTTATTAAGCTCAGTTAATTCACTATCTGTTGAGGAATGGGATAATTCATATGGAAGAATATATAAGGAATTAATAAATGAGGGTGCTCAAACTATAATGGTAGGACATATTTTAGTGCCTGAGTATAGCAAGAAGCTTAATCCATCATTAAAGGATGAAGAAATAATGCCAGCGACATTATCAAAGGAGTTATTAAATGGTTTATTAAGAGAAAAACTAGGTTTTAACGGATTAATTGTTACAGATGCAACCCCAATGATAGGATTTAATGTGGCTGAAAGAAGAGAATATGCAGTTCCAAAGGCAATTGCTTCAGGGTGTGATATGTTCTTATTTAATAAAAATATAGAAGAAGATTTTAATTTTATGATGTCTGGAATTAAAAGGGGTATTTTAAGTGAAGCAAGAGTAGATGAGGCAGTTACAAGAATTTTAGCAACAAAGGCGTCATTAGGATTGCATAAATCAACTCTAATTGAAGAAAATTTAGATGAAGAACTTAAGAAGTTAAAAAGCTATGAGCATGAAATGTGGGCAAAAGAATGTGCCGATAAATCAGTTACTTTAGTAAAAGATACACAAGGTTTACTTCCTATAACACCTGAAAAATATAAGAGAATAAGATTATATATCTTAGGGGAAAGTAGAGAGGGTGGATTTAAAGATGGTGATAGTGCAACTTACTCGATAAAGGACAAGCTTGAGAAAAAAGGTTTTTTAGTAGATGTTTATAATGATGAGAATTTAGATTTTAGAGAAATATTTAATGGCGGAATTGAAGATTTAAAATCTAAATATGATTTAGTTTTATATGTTGCAAATGTTGAAACTGCAAGTAATCAAACTACAGTTAGAATAGACTGGATTCATTTAATGGCTGCTAATGCACCTTGGTTTGTCAAAGATATACCAACTATGTTTATATCCCTAGCTAACCCATATCATTTAGTGGATGTTCCTATGATAAAAACATTTATTAATGGGTATTCAGCTAGTGAATATGTTATTGATTCAGTAGTAGAAAAAATAACTGGTGAGTCTGAGTTTAAAGGAGTAAACCCAGTAGATCCATTTTGTAATATATGGGGAGCAAGATTTTAAAATTATAAAGGAGTATACAAATGATTGAATGTGTAATTTTTGATTTAGATGGAGTAATAGTATCAACAGATGAATACCACTACAAAGCATGGAAAGCTATTGCTGATGAAGAAGGAATTTATTTTGATAAAAATATAAATCAGCGTCTTCGTGGAGTTTCTAGAATGGAAAGTTTAGATATAATTGTAGAAAATAGTAGTAGGGAATACTCTAAAGAAGAGAAATTAAAGATGTCTGAAAAGAAAAATAAATTATACCAAGAATTATTAAAGCAAATCACTGAAAAGGACCTTTCCGAAGAGGTTAAAGAAACTTTAGAGAAGTTAAGAAAAATGAATATTAAATTAGCAATAGGGTCATCTAGTAAAAATACGAAGCTTATATTAAATCAGGTAGGGTTAGGAGAATATTTTGATGCTATAAGTGATGGAACAATGATAGAATATTCTAAACCTCATCCAGAAGTGTTTATAAAAGCAGCACAATTATTAAATATAAATTGTAAAAAGTGTTTAGTAGTAGAAGATGCGGAGGCTGGTTGTATTGCAGCTAAAAGTGCAAGTATGTATGTAGCGGGTATATATTCAGCTAGTGATTGTAAATTTGCTGATTATAGTATAAAGAATTTTAAAGATATAATTGAATTCATATAGATATAAAAAGGTTTATAGGTTCTTAAAATATAAGAATTTATAAATCTTTTCTAATATAAATATAATTAGTATTTTATTGGTATAAGAAAGTTATTGAAACAAATGGTGAAAATTTAGGTTAATATAAATAGAACTGCAAAAAAGTTGATAATGCTTTATAGCAGTTCTTTTTATAGTTCTAACAATATAGTTGCAATATAAAATTACATATATGGAATGAATTTCATAAAACTATTGAAATATAAGTGTGAGAATAAATAAATAAATAAAAATTTGAGAGGAAAGAATTATGGAACCATTGTTTAAAGTAGAAACAGAATGTAATTTTGAGGAATATAAAAGAGTTTATAGAGCTATAATGAATAAAATAAATAAGCTTCCAGTACTTATTGCAGTTATGATGGGCATGTTATTTTTACTAGCCTGTTTAAAGAAGGATTTAGTTTATGTATTTATTGCTATACTTGTTCCAATAACATTTAGGGTTATAGAAGTAATTATAGCTAAGAAGGTGTATGAGTCTAATAAGATGTTAAAGGACATAACCCTAAATTATGAGTTTTATGAAGAGTATTTTGAACAAAAGAATACAGTAGGTAATACAAAGGTTGTATATGATAAGATATATATGATAGTTGAAACAGATACGAACTTCTATATTATGATAGCTAGAAATCAGGGGTATATTATAAATAAAGGTAATTGTTTACAAGGATTTATTGATTTTATAAGAAAAATAAGGAGTTAAATTAAAATATTGATATTATTGTAATTTATATTATGATAATAGTAAAGTAGCCAATGATTAAAAGGAGATGAAAGTAATGTTAAGTAAAAATTTATTAAATGAGCTTAATGAGCAAGTTAATTTCGAGTTTTATTCTTCTTATATTTATCTTGCGATGGCAGGTTACTGTGAATCAATAGATTTAGTTGGGGTTGCAAACTTCTTTAGAGTGCAAGCTAAAGAGGAGCTAGATCATGCAATGAAACTATATGATTATGTTTATCAAAAAATGGTCATATTGAGTTAAAAGCAATTGAAAAACCAGAAGCAGACTATGATGGAATAATTAATGTATTCGAAAGAGCATATGAACATGAGCAGCTTGTTACGAGAAAGATATATGCTTTAGCTGATATTGCTCATGAAGAAAGAGAGCATGCTACAATGAGCTTACTTAAATGGTTTATAGATGAACAAGTAGAGGAAGAAAACAACTTTAATAACTTACTTAGGAAGATAAGAAGAGTAGAAGATAACCCAGCAGGATTATACTTAATGGATGATGAACTTGCAAAGAGAGTATATATTAATACAACAGCAAATGCATAAGATATAGAATAATCCCTATTATGATTGATATAAGTCAATCATAGTAGGGATTTTTTTATAATTATTGTAAGATTTAATTATAATAGTCGTTATAAATAGTAGAGTTCTCAATAAGGGAGTTAGCTTATGAAAATAGATGAAAAGAATTATTTAAAAGAGCTCTGTAATAAAAATGAAAAAGTCTTAGAGTATGTTATAGATAATTATTCTGCTATTGTAAATGTAGTAATAAGAAATGTATTAAGATTTTTCGAGAATGAAGGTTTAATAGAAGAATGTATTTCAGATGTATTCTTTGGTGTTTGGGATAATATATATAAATTTAAAGAATATGACAATAACTTAAAAATTGGATAGATGGAATTAGTAAGTATAAGGCTATAGATTATTATAGAAAATATAGCCATGAGAAATATAGAACTAGTGATATAGAAAACCATGTTATACAAGATAAGATTTTAATAGGGAATATATAATTCATGAAATTGAGACTAGTAAGGTGATGGGTTTAATTAATCTTCTTAAGGAACCAGATAAAAGTATATTTATTATGAAGTTTTTAGCTACTATGACCCTCATGGTCAATAAAAAGTTTTTTATGATTTTTGAACAGTGCAAATGAAAATATGGTAGGCTGGTGATTCAAAACACAACAGTAATTTAAGAAAGTCAGTTTGACTTTCTTCATTTCTGGAGAAAATTAATATGGATTTATTAAAGTTACCAATATATACTTTTTATTGTGAATTTTTAGATATGGAGGAAAGATTTATGAAGAAGGTGTTTATTGGAATTGATGTAGGGAAATTTAAAAATAGTATCAGTATTATAGATAGTGAAGGGAATCCAATTATAAAAAAAGGAATCAGTATTGAAAATGACTATTATGGATTTGCGAAACTAGAGGAGAAAATAGATTTAATTATGAATAATTATGGTTTTACTTATGAGGATTGTATAGCAGGTGTTGAATCAACAGGACATTATTGGTTTAATCTTAGAGATTATTTAAAAGATATCGGAATTGAAACAGTAATGATAAAAACAGATTCAGTAAAGCATAGAAGGGCATTAGAGGAAGGGCAGAAAGGGAAAAATGATACATTAGATGCTAGGGTCATAGCAAGTTGTCTTAGAAATGGTAATTATGTTTATATAAGAGATAATGAAAGAGAATTAAGAGCGTTGCAAAAGCTGACACGTATGAGAAATGATATAAGTGATGAAGTAGTAGCATTAAAGAATAAAATACATAGATGTATAGATATATGCAATCCGGTATTTCTTAAGATTTTTGAAAACTTGAATAGTAAAACAGGAGTAGCACTAATAAAGCTATATCCTTCACCACAAGATATAATAAATGTTGAACTAGATAATATTAAAAAAGAGTTGGGTGAAATTGTAGACAAACCTAATATGAGAATGGTGAGTTTATATAAGGAAGAGTGTGAAATTTGGAGTGGGCTAATTAAAGAGCCTTCATATGCTGAAAAAGTAGAGATGATAGCTTACATAGATAAATTTTTATTACAGAATGAATCTAAGGAGCATTTGGATAAGCAAATAAAAGAAATAGCAAAAAATATAATTCCTTTATATTCAGAGTTTGAGGAGATAAAAGGTATTCCATTAATACAATTAATATCAGTTTTAAGTGAAATAGGGGATATTAGAAATTTTAAAAATACAAGATCAATATTAGCATTTTTGGGGTTGAGCTTAAAAGGAAACGCTTCGGGAAAATACATAGGTGAACGAAAAATAAATAAAGCTGGTTCACGTATAGTTAGAAAACATCTATTTAATATAATGGATACTTTAGTAAAACATAATGAGTATTTTAGAATAGCCTATTGTTATTACAAGTCATATAATCATAAGAACCCAACAAAGAAAAGGTCAATGCAAATTGCAGTAATGTGTAAGTTTGTTAGAGTAATGTATGGAATGTTAAAATATAATACCCCTTTTGATTATAAAGAGATGTTAAAAGGATACTATTTTGGTGATTGTAATATTAAAGTGTTTAAAGAAGAATTTGAAGGAGAAAAGAGAAGTAAGAAAATAGAGAATTATAAATTAGCATATAGTATATTTATAAATTATAGTTAATTCCTAAATGTGGTAGTAAATAATAGGTAAGAGAAGATAATTTAAGAAAAGGTTAGAGAAGATATCGTTAATAATAAGGAATATTGAATTTGAGTATGACAATCGAATGATATATAATTAAATCGTAATGTAGGTGGGCTATAATACTTAGAGCATTAAATTGACTCGGAAAGCAAGAATTAATCACATTACACCATAGTATAACATGCGGATTAGGTGTTTTAGTAAAGCATTTATGTTTATACGGAGAAACAGGAGTGTTAGCAGTTATACATAATTATAATAGTGTAAAAGCATACGATTTAATTATTCGTCTAGGCTTTTGCACTATTTTTTTTAAAGAAAGTGTTAAGGTCTATTTGTTATGCAATTAAATATATATTGAGTAGTTATATATTTTTTTATTGAGTATGAGAATAGTATAAAAAAATAAGTGTAATGAAATTCTAAGAAAAAGTGAGTATATTAAAAATAATCACGTTTAATTGAAGGAGTATTATAGCATTTAGTAACCATAGCAGAGCCTGTACCAAGCATGTTTATCTTTTCCATTAACAATTTCTCCTTTGTAGTATAAATAATAATTATTATAAAGACAGTAAGAAAAAATAACAAGAAAGAAAAAAAGTAATTTCAATAATATTGAAAAAAATGATATTATAGGATAGTAAAAGGGTTTGGAGGGGGAGGAATATATGGATTATCCAAAGATGATACTTTTTGACTATGGACAGACTATTATTGAAGAAGAAAAATTTAATAGGTTAGAAGGATTAAAAGTTCTTTTAGATAAAGCAACTAAGAATCCTAATAATATTAGTGCAGAAGAATTATTTGATTTTTATACTGAGCTAAATATTGAAATTGGAAGAGAAGGGGATAGCAAAAAGTTTTTTTATAGTATAGAGGTCCATAATTATTGTTTTCAAAATTATTTATATGATTATTTTGGGATTGAGTTTGATCTTACTCCAAATGAGATGGATAAAATATTCTGGGATGCTTCAGCGCCAGGAAAACCAGTAGAAAACATTGGGTTTTTGTTAAACTTTTTACATGAAAAAGGAATAAGAACTGCTGTTATTAGTAACTTAAGCTATAGTGGCGAAACCTTGAAAAATAGGATAAATACCCTTATTCCTAATAATCATTTTGAATTTATTATTGCATCAAGTGAATATATGTTTAAGAAACCTCATAAAAAAATCTTTGAATTAGCACTAAGAAAAGCTAATTTAGAGAGTATGGATGTATGGTTTTGCGGTGATAATGTAATTGCTGATGTTGAAGGAGCTAGTTTAAGTGGCATAAAACCTATATGGTTTAAAGGAGCACTTAGGGAAGAAAAATATACACCAATGGTTGATTATATAGAAATTAATGATTGGATAGAGCTTAAGAAGTTATTAGAAGAGTAACTATTATTTTCAAAAGGAATAAAAAAGTTTATAATAGAAAAATACTATTAAATATAGGTAAATCTTAGGAGGAAAAGATGATAAATATTGAAGAAAGATTAGCCAAGGAATTAGGGTTAAAACTTGGAGTGGTAAATAATGTAGTTGAGATGTTAGATGAAGGAAACACAGTTCCTTTCATAGCACGTTATAGAAAAGAAAAAACAGGTGGGCTTTCAGATGAAGTGTTAAGAAAGTTTTCTGAAAGATTAACTTATTTAAGAAGCTTAGATGAAAGAAAAGCCGATGTTTCTAGGCTTATAGAAGAGCAAGGAAAGTTAACCCAAGAAATAACAGAAGCATTAGGGAAAGCTGAAACTTTAACAGAAGTGGAAGATATATATAGACCATATAAGCCAAAGAAGAGAACAAGGGCAACTATAGCTAAAGCGAAAGGATTGGAGCCATTAGCTAATCTTATATTAGAAGGTGCTTTCAAAGGAGATGTACTTCAAGAAGCTTCTAAGTATATTGACGAAGAAAAGGGAGTTGAAAAAGCAGAGGATGCAGTATCAGGTGCCTTAGATATAATTGCAGAAGGAATTTCAGAAGAAGCTAAATACAGAAAATTCATAAGAGAATTAGTAATGAGAGAAGGGTTAATAGAATCTAAAGGCTCTTCAGAAGAAACAACTCCTTATGAAATGTACTATGACTATAGTGAAGAGGTTAGAAAGATACCTCCACATAGAATATTAGCTATTAATAGAGGAGAAAAAGAAAAGATTCTTTCTGTTAAGATAACAATTGGAGAAGATAAGATTATATCTTACTTGGAAAGAGAAATCCTTAAGGGAAATGAAGTTTTAGATGAGCAGTTAAAGTTAGCAATTAGAGATGCTTACAAGAGATTAATATTCCCTTCAATAGAAAGAGAAATAAGAAATGAATTAACTGATAAGGGTGAAGAAGGAGCAATTTTAATTTTTAAGGAAAACCTTAAGGCTTTACTTATGCAAGCTCCTATTAAGGGAAAAACTGTTATGGGATATGACCCAGGATTTAGAACAGGATGTAAGATAGCAATATTAGATAGTACAGGTAAATTCCTTGAAAATGTAGCAGTATATCCAACAGTTCCAAAGAGAGATATTGTAGGAACTAAGAAGACATTAAAGGAATTAATATATAAATATGATGTAGATGTTATTTCTTTAGGAAATGGTACAGCATCAAGAGAATCAGAAGAAGTTATTGCAGAAATGATTTCTGAAATTAAGAAGGAAAGTGGAAAGGAAGTAGCTTATGTTATAGTTTCAGAAGCAGGGGCCTCAGTTTATTCAGCATCAGAACTTGCAACTAAGGAATATCCTGATTTAGATGTTACTGTAAGAGGAGCAATATCCATAGGTAGAAGATTACAAGACCCTATGGCAGAACTTGTTAAGATTGATCCTAAAGCAATAGGAGTTGGTCAATATCAACATGATGTCACTCAAAAAAGGTTAGAGGAATCTTTAAAGGGGGTTGTTGAAGATTCAGTAAATAAGGTTGGTGTAGATTTAAATACAGCAACTCCAAGCCTTTTAACATATGTTTCAGGTATAAATGCAGCTATAGCTAAGAATATAGTTGATTATAGAGATGAACAAGGTGGTTTTAAAGCAAGAAAAGAGCTTTTAAAAGTTAAGAGATTAGGTCAAAAGGCATATGAGCAATGTGCTGGTTTCTTAAGAGTTCAAGAAAGTAAAGAACCTTTAGATAACACTGCTGTTCACCCAGAATCATATAAGGAAGCTAAGGAACTTATAAAGCTATTAGGATATACCAGTGAAGATTTAAAGAACAATAAGCTTTCTGATATTGAGGATAGAGTTTCAGAAAAGGGATTAAAGAATATAGAAAAAGAACTAGAAATTGGTGAAATGACATTAAAGGATATAATTAAAGAACTTCAAAAGCCAGGTAGAGACCCAAGAGATGAAATGCCAAAACCTATTTTAAAGACTGGTGTCATTAACCTTGAGGACTTACAACCAGGTATGGTTCTTATGGGAACTGTAAGAAATGTTTCTGATTTTGGTGCTTTTGTAGATATTGGAGTTCACCAAGATGGATTAGTTCACAAGAGCCAAATGGCTAATAGGTTTGTAAAGCATCCGCTTGATATTGTTAAGGTTGGAGATGTAATAAAGGTTAGAGTAATGGAAGTAGATACAAAGAGACATAGAATTGCTTTGACTATGAAAGATATTAAGGAAGATGAGTAGAATACAATGTTTAGAGAGAAGTCTAAGGAAACTTCTCTCTTTTAGTTTATAAAAAAATATAGTAATAACTTGAATATGCTTGTACATATATGTATAATATATTTGTAAATTAAATAAATCTTCAGGGCGGGGCGTAATTCCCCACCGGCGGTAAAGCCCGCGAGCTATTTTTTAGCAGATTCGGTGAAACTCCGAGGCCGACAGTATAGTCTGGATGAAAGAAGGTAACGTATTAGGATTTAGTAGAGCTAGCTCTATAATAAATGTATTTTTGTAGCCCTGATAATTATTATCAGGGCTTTTTTATTTTTAATCATGTTTTTATGCAATAAAATGTATAAATAGTTTTCCGGAGGCTATATTAAACATGATTAAAAGGCTAAATTCTAATAAGCTACCCCAGAAGATTAACTTTTGGGAGGAGAAGGGAAAATGAATACTTCAAAAAATCTTAGTAAATTTGTTAAAATTGCATTACTTAGTGCAATTGCAGTGGTAATTATGCTTTTTGAAATACCACTAATACCATTATTTCCATGGTTAAAGATGGACTTGAGTGAGTTACCAGTTCTTATAGGAGCTTTTGCCTTTGGACCAATGTCAGGTGTTATTATAGAAGGTTTAAAAATACTTTTAAATCTATTAATTACAGGCACTGGAACAGGTTTTGTAGGGGAACTTGCAAACTTCATAATAGGTGTATCTTTTGTAGTGCCAGCAGCAATGATTTATCATAGAAATAAAAGTAAGAAGAGTGCTATTATTGGAATGATAGTTGGTGGACTATTTATGGAGGTAGCGGGAATTTTAGCAAATATATACTTGTTACTGCCTGCTTTTGGTATGTCAGGAAAGATTGATATAACTCAATATGTAATGGTAGGCTTAATACCATTTAACGGACTAAAAGCTATTTTGGTATCGGCAATAACTATGTTAGTATATAAGAAATTATCTGTAAGTATATTTAAAGTTGATCCAGGTTTTGATAAATCTAAAGAATTAAGAAAAGAAAATTAGGGGAAATGCAAAGGACTGTATTGTTTATACAGTCCTTAATTTATTAAAAAATTATGTTTTTTAATAATGCAGTACTATTTTAAAAAGCTTCCGTTAGAAAGCCACTTACTTTTTGGTGAAAGTAATTTTGCTACTTCTAATGCTTCCTAACGATTTTCTGCTGTATCACTTATAACAACTCCATCATCAAAGGTAATGTTTAGAGGCAATGAATTATTTATAAAGTCATAAAGATCAATAATAATAATCTTTTTTTAGTAGATAACTGCTGTAAGTTCCTTTTATAGATATAGAGGTTTTTTCTGAATAATTTCATTATCTATTTTCCATTGCACCCCATTTATCACAAGGTCAATATTTTTCTTTAGTGGTCTTGAATATAAGGCTATAAATACTACTATTAAGGTACAAATAACCAAAGTTAATAGTTTAATTTTCAAAAGAAAGTCCCCTTTTTTATATAGATATACATATGTTGTAAAGTAAAAAAGAATAAATAGCTAGAAAAATGCAGATATACTTTTTGAGGTAGAGAGGATATATGATGAGAGAGAAAAACCACTCATTTTTTATGAGTGGTATTGCTTTGTAATGTTTAAAACTTCTTCATAGATTATATTTAAAGCTGTTTCTAATCTAGTCTTATTAATTCTTGCAACGCTAATTCTTATACTATTATCAAAGTTATTAGAGTCATAAAAACTTTCTATATTTGATTTTATATGTACATTTCTATTACGAAGATTTTCTATTAGTTTATTACAATTTATTTTAGGTGAAAGTTTTAATGTAGAGTAATATCCTGAGCTTGCTCCAATAAGCTTAATTAATTTCCAATCCCATTTCTTTGTAATTTTTCTTATTAATTTTAGTTTATTATTAACTGTAGTTGATATGGCAAGTGTATGTTTATCAAAAAGTGAACTTTTAATATAGCTTTCTAAGGTCGCCTGAGAAACAAGGGATGGCATATAGTATGAGTAATAGTATGAGTAGCTTATTCCTTCATTATAAGCATCAATTAATTCATCAGGAATAATTGCAACACCTATCCTTATATATGGAATACACTTTGTATAGCTTTTTAAATAAATGCAATTTTTAAAGTTAGAGTAATAGTAAATTGGGCAATATCTTGAAAGATTACTGGAATCTGCAAAATAGTCATCTTCTACTATAAATACGTTATACTTATGTGCTAAATTAATTATAGCCTGTACGTGTTTATTACTATAGTGCGTTCCTAGAGGATTATGATTTCTAGGAGCTGTATAGAAAAATTTTATTTTATCATTCTTAAAAATTTGTTCAAGTTCATTTAAGTCAATTCCATCTTCATCTCTTTTTATAGTTTTTACCTTTTTGTTTTCAAACTTTAAATATCTAACAAAAAAAGAATAGGATGGTTCTTCGATAAGAATTGTATCATTACCATTTGGAAAAGGCATTTGAGAAAGTACGGTTAGAACTTGTAGTATTCCCTGGGCAAGATAGATATTCTTTGTATCACAGTAAACATGTTGTTTTGCAAGATGATCCGGAAGAATTTTACCTAAAGATGGAGAACCAGCAAGGCTAAGTTCTAATGAACTATTACTATACAATTCGATTGCAGTATTTAAACAATGCTTTATTTCTTGTATTGGAATTGAATTAATTGTTGGATTACCTGAAGAAAGATCATATATAGATGAGTTTTCATCACCTTCTATTATCATACTATCAACAACATAAAATCCACTTTGAGGAAAGGAATAAACAAGGTGTTCTTTACAAAGGGAATCATATGCTTTAATAATTGTTCCTTTACTACAATTATATTTTTTACAAAGTGAGTTAATTGAGGGAAGTTTTCCTCCACTAGGAACTTTATTTTCTATAATTAATTTTTTTATATCTTTTGCTATTTTTATATAAAGATTCATTGTCGCCTCCAGAAAAAACTATAAAAGTACTTAAAATAATTATATATAGAAAGTATGAAAATGTATACACTTCTCTGCAACTATACTAGTACAGTTGTACTTTCATATCATTGAAAACCTTTTATTTATGTCTTATCATAACAAATATAAGATGGAAAAAAGGAGGAAAATATGGATAAGTTAAAAGTTGTTACAATAGGTGGGGGATCAAGTTATACTCCTGAATTAGTAGAAGGTTTTATAAAAAGATATAGTGAATTTCCTTTAACTGAACTTTGGTTAGTTGATATAGAAGAAGGAAAAGAAAAACTTAAAATAGTTAGTAATTTAGCAAGACGTATGGTAGCTAAGGCTGGATTACCAATAAAGATATATGACACTCTTGATAGAAGAGAAGCACTTAAGGATGCAGATTTTGTTACAACTCAATTAAGAGTAGGAACAATGAAAGCTAGAATAAAGGACGAAAGAATTCCTTTATCTCATGGAGTAATTGGACAAGAAACAAATGGTGCAGGTGGATTATTCAAAGCCTTAAGAACTATACCAGTAATTTTAGATATTATAAGGGATGTTGAAGAGCTTTGTCCAAATGCATGGATTATAAATTTTGCAAATCCAGCAGGAATAATTACAGAGGCGGTTTTAAACTATACAAGTTTTAATAGATTCTTAGGATTATGTAATGTTCCTATAAATATGAAGTTTGGAGTTGCAGATTTGTTAAAAGTAGAAAGAGATAGGGTTGAGGTTGACTTTGCTGGCTTAAATCATATGGTTTACGGATTAAAGGCGAAGTTAGACGGAGTAGATGTTACTGAGGAAGTGGTTGAAAGATTAGCAGAGTCTTCAATGACAATGCAAAACATAAAAGACCTTCCATTTAATGCTGATTTTATACGAGCTTTAGGAATAATTCCGTGCCCATATCACAAGTACTACTATAAGACAAAGGATATGTTAGAAAGTGAGTTAGAAGAGTTTAAAGAAGGTAAGGTTAGAGGGCAAGTTGTAGAAGCATTAGAAGCTGATTTATTTGAATTATATAAAGATGAAACATTAGATGTAAAACCACCTCAATTAGAACAAAGAGGAGGAGAATATTACAGTGATGCAGCATGTAATTTAATTAGCTCAATATATAATGATAAGCATGACATTCAAGTTGTTAATACAAGAAATAATGGTACTATAAAGAATTTTAAAGATAATAATGCAATTGAAGTAAGTTGTGTAATAACTAAAAATTGTGCAAGGCCAATGTCGGTTGGATATTTACCAGAGGGGATAAGTGGACTAGTTTCACAAATTAAAGATTTTGAAGTATTAGCTGCTAGAGCAGCAGTTAATTCAAGCTACAGAGATGCATTAAAAGCTCTTTGTATAAATCCATTAATACCTTCAGATGATCTTGCAAAGGTAATCTTGGATGAAATGCTGGAAGCTCATAAGGAGCATTTAGGGGACTTTAAATAGTCATTAGACACGAATGTGTTTGATTAAATAAATAAGAAAGAGGGGATGGAAATGAACACGTTACTAAACAAATTTTCTAATTGGTTGGAAAAGGCAATTCTACCTGTTGCCGAAGTATTAGGTCGTCAAAGACATTTAGGGGCTTTAAGAGACGGTATTATTACTCTTATGCCAGTTACTATGGTAGGAGCTATTGTTGTATTATTAAAAGACGTTATTTTGACAGCGGATTCTTTAGCGGGAACAAAATTAAATAGTATTACTTTTTATGCAGAAGTCATTCAACCAGTATTAGATAAGACTATACTTCCTGTTCTTAATCAAATGTGGTGGGGAACATTAGCACTAGGTATTATTTTTACTGTTTTTACTATTTCATATAATTTGGCAGGATTCTATAATGTGGACAAATTATCTGCAGGTGTAATAGCTACAGTATCTTATCTTATTTTAACACCACAAGCAGTTGAAGGAGCACCATGGGGGACACTTTCCTGGACATATTTTAACTCGGAAGCTATGTTTACTGGTATTATAGTTGCATTTTTATCTACAGAAATATTTAGATGGGTAGTACAAAAGGGGTGGACCTTTAAGATGCCACCACAAGTTCCACCAGCAGTTTCTAAAGCATTCTCAGCTATTATTCCAGCGGCAGTTGTATTTACTGTATTTGGTATAATAGCTGCAATATTCTTAGTTGGAGTAGGTACACCAGTTAAGGAGTTTATAAATCAAACTATACAAAGACCGTTAACAAGCTTAGGACAATCTCCAGTTACAATAATTATTTTAACATTAGTATCACAACTTTTATGGTTCTTTGGATTACATGGATCAAATATTGTAGGACCAGTATTAGATACATTATATAGTCCAGCGTTACAAGCTAACTCAGAAGCTATTTTGATTCATAATACAGAGCCAATTCATGCAATTACAAGAAATATAATAGACATATATGGAATGCATGGTGGATCGGGTTCAACTTTAGGATTAGTAATTGCTTTAATGATCTTTTCAAAGAGACAGGAGCATAAAGAATTAACTAAATTAGTTTTAGCACCATCAGTATTCCAAATTAACGAACCAGTTATTTATGGATTACCTATAGTGTTAGATCCAATTTTCTGTATACCATTCATATTAGTACCAACTATATCAGTATTTGTTGGTTGGTTCTTTACGGCCATAGTACCTATAGCAGGATATGTTTATATAGCGCAACCATGGGTTACACCTCCAGTTATTAGTGCATTTGTAGCCACAGGAGGAAGTATTGGAGCAACAGTAATAGCAGCATGTACATTTATATTTTCAATAATTGCTTATGCACCATTCGTAATGTTAGCTAATAAACAAAGAGTAGAAGAGCAATAAAAATTAAAACTACAGTCTATCTAGATTTTATAGGTAGACTGTAAATTGATTTATAAAAGGAGTAGAAATATGGGCAGATACCTAGGAATTGATGTTGGTGGAACAGAAATAAAGTATGGAATTTTTGATGAAAATGGTAATGAGTTCATAGAAGAAAGTGGTTCAGCAAAAAGTGTTAGGGATGATTTAGATAAAATAATTGATATATTATCAAGAATGATAAAAAGTGCTAAAGAAATTGATGGGGTAGGTATTAGTATTCCAGGTGGAGTCGATAATGAAAATGGAGTTATTATTGAAGGAGGAGCAATACCTGTTTTAGTAGGAGTTGATCTTATTGGAATACTTAATGAAAAAACGGGATTTAATGTTGCTATTGAGAATGATGCCAATTGTGTTGTACTAGCGGAAAAGTGGATAGGTAACGGAAAAGATTGTTCAAGTTTTGTATGTATGACAATAGGAACTGGAATTGGTGGAGGAATGTTTATAAATAATAAAATCCATGTAGGAAAAAACTTTTTTGCTGGAGAATTTGGGTATATAATAATAGAGGACTTTGAGGATTATAATAATATACCTACATTAAGTTTTTCTTCTGCTACAGAACCTTTATTAAAACAGGTAGCTTTAGCTAAGGAAATGAAATTTAAAGATATAAATGGTTTGAAAGTATTTAAAATGATAGAAAATGGGGATGAAGTTGTAATAGAGGCTTATAGAAAATGGCTAAGAAAACTTTGCATAGGAATAAATAATGTTGGATTTTCAATTGATCCAGAAAAATTCTTAATAGGTGGAGGAGTAAGCGGGGCTCCAAGACTTATACCTGATATTAAAGAAGAGTTAAGAAAAATTAATCCATATACAGAAAGGTGGAAGATAGAAACATGTAAGCACTTTAATTCATCGGGAAAAATAGGAGCTGTATATAATTATTTAGTTAGGAATGATTTGGTATGAGGTTAATAGTAAATGCTGATGATTTTGGTATATCAAAAGCAATTAATTTAGGGATTATTGAAGCGTATAATGAGGGAATTGTAAAATCTACTACTTTAATGTGCAACATGGAAGCTGTAGATCATGCAATTAAATTAGCAAATGAAAATCCAGGGATAGGGGTTGGAATACACTTCGTTTTAACTGCTGGAAAGCCTTTAGCTCAGGGAGTAGATTCATTAGTGGATGAAGAAGGGAACTTTCTAAAGAGTGAAGGAATTGAAGAAAAATCAAAAAAAGATGATATAAGAAAAGAACTAGAGTGTCAGTTTAATAAATTTTTATCTTATGGAATAAAGCCAACACATATAGATACTCATCATCACGTTCATAGAATAAAGAAAGTTTTTGAAGTGGTTGAAGAAATTGCTATTAAAAATAATTTGCCAGTTAGATTAATGGGTGAAACTTATGATAGTATGTATAAAGAAATAAAATCTACAAGCAAGTTTAGTGAATCATTTTATGAAAAAGAAATGGTTACTGAAGATAACTTAATTAGATTACTAGAAGAATATAAAGATTTTGAAACAGTTGAGCTTATGTCTCATCCAGGATATTTGGATCAAAATATATTAAATAGGACTTCATACACAATAGAAAGAACTATTGAATTGGAGACATTAGTAAGTAGAAAGGTAAAAGAATATATTAAGGAAAATAATATAGAACTAATAAGTTTTAGTCAATTATAGATAGGAGTATGCAAATACTCCTATTTTTTTATTATTTCCTAGGAAATTATTACGAATAAGTTACAAAAAAATAAAAAAATTAATGTAAAATGATATGAATTAAAGTATAATTAAAGGTAATAAGGATTATTTTGTCAAGGAAGGCGTTTAAATATGGAAAAGAGAAGAGTTTTGAGGTTTGTTGCAGCAGCATCTGCTGTTACAGGTGGAGTTACTTTAACAGGCAATGTTGTAAGTGCATCACCATTACCAAGTGATAACAATACTAATGGGCAATCTATTTTAAGTAATCAAAGAAGTATGGAAAAAGGACAAGTAAATAGTGACGTTACTTTAAACTTAAGAGTTAGATCTGATGCAAATACATCATCGTCTATTTTAGGGTACTTAAAGGCAGGAGATACTTTTGAGATAACGGGAGAAAAGGGAAATTGGTACAAGATTAACTTTAATGGAAAGAGTGGATATGTCTCAAAGGATTACACTCATAAAGTATCTAATTCTAATGATAATACTACAGCTGCATCTAAGGGAAAGGCAGTAAATTTAGGAAATTCTACTTTAAGAATAAGACAATCAGCAAGTACATCTTCTGCTATTTTAGGAAGTCTTAGAGAGGGTGAAACATTTGATATAATAGCTAAAAGTGGACAATGGTATAATATTAAAACAGCAGGAATAATTGGTTTTGTCCATGGAGATTATGTACAAGTTATAGAAAATAATTCATCAAATACACCAACAAATCCATCACCTGGAGTAACAGTTACAAAAGGACAGGTTTATGGGGTAGAAGGAAGTAACTTAAGAGTTAGAACAGCACCAAGCTTAAGTGCATCTACTTTTGGATATCTTCTAAATGGAGAAGTAGTTGAAATAATTGGAGAGAGTGGAAACTGGTATGCTATTAAGTATAAGGGTGAAACCGGTTATTGCTCTAAGGATTATGTGAAAAAAATTAGTAATAGTACATCAGATAATAATTCAAATGGTTCTACTAACACAACGCCAAGTACACCAAACACACAAACTACTTTTAAAGGTGAAGTGATAAATGCAGATGCTGGGTTAAGAGTAAGAGCGGGAGCGTCAACTAGTTCATCAATACTTGGACATATTTATACTGGTACTAAAGTAGATGTTATAGGTGAAAGTGGTAGTTGGTATAAAATAAATTATAACGGTAAAGAAGCTTACGCAAGTAAGGATTACATAAAGAAGGTTACAGATAGTAATTCAAATAATAATAACAGCGGTTCCCAAGTTACATCTAAAAAGGGAGAAGTAATAAATGCAAGTGCTGGATTAAGAGTAAGATCAGAAGCAAATACTAATTCTTCAATACTTGGATATCTTTATACAGGAGACAAAGTAGATATAACAGGTGAAAGTGGAAACTGGTATAAGATAAATTACAACGGAAAGACGGCTTACGTAAGTAAGGAATATGTCAAAGAAGTTAGCGAAGGAAATTCTAATTCAGGTGGAAGCGATTCACCAGTAATCGAGAATAAAAGAGGTAAAGTGTATAATACTGGAGGTTCAGGCTTAACTGTAAGAACTGAAGCTACTACAAGTTCTTTAGTGTTAGGATATCTACTTGAAGGTCAAGTTGTTGAGATAACTGGAACATCAGGAGAGTGGTATAAAATTATCTTTAATGGTAAGCCTGGGTATGTTAGCTCAAAGTATATAAAGATAGTTGAAGATTTAACTGAAGATGAAAGCAGTTCAATTTATGAAAAGGCTTTTGCTGCTATGAAGGCTCAACTAGGTAGCCCATATGTATGGGGAGGCTCAGGGGAGTATTTAACAACAGCATCATTAAACTCTTTAAAAGCAAAATTTCCAAATGAGACTGCCAAAGGGTGGTATGTAAGAGCTGAAAGATATGTAGATAAAGGTTATAGATCATTTGACTGTTCAGGCCTTATGCAATGGGGATTTAGACAAGCTGGTGTTGTAATAGGAAGAACTACTTGGGCTCAAATAGGTGAAGGAAGAGAAGTATCTTTGAGTGACATAAAGCCAGGAGATTTACTTTTTTATTCAAGCTTAGATCACGTTGGTATGTATATAGGAGATGGTAAGTGGATAGAGTCTCCAAACACAAATGCCGATGTAAGAATAGTTGATGTCCCATGGAGTAGAGTTACAAGAGCAAGAAGAATAATTGAATAATAAGCTTTCATTAGAGAGCTTTTATAATAAGAAAGAGGAATCGTTTTAAGATTTCTCTTTCTTATTATAAGCTATTAAAAATTGAATTTGGATAAACATATAAATGGTGTTTGTAATAAGTAATATAGAGAATTTAACAAGAAGATAAAAATAAATAAGAATGAGCCTAGATTAAATAATGATTTAGGTTCATTCTTATTTATTTGGAAAAACATATAATTAAGATGCATATATAAATAGTTTTCCTATAATAATCATATTATTAAATATATATTAAAGTAATAAAAAGGGATGTCATTATGGAAGAGAAGAAAAGTAGCTGTTGGAACTATTTTAGCGAAGATTCACCTGATTTCATAGTTGAGTATAGAGGGAATTTTAAGGAGGAGATTGATAGAGTTGATTATGCCTGTGGTGATGAAATTACAAAAAACATAGGTGTAGTATCTACTGCCTATGAAAATATAGAACGGTTAAAAAAGGATGTACCATCAATTATATTTATAGAAATAAGGGCCCCATATGTACTACAAGAGATAGCTCCCAATGATATAGAAGGAGTTGTGGAAATCAAGAAAAATCCTTATTTGGGACTAAGAGGTAGTAGAGTTTTAGTAGGCATAGTTGATACTGGAATAGATTACTTAAATAATGAATTTATTAGGGAAGACGGAAGAACAAGAATATTAAGTATATGGGATCAAAGTATTCAAGGCGCATCTAGTAAAGATGTGTTTATAGGAAGAGTATTCTCAGAAGAGGATATAAATAATGCCATTAATCTTTTAAAAAGTGGTGGAGATCCATATAGTATAGTCCCAACTAAAGATGAGGTTGGTCACGGAACAAAGGTCGCTAGTATAATAGGTGCTAGGGGATATGACGAAGAAGTAGAAGGAATAGCACCTGATTGTGAGTATGTAGTAGTAAAGCTTTTTGAATCTTTATATTATAGAAAAATGTTACTAGAAAATGGAGTTGAATATAAGCCAATCTATAATGAATCTGAAATATTAGCAGGAATAGAATATCTAAAGAATTATTCAATAAAGTCAAAAAAACCTATGGTGATTTGTATACCCTTAGGAACAACAGAAGGGTCACATGATGGAAATAATTTATTATCTAGATATATAACTTCAATTGGGAATATAAGAGGAATAGTAGTTGTAGCTGGAGTTGGAAATGAAGGGGCATCAAGCACCCATGTATCTGCTAATTTAGCCAGTGTAGGTGATACTAAGGAATTTGAACTAAAAATTCCTAAAGAGATTAAAACTCTATCTATAGGTGCTTGGGTTAAAAGACCCAATAAGGCATCGGTTAATATAATTTCGCCAACAGGAGAAGCCTCAAGATTTATACAGCCTAAGATTGGTAAAAAGGAGCAGGTGAAATTCATTTTTACTAATACAACATTAGAAGTATACCACTTTGCACCAGAACGTTTCACGGGACATCAATTAGTTATCATGTACTTTAATAGTATAAAAGCAGGATTATGGAAGTTACAATTTAAAGGTGAATATGTTATTGATGGAAGAGTAGATATTTGGTTACCCCCAAAAGAAATGTTACCTCAAGGAACAATATTTTTGACTCCAGATCCATATACTACATTAACTATTCCTTCTACAGCAAGAAAAGTAGTTACACCTAGTTTTTATAATAGTATAAACGATACTTTTATATCTGATTCTGGAAGAGGATTTAATAGTAATAATCTAGTTAATCCTGATATTACTACACCAGGTATAAATATTAGAACAACATCAGTTGGTGGAAAAAAGTCAACATTGTCTGGAAGTTCAGCAGCAACTGCTTTAACTAGTGGAGTTTGTGCATTATTGCTCCAATGGGGAATTGTAGAGGGGAATGATAAGACGATGTATTCAACGAAAGTAAGAACATATTTGATGTACGGTGCAGATAGAAGTTTAAATATTGAGTATCCAAGCAAGGAAATTGGATTTGGAAAGTTAAACTTATTGGGAACATTTCAATTTATTAGTGGCGTGTATACAAACAATGGTAATAGAAGCAGTAATGGAGAAAAAGAATTTTATATAGGAAGTCTATTTATAAGACTACCATGAGTTAAGAGGTGATTAAGATAGGAAATATATATAATACACCTAAAAAGGTTTTTGATACGGAGACTTACCTAAATATTGTAGTTCAGTATCAGGGGAATATAGTTGAAGAGGTTTCTAAAAATCCAGATTATTATGTAACTGTTATAAACGATAAATATGCAATATTATCTTTTAAGTCAGATAAAAGTAGTAATTTTGATGAAAGTAGTAATTTAGAAAAAATAAAATTTGATTCAATTGTTTATATAAAAGAGCCTGAATTTTATACATTACAAAGTATATCTCCTATTGATGCTGCTCAAATACGTTCGTTTCAAATTTCTCAGACTTTAAGCTTAACTGGAAAAGGGATATTAGTAGGGATTATAGATACAGGTATAGATTATTTATCTGAAGATTTTATGGATGAATATGGAAAAACAAGATTGCATTGTATTTGGGATCAAACTATTATGTCAGAGAAAGAAGATACTAGAATTCCAGGTGGAACTGTTTATTTTTCTGATAAAATAAATGAAGCAATTAATTTATGGAGAAAAGGTGGCGACCCTTATGAAATAGTACCAAGTAGAGACGAAGTTGGACATGGTACTTCTATGAGTAGTATTATTGCTGCAAGAGGTAGTAAACATAGACTAAAGGGAGTGGTTCCTGAGTGTAATTTAGCAGTTGTAAAGCTTGCAGAAGATAAAATAGCTGAAAAGAAATTTAAAGCTGAGGTGCCTGTATATAATATAACTTCATTATTTACTGCCATACAGTATTTGTACGATCATGCTCAAAATGAAAAAATGCCATTAGTATTATATTTACCATTAGGAACTAATTCGGGAAACCATAAGGGAAATGGGGTTTTAGAAGAGTTTATTGAAGATATGTCAATGAATAGAGGAGTTATATTTGTAACTGGAGTTGGAAATGAAGGCTCAGCAAGAGGGCATGTGTCCGGAAAATTATCATATTCAGGAGAAAGAAGTTCAATTCAATTAGATGTAGTTGAAGATATGGATTTTTTATCGGTAGAGTTTTGGATAGATTCACCTAATATAATGACAATTGAAGTTATTTCACCATCAGGAGAAAATACTGGCATAACACCATCAATTATAAATTCTAAAGATTATTATACATTTATTTTTGAGAATACATCTATAGCAGTTAAATATTATATTCCGGAAGAGTTATCAGGAGATGAATTAATAAGTATTAAGTTTAAAAATATAAAAAAGGGTATATGGTTATTTAGGTTAACTGGTCAATTTATAACTGATGGAATATACAATGGATGGCTTTTACAAAGTGGAATTATTAATTCTAAAGCTTTTTTTAATCCTTCTGACCCATATGGAACAATTATGAATCCTGCATCATCAAAGTATATTGTAACAGCAGCGGTTTATAATCAAAATAATAATAATTTGGTAAATTTTTCAGGGGTTGCTAATAAGTATGATTATATTGACAGAATAGATTTAGCAGCAGGTGGTATTAGTACTTTAGCTTTATATCCTGGTGGAAAAGAGATATATGTAAGTGGGAGTAGTGTTGCTGCAGCAGTGTTAGCAGGGGCATGTGCATTGTTGTTAGAATGGGGAATAATAGAGGGAAATGATCCATATATATATTCTCAGACTATAAAAACCTATATAATTAGAGGGGCATCAAAGAGACCAGGTGATATTTATCCTAATCCACAATTAGGATATGGCTTATTAAATCTTCTAGGTATATTTCAGAATATGACTTAAATTTTAGTAATATATTATTTAAATCAAAAGGAAGTTGTATTATTTACAACTTCCTTTTTAAATCTAAATTGTTCGTATTAAACAGCGAATATTCCGAAGAATCCTCCAATAATACCAATTAAAAGTAGAAGACCTATACAAGCAACAGGGCTCCATTTTCTCTTTTTAATTAAGTAGTATAGCATTAGTGTTAATCCTAATGGAATTATTTTTGGTAATACACCATCTAATATACTTTGGATAACGATTGGTTTATCACCATTTGCTATTTCTATTGCTAATGATGTAGCACCATAGTTAGAAGTTAAAGCACCAACTATAAATACACCTAACATAGAAGCAGAACGAGTAAATTCTTTAGCATTTTTAGTTAATATATCGATTGCTTTAGAACCTAAGTTATAAGACCAATGCATTAACCAATACCTGGCTATAAATTGAACTACGTTAAATATTAATAAGAATAGTATAGGACCAGCTAAAGATCCACCTATTGCCATATTAGCAGTAATACCAGCTGTAATTGGAACTAGTGTATACCAGAAGATAGCATCTCCAATACCACCTAAAGGTCCCATTGCAGCAACACGGACAGCACGAATAGTAGCTGTATCAGCCTTTTGTTGCTCTAATGATAATATAATACCCATAACGAAAGTAACTAAGAATGGGTGAGTATTAAAGAAATCTAAATTATGTGTCATTGACTTAGAAAGGTCATCTTTATTAGTATGGATTTTCTCTAATCCAGGTAATATACCATATAACCATCCAGCAGCTTGCATTCTTTCGTAGTTGAATGAAGCTTGCAAGAATAATGAACGCCAAACCATCTTATTAAGCGTTTTCTTATCAAGCTTTGGAGCAGGAGTCAAATCTTTATATAATGTGTTATTAGATTCCATCTTCGTCATCGCCTCCTCTTACAGATATTTCACCAGCAGTAGATTTAATTTTTACATTAGTTTGGAAGTCATAGATAGCTACAGCTATACCAATAAATGCGATTAGTAATAATGCTGAACCAGATAATGATTCTATGCTACCTATGATAGTTGCAAGTGCAAATCCACCAAAGTAAATTCCCCATAGGTCTTTAGATAACATGATACGTAAAAGAATAGCAAATCCAACGTAACGCATCATTCCTCCAGCAGCGCTAAGTCCATCCATGAACCAAGAGTATTTATCTGATAAGTTTGATAATGTAGTACCTAATGCACTACCGCCTAATAAACCAGCTACAACTACAACAGCAAAGAATAATCCTAAAGCAGCCATTGCACCGTAGTTTAATTTTTCAATTCCCTTTGTATCAGCGTTTTCAGCATATTTATCTGCTTTTGACATTAATGGTGACATTAATGTGAATACGAAAGTAACACAATATTGTCCTATTAAAGAGAATGGAACAGCTAGTCCAACAGCGGCAGCTGGTTCTAACCTAGATGAAATGGCAAATATAACAGCCATTATTCCTCCGATAACTGCATTTGGTGGTTGAGCACCTCCAACTGGCATGTTACCTATTGTCATTAATTGATAAGTACCACCTACAATAAGTCCTGTTTGTAAATCTCCAAGTATTGCACCGATAACAGCACCAGATACAATTGGTTGATATAATGATTCCAAGAAGTTGAATTGGTCAATACCTGCTATAAAAGCAAATAATGCAACCAGAAGAATTTGTACAACATTAAAATCCATATGACATTCTCCTTTCTAAAATTTATTTAAATATCTTTTCGATATTTTCTGAGTTTTCAGTAGGAACTCTTCTAATTTCAAGCTCTACTCCTAATTCTTTTAATTTTCTAAATGCTTCTACGTCTTTGTCATCTACAGCAACAGATCCTGCAACTTGTCTCTTTCCTTGAGACATATGCATATTACCAATGTTAACCTTTTTTATTGGAACTCCGCCTTCAACTAAAGTTAGAACATCAGAAGGAGTTTCACATACAATAAAAATAAGTTGTTTAGCACTAGCTTTATGAATTGTGCTTATTGTTTTTTCTAGTGTCCAGTAACGAGTTGCAGCATAGGCTGGAGCAGCCATATCCATTAACCCTTGTCTAAGCTTGTCCCCAGCTACAACATCATTGGCTACTAAAATTAAATTTGCTCCAATAGAACTACACCATTGTGTTGCAACTTGTCCGTGAATTAATCTGTTATCGATTCTTGTTAAAAGAATATTTGGCATATTTTCACCTCCATTAATTAGTTTGTAAAAAGTTATCTACTCTTTGATAATAATTATAGGAGAAAGATTAAAAGGAATCTTTACACTTTTTGGTATATATTTTATTTTTTTTAGTAACGTTTACAAATGTAAAGTTTGGAAGTATAATCTTATAAAAGTATATAGAAATTTAATAAAATTATATTTTGTAATAAAATGGAGTGTGTTAACATAAGAATATATAGTTGAAGAAAATGTTAAGTTTGTAGTTTTTAGGAATTAACTGGTAAGAAAATTTAAAACTTATGTTGGGGAAGTATGGGAATTTATTAAAGGATATTGTAGATATATTTAATAGAGAGGTGATTTATTATGTATAATAAAACATCAAGTCCTCAATTTAGAAAGTACGGTTCTATTTATGATGAGACTAAAAACGTACAAAGTGATGACTTAATACGAAAAAAGATTGTGACAAGTGATAGGGTAATTTCTAGCTTATATAATTTTTCTGAACCAGTATATATTGAAGTGATAGAGGGAATAGCGTCAATATTAATAAGTGATTCAAGTAATGGGGAATTTAAGCTTTTTGCAATTCATAGAAATTTAGAAATAAAAGCAAATATGTTTTTTAACATAATTCCTTTAACAGAGCAAACTACATTTAACTTAGTAATACATTCTAACTATAATCTTAATATTGAGTTTTTAAATCCACCATATGTTTATAATAGGATTTTATCAACAATAAATATTCCTGAAATTATAGCTTATTATTATACTATTAAGAGCCCAAATTATAAGTTTAAGGGTGAGAGTCATAATGTATATGAGCTTACATTTGTTGATAATGGTACGTTAGATACATCAATTGATAATGTGGATTATACTTTGAATCCCTATGATTTAATAATTTATGGTAAGAACCAATTTCATACACAAACAGTAAATAGTGATTCATCATGTTCTTATTTAACTGTTATGTTTAATATGGAATGTGAAGATGATAGCCTAATTTGTAATAAAGTTTTTCATTGTAGAAAGGAGCTTTACAAAGCTATAAGAGTTTTTTCGAAAAATATATCATCTACCATACCATATTCAGAGAATTTAATTTTAAGTAATTTTCATGAGATAATTATTAGGTTATTTCAATATGATTATTTAGGAGAAGAACAGTCCAAGCTACCTACTGAAGTTCAGCAGCATTTTCAAGATGAATTATTAGAAGGAATAGTAGATTATATTAACAAGATGGTTTGTGAGCCAATCACGGTAGAGGAACTTTGTAGTAAGTTCTCAGTATCAAGATCATCACTGCAAACATTGTTTAAAAATAATTTAGATACATCTCCTAAAAAATATATTAATGATTTAAAATTATCAAAGAGTAAACAATTAATAAAAGAAAATAAATATACTATTAGTGAAATAGCATTTATGCTAGGGTTTAATTCGATACATTATTTTTCTAGAGCTTTTACACAACATTATGAAATGAGTCCTAGTGAATATGCACAAACAGTTTTTAAATAGTATGTAAAGTTATTTATACCTCTAGAATAAAAAATAAAATTATATCTGTTTGTTTTCTTGATTGCATACATTTGCAAAAGTTAGAAAATGCTAAAAAAATCGACGGCTTTACAGTCGTCGATTTTTTATACAGTACCTTGAATTGCATATCTAGATACTGTTATTATTACATTTTTAGCAACCTCAATTTCAACAGTTTCTTTTCCTACCCTAACTAATTTTCCATAAACCCCACCACAGAACATTACTTTCATTCCAGGCTTTAAATCTACATGTAGATCATTAAGTTCTAAACGTCTTTTCTTTACATTTTTTGCTGATATAAAGAATAGTATTAGAGCAGCGATTCCAGCTAATACAGCAATAGTTATACAGGTCCAAGCAACAACTTCCCAGTTTATCATTACTAAATCCCACCTTCACAGTCAATATCTTCATGAACTAGAAATTCAAATTTTACAACCCCAGATTTACCAACTTCTAGAGCTGTTTCAGATAAAGAATATAAGTCATCTATAATATCTTTTGTCATAGAAATTTCAAGAGCCATAGGTAGGTTTGTCCCACCTACTACTTCCATTGGCTTTTCTATTTTTGTTTTTAGTTCAACTAAAGTTTTAAATGGTGAACCTCCAGCCAAATCACTAAGAGCTAGAATGCTATCACAGTTGTCTAAATTTTTTAAAGAATTAAGATACTTGTCCATTAAACTTTCAGTTGAATCTGTTTCTATAAAATCAACATATTCGATGTTTGAAGCCTCGCCAGCTATTAATTTTAATGATGTACGAAGACCAGATGCAAAATTCCCATGACCACTAATTATTAATCCTACCATAAAATCCTCTCCTATACTAAATTATACTTTAGTTTATATCCATATACTAAATGCAAGTATACGGATATAAAGTAACACCTTTAACTACACGATTTACTTCTCCTGATGGACAAGGGTTGTCTGGAGTCAATCCAATAGATAAAGATTTTAATACTGATAATGTTTGAGCAAATGTAATATAAGCTAATCCTAGTTCAGCATTATTTATATTAGATTTAATATTGTAAGGAATTATGTAATCAGCTAAGAAAGCTAATTCATCAGAAGGATTGTTAGACACTATAACTAACTTATTGTTCTTTCTTTGATTACTAATTTCTTTTATTAAATCTAATTCATATTTATAAGTATGTTTATCATCACTTACATATACAACTGTTAATGTAGACTCATTGATTATTGATTTTGGTCCATGTCTAAAGCCCAATGGAGTATCGAATACTGCAACTGTTTTTCCAGCAGTTAATTCAAGCATCTTTAATGATGATTCTTGAGATATACCTTTTAAGGTATTGCTTCCTAAGTAAACTATTCTTTCAAAATTGTATTCATCTACTATTCTTTTAGCTACGTCATATCCACTATTTAAGAACCTTTCAACAGATGAACAGATATCATTGATTACTGTTGTTTTTTCGCTTAACTTATCAAGATTAAAACAAAGATATGCAGCTAAATACATATTTGAAAAACTTGATGTCATAGCAAAAGATTGATCATGTGTTTCATCAGTAAGATTTATTGCATAGCAATTATCTAGTTCATCTGCCATTTTTGATAGGGCGCCATTTTTATTACAAGTAATAAATAAGTTATAAAGTTTTTTACAAACAGCACTAGCAGCTTGTACTGCACCTATAGACTCTGGTGAATTACCAGAACGACCAAAGCTTATTAATAAAGTTGGTTTGTTTTTTGATAAATAGTTTTCTGGAGATGCAACTATATCAGTTGTTCCATAAGATTTTACTTTATTATTTAGTTCCTTATTTAAATAAGGATACAATGAATTTCCAATAAATTCGCTGGTACCTGCTCCAGTTAATATAACATCGAAATCATCACATTTAATAACTTCATCTATAAAAGCTTTTATTGAGTCTTTACTTTCTGCAATTTGAGATAATGTTTTTTTCCATGTCTTAGGTTGTTGATAAATTTCATTTAATGTATTAGTTGAAGAAGTTTGATTCATTTTTTCTTCATTGATATTGAAAATGTTCATATACATCCCCCTTTTTATTTTGAATATAGATTTATTAATTTTAATTATAATTGAGAGTTTTTTTTATACAATGCAAGTACTGAAAGATATAATATGTATGTTAAAAAGTGCAAATATTCGATGAATAAACCTAGGTATAATAGATGTAAAGTGGGATAAGGAGGGAATAGGATGTTAATACAAAGTAAAAGGGTTTGGATAGCAGATCAATTTATTCCAGCCCAAATTGAAATTGATGATAATAAAATAACGGATATTTATAACTATAATGAAAAAGTGGGAGCTTTTGATTACGGAGATAAAAGAATTCTTCCAGGTTTTATAGATATTCATTGCCATGGGGCCTATGGATTTGATACTAATGATGCTAATGCCCAAGGACTTAGAAAGTGGACAAAGGGGATAGTAAATGAAGGGGTAACTTCCATATTACCTACAACAATAACTCAAAGTAAAGAAGTTCTTACTAATGCTTTAGCTAATGTGGCAAAAGTTGTAGAAGAGGGGTATGAAGGTGCAGAAATATTAGGAATACATTTTGAGGGACCATATCTTGATATGGAGTATAAGGGAGCTCAACCCAAGGAGTATATTACTAAGCCTACAATTAAGGAATTTCAATATTATCAAAAGGTGGCAAAAGGATTAATAAAATATGTAACTTTAGCTCCAGAAGTAGATGATGAACATGAATTAACAGAGTACTTATTTAAAAATGGAGTGGTAGTTAGTATGGGTCATTCAGCAGCTACATATGAAGAAGCAATAATGGGATTTGCACATGGTGCAAGGTCTCAAACACATGTATATAATGGCATGACTCCATTTAATCATAGAAAAAATGGACTGGTTGGAGCAGCCTATAGAGTTAAGGGAATGTATGGAGAAGTAATTTGCGATGGAAATCATTCAACTGTAGCAGCATTATATAATTTCTTTAATGCTAAGGGGCCAGATTACGGGATTATGGTTACTGATGCTCTAATGGCAAAAGGATTTGAACCAGGTACTAAGTTTATATTTGGTGGAAATGAAATTGAAATATACGAAGATGGTAGTGCTCATTTAGTTGAAACAAAGGGGTTAGCTGGCTCAACATTAAGAATGAATGAAGGTCTTAGAATATTAGTTGAAGAGGCTATGGTTCCTTTTAATTATGCTATTAATGCATGCACAATTAATCCTGCAAAGTGTTTAAGGATAGATATGCATAAGGGAAGAATTGGTGTTGGGTATGATAGTGATCTAGTGGTACTTAATGATGATTACTCAGTACATCAAACATATTGTCTCGGAAAGGTGATGTTGTAATGAGAAAGAACACATCTAGCTTAGCTGGTCCTAATATTTACTTAGATAGATATGGAAATGCTGTTTATTACAATATTTTTAATAAGACAGCTTATCTTGTAGATAAGAATAGTGAACAAAAATTTAGGTTGATTTATTATAGATATTCGCTAATTGTAATTGTTCTTGTTTTATTAGGAGATTATTTTAAGTCATTAGAAAATACTCTTTTAGTAGGTATTGGAGCAATGGTATTAAGCGAAATATATTTTAGAGGATACTTTCTTAATAAATTGAAGGTGGTAAAAAACTTTAATAAAGAAAATAAAACTTCTAAGTTATATCAAATAATAAACAGTAAAGAAAAAGATAAGGCAGTTATGAAGGCATGTGCATATGTGCTTTTTGGAATTCTTATTGTTATAAATGCAATACAACAAAATTTTAATTTTATATTTATAGCTTTAAGCGCATTAGTTGCAATATATAGTGTGTATTCAGCAGTAATTAATATGATTGCTTTTTCAAAGATGAAAAAGTTATAGGTTTGGAAGGAGATTTATTATGGAATTAACTACAACAAAAAAGATTTTAAAAGAAGCTCAAGAGGGGCATTATGCAATAGGAGCATTTAATGTTGAAAATATGGAAATGGTAATGGCGGTTATTAGTGCAGCTGAGGAAATGAATGCGCCAGTTATTATGCAAACTACTCCATCTACAGTAAAGTATGCGGGACTTGATTATTTCTTAGCAAATGTTAGAGTAGCAGCTAGCAAAGCAAATGTACCAGTAGTTATGCATCTAGATCATGGATCAAGCTTTGAATTAGCTTCACAGGCTTATAGATCAGGCTATACTTCCATTATGATAGATGGATCTCATAGTGATTTTGAGAGTAATATAGAAATATCTAAATCAGTTGTAGATATGTGCAAGCCTTCAGGTATAGCAGTTGAAGCTGAGCTTGGTAAAGTTGGAGGAAAAGAAGATGACTTAGATGGTGGTGATGGTGATGCATATACAGACCCACTTCAAGCTAAGGAATTTGTTGAAAGAACAGGGGTTGATTCACTAGCAGTTGCAATAGGTACTGCTCATGGAATGTATAAGGGTGAACCTCACCTAGATTTAGATAGATTATCAGAAATAAGAAAAGTTGTATCAGTTCCACTTGTATTACATGGTGGATCAGGAATTCCAGATGAAAAGGTACAAGAATCTATTAGAAGAGGAATTTGTAAGGTTAATTATGCAACAGAACTTAGAATAGCTTTTACAAATGGAGTTAATAAGTATCTTGCAGAAAAACCTGATACAATAGACCCTAAAAAATATAATAAGGCTGGAATGGAAGAAGTCAAAGCTTTTGTAAAAGAAAAAATAAGAGTATGTGGATGTGAGAATAAAGCATAGATAGATAGTAATTAAGCCTCTAATAATAATTTATATATATTTTCTTGATAGGTTATTAGGCCAAACTTATTAGAAAGAATTAAGGAAAGAAATTCATTTGCGATTTCTTTCCTTTTATTTTGCTTATTTAGGGTATCCTCTATAGAGGACTGAATATAATTATGAGTTGGGTTTTACATTTTCATTAATAAGTTTCATAAAAGTATTTGGAGTTACTATTCTAACTTTTGGATTTTGATTTAATTTAGTAATCACATTATTAACGTTATCCATAGTATTACTCCATACATGAACGTAAACAAAGGAGTAGGAGTTAGGGTTTTTTATGTCTGTGTATCCTAAGTTAATTCTTTTATTAATATTATCAACAATGTTAGTTTCACTTTCTAAGCCCCACCAAAGCAAATCTCGACAGGAAACTATAGGTTTATTATTAGACCATACTATCTTACCTTCATAGCTATTATTTTTATAATAGTTAAGATATAAAAGCCCATGGATATTATCATGGCAGGTGTATTTATCCCAGATATTTGTTTTATATAAAGCTTCATCATCTAATATAAGAACATAATTTTGATCTACCTTTTTCATATATTCACTTAGTGTATTAGTATAACTATCTAATTTGTTTATAGGAAATTTACTAGGATACATATATCCGTTACCAGATGGTGAGGTTACAAAGTTATCAAAGTATTTAGAGGAACCTGCACTCTCATAGTACTTATGGAAAACTGTTGGTGCTAAGTAGTAAAGTGATTTATTTATAGACCAACCTAAATTGAAATCTCCTCTATATGGGGAACCAAACCAATTTTTTGAGCTATAATTACTTCCAAGCATCCATTGCTGATTATCACCATCAGACATAATAAATGTAACATAATGAACTCCATCTTCCCCTTTAAAGTTACTCTCTTGCTTTTGTTTTCGTGGGATAGAAGTATAAGAGCTTAGTACAGAAAGATTATAAGACCAATCAGCAGCAGTTACATCTATTCCATGCTTAGAAGCTATGGTTACGTTAGTATGTTCATCAGGTCCCCAACCTAAACAGTGACCATTATCATCCATGGATTTAAAAATTGACTCTCTAAATGAGAAGTCATTTACATTATCCTCATAAAAAACTAGTGATTTTGATGTTATAGCATAATCCCTTAAGGCCAGGGGTTTATCTGGAGATATTTCTATAACTGTAGAATGATTTAATCCTGAATTCCAAAGGGTATTGAATGCCCAATATTTATCTGTATCTCTACAGTCTTTAACTAACTTTGTTAAGCCTTGTTCTTTTACCTTCTCTTCTATAGCTTCATCAATAGCAAGGGAGTTTTTTAATGAAGCAAGGGAGCAGGCGTTATTTATAGAGGGAGGATTAAAGGTTGTATATAAAATGTACCCATCTACATATGATTTAAAAATTTTTAATAACTTCCAAGGATCTTTTATTAATTTGTATTTAACATTATAGTTTTTCTTTAAATCTTCAAGCCATAGTTTGTAATCAGGTTCAGAATCACTAAGTATATAAATTTGTTCATTGGATTTAGAAGAAACTATTCCTTGAAGAGTAGTAATCATTGTTTGTTCTGCCTTAGTCATATCATTTTCAGAAATAACATAAAGTTTTTTTGGTATAATTGAATTTTTAATATAGGAACCAGAATTATCTATAATAGAGTAGTTAAAGGTTTGTATATAGGTATTAAATTTATGGTGAATAGGTTCAATGAAGTAGATTAGTGTTAAAAGAATAGTAGAAAATATTTTTAGATATTTTTTCATATGTAAACACATCCTATGATAATGATTTATATTTATTAGGATTAGTTACTTAAAAAGAATATATTCATCTTTTTGTTTCTAAGGTTAATTAGTATCAGCGCTTTTATTTGTTATGCACAAATACTTATTTATGAGGATAATATAGAGCTACTCTTTTAGAGTAGCTTTGTATAACTTATATTAAATTAAACAGTGAGTTTGACTTACCTTCTGGCGTTACTGCAAATTACCAAGAAGATGCTAATATAACTAACAAGGTTAATATAGATAAGGGTGACTTTAATGTAAGTAGACCAGGAAAATATACTTTAACTTACTCTATAACAGATAATGATGGAAACGTAATAACTAAAGATAGGGAAGTTGTGGTTTATAGTGAAAGTAATTATTTATCTGATTTAGACTGGGAATCTGCAGTATCAGGATGGAAGAATGTAAATAAAGATTCAGCAGTTAATTTAAGTGAAAAAATAAAGCTTAAGATTAATGGCGAAATAAAAGAATTTGATAAGGGTATAGGAGCTGCAACAAATGCAGAAATAGTATATAAATTAGATGGAAATTATACTAATTTATCAACATATTTGTGTACTGATAAAAACTGCGATGATAATAGAACTACTATAATATTTAAAATATTTGCAGATGGAGAAGAAGTTTATTCTTCAGATGTAATAAGAAAGGATAGTGAAGCAGAATTTGTGAATCTAGATGTTACAGGAGTAAAAGAACTTAAACTAGTAGCAGATGATGCAGATAAAAATGGTCTTGGAGATTTTGCTTCATGGGGAGACACTAAAGTGTATACCACAAATGCAAAACCTAAGTTAACTATCCCAAAGTCCTTATCAACTAAACTTGGAGAAGAAATTGATTTAAATGAAGAATATAGTGCAATAGATGCTGAAGATGGAGATATAACTTATAAGGTTGAAGTATCTGGCAAAGTAAACTTTAATAAAACAGGAAAGTATCCAATAATTTATAAGGTAACTGATACTGATGGTAATGAAGTAGTTAAAACTAGAACTATAGCAGTAATTGATATGAATGATTACAGCTACTTAACAGACTATGACTGGAAAGCTGCTCAATATAACTATACTGTACCCAAAAAGGATATATCTATAAGTGGTAATGCTTTAAGATTAATAGATGAAAATGGGAAAGAAATGTCATTTGAAAGAGGGGGATGAGCTCACTCAACTTCAACAATACATATGATTTAACAGATAAAGATTATGTATACTTCAGTTCATATGTAGGTGTAGATAGACAAATGTATAATACAGTAGGATCAGTTTCATTTGAAGTATATGTAGATGGTGAGAAGAAATTTGATAGTGGACTAATGACTTCAAAGGAGTCAATGAAGTATTTAGAAGTTGATATAATGGAGTTAAAGAATTGAAGCTTGTAGTAACTGATGGTGGAAATGTATTAGATCATGGTACTTGGGGAGATGCTAAACTTCATTTTGCAAATGATGTACAAGGTGATTATGGAGAATTAGAGCCGTTAGTACATGAAGTTAAGGATTATGAGCAAGACATATATATAGTGAGGAATCTTTTAGGGTATTACAGGAGACCTTAGAGAAAGCTGAAGAGATGTTAGTCGATAAAATAAGTACTCAAAGATGAAATAAACTTAATGGTTGATGAATTAAAATTAGCTATATCTAACTTAGAGGAGAGAGTAGATTTAAATGAGATTATGACTATTAAAGATAAGTCTTTAAAAGATAGTATCAAGAGAGAACTTAAGTTATCAAGTGATAATATAACTATTGGTGATATGTATAAATTAACAAAGCTATCAGTAGTAGGTTCATGGATTTCAAGTTTAGAAGGCTTACAATATGCTAAAAACTTAGAGGAACTAGATATATCATATAATGAAATTAAGGATTTATCACCATTTAAAAATCTTAAAAAGTTAACTAATTTAAATGGAAATACTCAAATAATAACAGAGGGTATGCTTTAGGCAAAAGATAATACAATAACTTTATATTATAGAGTTTTAAACAGAAATGGTGAGAGGTTAAAACCAAGAGAAATAATTATAAGAAGTAATAAAACTTTTGAAGTTGTCGATTTAACTTTAGAAGAATTAGTAGATGAAAATGGAGTTATTTTTTTGATGTTTCAAACCTTGATAAGGCTGTTTATAGTATGTATATAATATATGAAGATAAAGCGGATAACTTCTTATCTCAATCGCTTTATATGTTTGACGTAAAATAGTAAATATGCAATCCTACTTAGATTATATAAGTTGGAGTGTAGTTAATTATGGTATGAATTAAAAAAGTGACTTCTTCGCTAAAGGGTGGAGAGGCCACTTTTTTTATGATATTATAAAGTGAAAAATGAAGAAAATTAAAAGAAACGAAGGAGGAATATTGTTAATGGGAATAAAAAGTTTTTTTAGGCTAGTAGAGATTCAAACAAAGGTTGCAAGTGTAATTCCATATATTTTAGGTACAGTTTTTGCATTATATAAATTTGATAATTTTAATGTAAAACAAGCAGTGTTATTCTTTTTATCAATGATAGTTTTTGATATGACTACTACAGCAATAAACAATTATGTAGATTATATGAAAGCTATTAAAAAAGAAGGGTTCGGATATGAAGAGCATAATGCTATAACTAAGTATAGGCTAAAGCCGAAAAGAGTTTTAGGAATTATAATAACAATGCTGATAATATCAGCTGCTTTAGGAATAATGTTATTTTTAAATACTGATATAGCAATTCTTATAATAGGAGTAGTATGCTTTGGTATAGGTATATTTTATTCATTTGGTCCTATTCCAATTTCAAGAACTCCATTTGGTGAAATATTTTCAGGTCTAACAATGGGATTCTTTATAACATTTTTAGCGATATATATACATATATTTGATCAAGGTGTATTAAACATTAATATAAGTAATTGGAGCGTAAGCGTATTAATTGATATAAAAATGATAATGTCTATATTCATAATTACTATTCCAGCAATTACAGGCATATCAAATATAATGTTAGCAAATAATATTTGTGATATAGATGATGACTTCGTAAATAGAAGATTTACATTGCCAATATACATAGGTAAAGAAAAAGCATTAAAATTATTTAGAGCATTATATTACATAGGATTTATAGGTATAGTTGTTGGTATTGTTCTTGGAATTTTACCAATAGTATCAATACTGGTATTAGTAGCTATAAAGCCTGTTAATGTAAATATCAAAAGATTTTTCGAACTACAAACAAAAAAGGATACTTTTGTATTAGCTGTTAAGAACTTTGTAATAACTAATGTTATTTATATAGCTACTATAATTATAGGATGCCTAATTTAAAATAAATGTTGCTATTTGGAACAGAACATGATATACTAAAAAAGTAGCAAAGATGCTAACAAAAAAGGTTTATATAGATAGATAGTTTCTCGAAAATTAGAGATTATTATATCCATGTACATTCTTTAATTTTAGGAGGAATATTTATGACAGATAAGACATTAGTATGTAGAGATTGTGGAAGTGAATTCGTATTTTCAGTAGGAGAACAAGAATTCTACAAGGAAAAAGGATTCGAAAATGAACCAACAAGATGCGTAGCTTGTAGAAGAGCTAAAAAAGAACAAAATAGAAGATAATTTTAGATTTTTTAGGTTGTAGTTAAAACTACAACCTTTTTTATTTTTTAAAAAATTATAATTACAATTAAATCACTAACTTTATTTAATCTATTCCTTTCCTTTTTCCTTTTCCTTATTTTTGTCTACTCCACATGAAACCCAAGGATAATCAGGATTTCTTGGATCACATGGCTTTGATGTATCAACCTTCTTTTCTTCTTCTAAAACTTGACCGTAAAAATTGGATTCATTTAAAGTTTCTTTATCCTTCATAAAAAACATCTCCATTCATTTAAAATCTCAATATATTTTTTCTTTAATAATATTATATTCAAAAGAATAGTGATTCATTAATAATTATAAAGTTTATAAAATACTTGTATTTATGAAGAGCTAAGTTATATCGTATTTCATAGAATTATCACTGTAGCCAATTTATATGAACTCCATCTTAATTGATGTTTTATAATGATTGGTATAAATGCTTAAATTACTACAAAGACTAAATTAAGAAATTTAATGAAATGGAGTTGTATAGTGGATATGAAGAAAGTTCAATCAACTTGTAATTATTGTTCAATAGCTTGTAACATTGACTTCAATGTAGAAGATAATGAAATAGTTTCTGTAGTACCAACACAAGGATATCCAGTAAATAATGGTTTCTGCTGTATTAAGGGATTAAACTTAGATAAACAAAATACTAAATTTCCTAATCCTGTTTATCCTTTAATAAGAGGTAAAGATGGAGATATGGAACAAATATCTTGGGATGAAGCATTTAAGGTAATGGCTTCTAAAATAAAAGAGCTTCAAGATAAGTACGGAAGAGAAAGTGTAGCATTTATAAGTACAGGTCAACTTACAACAGAAGAAATGGCTTTGTTAGGTCATATAGGTAGAAACTATCTTGGAATGAATGGTGATGGTAATACACGACTATGTATGGCTACTTCAGTAGTTGCACATAAGCAAAGTTATGGTTTTGACGCACCACCATATACTTTTGATGATTTAGAATTGTCAGATACTTTAATATTCATTGGAGCAAATCCAGTTGTAGCTCATCCTATTCTTTGGACTAGAGTTAGAAATAACAAGAATAATCCAAAGATAATTGTAATAGATCCAAGACAATCAGAAACTGCAATTAGAGCAGATGAATGGATAGATATTAAGCCAAAAGCAGATTTAAGATTACTTTATACATTAGCTAATTATCTTATAGAAAAAGATTGGATAGATAAAGATTATATAGAAAAGTATACAGAAGATTTCGAAGGCTTCAAGGAGCATGTTAAAAAGTATACTTTAGATGAAGTAGAAGAAAAAACAGGAATATCAAAGGGAAGAGTTGAGAAATTAGCAGAAACAATTTATAAAGGAAAGAGAGTGTCTTTCTGGTGGACTATGGGGGTAAATCAGTCTTATCAAGCAGTTAGAACAGCGCAAGCAATAATTAATCTTGCAATTATGACTGGAAATATTGGAAGGCCAGGAACAGGGGCTAACTCTATAACTGGTCAATGTAATGCTATGGGATCAAGATTGTTTAGTAATACCACAGGTTTTTATGGTGGTGGCGATTATGATAATGAGAATAGAAGAAATGCAATATCTAAAGCTTTAGATATGCCTGAAGAAATGCTTCCAACAAAACCAACAATTCCATATGATCAAATAATAGAAAGATGTATTACTGGCGAAATAAAGGGATTATGGATTGTTGCTACTAATCCAATAGTTTCATGGACTAATAGTAGAAAGTTTAGAGAAGCCACTGAACATTTAGAGTTCTTTGTTGTTCAAGATATTTATGATAATACTGAAAGTGTTAAGATGTGCCATTTATTATTACCGTCTCAATCTGGACTTAAGAAAGAAGGCGTTTTAATAAACAGTGAAAGACGTTTATCAAGGGTGGTTCCAGCTTTAAGAAAGGAAGAGAATGAATATACTGATTATGATATCTTCTTAGGAGTAGGTAAGGCTCTAGGTATGGGAAAATATTTAGATAAGTGGAAAACACCTGAAGATGCCTTTAATACAATAAGGGAATGTACCAAGGGAATGCCTTGTGACTTCACAGGAATTGAGTATGATATGTTAAAAGACAGTGATGGAATTCAATGGCCATTTAAAAAGGGTGATGAATTAAAGAGTAATCAAAGAAGACTATATGAAGATAATAAGTTCTTTACTCCTAGTGGGAAAGCTAAGTTTATATATGAAGAGGTAGCAGAAGAAAATCCAAAGCCAAGTGAAGATTATCCATACTATTTTAATACTGGAAGAGGAACCGTTGGTCAATGGCATACGCAAACAAGAACTAATGAGATTGAGTTTGTAACTGCAATAGTTCCAGGAGAAGCTTATATAAATATTCATCCAGAATTAGCAGAAGAGTATGGAATTAAAGAGAATGATAAGGTTATTGTAAATTCACAAAATGGAGAAAGTGCTACATTTATAGCGAAGCTTTCTAGGACAGTTAAGAAAAATCATATATATGCGCCAATGCATTACATTGAATGTAATAAGATTACTCCATCAGTTTATGATCCTTATTCAAAGGAGCCTTCATATAAATTTATTCATGTAAATATTAAGAAGGCAATATAGGAGGGGATAGTAAATGAAAAGGATTAAAATAGATAGGAAGAAATGTATTGGATGTTTAACATGTACTACAGCCTGTATTGTTTCCCATGGAGGACATGATACAAGAAATAGAATAGCTATTAATAGTGATGGAAGATATTCGCCTATTTTTTGTAGACATTGTGATAGACCAGAATGTGTTTATACCTGTATGTCTGGTGCTATGAGCAGGGATAATGAAACAGGATATGTTTTATATGATGAATCAAGATGTGCACATTGTTTTATGTGCATAATGGCATGTCCTTATGGAGTTCTAAAAACTGATGCTAGAACAAATCACATTATTATGAAGTGTGATATGTGTAGGAATACAGAAGAAAAATATCCTCAATGTGTCGCAAGGTGTCCTACAAATGCTATTACTTTAGAGGAGGTACAAGAAATATGAGGTGTGTAGTAGTTGGTGCTTCAGCAGCTGGAATTAGCTGTGCAAAGACTTTACGAGAATTAAATAAAGATGTTGAAATTACCTTGATCTCTAAGGATGAATATGTGGTTTCTAGATGTATATTGCATCATTATATTGAAGATGTTAGAAGTATTGACGATTTGAATTTTGCTCCTTATGACTTCTTTAAAGTTTATGGTGTTAAGTGGATTAAAGGTAGAGAAGTAACCAAAATAGATCCAAAGGAGCATAAGCTTAGTTTAGACAATGGTGAAGAGGTTGAGTATGATAAGGTATGTCTTGCAACAGGTTCATCATCTTTTATTCCTCCTATTGAAAATCTAAGAGAGGCTAAAAATGTTGTAGGGCTTAGAAATTTAGAAGATGCTATTTTGATAAAAGATTTATTACCCAATATTAAGGATGTTATAGTTTTAGGTGGAGGATTAGTAGGAATAGATGCAATAGCAGGTTTACTAAAGTATGATGTAAAAATTCATTTGGTAGAAATGGGAGATAGAATTCTTCCCCTTCAATTAGATCATTATGCAGCAGATGCTTATAACAAAAGGTTAGAAGAAAGAGGAGTAGACTTAAGATTTGGTGTAAAAGCTGAGAAACTTATAGTTGATAAAGATAATAATCCAAAGGAACTCGAGTTAAATACAGGAGATAAAGTCCCTTGTGATTTAGTAATTGTAGCAACAGGTGTTAGATCAAATGTAGGTTTTATAAAGGATGCAGGGATAGACTGTGATAAGTTTGGGTTAGTTATAAATGAAAAAGGTGAAACAGATACTAAAGATGTTTATGGTGCAGGTGACGTTACTGGACGCAATCCTATATGGCCAACTGCTGTTAAGGAAGGAATAATTGCTGCTAGTAATATGCTTGGAAGGGAATTATTTATGACAGACTTTTTTGGAAGCAAGAATACTATGAATATATGTAATTTAGCTACAATGTCTTTAGGGACAGTAATTAAGCCTGATGATAGCTATGAAGAAGTTATTGATGTTGAAGGCGAAGATTATAAGAAGATAATTCACAAAGAAGGAAAGATTTATGGTGCTATCATTCAAGGTGATTTATCTTATTCTGGTGTTTTAACCCAACTTATTAAAGAGAAAATAGATGTATCTAGAGTTAAGAAACCTTTATTTGATATTGATTATGCAGACTTTTTTAATATAAAAGAGAATCTTGAATTTACTTATTAAAAGTTGAGCTTACAATTAAAAGTAAATAATATTGTGTTAAAAGGGAAGTTGTTAATAGCAATTTCTCTTTTTTTATGAATAGAAATATATTAGAGAAGTAATTTGGGGGAATTGTAATATGAGCAAATATCAAAATGATTTAAATAGAGTACCTGTGGCAATAATTATTAAAGATGGGGGAGAAGAAGTAGGAAGATATATAACAGAAAAAGTAATAGATTTTGGAGGAGAAGTTATTAAGGAAGATAATTTATATAATAACTTTAATGCAACTATTATTTATACATCTAATTTAGCTAAAGTAAGAAAAGAAGTAATTAATAAAAATTTCCATCAAGTCTTTTGGAAAAAAGATTTAAGTAAAACAGACAATATATTTATAGCTTTTGATTCAAAGAGATATATTTTGGGGCTTAGCGGATGTTTAAATGCCCTAAAAAAAACTATAGATAAAAACTTAGAAAGTATGATAAATCAAATTAAATTAATAAAGGATGGTAAACATGTTGATAAAAAAGACTGCAATTATTCTATGTGGGGGAAAAAGTAGTAAAGGATATAAAAATAAAGCCTTTTTGAGGATAGGAGAGAAAAATTTTTTAGACATTATTATAGAGAAAATATCAAACTTTGATGAAATTATAATTTCGTGTAGCAATAAAAAAATATTTAGTAATTATAGTGGTATATCAAAAATAGTTGAAGATGATATTCAAGATATAGGTCCCATTTCAGGAATGTATAAATCTTTAAATGAAAGCAGAAACAGCAAAGTGTTAATGCTTTCAAGTGACATGCCATTAGTAAGGGAAGAATATATAAAAAAACTGGGTATATATGAATTTGATGAAGATGCTTTAATAACTTTTACTAATGGTTCATCCCAGCCTCTTTGTGGAGTGTATGATAAAAAAGTAAATAATATAATAAGATCTTTAATTGAAAATAAAAATTATTCAGTTAAAGAATTATTAAAGTATATAAGCGTTAGATATATATTTCCTAAGGAGAGTACTTTCTTTAGAGATGTCAACAATTTGGAAGATTACATAGATATTTGCTCTAAGAGTATGCAAATGAAAGAAATTAGGAATAATAGCTGCTTTATAGTGAGATAATAGATATGTAACAGGGATAATGACAAAAAATTAACATTTACAAAAAGTTATTTAAGATATAAAATTAAGGAGAATTATTATTAGTAGAAATAAATTATCCGAGGAGGAAAGCAATGAAAGTTGTAGTTGTAGGTTGTACTCATGCTGGAACAGCAACAGTAGTTAATTTAAAGGAAATGCATCCAGAATGTGATGTTACTATATATGAAAGAAATGATAATATTTCTTTTCTTTCTTGTGGAATAGCTTTACAAGTTGGTGGAGTAATAGCTGAACCAAAGAAATTATTTTATAACTCTCCAGAAAAATTAGCTAAGTCTGGTGTAGTAACTAAAATGAAACATGATGTATTAGATATAGATTTTGATAATAAAAAGTTAAAGGTTAAGAATTTACTAAATGGAGAAGAATTTGAAGATTACTATGATAAGTTAGTTTTAACTATAGGATCATGGCCGATAGTACCTAAGTTTGAAGGTGGAGATTTAGAAAATATAGTTTTATGTAAGAATCATGACCATGCAGAGATTATTGTTAAAAAGACAGAACATGCTAAAAATGTAGTTGTTATTGGTGCTGGATACATAGGTGTTGAACTTGCTGAGGCTTTTGAATTAAAGGGAAAGAAGGTTACTTTAATTGATGCTGAAGAAAGAATAATGGCAAAATACTTAGATAAGGAATTCACAGATATAGCTGAAAATGAATTTAGGTCTAAAGGAGTTAAATTAGTTCTTGGAGAAAAGGTTGCAAGATTTGAAGGAGAGAATGGTAAAGTTCAAAAAGTTGTAACTGATAAGGGAAGTTATGAAGGAGATTTAGTTGTACTTTGTATTGGATTTGCTCCAGCAACTAAGATCGTTCAAGGTAAGTTAGATACATTAAAGAATGGTGCAATAATAATTGATGAATATATGAGAACAAGTAGGGAAGATGTTTTTGCAGCTGGTGATTGCTGTGTTGTTAAATATAATCCTGCTAATGAAGAAAGATATATTCCTCTAGCTACAAATGCAGTTAGAATGGGGACTTTAGTAGCGAGAAATATTGAAAATCCTACACTTAAGTATATGGGGACTCAAGGAACTTCAGGTATAAAAATATATGACCAATGTATTGCATCTACTGGAATGACAGAAGAAGTAGCTAAGGCTACAACTAATTTTAATATTGCTTCTGTTTCAATTAGAGATAATTACAGACCAGAGTTTATGCCTACTTTTGAAGAAGCAATGGTTAAGCTTGTATACAATAAAGATACAAGGGAAGTATTGGGAGGTCAAATTATATCAAAGATTGATCTAACACAAATGATGAATACTTTATCAGTAGTAATTCAAAATAAAATGACAGTTGAAGAATTAGCAATGACTGATTTCTTCTTCCAACCACACTTTAACAAACCATGGAGCTTATTAAATGCTATTGCATTAGAAGCTTTATAGAATAAAAATGGCTAGGATAAAAATCCTAGCCATTTTTTGTTATAATTAAAAAAAGAAAGAGGGGGTTATTTATGATTAGGGAAGTGAAGTTAAGTGATGCAAAGGCGATAGTTGATATATACAATTACTATATATTAAATACTAATATAACCTTTGAAGAAAAACAGTTAACGGTGGATGATATGGAAGAAAGAATAATTGAAAAGACGGCTAAGCATCCTTGGATTGTTTATGAAATGAATGGACAAGTTATTGGATATGCATACTTAAGTGGATGGCATAGTAGATCTGCTTATAGATATTCAAATGAAGTGTCTATTTATTTAGATAGGAATGAAAAGGGTCATGGTATAGGAAAGGAACTGTTTGCCAACTTATTAGAGATTTCTAAAGACTATGGTGTACATACTATTGTTTCAGGAATAACAATTCCCAATGCAGAAAGTATATCGCTTCATGAAAAGTTTGGGTTTAAAAAGATAGCAGAGTTTAAGGAAATAGGATTTAAAAATAATAAGTGGTTAAACGTTGGATATTGGCAAAAGATTTTATAGGAAAATGGCGATGATAAAAAGAGAGCTTCAATTAGCTCTCTCTTTTAATATATTACGCTAGGAATCTAAATGTCCTATTACGCTATATTATAATCAAATTATATACTTAAAAACGATAAAAAACAATAACAAATAATAATAAACAATAAAAAATAATAAAAGTTAATAAAGTGTGATATAATTAAGTTAATACATTCAAGGGGATGATTAGATGTTTTTAGAAGAACGTTATGATAAAATTATCAAAATGGTTGAAGATAAAGGAAGGATGTCTGTTAAAGATCTATCTTCAATTTTTAAAGTGACAGAAGATTGTATCCGTAAAGATTTAAGAGAGCTAGAAAAGCGTGGAAAAGTAAAAAGGGTTCACGGAGGAGCTATAACAAATAGAAGCCATAATGACATTAAACATATAAATGAGAGAAAAGAAATAAATAGTGGTAAAAAGCAAGAGATAGCTAAAAGAGCCTTTAATGAGATAGAAGACGGGGACATTGTATTTTTAGATGTTTCTTCAATAAATCTAGAGCTTGCGAAAATAATTGGGAGTGGTTCTAAAAAAGTAATTGTAGTATCTAATATGCCACAGGTAGCAACCGTATTAAATGATAGCAAAGATAATATTACTTTAATTATAGTAGGTGGAGAATTTAGTAAAAAGGTTGGGGCAATGATTGGCGCCTTTACTAACCAATATATTAGTCAGTTTACCTTTGATAAGTCCTTTGTAGGAGTTTGTGGAATAAATGAAGAAACAGGTTGGGTGAGTACATTAAATATGGAGGACGGAGCTACAAAGAAAACAATAATAGATAATTCTAATAAGAGCTATTTAGTTATGGAAGAAGAGAAGTATAACTATGATGAATTCTATAAATTTGCTAAATTAGATGATGTTTCAGGAATAATAACTGAAGATAGAATTATTTATAAATTTTAATAAAATAGTATTAAAATTTATCCTCCTAATATGCTCGGGTCAAATATCAATTAATTTAATTATATCAAAGACTGTGAAAAAGTAACTTCTGCTTTCTCCTAAAAGCGAAGTTACTTTTTTAATTTACAAGATTTAATTTATATAATATTCTTTTGGTATTAAAAGCCTATTTCTTTACGATTTTTTGTATATTATCATTATTTCTATAATAAATGGAATCTAAAATTCATTTAAGAAATGATTAAATAGATAAATGCAACACTTTTCTGTTTTTTAGTAAACAAATTCCTTGAGTCATAGTTCCCATAGGACAATATACACACCATGATCTAGGTTTAAATAAGACCATAGTTATCAAACCTAATATAGTTGAAGTTGCCATAACACTATAGAATCCAAAAGCAAATTGAGCAACCCAAGGAGATATGAAGGAAACATTTCCCCAGTTCCAAGGAAGTTTAAATGTCCATAAAATTGTTATAGCTTCTTTCAAAGAGGAAGTGCCCTGGAATACTAAATAAGTGTTAAATAGCATGTTAATAAACATTGTTAAGAAGAATATTAAAAATCCATATCTAAACCATTTGGCTTTTAGAAATTTTGGAATAGGTTTATTTCTAGATAGTTTAAACTTTGCTCCAAGTAAATTTAAAAGTTGTCCTCTTCCACAGTATTTATTACAATAGGTCTTTCCTCCACCAGATAGAGACATAATTATAGGTATAAGGAAACATAATAATCCAAGCCAAGCAAATAGAATGTTAAATATTCCAAGAATTAAATATATAGATGAAAGTATCCACATATAGTCATACCAGTATTTTTTCTGCTTTTTCATTAATTTACCTCCAAGTTAGTTATTTCAATTATTGAAGCGGGACATATTCTTTCGCATTTACCACATCCAATACATTTTGATAAATTAACTTCTGCATAAAGTCCCTTAAAGATTGAAATAGCATTTAATGGACAATGTTTTTCACACTGACCACAAGCTACACAATAACTTTTGTCTACAACTGCTTTCTTTTTTAACATAAAATTCTCCCCTCAATATTAATTTTTTTTATAATACTTAAAAGAAAAAATATCTTCTGTGATAAAGTCACATAAAAAAAGTCCAGTTTGGAATATAACAGGAGTATAAGATAAATTTAAAAGGAGAAATAAAAGTATGTTTTCGTTATTTGGAAAAAAAGATTTTAAAAGTGTTAATGTTAATGATTTAGATAATATATTAGGAAAAATAAATTTAATTGATATTAGAGAACCTTATGAGGTTAAAACAAGAAGCTTAAAGGGTTCAAAAAATATACCAATGAATAATTTATTAAAAAATCCTGAAAAGTATTTAAATAAAGAAAAAGAGTATTATATTATGTGTCAATCAGGAATGAGAAGTAGTAGAACTTCAAATATTTTAAGTAAGCAAGGATACAAAATTATAAATGTTTCTGGCGGTATAGGATTATATGTAGGAACAAAAATAAAATAGGGGGAATATTAAGATGAAAAAGAAGATATTAATTGTTGGAGGAGTAGCTGGGGGAGCATCAGCAGCTGCAAGATTAAGAAGATTAGGTGAAGAAGACGATATTATAATGTTTGAAAGAGGGCCTCATGTATCATTTTCAAATTGTTCTTTACCATACTATTTAAGTGGTAAAGTAGATAGTAGTGAAAAGTTAGTGATGATGAGCCCTGAAAAATTTAAAAAGCAATATAAGATAGAGGCAAGGGTTAACAATGAAGTTATAGATATAGATAGAGAAAAGAAAGAGGTATTAGTTAGAAATGTATTAACAGGAGAGGGATATACTGAAAGTTATGACAAGCTAATTTTATCTCCAGGTGCTAAACCAATTGTACCTAAAATAGAGGGAATAGATAAGGTTAAGATATTTACTATAAGAAATGTTGTAGACATAGAATATTTAAATAGATATATAAAAGAAAATAATCTTAAAAATATTGCTGTAATAGGGGGAGGCTTCATAGGAGTAGAGGTGGCAGAAAATCTTAATGAAGATGGTTTTAATGTTACATTAATTGAAGCATTACCTCAAATTTTAAAACCTTTTGATTATGATATGGTTCAAATATTCCATAAAGAAATGATGGACAAAGGAGTAGATTTACTCTTAGGAGATAAGGTAAGTAGCTTTGATAATAATAAGGTAATATTAGAGTCTGGAAAAGCTATTGATACAGAAGCTGTTGTTATGGCTATTGGAGTGGCTCCAGATGTTGAATTATCAACTAATGCTGGATTATTACTTGGTGAAACAGGAGCTATTAAAGTTGATGAAGATTATAGAACTAATGATGAAGATATTTATGCAGTAGGAGATGCTATAGAAGTATTTAATCCATTAACAGAGAAGATGAGCAAAATATCTTTAGCAGGACCAGCGTTGGTTGAAGCTAGAATTGTAGCAGACCATATTAATGGAAGAGAAACAAATAATAATGGATTTATAGGTTCATCTGCAATAAAGGTGTTTGATTATAATGGAGCATCTACAGGGTTAAGTGAAGGATTAATTAAAGCCTTAGATATGAATATTAATTATGAGGTTGTAAGAATAATAGCTAATGATAAGGTTGGAATTATGCCAGATAATTCTCCAGTACATTTTAAATTATTATTTGAAAAACCTACAGGAAGAGTTTTAGGTGCACAAGCTATAGGAAAAGGAGATGTAGTAAAGAGAGTTGATATTATAGCAACCACAATTGCTTTTGGTGGAACTGTAAAAGAACTTAAGAACTTAAATTTATGCTATGCACCACCTTTTGGAACAGCTAAGGATGTAGTAAATTATGCTGGATATGTTGGGTCAAACTTATTAGATGAAGAGTTTAAACAAGTTCAAATTACCCAAATAAGAGATTTATTAAAGAATGAAGAGTTTATTATCGATGTCAGAGAAAAGGGAGAGTATGAAAGAGGCCATATAAAAGGTGTTAAAAACATTCCATTTAGTGAAATAAGAGATAGATTAGATGAAATACCAAAGGATAGACCAGTTTATCTTCACTGTAGGACAGGTCAAAGAAGTTATAATGTAGCCCTATTGCTTCAAAGCTTAGGTTATAAAGAGATATATAATGTAGCAGGAAGCTTTTTAGCATTAAGTTTCTATGATTACTTTAATGATAAGACAACTGGTAGAGAAAAGATAGTTACTGAATATAATTTTAGTTAATGATTTCATATGAAAATAGGAGGTTATCTTTATAACTTCCTATTTCTCTTTATTTAAATCTATTATAGTAATTGATCCACGAGAAAGCTTAACCATTCCTTCTTTTTCAAAGTATTTAAGCATTCTGGAAACAACTTCTCTTGCTGTTCCTAAATCATTAGCTATACTTTCATGGGTAATTTTTATAGTTTTTTCACTAAAACCTTCAAGGTATTTTATTAGCCTTTTATCAAAACTAGAAAATACAATATCCTGCATAATCCACATAACTTCAGAAAATCTTGATTGGGTTAAGTCTAGGATATATTTATTAAGGGACATATTATTTTTTGAAATCATCTCTAAGTAATGACTAGGTAATACTATGGCTTCAGTATCTTCTAGAGTATCTATGTTTATATTAAAATGTATATTTTTAAAAATGCAAGAAGCTGATAATATACAAGAATCGCTTTTTTGAAGCTTATATAAGGTTATTTCTTTACCTTCATCAGAGGTTAAAAAGGCTCTAAGAGTTCCACTAACTACAGTTATAAAGCCATTACAATCTCTATCAGAAAAATAAAGAGAATTATCTTTGGAATATCTTGCAAGAATAGCTTTAGAGTTAAAGAGTTCTTTATCTTCTTTGGTTAACTTACTATAAAATTGTGTATGTTTCTCTAAAAAGTCTATATCAAATTTATTTAACATTATATTATCTCCTAATATTTAGCTAATGTAATTATATGAGTAAATAATGAAAAACTCAAGTATGGGGTTTGATATTTAATATTAAAAACTAGGATTGTATAGTAATTAAAGTTATAATACAAATAGAGGGGGATGGGAAATGGTTAAAAACATAATTTTTGATTTGGGTAATGTAGTTCTTAAATATGATAATTTAGCGTATTTGAAAAGTAAAATTGAAGATGATGACAAGATAGACAAGCTACGTGATATCATATTTGGAGGTGTAGAGTGGATTATGCTAGATGAAGGGACAATAACAGAGGAGACTGCTATTGAACAAATTTGTAGAAATAATCCTGAGTTAGAAAAGGACGTTAGAAATGTTTTTGACAATTGGTATTCCTTGTTAGAGCCAATAGAGTCAACAGTAGAAATAATTAGTGAGTTAAAAGAAAAAGGATATAATTTGTTCTTTCTATCTAATTTTCATGATAAAGCATTTCAAATTGTAGCTGAAGAATATAAGTTTTTTAGATTATTTGATGGTGGAGTAGTATCTTATAGAGAGAAAATAATTAAACCAAATTTAGAGATATATAGAAGATTATTAGATAGATATAACTTAAATCCTGAAGAATGCATATTTATTGATGATGTAAATGAAAATGTTATTGCTGGAGAACAAGTTGGAATAAAAGGAATTCATCTTAAAGATGTAAGTATTTTAAGAGAAGAACTAGAAAAATATTTAGTGGAATGATTAGGAGAAATGGCTGGGCCATTTCTCTTTTTGGTTATGAAGATAATAAAGATAAGGATATTCTGCTAGCGCTAGAATTTCTACAATATCTGTATTATCTTCAGTATTATAATTATCCCTATTATCCTAAAAACTCCCTTTAAGTGAGTTCATCTTAATCCTTATTATTTTTATTATCATAATTATCTCTATTATTCCAAAAAGTTATCTATACCACATTATAATAGCATCTTCATTATTGTCTTTATAATATTTCTTACGTATACCTTCTTCTTTGAAATTATATTTTTTATAAAGATTTTGTGCAGGGGTGTTTGAAGCTCTAACTTCTAAAGTAAGAGAGTTACAACCCCAATTTTTACAGTGTTCTATTAAAGAAGAGAGAAGTATGTTACCAATTCCTCTTTTTCTAAATTTTGGGTGTACAGCAATATTGGTAATATGTCCTTCGTCAACAATTGTCCAAACACCAGCAAAACCAATAACCTTATTATTTTCTTTGGCAACAAGGTATTTAGCTAAAGGATTAAAAAGTTCCTTTTTAAAAGATTCTTTACTCCAAGATTCCTTTAAAGATAAAGAGCTAACTTCTAAAACAGCTTCTAAATCACACTCTTCCATTAAAGTAATAGATATATTACTCACTCATTCTCATCCTCTTTTCTAATTCTCTTTCAGCTTGAGGTTTCTTTAAATAAACAGGAGCAGAGTTTGGATCATCTTTAAATCCTTGTTTTAAAAGATTAAGACCTAACTCACCTATAGATGAAGCTCTAGTTAAGCTTACATGGTTAGGTGCAAATTTTGCATTAGGGAAGTTTGCCTTAATATATTCCTTATGCTTAAGTAATCCGTCACCAGTAAATATTACTTCTTCATTTTTTTCTTTTAGAATTTCTAATAGATAAGGAAGTTCCATAGGGGTTGGCTCCATTATATTTTTAAATTCGCCATCTTCATTTTTATAAAGAGCAGTATAAACATTTTCCCTTAATGCATCCATAATTGGACAAATTATTCCACTAAAGTAAGAAAGGTTATAAGCTAACCCATCAAGAGAAGAAAGACTTATATAAGGCTTGTTTGCTCCAAAACTTAATCCCTTAACTGTAGCCATACCTATTCTTAAACCTGTAAATGAACCAGGCCCTTTAGAAACAACAAATCCATCAATATCATTTATTGTTAATTCACAATCCTTTAAAAGATTTTCAATCATAGGCATTAATAACACAGAATGTTCCCTCTTATCATTAATAACATATTCACCTAATAAAGTATCATCATTAAGTAGTGCAACAGTAGCTACCTTAGATGAAGAGTCTATACTTAAAACTATCATATTTTTACCTCCTTTACGTAATCATATCTATCTCCATAAGGGGTGATTTTAATATTTCTAAAATCATCTCCTTTAGATAAGTCCTTTGAAATGTGAATATGTATGTATTCTCTTGGTAATATTTCCTCTATGTAGTTAGCCCATTCTATAATAGAAACAGCATCTGAGAAAATATAATCATCAAATCCTATTGCATAAATTTCATCAGGATCGCTAACTCTATAAACGTCAAAATGATTTAATTTTAAACGACCACTTTCATATTCATTTACAATAGTAAATGTTGGACTAGTTATATTTTCGTTTATATCAAGACCTTTAGCTATCCCTTTTGTTATGTGAGTTTTACCTGTACCAAGGTCACCAGTTAAGCAAACAATATCACCAGGATTTAAAAGTTTACCTAAGTTGAAACCAATTTTGGTAGTTTCATCTATACTTTTTATTTCAAAAATCATATATAAAATCCCTTTCAAAAACTATTCTATCTTATTATTCTATCCAAAAAGCAGATAAAAGAAAAGTGTTTATGCCCTTACCACATATTAAAGGTTGAAAATTTTTTGAGGAAAGTGTAAAATTTTTTTTATATGAACAGAAAATTTGTAATAATTTTGTATACATTTAAATTTCATATGTTGATATAATATGTAATAGGGAATTAACTGGTAAAGGCCAGGGGGTGATATTATTGAAGAGAGTTACCTTTGGAATGTTATTAATAACATTTCTATTATTTTTGGGGATAGGAGTTTCTTCTAATCCACTAATAGCAAATACTGTTGATAGAGAAGATACAAGCAGAGATGTTTATTTAAATATTATCACTTGCAATAAGATACAATATGAAATGGTAAAAGATATTGTTGGAAATAAGCATAATGTTGAATATATGTTTAATGATGAACAAGCATCTAAGGATTTTAAATATACAGATGAAACCATAAGTAATATTTCAAATATGGATTTGTTCTTTTATAATGGAAATATAATGGAACCTTGGCATGATGAGTTGATTTCAAGTCTTAATAAGGGCAACTTAGGAATTATTAATTCTTCTAGAGGTATTAGAACAATTAATCTTACAGGAGAAAACTCGGGTAAGGAAAATCCGTATTATATGGTTGGATATGATGAGTATAAGATAGCATTATATAATATAAAAGTTGCTATTCAGGAGAAAGATCCGAAAAATAGGGAGCTTTATGAAGAGAATTACAATAAGGTTATTAAGAGTATAGATGAAGTATTAAAAACATATGATGATAAAAAGTCAGTTGTAAAGGAATATAGTTATATTGCTTTAGATGATAAGCTAGATTATTTCTATAGAAATATAGGTATATCTCCAATAAAACTTAATGGTAAAACTATAGACGATGTTATTAAGGAAAATAGGATAGATCCAGCTAAGGTAATAGTTTTAAAAGATAAGGAAACAGTTACTGAAGATATAAATTTTAATATTATTGAATTGAATGGATATAGTGGAGCTAATTCAGCTAGAAAAGTATTATTGGATAATTATAATGTATTTTATAATTATTTTTCGGTTAAAGAGAATAATGATGGGCATGAATAGATTTTATTCATGCTTTATTTTTATAAGTTCAAGATGTAAAAGTTATGAAAGGTTATATAATCATTTAATAATTCAGAAAGAAATATTTTTTGAACAAAAAAGTTGATTTTTGAATAATATTATTATATAATCAAACTTGTTTCAAAGGGGTATGGCTCAACGGTAGAGTAGTGGTCTCCAAAACCATTGGTTGTGGGTTCAAATCCTACTGCCCCTGCCACAAAGATCGTAAGCGAAATGCTTACGGTTTTTTTATTTTTACGATACGGAAAGCATTGAAAACACTAGCTTTACGGGTGCATGTGAAATTACTAAATTTCAATTTGCCCCTTTTTTGCCCCTTTTTGCCCCTCAAAAGTATTAACAGCAGACCTAAGTATTTCTTCTTGAACATGTGTATAAATATTTAAAGTTGTGGATATATTACTGTGACCTAATAATTTTTGAACGGTTTTATCCTTAACGTTATTTTCAAAAAGTCTACTTGCATAGGCATGACGCATTGAATGGAATGTAACATCAGGAGCACCAACTTCCTTTGCAACTTCTTTAAATTTCTTTCTTACATTACCTGCATCTAAATAATATCCTTTAGAATTGCAAAAAACTAAGTTTAATTCTAAATTATATAAATTCCCTAGTTTTTTATAATGAGCCTTTTGCTTAATTTTTAAACTTTGTAGTGGTTCAATTAATAACGAAGGTATAAAGACTCTTCTTATACTGGAGAGAGTTTTAGGTGTTTGAACTTCATACTTATAGGAGCCCCTGCCATCTAAGTCAACATAAGCTGTTTTGACAACATTTTTATTTACATCAATATACATCTCATCTAAATTTATATCATCCCAGGTTAAAGCTAATAACTCACCTTGTCTCATGCCTGTATACAGGGCAGTTAAAAAGAGAACTTCCATTTTATGACCTTTTATAGCATTAATAAATAGTTCTTGTTGCTTAGCTGTAAAAGATTTTTGTTTATTGTTTTTCTCCATTCTAATTTGTTCACTTTCTTTTGGTAAAACAATAGCAGAAGAGAAATCTTTTCTTATATAATCATTGTTATACGCATATCTTATAGCTGGTTTCATTAGCTTATAAATATTTGTGATTGTAGACACAGAAACTTTATTTTTCAATAAATCATTAAAATACTTTTGAAAATCAAGAGTGCAAATGTCTTTTAATTTAACATTAAATATAAAACTATCTTTTATATGTTGATTATACATACTATAGTATACATTTTTTGAACCTTCTTTTAATTTTAAAAAGTGTATATTGAATAGCCAATTTTCAAAAAATGCTCCGAAAGATTCTTTAGTATCTTTTAGACCAGAGTCTAAGTCAAATTTAATCTTATCTATTTTTTCTTTAAGCTCTTTTGCAGTTGTTGCGTATATATCTTTTGGGGTTTTAAGATTAGGGTGTTTTAGTCTATAAAAAAAGTATTCTTTACCATTCTTAATTTTTTTCTTATATATACTTCTTGGCATAAAGCACCTCCTTATAGGAATATATGTTCTTTTTAGCTAATAAAATAAACAGCTACAATGTAACTGCTATTTGCTTTTATGGTTAAATAGTCCTCCAAAATCTCTAAATAAACCTAGGGTTGGTTCAAGTTGCAAATAATAATTTCCGACTAAAACACCTAATCCGTATTGTTTTTTGTAATCTTCAATTAATTCTTCAAAAAACTCTTCACTTATATTAAGATAGTCTGCTATTTCAAATCTGTTATTACAGCCTTTTTTCATTGCGTGAATAATATCATCAGGCTCTATTAATAAATTATAGCTATATCTTCTAGCTTTTAATTCTTGCTTTTTGTTACGTATGTCCTTTAAATCTGTAATATTACCAATCGTAAGATGATAATGCCCTAATTCCTCGGCTAAAACACATCTTTTTTCATTTGCAGTTGCTCTATTATTAATATAAATTGTATTACCAATACATTTACCACAAGGAGTGTCAGTACCTAAATCTATCTCTACAACTGAAACTCCTTCTTCATCAGTCTTACTTAATAAATTACTATAATCTCTCATTTGCATAATCACCCTTAAGTATGTGCTATTTATTATTCTTTATAAAATTATTAATTATGTCATTCATTGTATTTTTTTCTTCTTCTGTAAGGTTATCATCATGGCAAGCGATAGGCATTAAGTGTTCTTTTTCTTCTTCTTGCCATATTTCTTTTTTCTTAGCAGAAATTTCAACGATTTTGTTATTATTTTCTTTTTTGTATTTACTTAATTCAGTAAGTTCATCAACTCTTTTAATAGCTTCATTTTTACCTTCATCATTAAGTTTATTAAAGATATTTAAAAGTTTATTTTCATAAAAATTTTTATTATGATTTTCGGCAAATTCATTCATTCTATTTTTATAATCAGCAAGTTCTTCTTCTTTGTTTTTAAATTTAGATAGACCAAGTAGATAGTCTAGAGAAACATTATAGAGCTTTGACATATATTTTATATATTCAAATCTAGGTTCTGACTTGTTTGCTTCCCATTTCGAAATCATACCTTTATTCAATTTTATGTCATGTAATTCATTAAGCTTATTAGCTAGTTCCTCTTGAGTAAGTTCATTTTCAATTCTCAATTCTTTTAATAAATTTCCTAAATCATACATAAATTTTCTCCTTTAATTTAGATATATCTAAATTATAATATTTAAGTTTCAAAAATGCAACAAAAAATTAGAAAAACTTAAAAAAAGTTATTGACTTCGAAACTTTATTTGCTATAATTAAAGTATCAAATATGAAACTTGAGGGGGTGAGAGAATGAGAAGTGTAGAAAGAAAAAGAAAACCATATACAAAGTTCAAAGGTTTTTTAGTGGAAAATAACATTAAACAGAGTGAAGTTGCAAAGCTACTTAATAAATCAAATTCAGCGTTAAATCAAAATATAAATGGTACAGGAGGCGATTTTAGTATTACAGAATTAAAATTACTATATAAAACTTATGGAGTTAGTATAGATGAGTATTTTATTACGTAAAAAGTATCAAATATGAAACTAAAAATTTAAAAGGAGATGTGGAAAATGAATAACAAGGTACAAATTTTTAAAAATGAAAAATTAAATCAAAGTTTAAGAACAATACTAAATGATGATGGAGATATTTCAATCAATTTAGAAGATGCAACTTATGGATTAGGAATGGTAAAGATTGATAGAAAAAATGGAAAAGAATATACAAGAGCAAATATTCAAGGTGTAAAGAAACATTTAAAAAGTTTCGGAATTGATAGTTCCGAATTAACTAAAGAAGATTATATTCCTGAAAGTGCAGTATATCTATTAGCAATGAAAGCTGATAATAAAGTAGCTCAAGAATTTCAGAAATGGTTAGCAGTAGATGTTATTCCACAAATAAGAAAGACAGGCTCATACACAAACAACCAAAATTCAATCAATGAATTTAAAGGACAAATTACAACATTCATAAATGATATGTTTGAAGAAAAAATGAAGGATATAAAAGATTACTACAAGATTAAAAGTAAGTCTAAATCTGATATATCAAACTATATCAAGAAAAGATTAGGAATATTAAGAGCAGATGATGAATACGAGCAAGTTAAAGCAAGAGTATTTTTATTACTGGGTATTAGTAAATGGGAGGACTTAGATGTAGATAGTTACAAATCAATTCTACCAATTATTGATGAAAGTATAAGAATAGTAAAGCTTAATAGACCGCAACAAGTTGGAATGTGGGATTAATTAAGAAAAGCCACAACAAGTGCTACACATAACATAACAAAAATATCTTAAAAGAAAGGAGGACAAGCATATGAAAATAACACCAATAAGACTAAGAAGATTAAATGCAGGTATAGAACAAGAAGAAGCTATTCAATGTTTGGGAATAAGTAAAAGTACGTTCTATAAGTTAGAGCAAGGGTGGAGTGGAACTCCATCGGCACAACTAATAAAAAGAATGGCAGATACTTATGGATGTACTACAGATGAAATTTTCAGAGATTTAAAAATAACAGGATAAGGGAGTGAGTTAATTGTCAATTCTAATATCACCCCAAGAAGCTATGACAGTTTTAGGAGTGGGACATAACAAAATGTATTGCAATCTTTTAGTAAGAGAAGATTTTCCGGCCTTTAAGATGGATGGAAGATGGTATGTAAACAAATCCAAGTTACAAGAATGGGTAGATAATCAGTGTAATAAAAAATAAGGAGGACAAGCTATGAAGGAATTACAAATTTTCAGTAATGAACAATTTGGACAAGTAAGAGTAATAGAAATAGACGGAGAAGGTTGGCTAGTTGGGAAGGATGTTACAGAAAAATTAGGATATAAAAATTCTAGAGATGCTATTGCTACTCATGTAGATGATGAGGACAAGGGGGTAGCGAAATGCGACACCCTTGGAGGAAAACAAAATCTAACAATAGTAAATGAAAGTGGTCTTTACTCATTAGTTTTAGGAAGTAAGCTACCAAGTGCAAAGAAGTTTAAGAGGTGGGTAACTAAAGAAGTGTTACCACAGATAAGAAAAACAGGTGGATATATACCTATAGATGAAGAAGAAAGTGAACAGGATATTTTAGCCAAAGCATTATTAATAGCACAAAATACATTAAAGAAAAAAGATGAACTATTGAAATCTAAGGATGCTGAACTAGAAAGTAAGAATAGATTTTTAAATCAATTAGCATCAAGTGAAAACAGCCTGTTAGTTAGAGAAGTAGCAAAAGTAGCCAGTAAAGAAAATATAGTTATTGGTGAAAAAAGACTATGGGCAAAACTTAGAGAATGGGGACTAGTATTTAAGAATTCTACAGAGCCAAAGCAATTAGGAATTGATAAAGGGTTATTTGAAGTTAATGAAGGGACTAAGGAAGCTAGAGGTAAGATATTTACCTATAGGACAACAAGAGTAACAGGAAAAGGACAAGCTTATATCATAGATAGATTATTAAAAGAGGAGGTTATTTAGATGAATAGAGATAAAGCATTAGAGAGGGCTATTGAATTAAAAGAGCACTCAAAAGAATGCGAATCAGTTTCGTTCTTGGAAAGTGATTCAGAGTTTTTTGATTATGTAGTCAGTCTACTAGAAAGAACTGCTCCAGAAGTGCCAGTTCAAGAGCAGTAATTATGAGATCGTTTATTAAATTTATAACTATCTACATATGTACTTACTTAGTTGTTTATATGTTTATATCTTTGATAGCAAACTTAATAACCAAATAATAAGTGAGTAAATAACTGAGAAAAAGATAATAAGAAATAGGAGCGGTAAAGACTCAATTAACCAACATTTTATAATATTAGATATTTCTTTAACAGATTTATTAAACTGATTGTTATTAATCTTATATGCAAGTTTGCGGGTTGGTAGCTTTAAATATCTTCTAGTACCTTCAAATAATCTGTCTAATGTTCTACAAACAGAGTCATAAGAGGTATGACAATATTTATTGTTGATTATGGATTTTTCTAAAATCTGTATATCGTTAAGCAAATCAGAATCTATTAATTCATAATGATTGGTTTTTATATCTTTAAAAATATTTAAGAATTGAATAAGTATTTCGATTGAAACTTCTTTATATAGGTAAGGTTCAATAAAAGTAAATAAAGGTAAGTACACTTTATATAATTGTTCGTTGGCAACTTTTATTTTCAACGGGGAAAATATGTTTTTTATCACTGTAAAATAAGTCACGATTGCAGCAATAACTGCAGGAGAAATAGTTAAAAATAAATCGTTCATAGAATACAACCCCTTTCAACATAATTTTACCATATGTTAAGGGGCAAGAACAAAATGAGGAGGTACAAGCATGACAAAAGAAAATGTTGTAAGACAATTAAAAGACTTAAAAAGTGAAGCGGAATATCAACTTAGATATGATCCTAATAATGATGTTTGGATTGATGATTACAATGCTTTAGAGATTGCTATAAAAGCAGTTGAGAACAAAAAAGATAACCTAGGATTTTGGGTGGGATTTGGATTCTGTTCTTTATTCTGGTTACTTATATATTTCCTATATCACTTATAAAGGAGGGATAGCAAATTGAAGAAACTTAAGAAACTAACTAGAGATCAAAAGAAGTTTTTAGAGAAAGAAAGATTAAATCCTAATGACTTCTTAATAGAAAGAGCAACACCAGAAGAGTATGTATTTTATAACAAGTATACAGAAGCATTATGGACTTATGACAGAACTATGGGGGTATGGCTATGAGTAATATTGATTTAGTTCATGCAGCATATGTACAAAGAAAGGTACAAGAAGCAGAGCGAAGAAGATGGGCAGATGTTATTAAAGAAGAAGTAGAAAAAATAAAAGGTTGTAACCCCACCGACCAAAGTAAAGGAAACAACCATGAAAAAACAATCAACGACATTATACCACTAGGAACAGATTTAGACAATGACCAGTTATATGACATAGAGAGTGGACAAACTATTAGAGATTTATAGGAGGATTAAAAAATGAAGTTATATGAATTATCTCAAAACTATTTAAATTTACAAGAGCTATTAGAAAATCCAGAAGTTCCACAAGAAATGGTAATAGCAGCATTAGATGAAGTTGGAGAACAATTTGAAGATAAGGTGGAAAATATAGCAAAGCTTATTAAGACTATGGAAGTAGATATTAAAGGATTTAAAGAGGAAGAATCAAGATTATCAGATAGAAGAAAGTCCTTAGAAAACAGAGTAAAAGGATTAAAAGAGTATATAGATGGAGCTATGAAAGCAACAGGAAAACTTAAGATTAAAGGAAAGTTATTTAGCTTTAATATTCAGAAAAACACACCAAGTTTAGAAGTTGTAAATGAAGAATTAGTGCCAAGAGAGTTCTTCAAGGTTCAAGATCCAGTACTAGATAAAAAGGAAGCTTTAGCAAGACTTAAGGCAGGGGAAGATATACCAGGATTATCAATAAAGCAAACTGAAAGTTTACGTATAAGGTAGGCAATAGGTATGGGAATACAAGAAAAGTTATTTAATATTCAACAGGGATTAAATGTTCCTAAGACACAAAGAAATAACTTCGGAAACTATAATTACAGAAGTTGTGAGGATATTCTCGAAGCAGTAAAACCTTTGTTAAAAGATAATAAATGCACATTAAAGCTAACGGATGAAATAGTTGTAAAAGGTGATAGAAATTATGTTGAATCAATAGCAACCTTAACAGATATTGAATCTGGAGAACATGAGAGTACAAAAGGTGAAGCTAGAGAAGAAGAAACTAAAAAAGGTATGGATGGATCACAGATTACTGGTGCAAGTAGTTCATACGCTCGTAAGTATGCTTTAAATGGTCTTTTCTGTATAGATGATAACAAAGATAGTGATAGCACCAATACTCATGGAAAAGATAATAAAAAGGGTAGTACAAGCCTTACAGATGCACAAGTAAAGAGATTATATGCATTAGCCAGTAAAGCAGGGTATGACAATAAGAAGATAGTTGAAATGGTTAAAGCTAAATATAAGAAAGATATTAAGCAGCTTACTAAAGAAGAATATGATCACGTATGTAACGGATTGGAGGGTAAGAAATGAAGTCAAATATAACTATTGAAATAGAAGAAGATGTACCAGTAGGAGCTAGTCTTAAAAATGGAAAAGTAGTTATTTCTTTAGATGATTACTTTAATCCAGTATCTTTGATAGTTAGTAGAGAAGTTGCTGAAAAGTTAAGAGAGCAATTACAAGAAGCTAATGAGGAAAAGACAAATGAGATGTATGAGGAAGAATTACTTTCTAAAGATACAAGGATAGAAGAGTTAGAGGATATTGTAGAAGATTACGAACATAACAATGATATTTATAGAGAAAAGTTAAGAGAAAGTTGTTCTCCGTTTTAGGGGGTGACTATGTGTGCAAAGGATTTATAAAACTTGATAGGTCCATATTTGAACATTGGATATTCCAAGATGCAGAGAAGTTTAGGGCATTTGTGGATCTCATCCAATTAGCAAGATGGAAAGAAGAAAAGTTACTTATAGGTAATGAATTAGTAATCATTCCTAGAGGAAGTTATTATACATCTGAGCTTAAATTAGCTGAAAGATGGGGATGGAGCAGGAAGAAAACTAGAGAGTTTCTTAAGCTACTTGAAACGGAACAAATGATAACTAAAAAAGGTACAACAAAAGGTACAATGCTAACCATTGAAAACTATAGGTTTTATCAAGATGAAGGGACAACAAAAGATACAACAAAAGAACAACAAAAGAACAGCGAAGGATACATCAAAGGAACATCAAAGGGACATCAAAAGAACAACGAAGGGTACACAAAAGAAGAAAGTAAAGAAAATATAAGAAATTATAAGAATGATAAAGAAGGAAAAGAAAGAGAAGAAGAATCATCACTTCCACCTCTTTCATATCCTACTCAAATTCATAAATTAATATCTGAACAGATAAGTGAAGTTAGTTATAGAACATGGATTGATGGAGCAGATATTAAAGAAGATGGTGAGTTAATCATTATAACTGTAGAAGAGTTTAAAAAGAAGATTGTACAAGATAGATATGGACCACAAATAGCTTTATTAACTGGAAAGAAAGTAAGCGTAAAAGTAGGTGAACAGAATGGATAATGCAGAGTGCTGTTTTGTATGTGGAAGTTTTAATACAGAATTACACCATATAGTTTTTAGGTCCCAGAATAAGCAACTAGAAAATTGTGTTTTAAATCACATTAGATTATGTCCAGAGCATCACAGGGGTACTAATGGAGTACATGGTAAAAAGGGACATAAGGTGGATAAGGTATTAAAGCTACACTTCCAAAACACATTAGAAATTGTATTCTTTAAAGAGTTATTAACAAGAGAAGAGATTAAAGAAGTATTAGATATATCGGATAAGCCTTTAAATCGTCTTTTAAAGCCTTTAGTTTTACAGAAGGGTAAATATGTTAGGGAAGATATTATAAGGGCGTGTATGGGTGGCAAATTAATTGTAGAGGAGGAGCAAAATGTTTGAGGTTATTATAAATAGACCAGGAGATAGATACCATCAGCGAATATACAATAAAAGATGCAAGGTTTATAAAGTTATAGATGATTCGCAATTTATGTATGGATTCTTAGTTTATCTAGAAGGTAATTGGGAGATAATTTCACCAAAATTTTGTGTGCCAACGGGGGAGAAATAACAATGACACCAAGAGAGAAAGCGGAATTAACTATTAAAGCTCTAGAAAAGCGTAAGAAAAATAAGGAAAGAGATTTAAATAATTATGAATCACATAGAGCAGGAGTAATAAAAGCTATCAAGTTTAGAACAGGAGAGTATAGGTAATGGATTATGAAAAGGTATATCTCCAAGAAGTGAAGTTATTTAATAGCATAGTAACTAGATTTGAAAACCTACAAGAAAATGATATAGTAGGAGCTTTTAAATTAACTAAAGATGCACTACAAGTTTATAACAGATGGTCAAAGATAAAGTGTGATATTAAGAAAGACCTTGGGAGAGGAGAGAAAGCAGCTCTTAAGGATAGGCTAGAAGAAATGTGTAAGTATCTCAAAGAAGTTGCAGTTACTTCTCGTATGGTATGGAAATATGCGAAGGAAGATTTAAGAAATAATAGGGAGGATTTATAAAAAAAACGGATACCTAAGTATCCGATAACATTCGTGAGGGGATTCGAACCCCTACGGTCAATAAGACCAGCAGGTTGACAGCCTGCCTCGTCTGCCATTCCGACACACGCTCATAAAAATGAGAATCTAAATATAGTTTAACATAATACCGTAAAAAAGTAAATAATAACCACATAAATATTTGTTTAAGGAGGTAAATAAGTGACTAACAGTAAACAAAAAGGAGCTAGAGGGGAAAGAGAACTCTCCTCTAAGCTAAAAGAATACGGATATAAAACTAGGAGAGGACAACAATATTGTGGGGCTAATGGTGATGCAGATGTAGTTGGATTACCTGGAATACACATTGAATGTAAAAGAGTAGAAAGACTTAATATATATGATGCTATAAGCCAAGCTAAGGCAGATAAGAAAGAGAATGAATTAGGAGCAGTATTTCATAGAAAAGATAGAAGTGAGTGGCTTGTAACTATGACCATGGATGAATGGATGAAAATATATAAGGGGAGTGAGATAAGTGAAGCTTAATTTAGGTGATTACAAAATAGAAAGTGATAGTAATTGTTTTGTATTATCAGCAAAGAGAATAGTACAACCAATAGTTAAGAATGGCAAAACAATAAATAAAGATACTGTAGGAAATGAAAGATGGGTAGCAGTAGGATATTTTAGCCAAGTTGATAAGTTATTAGAAGCAATACCAAGGCAAATATTACTAGATAATGATGATCTAAAAGAGATTAGTAAAAAGCTTGGAGTTCTATCTATAAAAATTAGTGGTATAAAGATGGCACTGGAAGGAGTTATTAAACATGAATAATGTAAGTTTATTAGGAAGATGTGTTGCTGATCCAGAGTTAACATATACAGCAGGAAACGGAACAGCAGTATGCAAGTTCAGATTAGCAGTAAATAGGATAAAGAAAGGTGAAGTGGATTTTATACCTTGTGTAGCATTTGGGAAAGCTGCTGAAACGATAGCAACTTATGTTAAGAAAGGTAATCAATTTGCAGTAACAGGAAAAATACAAACTGGAAGTTATGAAGCTCAAGATGGTTCTAAAAGGTATACCACAGATGTAATAGTAACTGGATTTGACTTTGTATCAAGTGGCCAAGCTAGTAACCAAGGAAACAGTAGCAACGATCCATTTGGTGCTTATGATGACATTACACCAGTAGATGATGGAGATATGCCATTTTAGATATGGAGCAGATAGGATTTAACTTTATTAGATTAAAGGAAGACTGTACAGAACTTAATAGTAAATTAACTAAAGGTTCTGTATGGATATTCCTTTTAGAACAGGAGAATAACTACATTATTAATTTAGACGGAATGTATTACGGACCATTAAAAATAAATTGCGAAAGGATATGAAAAAAGTGAACGTAAATGATGCTGCTATTAAAGCAAAGATAAGAGAGTATAGGAAAGATAAGGTATTGAAAGCTACAGCATTAAGGAAATTAAAAAGGGAATTTGGAGTTAGCGAAAAGGTGCTAGATGAATTTTGGCTAGAAGTTAAGCAAGAGAAGAAAATGCCTAAGAAAGAAAGTGTAATAAAAGATACAAAAGAAAAGCTAATAGCATCTGAGGAGGTTACTGCTGGAATGCTTAAACAGAGCCTAGGAGAAGCAAAAGGACAAGCAGAGGATAAATATATTAATAAAGATTTAGAGGTTGTTAAAGCAACTATAAAGGGTAAGTATAACACTTATGAGAAGGAAGGAACTAAAGTTAAAGTTGGAGAGTTAGAATTTAAAAATGAACAGGACATTGAGAATTATAAACAAAGAGAAATGGCTAGATTTATGGCAGAGCTTGGTGAGATTCTTGATGTAATGTTAATGGAAGTATAAAGGTTAATAGTACAAGCTTAACTAAATAAAAGTTAAGGAAATAATATTAACCTTAGAGGAAAGGAGTAACAAAATGTATTTTATAGAGATTTTATTAGGATTATCGGTATTTACATTTATATTTAGTTTCATTCCAGTAATTTTTCTAAAGAATAATAAGATTAATAATATAATGGCTACTGTAGAAGTTGTATCTATAGTTTTAATACTTATATGTTTAGTTTTATATATTTGTAATGCTCTTATGACTTGCGTAACCATATGGTTTGGTAATTGGTAAGTCGTAATTGCAAGAAAGTACGACATAAATGGTCTTTGAAAATTGAATAGTACGGTATTTACAAAATGTGTTACAATTAACTAATAATTATATTAATTCTAAATAATTGAGGAGATGATTTTGGATGAGTAGAAAAGTAGACAAAGGATTTCACTTAAATTATTGGAAATTAAGTTATAGGAGAAGATTTGTTAGAAACTTATGGATGTTACCTTTGTTAATGGCAATAACTGGAATGTTGATAACGAGAGGAGATAGTGCACTTACTTGTAGAATAATATCAATAATATTATTAGTAAGTAGTGTGTTTGAATTGATATATAATTATTTGAAATGGAAAAAAACTGAAAAATCTTAAAATATTAAAGATACCGTATTATTCAAAAAGAATATGCGGTATTTTTTATGTCGTAATACTAAGAAAGTGTGAAGCAAGGAGGGGGAAGATGGAACAGTTAAGTTTGTTTTCAACTATAGATAAAAAGAATATACCAGAACATTTAGAAGATATCTCACTAAAAAGGGTTGAAGTTGAAATTACAAAATCATACAGTGCAAAAACGATTCTAGTATATAGAGTAGAAGGAACTACAGAATTGGTAAAGCAAAGTTTAACTGAGTACTTTGAAAGAGTTAAAGATATATTAGGGATAACAAAATATAAATTCTTAAATGTTGAGGAAGTCTATTAAGGAGGGTATAGAATGGATAAAGAGTTATTTAGAAAGACAGAAGGAAAATTATATAGATATTATCAGAGCAAAAAGAAGATAAGAGAGCTTAATAATGAAATATCAAGCTTAGAGTATCATAAGGAAAGAGTAGAGTATGATATAAGACATGCTAATGTAACAATAGATTATTACCAAAATGGAACAGGATTGCAAGAGAGGGTACAATCTTCTCCTAGTGGATCTAGTTATGCAGAAACAGAAATGTGTAAAGAAATAGAGAAACTGGAGAGAGAGCATTTAAGAATAAATAAGAAGATACTAAAGATAAAAGCTAAGATAAGAGAGCTTGAAGAGTTTATAAGACATATGAATGAAAATGTAGAGCAACTTAATGGAGAAGATAAGAGATTTATAGAATTAAAGTATGGAGATAGAAAGAATCTGCTATATATATCTATAAAACTAAATATGTCTAAGACTACAGCTTATAGAAAAAGAGAAGAGATAGTAGAAAACATAGCAGAATATGAAGAGAATATGAAATTGTGGGAAAAAGGTGGGAAAAAGATGGGAAACCAGATAGCCCAAAGTGTGATTTAATAGTATTAGGAAGTGCGTTGATAGACCTCCAATAAATTTCTTAATACCCTTTAAAAAGACATCTATAGTAATGTAGGTGTCTTTTATTGTATAATTATGGTAAGGGGTGAGAATTATGAATAGAGAAGAGTTTCTAGCAAAATATTGGAGTTACTATTTAGCTATTGAAGAAGATTTTATAAAAACGCTTAGGTATGTTGAACTGAATGAAGCGAATTATAAAACATTTTCTATTGAATATGTTAAGCAATATCAAACAATATGTTCAGAATTAGATACACTATTTAAAGAATTATGTTTATTCTATATTGGAGAGGAAAGTTATAAAAAAGAGAAGCGTTGGAATATAGAAAAATATGCAGGAATAATACTGAACAATTACCCAAAAGTAAAAGAGGCACAAGTAGTTGTTAAAACATATAAGGGTATTAAACTGCGCCCTTATAAAGAGTGGACAACTGCTCCTAAGTATCAATCTCCGAAGTGGTGGACAGAATATAATTCAGTTAAACACGAAAGAAATGAAAACTTTTTATATGCAAATTTAGAGAATGTAATAAACTCTCTTGCAGCGTTATATGTTCTTGAAAAAAAGTTATTAAAGATAGTATGTGAAGAGTCTAAAAATGACTATGATATACCTGATGAAGATTCAAATATATTTAGCATTAAAGGATGGGAAACAAGAATGAAATCAAGTAAAGAATTTGCTTATAAAATAATGGATCAATAAGGATATTAGTATAATGACTCTAATAAATAGGGCTCTTTTATTTGTGCCTATAGGAGCAGTAGAATGTTAATCTACATATGGAAGTTCAATTATTCCTATCCTCTCCAAAACCCAATTAATTTTCAATACCAATTAAAGGCACTTATAGAAATATAGGTGTCTTTTATTGTATAATTATGGTAGGAGGGGTGAGGTGAAAAATGAAAAAGATAGGAAGCATTATAAGCATGGTGTTAATATTATTTATATTGTGGGATGCATTCTTTAATAATATGATACTACTTACAAAGTTTATAGAACGGTTTTTGAACATATATTTTAAGGTGTTAGGGGAATTTAGTAAGTGGTATACAGAAAAAGTTATGGGATGTATGAGCTAATAATTTACAACCTTTACTTTATTTTATAATAAGGATAAAATGTAAAATAAAGGGGGGTGAGGATATGAAGGTAAAATTCTATTCTGCAGAAGATGGAGAATTAATTATTGAAAGAGATTCTGAAGAAATAAGAGAAATACTACCATTTATAACAAAGCAAGGAGCAGAGGTTAATATATATTTTAGCAAATCAGAGTTTGTACATGGATATGTAGACACATGCATGTATCAGATTGATGAAGAAGATAAAGAAGATAGTCTGTGTATCTACATACTTAGTGATTCAGAGACTTTCAAAGAGGCTAAGATATATAGAAAGTTAGATCAAATAAAAACTCTAATTGAGAATTTATAATAGTAAAAAAAGAACTCTAAATAACTAGGGTTCTTTTTTATGCCTATAGGAGCCAGTAGGGAAAAAATATAATGAAAAGGATGTGAGTACCCCCTTCATCCAATATATTGTGTATTGTCACTCTACTGGTTTAATAATATAAAGTTTTATAACTACGTTCCGATAATTTTAAGAGGAGGTGGTTATTATAAAAAATACAATTAATTGGATTAGGAAAATACAAAGAAATAATATGTTTTATGTGTTTCTAGTAGGACAGTTGTGTTGCATGATAGCATATTATTTTATTAGTAAAGGGCTTGAGAAACCAGCAGGAATTATAGAAGTTGTGAAGTTTTGTTTTAATTCACCATCAGATTATTTCCTTTCAATCGCTGTTGGGGTAATGGCATGGGTACTTTCTGCAATAACATTATTATCAATAATTTTTGAATTTCCAATAATAAAGGATTTAATAGAAGATGATTATAGTTATTATAGTAGAAGAACAAGTTTTGAAAAAATAGATAAGCCTAAATATATAATAAATATAAGTTTGTGTCTTATATTATTAGTAGGCAATTTTATATTATTAAGATTTTTAATGATATTAATATTTGTTTTATTGGGAGCGACAGCAATAGTTGGTTTTCTAGCATCATCAAGTAATAATTAAACATATATGTATAGGTTAACTCAATAAGAGTTAGCCTTTTTATTATTCATAAGGAAGGATGTGAAGCAATGAATATACAAAGTAGAATAAACAAGTTATTAATGGCATTAAGAACTAAAGGAATATACCTAAGAATAAATACAGAACAATTTCCATCAGATGATATGGAAAGAATGATAACTAAATACATAGTATATGAAACACATCCAAGACAAGGACAAGTGTTCTATAGCAAG